>Ga0307509_10011666_pt1 | contig 10618 bp, 12 predicted proteins | sample 10_EM_MG_FD_202245 | JGI IMG/M metagenome (GOLD analysis project Ga0307509, IMG submission 202245) | Populus trichocarpa ectomycorrhiza microbial communities from riparian zone in the Pacific Northwest, United States - 10_EM | ecosystem: Host-associated > Plants > Roots > Unclassified | place...
AATGAAACTTCTGAAGAGTGGGCAAATCCAGACATAAGTAGATCGAGGGGTTCCAGATAAACATAGTCACGACCAGTTCCTCGGTTTGCTTACAAAGGACGGTCCACGCTACAGCTCCGTTGCGATCAACGTCACGAGCATTAGCGACAGAACAAAGCTCGCTCAGAGGCACCCAAGTGCTCAGCGTCCACAACCATAGGGAAATGCGCGTACAACAGCGGCGGGGTGGCTGGAGTGCATTTGGTAAAGATGGTGATAACAGAGTTTGCGCTGGAGGAAGCCCCCGTTGGAGGTGAGTGACCATTAGTTGGGTTGAGGCAAGGCCCTCACTCCAACACGGAGTTAGGTCGATGGAGATGACCAGGCACGACACCATCGACAGTGCGGAAACGGTCAACGGGGTTTGGGAACTCCTTTGTCCTCATCTCTGCCGGCAGAGCCGGAACATGAGAGTGTCGCTAGGGTTCAAGATAAACCAGAGGTCCTGTGCCTAGGCCCCCAAAAATCGCTGGCACAGTCATTTCTCTTCCTTCCCACAGAGTTCGACACAAATGGCAAGGAAGCGGCCCTCGACGGAGGTGCAACGCATACGGTGAAACATCTACCGGTACGAAAATAAGGCTCCAGGCTATCTAGCAGCAAACCCGCTTACGAGCCGAGACTGTAGACCGTAGAGTTCACACAAGCCAAAGGATGAGATGCGTGATTCGGCGTGACTCTGAGGTGTGATCGGGGTTTGCCGAAAGAGGTCGTAGTTTCGAAGTCCGCGTCAGCTCAGCCCTCACCGTCCTCGTCTTCACCGACGACGACCATGAGTTACTCTATGCCTCTCCCGCCCCCCGGTATGGTGCCGCCTCCCCCCGGTATGCCACCACCCCCACCGGGAATGCCTCAGCTAGCGAGGCCTTCCGGTTCACGACTCCCTCCCGAAGTTTTGGCTCAAAAATCCCAGAAGTGGATACAAATGCAGAAAAGGCGTTATGGAGAAAAACGCACAGGAGGTTATGTGGACATGGGGAAACAGGTGCGTGAACGTGTTTTTTGGTGCACCCTCGCGAAGTTTGACGCGATATTTGGTGTCGTCCCCCGTAGGATTTACCCCCGGAACACGTACGAAAAATCATCAAAGACCACGGAGATATGAGCAACCGCAAGTTCCGGAACGATAAACGAGTCCATTTGGGCGCGCTCAAGTACGTGCCCCATGCGGTTATGAAGTTACTAGAGAACATTCCTTATCCTTGGGAGCAAGTCCGCGAAGTCCCTGTCTTGTATCATATCACCGGAGCGATCACGTTCGTGAACCAAGTCCCCCGGGTTATCGAGCCCGTCTACCACGCTCAATGGAGCACCATGTGGCTTGCGATGCGACGTGAGAAGCGAGACAGACGGCACTTCAAACGCATGCGATTCCCGCCCTTTGACGACGAAGAACCTCCCCTGGACTACGGAGACAACGTGTTGGACGTCGAACCTCTTGAGGCCATTCAATTGGACATGGACGAGGACGAAGACGCTGCCATCATCGACTGGTTCTACGACCCTAAACCTCTGGTCGACACCCCCGCGGTCAACGGTCCATCTTACCGATACTGGTCGCTTTCTTTGCCGGTAATGGCCAACCTCTACCGCCTTGGTCGCACCCTTCTCTCCGACCATACCGACATCAACGCCTCTTACCTCTTCGATAAGAACTCGTTCTTCACGGCGAAGGCGCTCAATATGGCTATACCTGGTGGCCCCAAATTCGAGCCCCTCTACAGGGATATGGACACTTTCGACGAGGATTGGAACGAGTTCAACGACATTAACAAGGTCATCATTCGCCAACAGATCCGCACAGAGTACAAAGTCGCCTTTCCTCATCTCTACAACTCCCTCCCCCGTTCGGTCAAGATCTCCCCTTACCACACCCCCAAGAACGTGTACGTTCGTACTGAGGATCCTAATCTACCCGCCTTCTTTTTCGATGCAATTATCAACCCTATTTCCCTCCGTTCTGCGGTCCCCAAGAATGCCCCGCTGGTTTCCCATGAAGATACCATCTTCGGACCAAACGGTGGAGACGGTGATGATTTTGAACTTCCAGAGGAGCTCGCCACCTTCCTCGAGGACAAAGAGCTCGAGAACGATCTTACCGCTGACGCCATTGCCCTTTGGTGGGCTCCCAACCCATATAATCGCCGCTCGGGTCACATGCGCAGAGCTCAGGACATCCCCCTCGTCAAGAATTGGTACCTCGAACACTGTCCTCCCAATCAACCCGTCAAAGTTCGGGTGTCGTACCAGAAACTTCTGAAGTGCTTCGTTCTAAACGAACTCAAGTCCAAACCGGAGAAGGCGATGACGAGGAAGAACCTATTTAGGCAGCTCAAGTCTACCAAGTTCTTCCAGACGACGAATTTGGACTGGGTTGAGGCCGGGCTGCAAGTTTGCAGGCAGGGTTACAATATGCTTAATCTACTGATCCATCGAAAGGTACGGGTGGGGGTTCCGTACTTCGGAGGTTGTGCTGACGGCGCGCGTAGAACCTAAACTACCTGCATCTTGATTACAACATGAACTTGAAACCGGTCAAGTACGTTCATCACGCGATTCATAGCTGGGACCGGATCGTTAACCTACTTTACCTAGGACCCTGACGACAAAGGAACGAAAGAAATCTCGCTTCGGAAACGCCTTCCACTTGTGCCGAGAAATTCTTCGCCTGACCAAGCTTATCGTTGACGCCCACGTTCAATACCGTCTCGGAAATGTCGACGCTTTCCAACTCGCTGATGCCATCCAATACATCTTCGCCCATATCGGTGCCTTGACGGGAATGTACAGGTACAAGTATAAGGTGGGTGCTGGTTCGCCGCTGCCTCTGCATGTGACTGATGAACCCCCAGCTTATGAGGCAAGTTCGGATGACGAAAGACTTGAAGCATCTCATCTACTACCGCTTCAACACTGGTCCGGTCGGGAAGGGACCTGGTTGTGGTTTCTGGGCCCCTGGTTGGCGGGTCTGGTTGTTCTTCATGCGCGGTATTGTCCCTCTTCTTGAACGATGGCTCGGGAACCTCCTCGCTCGCCAGTTCGAAGGTCGCAACAGCAAAGGCGTCGCCAAGACAGTCACCAAGCAGCGTGTCGAGTCTCATTACGACTTGGAACTCCGTGCGGCGGTCATGCACGACATCTTGGACATGATGCCGGAGTCGATCAAGCAAAACAAGGCCAAGACGATCTTGCAACACTTGTCGGAGGCTTGGAGGTGCTGGAAGGCCAATATTCCTTGGAAGGTCCCCGGAATGCCCACGGCCATCGAGAACATTATCTTGCGGTACATCAAGAGTAAGGCGGATTGGTGGGTTTCCGTTGCGCACTATAACCGCGAGCGTATCAGACGGGGTGCCACTGTCGACAAGGCTGTTGTTAAGAAGAACCTCGGGCGTCTTACTCGATTATATCTCAAAGCCGAGCAGGAGAGACAGCACGCCTACCTCAAGGATGGACCGTACATCAGCGCCGAGGAGGCCGTTGCCATCTATACCGCTACTGTTCACTGGCTGGAGAGCCGCAAGTTCGCCCCTATCCCATTCCCTCCCCTTAACTACAAGCACGACACCAAATTGTTGGTTTTAGCGTTGGAGAAGCTGAAGGAGGCGTACTCTGTGAAAGGACGGCTGAACCAGTCCCAACGTGAAGAGTTGGCCTTGATCGAACAGGCTTACGACAACCCCCACGAGTGTTTATCGAGGATCAAGCGGTTGTTACTCACTCAACGTGCCTTCAAGGAAGCCGGTATCGAGTTCTTCGACACTTATGACAAGCTCATCCCGTGTTACGACATCGAGCCTGTGGAGAAGATCACGGACGCTTATCTCGACCAATATCTCTTCTTCGAAGCTGATAAGCGCGGCCTCTTCCCATCCTGGATCAAGCCTGCTGATACCGAACCTCCTCCGCTTCTGGTGTACAAGTGGTGTCAGGGAATAAACAACCTGAACGAGATCTGGGAGACGTCTGAGGGCGAGTGTGTCGTTCTGATGGAGACGCAACTGTCGAAGGTCTATGAGAAGATCGATCTCACCCTCTTGCAACGTCTCCTCCGGCTCATCCTGGACCACAACTTAGCCGACTACATCACTGCCAAGAACAACACCGTCTTAACATACAAGGACATGGCCCACACGAACGCGCACGGCCTCATCCGTGGATTACAGTTTTCCGCATTCGTTTTCCAGTACTACGGTCTCGTCATGGATCTCCTCATCCTTGGTCTCCAGCGTGCCAGCGAGATGGCTGGTCCCCCCCAAATGCCCAACAACTTCCTCCAGTACCGCGACTCTGCCACTGAAATCCGTCATCCCGTCCGTCTCTACTCCCGCTACGTCGACAAACTGCACATCCTATTCCGCTTCACCGCTGACGAAGCGCGAGACCTCATCCAGAGGTATCTCAGCGCCAACCCGGATCCCACCAACAACAACGTCATCGGATACAATAATAAACGGTGTTGGCCTCGGGATTGCCGTATGCGACTGATCAAGCACGACGTCAATCTGGGGAGGGCCGTCTTCTGGAACGTCAAACAGAGCCTGCCCAGGTCCCTCACCACCATCGAATGGGAAGACACGTTCGTCAGCGTGTACTCTAAGGATAACCCCCAACTTCTGTTCTCGATGTGTGGCTTCGAAGTTCGAATTTTACCCAAGATTCGAACGATGGGTGGGGAACAGTACTCGCTCAAAGATGCGGTGTGGAACCTTACAAACGAACAGACGAAGGAGAGAACTGCGCAGGCGTTCCTTAGGGTGTCCGACGAAGGCGTTCAACAGTTCAACAACCGCATCCGACAAGTCCTCATGAGCTCTGGTTCCACAACCTTCTCGAAGATTGTGAACAAGTGGAACACCGCGTTGATCGGTCTCATGACCTACTACCGTGAGGCGGTCATCCACACGAATGAATTACTCGATGCATTGGTCAAGGCAGAGAACAAGATCCAGACTCGTGTCAAGATTGGGTTGAACAGTAAGATGCCCTCGCGTTTCCCGCCGGTCGTGTTCTACACCCCAAAGGTTTGTCGTCTTGTTGCCCAGGTGTAGCCTTCCCGTCCTGATTTGTTGACAGGAATTGGGTGGTCTCGGCATGTTGTCCATGGGCCACGTTCTCATTCCTCAGAGTGATCTCAGATGGTCGAAGCAGACAGACGTTGGAGGTACAACGGTCTCCCATCTTCCTTAACCAATCTCACATGATCTTTCTTCTACAGTTACCCACTTCCGCGCCGGCATGTCCCACGAGGAGGACCAACTTATCCCGAACCTGTATCGTTATCTCCAGCCTTGGGAGGCAGAATTCCTGGATTCGGCCCGTGTTTGGTCGGAATATTCGATGAAGCGTAAGGAAGCAAGCGCGCAGAACCGCCGCCTCACCCTGGAGGATCTCGAGGACAGCTGGGACCGTGGTATTCCCCGTATCAACACGTTGTTCCAGAAAGATCGACACACATTGGCGTACGACCGCGGTTGGCGTGTGCGCACCGACTGGAAACAGTACCAGTTGTTGAAACAGTAAGTCACTAGGGGAGTCTGTTCCAAAGGAACGTGCTCACCAGGGTTTTAGTAACCCGTTCTGGTGGACGTCCCAACGCCACGATGGGAAATTGTGGCAACTCAACAACTACCGCGTCGACGTCATCGCCGCTCTCGGTGGTGTTGAAGGCATCCTGGAGCATACCCTTTTCAAGGGTACCTATTTCCCAACCTGGGAGGGTCTGTTCTGGGAGAAGGCGTCCGGTTTCGAAGAGTCGATGAGATATAAGAAACTCACGAACGCACAGCGGTCCGGTTTGAATCAGATTCCTAATCGTCGATTTACCCTCTGGTGGAGTCCGACTATCAACCGTGCCAACGTATACGTCGGTTTCCAGGTCCAACTCGATTTGACTGGTATCTTTATGCACGGAAAGATCCCTACCCTGAAGATCAGTTTGATCCAGATCTTCCGTGCCCACTTGTGGCAAAAGAGTGTGTAAATTCTTTCCAATTATCGTTGTAGGCATTCTGACGAGATCTCTGTAGTTCACGAGAGTGTTGTCATGGATTTGGTATGTGACTTATCCAAGACTTGCCGGTCCGGTTGTTGACTTCGCGACAGTGTCAAGTTTTCGATCAAGAGTTGGAGCCACTCCAGATTGAGACGGTGCAGAAGGAAACCATCCACCCTCGTAAGAGTTACAAGATGAACTCTTCTTGCGCCGACATCTTGCTATTCTCGTCATACAAGGTTGGTTAACCGTATATCGGTTCACCAAATACAGGACTAACCCGTGTCACAGTGGAACATCACTAGACCAACGCTTGTTACCGACGTCAAGGATGTTTCCGACGGTACCACCAGCAACAAGTACTGGATCGATATCCAACTTCGTTGGGGAGACTTCGACAGTCACGATATCGAGCGGTACACCCGTGCCAAGTTCTTGGACTACGTGCGTTATATTTCACCGTAGCTTACCGACCTCGTCAACTCACTGCTACCAGATCTCTGATTCCATGAGTATCTACCCGTCACCCACTGGTGTAATGATTGGCATGGACTTGGCCTATAACTTGTGGTCCGCGTACGGCAACTGGTTCCCAGGGATGAAACCGCTGATCCAGCAGGCTATGGGCAAGATCATGAAGGCTAACCCTGCCTGCCACGTCCTCCGCGAGCGTATCCGAAAGGGTCTCCAACTCTACTCTTCGGAACCCACGGAACCCTACCTAAACAGCCAGAACTATTCTGAGTTGTTCTCCAACCAGATTATCTGTGAGTGTTCCAAGGGTTGGGTGGGGAAGTCACCTCCTAATTCCTTATCCTCCTAGGGTTCGTCGACGATACCAACGTATACCGAGTCACCATGTACGGCTGAGTGTCCTTCCCGTTTTCTGGCACCTGACTGATGTGTGGTTTAGCCACAAGACTTTCGAGGGCAACTTGACCACCAAACCGATCAGTGAGTCTTCGGTTTCTTTGTGGAATGCCTCTCTTCCTGACCTCGGTCCCTAGACGGTGCCATCTTCATCTTCAATCCCCGATCCGGTCAACTATTCTTGAAGGTCATTCACACAAGCGTCTGGGCCGGCCAGAAGCGTCTCGGACAGCTCGCCAAGTGGAAAACAGCCGAGGAAGTCGCTGCCTTAGTTCGTTCATTACCGGTCGAAGAACAGCCCAAGCAAGTCATCGTAACCCGAAAGGGAATGTTGGGTATGTGAATGTCAGTTTTGTAGGGTACCCATTCTTACTCATCTCGTCATTTAGACCCTCTCGAGGTCCATTTGCTCGACTTCCCCAACATCGTCATCAAGGGTAGCGAGCTCCAGCTTCCATTCCAGGCTTGTATGAAGATGGAGAAGTTCGGCGATCTGATTTTGGTTCGTGGATGTGTTCAACCCTTGGAGTATCTGATACTGAAGGTCAATTAGCGTTCTACCCAACCACAAATGTTGTTGTTCAACCTGTACGACGACTGGTTGGGATCTATCTCCAGCTACACCGCGTTCTCGCGTCTCATCCTACTCCTCCGTGGCCTCCACGTCAACAACGAAAAGGCGAAAGTTGTCCTGCGACCGGACAAGAACACCGTTACGAAGGACAACTTTATCTGGCCCACGTTGACCGATGACGAGTGGATCAAAGTCGAAGTTGCCCTCAAGGATCTAATCTTGGCTGTACGTTGTTTATTGACGTGGTCATCTTCGCTTTCTCATTGTGCATCCACAGGATTTCGGAAAACGAAACAGTGTCAACATCGCTTCGCTCACCGCCAGTGAAATCCGTGATATCATCCTTGGTCAGGAGATCGCCGCGCCGTCTGAGCAGCGCCAACAGATGGCCGCTCTCGAGAAGTCGACCGAAGCGCAGAGTCAAGTTACAGCCGTTCAGACGCAGACAACCAACATCCACGGTGACGTGATCCAGACCATCACTACGACCAACCACGAGCAACAGGTGTTCAGCAGCAAGTCCGACTGGCGGGTCCGTGCGATCTCCGCAACACACTTGCCACTTCGTCTGCAGAATATTCATGTCTCCAACGACGACGTCAAGGATGACGCAGGTTCTTTCACCTACGTCCTTCCAAAGAACATCCTCCGAACGTTCGTCACGGCTTCTGACCTCCGCACCCAAGTCGCCGCGTTTATGTACGGTCTATCCCCTCCGGACAATAAGCAAGTCAAGGAGATCAAGGCTATTGCGTGGGTCCCCCAGCGTGGAAACAACAACGGTGTGGAGTTGCCCACCGAGCTGCCCAAGGACGATTACCTATTGAAGGATCTCGAACCCCTTGGGTGGATTAAGACTCAGGCTTTGGAACTCCCGCACCTCGCGCCAACGGACGTGACGACGCAAGCGAAGATCATGGCTGACCACCCCGAATGGGGCTCGTCATCGATTTGCCTTACATGCGCGTTCACGCCGGGCTCGGTCTCACTCGCTGCACATTCCATTACTGTTCCCGGGTTTGAGTGGGGAAGGAAGAACGTTGATACGGGTCCCAACCCACCCGGATTCAACCCCAACATGTCTGAACATGTTCAGCTGTTGTTGTCTGATCGTATCCTCGGTATGACCCTTGTGCCTGAGGGCAGGTTGTGGAACTACGGAATCGGTTTGACCCAGATGTGGACACCGTCGTTGAAGTACCAGATGGTGCTCGACACGCCATTACTGTTCTGGGCTGAGGAGCATAGACCTGCCGCTTTCATATCTGTAAGTACCCTAACGGCGCTATTCTCCGTTTCATTATGGCTCATGTTTGCCCCTCCAGTTTGCCAGCTTACAGGGAGGCGACGACAGTGCGGATGTCGAGAACAGTCTTGCGTAGGGTCGTGGTGTCAGCGGACCTCTCGTGTATTGTATTTTACTTCTAACAGTCGCTCGCTTTGTTTTCTGTCGCTTCAATTCTTTTTCAAGTGTACATCGTTTGGTCGCTACAACTCGCGACAATCGATCCTCTGCGGAAGCTCCCCCCCACGTTGTGGAAAACTAGCGTTCAGGCGGTAAATATCCCTTTCTCCGATGCAATATCACTACGGTCTGGAGTACTGGACCATGTCAACGAGCCCTCTCATGGCTAGCTCCGGCAACAGGCTTGACGTGTAACGTCCCAAGTCCTCCTCATCCATCTCCATCTCATACACGATCTTCGGACGCGAACGCGAAGTCCGGAATTGGACCAACAGCCGGTCGAGATCCCCCCGTTCCCGATGAACCGTTTCCTGAATCGAGTGTCTGAAGGCGTAGTGGTTGGGCCGCAGGGTGATTTGTTGAAGGTCCTTGGAGCCAATGGTTTGGAGCGCCATCGTGATCCATTGGACGCCTGGCTGGTAGCATTGAAACGCCAAGTACTTGAGTTTCGTCGCCTTGGAGAGGTCAAACAAGGTCGTGACTGGCTCTAATGATGGCGGTAAGGTATTGGTCAGGGACAGGGGGTGAAGGGAACACACCTAGGGTGTCTTCAGTGATGTCGAGATATTCAAGGGTGTCAGAATGTCGCGAAACCAAAACCATCACCACATCGAAGTCCGATTCATGGAGAAGTTCGAACGCGATCTTCGTGAAGCGGGGACCATTCGGGAGGTCCAACAACCGACGTGTGACGGGGCCGATCCCTGCACTCAACAAAAGAGACTTGATGGATCTTGGGAAGGTCGGCGGAGTGGTCCAGCCATCGTTCTCGGAATCGGAGCTGAGACTGAGTAACGCGATATCCTCAAGAAGGGGAAAGGAACATATAAGACCGAAAATTGCGGAAGGTCGAGTCTTTGGGACCTGCAGGCGGAGCGACCTGACGGCGGGCGATAATCCGTAGAATAGTTCAAGGCTGCACCAACCGATGGCCGTCACGTCCAGGTACACAACATTGTGGAAGGCGCGGACCCAGGGAACGACGTCGTTGTCTGCATCGGCGACAGACAGAAGGCCAATAACCGTGAGGGTCCGAGCGTAACGAGCGGGAGAGTTTAGAGGATCCGGAAAGACCGCCATCCACAATGCAATGGACGGCCCAAACATGTTGAACTCGACGTGAGCGAAAAGGTGTCTTCGGGTCCGCGGAATCCATGATTTGGAGACGACGCAACACGTCCCCAGCGTAGTTGGTTGGTCGTGCAGATTGTCGACGACGAGATCGAGTATCTCTGGGGGGAGGTAGCGGGTCATCGTGGTTGGGCTGCAACCCCGAGACGCGGAAACCACGCCCGCTCTCACGGTCGTCCACGACTGCCACTCAACACCTTAGGCCTCTAGCCTCAGGGCACGGGGATTGGCTCCCAAACCAGTGTTGATTGTATCGTACAGTAACACCGGAGTGTCGTATTTTCGTAGGTTAGGCCGGCGCACCCCTACACGGGGTACCCCCCCAGCGTCGGCATGGATGTAACTGGTGAGAGAGAGGCTCACAGGACGGAGAGACAATCTACTGTAGCGCTGTCTACGGTTCACCTGTACATATACGGGGAGATCTGTACGAGTAAATCCCGTGGTCCATGGGAGCGCACTGTTTCCGGTTTTACACTGACATCAAGGACCGGCATGGGGAGACAGTACAGCCAGCAGGCAGACATTCCTTCCCCTGACAGCG
>Ga0307509_10011667_pt1 | contig 10616 bp, 7 predicted proteins | sample 10_EM_MG_FD_202245 | JGI IMG/M metagenome (GOLD analysis project Ga0307509, IMG submission 202245) | Populus trichocarpa ectomycorrhiza microbial communities from riparian zone in the Pacific Northwest, United States - 10_EM | ecosystem: Host-associated > Plants > Roots > Unclassified | place...
AGGATACCGATCCCAACACTCCAGACACCGAATGTGGTCGAACACCCCTTTGGTGGGCTGCTGAGGGCGGATATGAGGGAATGGTGGGGCGGCTATTGGAACGAGCGGACATCAATCCCAACATCCCGGACACCGAATATCGTCGAACACCCCTCTGGTGGGCTGCACAGCGCGGATATGAGGGAATAGTAAAATTGCTATTGGAACGTGAGGGTATTGATCTAAGCACTCCAGAGACCGAATGTGGCGGAACACCGCTCTGGTGGGCTGCACGGGGCGGGTATGAGGGAATAGTAAGATTGCTATTGGACCGAGAGGATACCGATCCCAACACTCCAGACACCGAATATGGTCTAACCCCGCTCTGGTGGGCTGTGGAGGTCGAGAATGAGGCAATAGTGAGGCTGCTATTGGAACGAGAGGACATCAATCTCAACACACCCTTCCTCGCAAAAGCGATTCTTTTCTTCGTCATCATTTCCTCCTCAATTTTTGTTTGGTCAATATGGAGATGAGGGTCGGACGGAAATAGAAGCCGAACTTAGACACTTTGGAGGAAGGATACGGAATGTAGGTTTCTCCGCTCGTACTTTGCCCATTCTCTCGCTCTCAACTTCGCTATTCAGCTAAAACTAAAGTAACTGTAGAAACAGGGGTACAAAGTAAAACACTAATAACACATCCTGATCCTTCTATGGATCACCACTACGCCTCTCTCTGCTTTCCCCTCATTCCCTCATTCCCTCGTTCCTCCGTACACTCCCGTCGAAGCACATCCGTCCAATATCTTTTCCATTCCCTTGCTCTTCTTATTGGTCCTTCATTATCATCCATTTCACTACTCCCATTTCATAGGTGCTATAATATTACCATACATGCAGGGCGGATTTTGGCAAACCCCTTATGGCCCTTTTTTCGACACATGAAATCGAGCTCATGCACAAAAGTGAATCAAAATCTCCCCTGGGAGCTCCCTGGGTTCATGGTGCATCATCTACCGTACATCCATCCTCTTCATTTCTTTTCGCTGTTTCTCATCATCCTTTTTTTACGTTTTTAACTTGCATAGTTCAGCACTAAGTTTATTTATCTTCCATTGTTGGACAAATCATTTTCTTCGTTTTATTCCCTGAATTTTTATTTGATTTTTAGAATACTACAGTACAGTACACTATAGCAATGTATTGTATCTTCCCCGGTATTAAGTGATCTGCCTCTCATGATGTGTGCACAGTACCCAAGATGATGGCTGTTCGATAATATGAATTATGGGGTGCCCTGCTAGATATTGAGGTCCCCCGGGTCATTATTAAAGATGTTCGGATGGGGTCTTGGTTGCGGCGCGAGGCGGTCAAGTTTATTTGACCCCACTCTGTGGGGCAACACACTACTGGTAAAATCCTAACAAAACCTTTCATCCCCCCCTTCCCTTCCAACCGCATCTAAACGGCATACTTTTTTCACCAATCCTACTTCGATGAATAGCATAGACCTTTGGCGTTGTATTTCAGTTTCGATATCCATCACAGCATTATTGGTTGTCTTCTAGGAAGTGTTCAAAGACAGGGCATCGCTTAAGTGGGTATACTTGCAGGAAAGGTTTCCGGGTATCCTCGAAAACTCTTGATAGAGGTTTCTTGGCTTAGTGACTAGCATGTCGAACTAGCTAATCAATCCGAGAGGGAGGTTTTGCTATGTACAGTACGATTGCAGTGCCCGGAAGCTGTGCATATTTCGAGGCGAATTATGTTGCAATAACGCAAGAACACGGAGGCTTTGCTTACAAAACTTGATGCCGGTTGGGGGTTTTTCTCAGGTTGATTGAAATTACTGCACTGATCCCTATTGTGAATCACCGGCGCATTGTGATGTTTGATATTTGATAGCATGAACCCGGCGCATCAAGAACAACAGTTATATATCTGGAATTCATCATTTCTCGCATAAAGGACGAAAAAGAATAATCTGGAAGTTGGAGAACGAAGTAGGAGATGGGAGTGAAATGAAGAAGTCAGGGTGAAGAGAAGGGAAGAGAGAAAGAAGAATTGGGAACGGAAGAAGCAAAGTGGAGGAAGCGAAGGGAATGGAAGAGAAGAGATCAGGTGAGGAGAGAAGGGGTGGGGCGAATGTTGTCGTGAGGAAAGTGAGGCTGACAAAGGAAGACGTTGTGTGGTGGTGGAAATTTTTCTGAGTTATGTATTTAAGGATGTTTGTTTCCCTCCTAAGCGCAATGATAGAATAGGCGTCAAAACATCCTCCTCGGATATCAAGCCGCCAGTTGCGCAGACAGCTTTTTTTGATTCGCTTTAATCCCTGTTCGTCACCTACAGGTTTTTGTCACGCTCATTGAGTACTTAACGCACTACCGTATAGCTAGGATAAGCGTAAGTTACCGGCTCTCATTCAACCAGGAGAACACCTCAGCCAGGCTTGGGGTTAAGGGAAACACACTTTCAGTTCGAATCAACGAAAGCTACAGTACCAGTGTTTACTCGCTCCTCGAGTACAAGTACCGCAAAAACTCGATAGATCCACTAAAGTTCATCGACCTCAGATCACCCCGATTAGAGACAAAACACCCCGAGAAGGAATAGTGTTTTCCAGACTGGGTATAGGTTGGGGGGGCCGAGCTTGCAGAATCTCATTAATTTATATTCGCAATTTTATTAACCTACTCCTCTAAACCTATTGCGGTTTAGAAGGTGACTCATGCTAAGATCCCCTTTAGTGGATCTATCGAGTTTTTGCGGTTGATCTACTATCGGGGATCGGGGCTTGCGCAACAGGAATCACCATACTAAGACACAAGAGGCTTATTAGGGATAGGTTAGTAGCATTGCTATCATAATACCGGTACGTACCGGTTGATACCTCCCTAGTTCAGCTCGCTCGAGCTATCATGCCTGAAAAACACTATCGCTTTTTGGGGCATTCTATCTCTGATTACTGAGATAAACGGTGGTGGATTTAGCGGATACCATACCGGAGTGAATACGGTAGACTACTGTAACTGTCAATATTTCCCCGGCCTCTCTGCTAGTGCTGCCTTGCTAAGGGGTCAGGGTCTACACAACACGTACGGTATACCCTTCGCCCCCCCTGCCAGCTAGCCCCACCATCCGTAACCAGATTGCGTGCTCAGCCATGACAGTGTTGACCGGAAGTTTCTATACCGAACTTGCCCAAACCTCGGGAAACGACAAAAACGCCTCGCAGGCTGGGCGGATAACTGCGATGGCGGATAGATTTATAAAAATTGGCATCGTGACGGGAAATGGATTGGTTATTGACCTGCCTCACCTTGTTTTATTCTAGGGGTTTTAGATACCGTATTCTAGAGAACGGGGGGATGTCGCAAATTCCTGAAGGGATAAACTCACCTTTCATTTCATGCGAGCTTCTAGATGCACTCAATGTCTTGTTTCCTCTCCTCCCGCTCATGTTGGAAATCGCGAGATGCTGCTCGGCATGCTCTCATGATAGTCGCTTTGCTGTTCGGATAGTTTCTAGGAACGCGCTTGTTTGCGGCTTCGAGAACGCACTTTGGCTTTTGGGAAAGCATTTTGGCTGCAGGAATGCGCTTGGGTTATGGATCGATGTATGCGCCAGGAAAGCTGTAAGGGAGGCGTAAAAGAGTCGGACGCACGAGGGCTACATGCCCGGAGGTTCTGGGAGCTTGCCTTTCCCTCGTTAGCAAGGAGGCGAGCAAGTGGAAGGGAGGATATCCGGAAGCATGGACATGTGTGGTAGTCTATGGGAGGGTAGGGGGGCGTTGTCCTGCGGTTATACTCCTGCCTTTACCGTTAGTTAGTTACTGGTAATTAGTGGCGATGTCGTTGAAGAGAGCTTCTCCGCCCCAGAGTTTGTGCGATCGTTTTCCTTGTGTGAACTCTTGGCGTTTCGTTTCACTGTCGCCGTTTCATTGTTGCCGATCCGCTTTGTCACTCAGCATTTCAGTGAAATCTGAAAAGTAACTTACCGCTAGCCTCTCCCCATCTCTCGCTTCTTCAGCTTAGATAGAGTCCGGTGACAAAACTTACTCCGATCGGCGCTACAACAACAATGCCATTAGCCCCACGTCTTTTCCAAACAACGATCTAAGAACAATGCCTTCTCAGGAGACTGACTCCCTATCAGGCATGGAGAAGGAACAAACAATTGCCCTAGGATCTAGAAAAAATGCCTTTCCCCCCATTTACCGGCGTCTTCACCTGCTATCTACAAGCTATAGGAAATGCCGGGTAGCACCAAAAGCCTTTCCTCCACCGACAGACCTAGAATAATCTGTGAACACACCCAGCGCCACCTAATTCGTGTATATTCTAAAAGTATCAGGAAAGCTTGGTGTTTTCCAAGCCAAGTCGTGCCGAGGTTTCCGGGTGTTTTTGGGATCCGTAAGTGTCAACGGTCCTCCTGGTCCTGAAAACTTTTGAGTATGGCAGGTCATGGAAAGGGCCACGGTGCCGGCAAGGCCGGACGTCGCTCCGCAGTCCCCGTGGTGAGACTACAGTAGCGGACTGTGGATTTTCTCTGAAGGACGGCGGCGGTACGTGGGGATCTGGAGTGGACTACCAGTACGGGGATCAACCTGATGGAGGTGGTGGCACGATCGTATACGGTAGGCGTGGTGATAATAGAGAGATGTCGAGATGCACAGTATATTCATCTATGGGGGTTGCTAGACAACAGCTATCATGCTTAAGTTGTGAAAGCTTCTGCATGTATAACACTACACATCCATCCGTGCCCTAACGCCTTCACACGTCCACACTTCAGTGTTCCTCTATCATACATGTGCGCTTCCTGTTACCTGCGCTCCTCTCTGCCCCTAATATAGTGTGCTACTACTGGGATTAATACCATCAAAATATATACATTAGACTACTCGGGAGAATGGTGATGTACATAACTCAATCAACTGCGGTCACCCCCCAGTCAATTTTTACAAACAAGCGAGTAGTCCAGTTAACCAATTTGGTCGATCGATGTTATGTCGTCTACCTGAGTGCTCTCTGACCGTTGGCTACATCCATCTGTCCGTCCGACGGCTAACCGCCAGTCCGGATGCTAATTAAGGGATAAAGCTACAAGGGAAAGAAACATCCGCAACTCCATGCTGAGTCCGCCACGCCCACCCATCTTTCTAATGCCTGTGAGGGGGGAATAAATCGACCGAGTCTCGCTTGAATAGCGTGCGGAAAGTGTGGAGGACTGCGAGGAAATGGAAACCACAGTGGCTATATAGATCGCTAGAATTAAGCTCGGGGATCATTTATGAAACTAGAGTTTGCGGGAAGGGCCTCGGTAATGGTGACGTATCATATAGAGAAATGGTGTTGTATTGAATGGGAGCCCCATGCGAGACCGAGGTAGCAATCCTACAAGGAGTGGTTGAATTGCTGTTGCAGTAATAGAGTTCCTGATTTTGTCGTCAACACTTGGCCACGACTTCTTCGACAGTTAGTTCAAGAGCTTTAGATGACTCGCGTCAGTGATATTAGTCGCGACGAGGAAGGGCAGTGGAGTGGCGAAGGTGAGGAAGATAGCGGTAGATTTGAACTGTTTGGTTGAAAGGGTGTTGGGCTTGCAAGACGTGTGGAGGGGTGTAGGGTGATGGGGGGGAGTAAGAGGACCTATGGAGGAAGAAAGGAGGAGGATATGCACTAGTGCTCTCTGCTTTGTGAGGGGTTATCTGGATCATGGTTGCAGCTCAGGCTCGTGGCCTTGGTTCAGTCCAAGGCGTTGTTGCCGGACGTCTGTGTCTAGTATCCGGTACGATACCGGTAGAGGGCTCTTGCAGGTAAAGCAGAGTATCAGTAACACTATAGATAAGCCCCTGCTGACTAACATGCAGCTCTCGGGTGACAAGAAGGGAAGTTCCATGATATCTTGAGCCTCCCACCTAAAATGAGACAAAGATGTACTAGTAGAGGTAGGGGGGGGCTCAACGTTGGTGGAGGCATCGAGATGTAAGTTATATGAGTTATCACGAAAGGCCTGTCTATAAGTACTCGGGTACAAGGGTAAGTCTGGCGCGGTGCCACGGGTTTTCTTGGTTTATTTCCTATTCTGGGGGTGCGCCCGACTTTTGCTCACATACAAAAAAAAGCCACAAAAAGCCGTTTGTATGGTAGAAAACCATAGTTACTGTATATGGGGTGCGCCCGACTTTTGCCTACCCCCTAGTACAGGTATGGGGTATTACCTTTATTCCACCTAGGATTCTGGGCGGCTCATCTAGCCCAGTGAAAAAACCAAATGCTGACCTATCCTAGTGACTAAGGACTGAATTTCTAGAATTGTATTCGCAGATGGGTTTCATTTGCTACGTTACTGTGATGGGGGGGGGAGATGCAACAGCGAGTAGGATCTAGCCGCTCAAATAGATAGCTAACTTCATGTTTGGGACAGTGAGACGGTAGCCGAGGGAGGTTGGGCGTCTTGTAATACCGGTACTTGAGCTAGCTAATAATTGTCGTGTGGGAAGAGGCAACCTCAAGTTTTCTGTTGGCGGTGGCTCAACCTTTAACTTAATAAATACTGTAAGGCGCACTTGGACGCAGGGTCTGTATGATAGATTCCTCGACTAAGTTACGGTACTATCTGTAGAGACCCATAAATAAGCCGCGCGGCCATTCAAAAACTGAGTTGAGCTTGTAGATGAGCGGATTATCTCAGGGATCCTACTCACGTGAGCTAGACTTTGGGTGGTTGCCGCCTATTCCAAGGTGAGGCTTAAATTTACCTCTGGAATTCTACTGTACCGGTACTCGAGTACGTTTCATGGGGCGCCTGAAGTGCTGGTGCTGATTGCCTCTCCGCTAGAGGACCGGTAACGGTACAATCCCATTAATCTACTGGTAGTAAAAGTCGGACTGGATCTAAAGTGACTTAAAGGGAAACCTAGGAAACCGAGCCAACAGGAGGTCACGGAGAATGCCGGCTCGCCACAGTGTAAAAGACTGGCCACAGTTTAAACATACGGAGGAGCGACGATTGTCATGTTTAAGAAAATCGGCACTAGGGTCAACCCGACTTTTGTTACTTGTAGAATACCGGTACTGATATTACGGTAGTGTTAGTGATGTTGAGCTCACACGGGAGTGATCGATACTGGCGTTTACTCAGCAGGAGATGATTGGGTAATTTTAGCAGTTGGAGCCGCACCCCCCTTTTTTCAGCCTGACTGATGGGAATTCCGTAAAACCTCCCTACCACCACACAGTTATCCTTTCCCTGAAGCGTATCTACATTCAACAAACGATTCGCAGACGGCATGAGCTACACATATCGGAGCCGGATCAGGGACGGTAATGTCAACTGCGGTAGTGTAACGAATAGTCATAACAGGATCATCCATGTCAACAATGTCATGGCCAATGAGAACCCAGAAATTATGACGTGGCTCTGCCCATTGGACCACGGGGGAAGGCATCAGGATGTGCGTACCAAAAGGATGGATGGTGTGGGGAAGTGGGTTTTAGAAACAAGGGAGTTTCGGGAGTGGAGGAGTAATGAAGGTGGAGCAGATAAGGCTGTCTTATTTTGCTACGGGGCTCCGGGGGTGGGGAGTATCAAGCTTATTTATTACTATGTAAATGGAGACACCACCAATACAGGTATACGGCCACCAACAGCAGTACAATCCCGAGGTACGCCAGCTCAACCCGCCTATCCCGCAGTACATATGGAAAGTACCACCCGCGCGGCATGTAGGAAACCACCACAATAACCCGAATGCCCGGCCAGAACCCGGCTATCTACTAATATAAATAAAACACTATCATGGGCAAACCCATCCCGCAACCCTCCATCCAAACATAAATCCATAAACACTACCACGGGCAAACCCATCTCGCTAACCCTCACACAAACAATTTAGTCAAAAATTCCAGCCTCCAACCAACACACAAATTCCTTCCACGCTTGACCAAAACATGCATCCCCACCCCTCTCCCTCAAGTGTTTCCCAAGTCCACCCTGCGCGAAGTCATCCCTATCACAGCCAGGGCACCTTCCCAGTCCCAGAGTAACATGCCTGATGACTAGGGTATTGGCCAAGTCCGCCTCAACATCGTCCCATCCGTCCGCAATGTTATTCCAAAACTCAGTCGACCATGAAGTCAAATGGTCAGGATTCTGTTGTAGGTGCTCATAGATATTGCCGAAGGGTCACGAACATGCCAAACAAATAGCCCTGTTCCCCCTAAGCTCTATACCACTCATGAACACCAGGTCATGTCTCTTGGGTAACCTTATAACCGGTCTTCGACAAACATGGCCGTCACAACCGGTTCGGAGGCACCTGCCGCAGTCCCGGACAACGTCAACCGCCCTAACATTCCCGTCTTCCTTAATGTACACCCGTCCGGTGAACGGGTTGCCGCCAACGACGCGAATATCGTCCATGTATCGGGCACTGCGCGGAATCCCTATCCCGATATAATTGTGCCGCCGCCACCATGTGACCCATTCACCTATTCTCTTATCGTCGTATAAGGAGGCCACACTCGGTCTGTTCTCTTCCAGCATCGGGCACCGGAGAAGGTGGAATCTCTCGTCGTCCCCACAACTTTCATGTCTCATACCGGGGATCCCAGCCCACAAGCGAAGGAGAACATAGGCATCCAACCTCGACATGCCCATCATGTGCCGGGGCTGTCGCGGGTTCCGCTTGTAATAGGAATGTCCTTCAGCCTCGTGCCAGGCGGCTCATTCGTCGCGTCTCGCCTTCCGTGCGATGGAGTCATTCCGTCCCCCGAAGTCGACATCAGAGTAGTTCACCATCAAGCCTTTCAATGCTTCCCGAGCAGCCACGTCCGCCATCTCGTTGCCGGGAATCGCCGCGTGTCCGGGGGACCACCCAAAAGCCACCGACTGAAAACGATTGATCAGCGGCACAAACACATGCCACAACTATGCCAGTTTCCCTGTGGGGGCCGTGTCGTCAATCATGCGGAGCACCGAGGTCGAATCAGTGAAAAAGGCCACTCTCCCACCACTCCCAATACAACGCAAGGCATCCCATATCGCATAGAGTTCGCATTGAGTAATGTCCCATCCAGGCCGTGTTCGCGTAAGGACAGGCTCAAGGAAGCGTCCATTTCGGAATTCCAGCCATGCTGCACCAGTGGCCTCGCCAGATTTGGATCCGTCAGTGTAGACAATCCTAGCGTCCGGGGCGTCTTCCGCAATCCCAAAGACAATATCGTGCACATCAATAGCCTCCCCCTTGTTAGGGGGTATCTCGACCAGTGGTCGAGAGTCGAGGGTATGTTCTGAGTTCAGCCGATCGGGCCGAATGTTACAGTCCGCCCACCCCTCCCTAATCTCCATGAACCACAGGAGGTCTTCATTGTATCTGTTGCTGATAGCCCTCGCATAACATCGCCTCTGTATATAGCGGGCCTGAGCACGCGTCGGGGGAATTCCGAACTCGGCAAGGATGATCTTCGTCGCAACTGTGTTGGGAATCCTAAACAAACTCCGTATGCAGCTGTTGACATGTGTCTTTATCCTCCGTATGTATGGGCCGTGGTCCGCAACAAATTCTAGCCCATAGTACACCGACGCCAAATATGCACCCTTGAGCAGACGGACCATCTCCCAAGCCCCGATACCGCCCTCCCCTCCGTATCTCCTTCCCAGCGCCCCAATCCGGCCCCTAACACATATTCCCCTATCCAGCCAGTAATCAACATGAGCATCAAAGTTATTATACATGTTAAAGTAAAAACCTAACACTCTAAGTCTATCACTAGCCTCAACATCAGTTCCTCCAATTTCAGCAGACCCCCATCGCGGATCCCCAAACCCGATCCACCCAGTCTTAAGCGAGCTGAAGTCCATGTTCCTCAGTCTGGCAACCCATCGGCAGTATTCCCAAATATCGACCATCATTCCGGTAGCCATGCGTCGGCTGTCAGCTGCGACCAGGATAACGCCATCGTCGACATATGACGCGACCATCGACCTCCGCGAGGGCGTGTATACCAGGCGACATCGAAATATGTCAGCCACGTAGATACCAAACAAGAAGGGGGATAACGGCGACCCTTGTGGCACACTACAAAAGGTGTGATATGCTTTGGATGTCGAGCCGTTGAATCTAAGGGTAATCCTCCTCCTCCAGGCCCATCTTTGGCACCAGCGGATCAGCTGACGATCTGTAACGACCCTACGATAGGTAGCTACAATCACTATCACCTTAGCCCAAATGGTATACCAAGAGGTAACCAGAGGTGGTATGGTCTGGTATACTTGATACAAATAGCTGGTAGACCTAGGATAAGGCCTAGGGAATAGTTGAGTAGCCTTGAGGTACTCTACTAGGCAGGGTAACCTTTCGGGAGCACATTCGCATAAGGTCAAGAGAATTATGGCAATGTTACACGGACCTCCGAGGCGACTTCTGTGGTCGCCTGGAGGACTTCCTGAGCGGTTAAAGGCATAAGAGGGCAAAGTTACCCTACCTTGGGAATTTGCTCATTATGCCCATGGGTCCCAGTTACCCTACTGAGGAACCCAAGTTACCCTACCTTCACCGGTAAAGTCATCCTAGAACTTAGAGGCCGATTGCCTCACATTCTATGGGCTCTTAGATGTTCTTGGGCGCA
>Ga0307509_10011668_pt1 | contig 10615 bp, 10 predicted proteins | sample 10_EM_MG_FD_202245 | JGI IMG/M metagenome (GOLD analysis project Ga0307509, IMG submission 202245) | Populus trichocarpa ectomycorrhiza microbial communities from riparian zone in the Pacific Northwest, United States - 10_EM | ecosystem: Host-associated > Plants > Roots > Unclassified | place...
ATGTCTATATGCATGTCTGGGCCAAATCTGCATGTACAATGAAGTTGATCATCTTGCTCAAACATGGAAAATCTGTTTCATCTCCATCAGTTAATCTAGTAGCTATACAAAATTAAGACAATGTCTCTGCCCTTCATCAGTACCATTTGTGATGTCTATGTGCATGTCTGGGCCAAATCTGCATGTACAATGAAGTTGATCATTTATATCTAACATGGAAGAACAGTCTTCTCCAGATTACTTGTGACCCATTATAACTTTCTCTTTGTGAAAAAAAGTTGTTCTGTGTCTTTCTAGGTGTATTGTTGTCCATTTCAATGGATGCTTTGCATGAAAAACATTTTCTGCTATAGTCTCTCAACCAAATTTTCTTGCACATCATATCACACAAATGCCATGCCTCAAAATTTGATACATCAATGATGAGACTCATGTCTTTTGTTTTATTGTCCTTCAACTGCACTATGTTTGAATTGAGAACCATCACTCATCGATAATTCCACAGCTTTACAAATGATATATATTCCAACTTGCCTTCAGAATATCATGCATTGTATATATTTATCAAGCTCAAGGACCCATTGTGGATATATTTCCGAGGTCATGGATAATATTTTCACACCCTGGAGAAATATTTCCAAGATCATGGACAATATTCTTAAAGCATAATGAAATATGCTCACTGCATTGTAAATATTTTCCAAGCCTGGTGAAATATTTCCAAGGTGCATTATAAATATTTTTCAAGCCTGGTGAAATATGTTCACTGCATTGTAAATATTTCCCAAGCCTTGTGAAATATGTTCACTGCACTGTAAATATTTTCCAAGCCTGGTGAAATAAGTTCACTGCATTGTAAATATTTTCCAAGCCTGGTGAAATATTTCCAAGGTCATGGATAATATTCTCAAGACCTAATGAAATATATTCACTGCAATGTAAATATTTTCCAAGCCTGGTGAAATATGTTCACTGCACTGTAAATATTTTCCAAGCCTGGTGAAATATTTCCAAGGTGCATTGTAAATATTTCCCAAGCCTGGTGAAATATGTTCACTGCACTGTAAATATTTTCCAAGCCTGGTGAAATATTTCCAAGGTGCATTGTAAATATTTTCCAAGCCTGGTGAAATATGTTCACTGCACTGTAAATATTTTCCAAGCCTGGTGAAATATTTCCAAGGTGCATTGTAAATATTTCCCAAGCCTGGTGAAATATGTTCACTGCACTGTAAATATTTTCCAAGCCTGGTGAAATATGTTCACTGCATTGTAAATATTTCCCAAGCCTGGTGAAATATGTTCACTGCACTGTAAATATTTTCCAAGCCTGGTGAAATAAGTTCACTGCATTGTAAATATTTTCCAAGCCTGGTGAAATATTTCCAAGGTCATGGATAATATTCTCAAGACCTAATGAAATATATTCACTGCAATGTAAATATTTTCCAAGCCTGGTGAAATATGTTCACTGCATTGTAAATATTTTCCATGCCTGGTGAAATATTTCCAAGGTCATGGATAATATGTTCCAGTGAAACTTAAATATTTCGACTCCATTGAAAAATATTTCTAAAGTCCTGAATGTATAATAACTCATCTTGTAAATAATTATACTATTGACTCAGTCAGAAATATCTCCCAAATGCTAAAGAACACATTTTCTGCCAATCCTACCATCTCCCTTAAGGCCTTATGTAGTTCAATTGCATTTGAATCCATATCAAATCAATACAGACAAGAGAAAATCATGATATTAAAATTATTCAAAACGTTATAACACACGCCCAATGTAGACCAAAGCCAGCTGACTATGCACCCAACGTCCAACAGAAAGTGATGAAAGAAAGACTGCAGATATATGCAATCCAACAAAGTCATATAAATCCAACCACCCATTATCTACCAAGTCCATCCAGTAACAGAAGCATAAATAAAAGTGCATTAAAACTGATATAAAAAGATTTGAAACACTTGAGAAGAAATAGATGTAAATGAAGGGAAAGAACACGCGTGAAAACATGATGACGCAAAGCAGGTATGGATGAGAGTGGGTGACGCTTACATGTAGGCTTCCCGGCTGGGACCAGCCACGTTGGCCGGGCGCTGTTGTCGTTGCTGAGGCTGTTGTTGTTGGGGGGGGCCATAGGCATTAACGTATCTGTAATTCAAAGGGGAGGAAGGTGGATGTGCGCCAAGATGAGAAGGGCCTGCACGTTGCTTTCCCTTTGACGCACGAGCAGATGGCGGCACAGCATTGCCCTGGTAGAAGCGGAAAGGGGATATCCCAGCCTTTTCTTTCCGAAGAGGAGCTTGACGAGGGGCTTGACGAGGGGCTTGACGAAGGGCATCCCGAGACGGGGCATCCCTAGGCAGGGCATCCCGAGGCGGGGCATCCCGAGGCGGGGCATCCCGAGGCGGGGCATCTCGAGGCAGGGCATCTCGAGGGAGGGCATCCCGAGGAGGTGCATTGCGAGAGGGTTCACGAGGAGGGACACCCAATCCCATATGGTACCGACCCAGTTCACCACGAGGAACAGCTGCCGGTTTTTTTTCGAATTGAAAGAGGCGGTCGTCCTTCTTGGAATGACGCAGGACAATCTCCGGCATCACCTCCTCACCAGCCTCATGGACACCAGGATAGTTGTCCATCGCGACATCGACGCATTCGTACCATACATTGTTGTCTTCCTCCATTTGCTGTTGTCTCTCGTTGTGTCGTTGGTCCAGTCGCCAACGTATCTGCTGGATCCTTTCGTCCCGATCCTCTTTGGTTACCGGCTTCCAGGGAGCAGGGATGGAGGAAATTTCGGCGGGAGGCAACAGCCCAAAGCGAACTTGCTGGTCAGGAGCGAGGCCTGGCGCAAAGCCGTGGCCTGATGCAAAGCCGTGGCCTGGCACAAAGCCGTCAGAGGAGCCAGGGGGCACTGCATGGTTCACGACGGGGGCGGCTGCAGGTAGATACGAATCAGCGCCGTGCCTGCTATCGTTGGCAGGCTCAGGGACATAGTGAATGAGCTGGCGGTTGTTGAGCTCTTCGACTTTGTCATTGATGGATGCGGAAGGGGCACGGACATCCTCGTTGATGGGTGGGGACAGGGCATGCGTGTCCAAAGTCGCCTTCGCAGTTTTGCGCTTCCCAAGCCTGATGCTGCCATACTTCTGGTCCTTGACTTGAAGGAGAGGACGACCCCATCTCTCTCGAACGACATCGATTTCCGAATATTCCACAGAATCAACCGCCAGGTTTTTCTCCTCTGGAACAGGGTCAATCATTGGAAAAAAGTTACAGAAAGAAAAACTTACCATCCGTCCACGGTACAACCTGTAAAACCCCTTCGTTGATCAACTGCCAGATCAACGCCCAGTCATCTTTCTTCAATGCGTTGTACCGGAATCCAAGACTTCCAGGACAAGCGGACACACGTTCGGGCCAACCTATGATACGGATGGTGTACATCATCGCCCGCTTCAAAAACTCGGCCCAGGGAAAGTTGGCCTCATCCATGTCGAGGCCCGTTATACGGCCTAGTAAAGGCAAGTCAGAATCAAGGCAAACCAGGACGAAGTAAAAGAAACCATACCATACTGGTTTTTCAACCACGAAGTCGCCTTATTGCGGTAAAACTGGACGTTCATCCTCGGAGGAACCGGCTCCTGGTCCATAGCATCCAACCTCTTCATGAACTTACGATCCAGCTTCTTCGCCCGTTGTTCCTGTTGATGGAGAGCGAAGGCGGCGTCAGCTGGTTTTTCAGACGCTTGAGGAGCTACTTTTTCAGCCAAGGCGGCTATGTCGTCAGGGAGATCCAGGCCGGCAGCCATCCTGAGATTTCGCAAGGCCTTCCTTGCTCTATATGCAAACGATGTCAATGAATCAAAACAAGATAAGTAAGATGATACACACCGGACAGAATCCGCCACACCATTAAGGACCTTCTGGACATCCACAATATTTTCCCTCACTATATCCCGGGCAAAGGAATCCCCCACGACGATGGCTGAAGCTTGTCTTGCTGCCTGGTCATCACCGGCATAAACGACCACCGACAATATATGGATCCCTTCATTGCCACGGCTGTGCTTCGTATTCGAGGCTTGAGTTGCATCGACAGCATTCCGGATGCGAGTTAAAGCTGGGACCAGCTTCTCCGGATCCTCCTCTAGCGCCGCCAGGTCCGAGTACATCTTCTCCAAGGATTCTGGTTGGCCCTCTTTGAAAGTAATGTATTCTTCCTTTACGCGTGCAGCACGATCCTGAGCTGTGAGGTGGCTGACTTAGTACTTGTGTTTATAAGAACGTCATTCAACATACCACTTTCACCCGGTCTCACTGGATCCACCAATCTATGCCACGTTTGGAACGTGTTCCAAGTATTTCCCGCATCTCTCGTTTGCGGAGGAGAAATGAGGGCCAACCGACGGACTGTGGCAACCGGGACATTCCACCGAACAGAAATGGCCTCGATAGCGTTGAAATGGCGGTCGCCTTCATGCCTCGAGACCTCTCTCAGGACGCGGGGATATTTACCTCTCTTTGTCTTGCTGTGGTTGGAGGGACCTTGCTCATCGCTCTCGACATCGCCTATGAAGTCTTGATCGTCTTCTTCGTCTCCTTGTTCAACATCCTTGTTCATGCCCTCCGAGTAATTCGACCCAGTCACATCACTCTCTGTCGGGGTAATCTCAGCACCCATTTGACGAAGAGTGTGAGAGAGAGTGGAAGGGCGAGCGGAAGGTGCGGAGGAGAAGACATCTTCCTCCGAAACCTTCCTGGAACGATCCATGTCACGGACCAAAAGGCGCTCCTGGAATCCTTCGCTATCGTTGTCTCCATCGTCCTCGAAACGACGGTCATTCGGGAAGTCGTTCTTGTCGTAAACTCGATTCTCCTGCTCCTCCTCCTCCTGCCTCCCATCCTCCTCCTCCTCCTCTTCCTCCTCGTGCTCCTCCTCCTCCTCCTCCTCCTCCTCCTCCTCCTGCCTCCCATCCTCCTCCTCCTCCTCCTCCTCCTCCTCCTCCTCCTCCTGCTCCTCCCCCTCCCCCTCCTCCTCAATCAAATTGCATGCCCTAATGAAAGAAGCACGATCCATGTTCAAGGGAGAATTGTAGCCAAGGCTCTGGATGTGCTGCCGCAGCCGCCGCGTTTGTCCCACATTGAAACCAAGTTGCAGGACGATGTGCTCAGCAAATGCCCTGTCGCATAACTGGGGTGCGGGATTGCTTGGTGGTCTTGCCTGCTGACGCTGCTGACGGTTGATGGACTCCGGGGCAACAGCGACACCCGAATGTGCTTGGGCTTTGGTAGGGACCAGGGGAGCGGTAGCTCTTGGAGTAGCTTCCTCTTGAGAGCTGCGTCGAGGGGCAGAGTCGTTCTCAGTGTCCAGCCGTCTGCCAACGGCATACCCACTGGGACGCGAGGTTGGTGTTAGGCTGATACGTCTATGTCCCTCGCGAGCAGCGGCTGTGGCGACAGGCGACATCTGCTGGGTGATTGACTTCACCCTTCGGTGCCAATCCTTCTGCTTTCCGTAATGGAAAGACTCAGGGTTCGGTGCATCCGGATGGCGCTTCAACGACTTCTCGAGAGGGGTCAAGGGTCGAGGTTTTGGTCGAGTGAAAGGTAGTGCCGCAGCCACATTGGGAGCAGCCCCAGGCGCTTTAGAACTCGGGGCATCATTACGGGTTTTCGAACGAGTTGCACGGGGGGCATTACTACAAAATCATTTAGTAAACAAAATGAAAATTCAAGAGCCAAGTGATACATACAGGTTCTGGACGCTACCGGGCAAATCTGCAGCGGTTTGGCGGCTGTATGAACGAATAAGTTAGCCTATGTTCTACTAGAGGAAAACGGCACAACGAAATTATCGCGACGCAGTCAGCGAAAAATAACAAACACTGCGACACAGTCAGCAGTGCAGGCATGAGCGACACAGTCAGCCCAACCAAGGAAGCTTAGGTCAATCTTGAGAGGGTTTTAAAAAAAAATCACCTTTCCGTAGGTACCGCCGTCTGCCCCTTCTGGGAGACATTCGCCAATGCTTGGTTATTCTCGTTCTGGGCAATGGCCGCCCCTTCCTGGCTGTTATAAAGTACGCGCGCTGTCTGGAAGACGTTCGAGGATGCGGAGTTGGTGTTAGTATTGGTGTGGGGTGCGACACGCCCGGTCTGGGCGACACTGGCAGTCCCCTGGATGCTGTTGGACGCGGAGTTGGTGTTGATATTGGTGTGGGGTGCGAGCCGCCCCGTCTGGGCGACGCTGGCAGTCCCCTGGATGCTGTTGGACGCGGAGTTGGGGTGGGTATTGGTGTGGGATGCGACACGGCCGGCCTGGGCGACATTGGCAGTCGCCTGGATGCTGTTGGACGCGGTGTTGGGGTGGGTATTGGTGTGGGATGCGACACGGCCAGCCTGGGCGACGTTGGCAGTCGCCTGGATGTTGTTGGACACGGTGTTGGGGTGGGTATTGGTGTGGGATGCGACACGGCCGGCCTGGGCGACGTTGGCAGTCGCCTGGATGCTGTTGGACGCGGTGTTGAGGTGGGTATTGGTGTGGGATGCGACACGGCCGGTCTGGGCGACGTTGGCAGTCCCTTGGATGCTGTTGGACGCGGTGTTGGGGTGGGTATTGGTGTGGGATGCGACACGGCCGGTCTGGGCAACGTTGGCAGTCCCCTGGATGCTGTTGGACGCAGTGTTGGGGTGGGTATTGGTGTGGGATGCGACACGGCCGGTCTGGGCGACGACGTTGGCAGCTGCGACATGCTCGTTTTGCGCAATGTTGGCATTGGGGGACGCAGTGGATGTGCCCATCCCGTCGATATCCATAGCCGCCTCGTCGATGGCTGCCGCAGCTCTTCCATTTCTGTGAAAGGTCAATCAGCCTCCATTAATTCCCCCTACGACCGCTCAGGACTTGAAGCAACCTTGCGACACAGTCAGCAAGGTTGCTGTAAGGACTGCGACACAGTCAGCAGTCCTGTTAAGCTACGGCGACACAGTCAGCCGTAGGGTAAGTCGTCCTGGCGTTGTAGAGGGGTGTGAAGAGCACAGGCAGCTCACCTATTTGGAGGGATACGGACCGTCTGGGCACGTTTTGCCTTCGGGGGGCGACCTCTAGCGCGCTTCTGTAAAGTCGTTAGCAGGTCGTAATGCAGACAGACGTTGAGTGAGAGACTTACCGCTGGCTCTATGGGCTGCGTATCGGCTTTGGCCTTTTTCGAAGGTTCTGCTTCGACGTTGTCTTGCTTTCTTTTCGGGGGCATTGTAAGTTGTTGAGGAGGTTATTGAGGAAGAAAAAGGACATACCAATGTACGTGTCAACCTTATATATGGATAGCTGGACCAGATTCTCGTTCTCGTCCCTGGCTGAGATCTGCACGTGTAATCAACGATTAACCTGCTGGGCTTGCCTCAGATCCATTTTTTGGTGGGAGTTCTCTACACGTAATAGAGATCGGGGCTGCCTGAGGCTTGGCTGGTCATATAAGTCGGCTGTCACAGGGTGATTGTCGCGAAGAACCTAGATCGGGCAATAAGGGTGGAACTTCCTCAAGTCCAATCCCTGTGTGGGCGGTAATGTAAATCAATCATATGTAGCTTCGGGGTACGACAAAAAAAAGACTTACGAGCACCAAGTCAGTCCAGAAACCCTGGAGTCATAGGAACAATCTGGGCATGAGCGAAAAGACTACCAAACGATGGAAACACTGGAGAACAGGTTCATTTGACCGATGGGCGTTTTGCGACACAGTCAGCAAAAACTCGAACTCAGTGACACAGCCAACTGTGTTCGACCTGGGGCGACACAGTCAGCTCCAGGCAGTGAGAACCGTGAACGAAGGGATCCGGAGGTAACGGGCGCAGCCTCGCTTAATATCTTGGAAAGCGGAAATCGGGCCAGAATGTTGAAGATTGCGCCAGGGAGGCGGCGGCGACGATGGCAATCGGGTCTGTTAATCGACGGGCGTTTTGCGACACAGTCAGCAAAAACTCGAATTCAGCGACACAGTCAGCTGAATTTTCGACCTGGGGCGACACAGTCAGCTCCAGGCAGTGAGAACCGTGAACGAAGGGATCCGGAGGTAACGGGAGCAGCCTCGCTTAATATCTTGGAAAGCGGAAATCGGGCCAGAATGGCGAAGATGGCGCCAGGGAGGCGGCGGCGACGATGGCAATCGGGTCTGTTGATCGACGGGCGTTTTGCGACACAGTCAGCAAAAACTCGAATTCAGCGACACAGTCAGCTGAATTTTCGACCTGGGGCGACACAGTCAGCCCCAGGCAGTGAGAACCGTGAACGAGGGAACCAGCGATATCATGGATTGGGTTCGTTGATTGAAAATCGTGGAGGCCAAACAAGCCCTTGCCAAACATCCAAACACCGCCCCGCCAAACATTGGGACTTTCGATCACTAAGTCCAATCTCCAATAGATAACCCTGATCTACCACCACCTGCTGGGCTGACTGTGTCGCCTTGCAATCGTCGCTAACGAGCTGACTGCGTCGCTCGTTCATCTATCCCAGGCTGACTGTGTCGCCTGGATGTCCTCCCCTGTGTTTCCCATTCACCCCCCACCATCCACACCATGTCGCCTTTTCCGACCATCCGACGTTCAATGCATCCCTGATCTGAATGTTTGGGCCCAGGTAAGCCCTTTTACTTTGGGTTTATATCTCGGTCTGACCTCCTGTGCCATCATTGGCAGGCCTTTCCGTCCTGCACTCAAAAACAACCGCGATCGACCACTACCTGCTAGGCTGACTGTGTCGCCTTGCAATTTTCGTTAACGAGCTGACTGCGTCGCTCGTTTATCTATCCCAGGCTGACTGTGTCGCCTGGATGTCCTCCGCTGTACATGCGCTTTCCATTCATCTGACCATCCAACGTTCGATGCATTGCTGTTCTCACTATTTGGGTCCCGGTATCGTTTTCTCTTCGGATTTCACGAGGTACTGTCTTTTGGCACTCTAAACTTTCGGAAATGTCTTTGAACACAGGGCATCGAATAGATAACTGCGCTATTCCACCACCTGCTAGGCTGACTATGTGGCCTTGCAATTGTCGCTCACAAGCTGACTACGACGCTCCGAGTCGCTTATCTATCTCAGGCTGACTGTGTCTTCTGGAGGTCTGTTTACAATCGTGAATCACTCACACTATCTCGCCTTTTCAAAACTATCCGACAATCAGACGTTCGATCTGACTATTTGGGCCCCCGGTAAGCTCTTTGTCTCGTATCTTTGTCGATCTGAGATCATCGGCTCAATGTCTCGCCTCTAGGATGTCCTCCCCTTCGTTGTTCTTTGCACACCCTATCATAAATGAATTGCCGATGTGACTTTTTGGGCCCATGTAAGCTTCTTTTCATCCTGTATCTTTTCCTATCTGATAGTTAACGCAGGTCCTTCCGTTGGTGTATCTCATCCTTATGGATGTCTTCGTCTTCGTCCTCGCCCTTGGGCCCATGTAAGCTTCTTTTCATCCTGTATCTTTTCCTATCTGATAATTAAGGCAGGTCCTTCCGTTAGTGTATCTCATCCGTATGAATGTCTTCGTCTTCGTCCTCGCCCCCAGACGAAATCCGCCGATTTCTGTGGTCCAAGTTCGAGCAAATTCGACAATCCCACCCGCTTCGTACCTACATCCCCCACGATTGGCCAACCCAACAAACTATGCAGAATCTCGTCACGCGGACATCCAGACAATTCATATATGCGACGACTGTGATGAAGTATGTGGATTCGGCACAACATAGGCCCGTAGAGCGCCTCGAGGCAGTCCTTAGGATAGTTAACCCCTTGGGCGATATCCCCTTTGCTGAGCTCGATGGCCTATATCGCCATATTCTCGCTTCTGCACACAATACCAAAGGAGTTTTGCGTATTCTTGGCGCTCCGTTGTGTTCCCAGAAGCTCTACTCTGGGAAAGACGCTCTGGGTAAACTCGAGCTTCCAATACCTATCGCGGGTCCCCGATTTCTCGAAGAGCTCCTTTCGTTGAATCGGGGAGACGTTTCTTTTATTCTAACTGACCTTCATGCTATCCTCAACATTCCCGATGCCAGACGCAATACTATTTCTCAACCATCCAATGCCAAGCTGTCCGAACAAGGATTGCGAATCCTCCACCACTCCAACTCAATGTGTCGCCTCTAGGATGTCCTCCCCTTCGTTGTTCTTTGCACACCCTATCATAAATGAATTGCCGAAGTGACTTTTCAAGTTTGGGCCCATGTAAGCTTCTTTTCATCCTGTATCTTTTCCTATCTGATAGTTAAGGCAGGTCCTTCCGTTAGTGTATCTCATCCTTATGGATGTCTTCGTCTTCGTCCTCGCCCCAAGACGAAATCCGCCGATTTCTGTGGTCCAAGTTCGAGCAAATTCGACAATCCCACCCGCTTCGTACCTACATCCCCCACGATTGGCCAACCCAACAAACTATGCAGAATCTCGTCACGCGGACATCCAGACAATTCATATATGCGACGACTGTGATGAAGTATGTGGATTCGGCACAACATAGGCCCGTAGAGCGCCTCGAGGCAGTCCTTAGGATAGTTAACCCCTTGGGCGATATCCCCTTTGCTGAGCTCGATGGCCTATATCGCC
>Ga0307509_10011669_pt1 | contig 10614 bp, 5 predicted proteins | sample 10_EM_MG_FD_202245 | JGI IMG/M metagenome (GOLD analysis project Ga0307509, IMG submission 202245) | Populus trichocarpa ectomycorrhiza microbial communities from riparian zone in the Pacific Northwest, United States - 10_EM | ecosystem: Host-associated > Plants > Roots > Unclassified | place...
GTGGTTCGACGACGAGACCGGCGAGTACTGGGACGAGCGCACCGGCAGCCGCGGCCGGATGGGCGACGGCGAGATCGTCTGGGCGCCGCCGCGGCGCGATGCGCTGCTGTCGGCCCCGGTGGCGATCGCTCAGGCGCGGGCGCAGCGGCTGCTGCACGAGGTGCCGGCGCTGAGCTGGGACGATGCGCAGGCCTGGCTCCAGCTGCGCCACCTCTACGCCGACGGTGACCTGGCCGCGCTCGCCCGGTACGTCCGCGGCTGCAGCCTCCCCGAGGCCCGCACGATCCGGCTCGCGCTATCGCTGCCGCTCCAGACCTGGCGCAACCTGGTCTACGCGATCGTCGTCGCGCAGGTGTTCCCGGCCGACGTCGACGCGATCGCGATCGTGCTGGGGGTGCTGGGCTCCGGGATCCCGCTCGCGAAGGCCGCCGCGGTCGCGAGCGGGGTCGGGCAAGTGACCCCGCGGGTGTTCGCGTGCTTGATCCGGCTTTCGCACCGGTTCGACGTCAAGGACGTGGTCTCGCTGTGCGACCCGCTGAGCAACGGCGCGATCGCACCGGACGACCTCGATGCCCTGGTCGGCCTGCTCGCCGCGCTGTATCCGACGCAGGAGCTGCTGCTCGTGATCCTGCAGACCATCGAGCACCGGGTGCCATGCGACCGCGTGCTGCCGCTGGTGCGCGCGCTGCAAGCGCCGATCGACGCGGTGCTGCTCTGCCTGCTGGTCCGCCGGTTCGCGCGCTGGGACCACCCGTCGCAGGTGCTGCTCGCGGCGTGCACCGAGCAGGACCTGCGTGCGGCGATGCAGCTCGGCGACGCGTTCGACCACCTGACCGTCCACGAGGTGCTGGATCTGCTGGGCCTCGGCCTCGCGGCGCAGCAGCTCGAGGCGATCATCCGCCAGCTCCACCAGCACCAGGCGCCGGTGTCGCTGTTCCTCGCCATCCGCCGCCTGGTGCCGGTGGCGCCGCTCGGAGGCTGCTGCGACCTCGTTGCGGTCGCGCATCGCCGGCGGTGCCCGCTCGAGGTCATGACCCCGCTGTGCCAGAGCGAGATCCCGGTGCCGTCGCTGGCGCTGCTGCTCGAGCTGTTCGGCCACGAGCACTACCAGGCGGCGCCGCCGTTCCTGCAGCTCGGCACGCTGCTCGTTGACCACGAGCCGGTGCGGGTGTGCGAGCTGGTCGAGCTGTGCAACTTCGCGCCGGCCGAGACCGTGGTGACGCTGTGCGGGCTCGAGCTCGGCGCGGTGCTGGACGACGTCGCGCGGCTGATCGCCAGGGGCCTCGAGCTGGCGGTGCTGCGCACGCTGCTCGAGCTGCGCGACCACGACGCGTTCGCCGACCAGCTGGTGGCGTTCGCCCAGCTGGTGCTGGACGGCGCGTCGCCGGCGATCATCGTCCAGGCCGTCACCACCGTCCCCGGGCTGACCCCGGACCTGCTGCGCGCGCTGCTCGCGGTGGTGAACGCCGCCGATCCGCTGTGCGCGCTCGCCACGGCCGCGATCAAGCACCAGATCGCGGTCGAGCACGTGCTCCTCCTGCTGCGCGAGAGCCAGCTCGCCGCCGAGGAGCTCGCGCGGCTGTTCGCGCTGGCCGCGAGCGCGCCGTACAACGACGGGATGACGTTCCTCGCGCTCGCCAAGGTGATCCACGAGATCGCCATGCCATGCGAGCTCGCGGTCGCGGTCGTGACGGCCAGCCAGCGCGCCGCCGACGAGCGGATCTTGCTGCTTCGCATGCATTGCCACCGGGGGTTTCGCCGGGCGCACGTCTTTCAGATGCTCGACCAGATGCTCGGAGAGATCAGCCCGGCGTGGCCGCTCGCGCTGGTCCAGGCCATCGCGCTGTCCGAGCAGGAGCTCGGGCAGCTGGTGCCCATGCGCTTGGCCTATCGCAACGCCGCGCTGATCAAGGAGCTGCTGGAGACCGGGATCCCGGTCTCGGCGCTGGTCGAGGTGATCGCCGGGTGCGGCCTGGGGCCGGAGGCGCTGCTGAAGCTGCTCGCGGTGTGGCAGCTCCAGGCCTACCGGTCGGCGGACGCCGTGCTCGGGTTGGCAGGCTTCGTGGAGCACGGCGTCGAGGTCGCGCGCGTGCTCGCGCTGCTCGAGGCGCTGCACGCGCTGGCCGTGGACGACTTCCTCGAGCTGCTGAAGCTCGCGGCGCGGTTCGGCGACAACCAGGACATCGTCGTGATCGGCCAGGCGCTCGGCGACATCCACGCGGCGAGCCGCACCACCGGCGACGCTGTGGCGCTGGCGCTGGCCGGGACCGCGCACAGCGGGCTCGAGATCGTGCAGCTCATGGTGCCATCGGCGCTGCACACCACCGACGGCGACTCCGTGCGGCGCCTGACGCCCGAGCAGGTCATGCTGCTGACCGCGGGCCAGACCGGTGCGTTCGACGTGCCGCACTTCCTGGCGCTCGGCGAGCAGATCGTGGACCTCGAGGTCCTGGCGTTCGCCGCGCTGCCGTCACGGTGCATCCTCCAGCTCACCGAGCCGCAAGCTCGCCGGGTGCGCGACGTCCAGTTCGCGGTGATCGATCCCGGCTGCCTGCCGGGCCTGGTCGCGGTGTTCCGTCACTTCCAGCCGGGCTGCTTCGCCAAGCTGACCGACGCGCAGGCCGGTGCGCTCGACGGTCCGCTGATGGGCAAGCTCCAGCTGGGCCAGCTCGCGGAGATCCTGCCGGAGATGTTCCTGCACATCTCCGGCGACGCGCTGGCGGGGCTCGACGTCGATCTCGTCGAGCACATCTCCGAGCCCCAGCTCGCGGAGATCGACGAGCCCAAGCTCAAGCGGCTGCCGGCGAAGTACCCGCCGCAGGTCGTCGCGTGGGCCCTGCTGGCGGTGCAGCACGGCATGCAGGACAGCCGCGCGCTCAAGGAGGCGCTGGTCGGGTTCAGCACGAGCCCGGAGGGCATCGCGTTCTGCGACCAGCTGCTGGCCGGGCCGTGCGCGGTGTGGTCGGGCGCGAAGAGCCTGGGGCAGGCGCTCGCCGGGTTCAAGGCGGCGCCGTACCACTGGGGCCTGATCCAGTGCCTGGCGACCGGTCGCGACATGGGCAGGTCGGTGGCCACCCTGTATCGCAAGCTCGTGGACGCAGTGATTGGCAACGTGGTGACGGTCGATGACGTGCAGCTGCTGTGCACCGCGTCGGGCGGGATCGAGTTCTTCGCCCCGTTCCTTGCGTCGCTCGACCTCGGCGCGCTGTGCCGGCTCGCGGCGCTGTTCGCGCGCATGTGCCCGGAGTGGACGGTCGCCGAGCGCTGGTTCAAGCGCTGCGCCGGGGAGTTCAACGGCAACGCGTTCACCGTCCAGCAGGCGATCGCGATCTGCGGCGCCGCGGATCCGGCCACGCTCGGTGTGTTCCTGCGCTGGTACCTCACGACCGGCGCGTTCCGCGATCTGGTGCCGATCTTCCACGAGGTGAACCTGTGCCAGGACAAGCCGGTGGCGATCCGGATCGCCCGCGCCACGGGCTGCTTCCCGGTGACCGTGCTGCAGCTCCAAGTCTACCGCGCGGCCCCGGGCGCCAGCTTCGATCAGTGGCAGTGGGTAGCCGAGAAGCACGGCGACGGCGGCGCGACGGCCCAGGCCTGGCTCCAGTTCCTGGTCGCGCACCCGGCCGATGCCGACACCGCGCGCTGGGTGCTCACCAAGGGCCGGCTCGCGATCGGCGATGCGCCGGCGGCGGCGGCGTTCGCGTTCGTCACGGCGGGCGCCAACCCGGGCGAGAAGCTGCGGCGGCGCGACGCGATCGAGCACCTGGGATGGAACGTCGGCAACGCCACCGCCGATCTCGGCGTCAACTTCACGATCCACGACATCCAGGTCTGGATGAACCACCGGCCGAGCTCGAAGCGGCACGTCAACACGGCGCCGGGCGACGCGAACAACGCGCGGCAGCAAGTCCGCGGTCGCGTGCGCGGCGAGCGCGAGACCGCGTTCACCCGGCACGCCGTCACGATCGATGGTCTCGCCGAGATGGAGCGGCAGATCCTGGCGTGCGCCAACCAGCACCACGCGCAGCTGGTCGCGCTGCCGGTCGGTGGTGAGCTCAACCTCACCGACTTCCCCGTGGTGGGCGTCGTTGCCGACCTGTACCACTGCCCGTACAACACCGACACCGTGCAGCCCAGCGGAGACAACCAGCGCGAGGCCTGGCGCCAGACCGAGATCCTGATCAAGAAGCGGGGCGGCGGTGGTTACGAGGTCATCCACGCCCAGCCCAAGAACTGAGCGCTGCGCTCCGGCTCCGTTTCGCGGTCACACGACGTGCACGGTCGTGCCGACCGCGCGCCAGGCCTCGACGATCGCGGGATCGGTGTCGCGCTCGATCACCAGGTGCGTGACGCTGGCGGCCGGCGCGGTGTGGTGGGTCGCGGCGCGGATCAGCTTCTCGCGGGTGGCGACCAGCACGGTCTCGCCGCTGGCCTCGATCATCGTGCGCTTGAGCACGACCTCCTCGGCGTCGAACGTCCACAGCCCGGTCTGGGCGTCGGCTGCGCACACCCCGGGGAAGCACAGGTCGGCGCGGATGCCCTGGATCTGGCGCAGCGCCATCGAGCCGATCGCGCCGCCGATGTCCGGATCGATGCGCCCGCCGATGCTGAGCACCTCGAACCCGGGCCGGCCGATCACCGCGAGCGCGACGTCGGGCGCGTTGGTGACCACCGTCAGATCGTGGCCGTCGGGCAGCGCGGCGGCGATCGCCGAGTTGGTCGAGCCGGCATCGATGAACAGGATCTGGCGCCGGCTGACCAGGGTCGCGGCGACCGCGGCGAGCGCGCGCTTGCGCTCGACGTCCTCGCGGCGGCGCTCGGCGAGCGGCGGGGCGGTGGTCATCAGCAGCGCCCCGCCGTAGACCCGCTTGCACAGGTCGCGCGCGGCGAGCTCGCGCAGGTCGCGCCGGATCGAGTCCTCCGAGACCCGGAACTCGACCGCGAGATCGGCGGCGATCACCCGGCCGTGGCGGTGCAGCCGCTCCATGATCCGGTCCTGGCGCTCGCGCGGCAGCGTGGCGTCGCCCGGGTCGGCGGGGCTCACGGCGCGGTCCTGCCGCGCGCGACCAGCGGCGCGCCGGCGGCGACCAGCGCGACCAGCGCGCCGACCCCGCCGAGCGCGATCGGCAGGCTGGTCGCGCGGGCGACCACGCCGATCACCGCCGGACCGGCGAGCATACCGGCGTAGCCGAGCGTGGTGACCGCGGCGATCGAGGCCCCGGGGGCGGCGCCCGGGATCCGGCCGGCCGCGCTGAACAGCACCGGCACGATGTTCGAGGCGCCGATCCCGACCAGCGCGAAGCCGATCAGCGCGCTCCACCCCCACGGCAGCACGCACGCCGCGATCATGCCGGCCGCGGCGACCAGGCTGCCGAGCCGGACCACGCGCGCCGGTCCGAGCCGCGCAGTGATCCGATCGCCGAGCAGCCGGCCGGTCGCCATCGCGACCGAGAACGCCGCGTAGCCCAGGCCGGCGTTGGCGATCGCGACGCCGCGCTCGCCGCTCAGCAGCAGCGCGCTCCAGTCCAGCATCGCACCCTCGGCGAGGAAGATCGCCAGGCACAGCGCGCCGATCATCAGCGCGGCCGGCGACGGCAGCGCGAACATCGCCGGCGGGGCGAGCGCGGCGTCGTGGGGCGCGACGATCAGGCGGCGCCACTGGGTCGCGGTGATCGCGAGCAGCAGCCCGGCGATCGCCAGCGCGCACGCGGTGAGCGGCGCGCCCGCGCCGAGCAGCGCGCTCATCCCGGCCGAGCCGGCGAGCCCGCCGATGCTGTACAGCGCGTGGAACCCCGACATCAGCGGCCGGCCATGCAGCCGCTCGACGTCGACCGCGTGCGCGTTCATCGCGACGTCGACCACGCCGAGGCACGCACCGAACCCGACCAGCGCGACGCCCAGCGCGAGCGTCGACGGCGCGATCGCGAGCAGCGGCAGGACGACACACACCGCGACCCCGCCGATCGCAAGGACGCGGCGGTTGCCGTGGCGCTGGCTGAGGAAGCCGGCGATCGGCATCGCGCCGACCGCGCCGAACCCCAGGCACAGCAGCACCACACCGAGGGTGCCCGCGTCGAGGCCGAGCCGCGCCTGAGCGAACGGCACCATCGGCGCCCAGCTGCCCGAGGCGATGCCGCATAGCAGGAAGAAGCCCTGGGTCGCGCGCCGCGCCGCTTGCACGTTTGGTGTCGTCGGTCCCGCCTGCAGCATGCACGACCGTACATCTTCGTGCATAAACGTGCAACCAGCGCGCATCTGCCGGCAATCACGGCCGTTCTCGCGGACGAGGTCGGGCATTTCGATCGGCTCGCCGCGGCGAGGAACGCCGGGCTCGCCTATCCGGAGGTGATCGCCGGCTCGAAGACTCGTCGGCTCAGTCCGGCCGTGCCGGCGCGGCGTCGCGCGGCGGGACCTTGCGATCGCTGCGGATGTTGCCCTTGAGCACGTTGACCGGCACCGGCGGGGTCAGCTCGTAGAGGAAGCCGCGCGTGGTGATCGTGGCGACGAACCGCTCGTCCTTGCGGACCACGACGCGGCGGTAGATCTCGGGCTGCTCGCCGCGGACCTCGTGGGTCCGGTGGCGGAGCAGGAAGTCGGCGAGCCGGACCGCGAGCTGGTTGTACAGCCGGTGGCAGCCGTGGCTGGTGCCGTTGACGATCGAGGTCACCGACGCCGAGCCGTGGGTGCCGATGCCGTTGTCGTCGAACCGCTCGCCGCCGTCGCGCAGCTTGATCACCTCGTGGTGGACCAGCAGCGTCATGCCGTACGCGGCGTGCGCGCCGGGGCCCATGATCTCGGTCTTGAGCCCCCAGTGGCCGTTCCACAGGTTCTTGACCAGATCGCGGTCCGGCGTGGTCTTCGGCGGCAGCCAGGTCGGCGCGGCGTACAGGTCGCGCCACATCCGCGGGCCGACGTCGGACTCCTTCCAGCGCTGGACCACCCCGCCGTCCTCGAGCCGCTGATCGGCCCAGCCGCCGATCGTCGTCGGCCAGCGGATCAGCGCGCGCTGGCCGTCCGGCGCCGCCGCGTCATCGGCGTACAGCACCAGCGTCGGCCGGTGCCGGATCAGCCGCGGGATCGGGACGTCGTCGTACCAGACGTCGCCGCGATCGATCGCCGCGCGCAGCTGCATGTGCGCCGCGTGGTAGGCCGGCGGCGCCGGTAACGCGAGCGCGACGCGCAGCCCGCCGGGGTGGCGGTCGAGGAACGCGCGGGCCTCGACCGGGCCCAGCCAGCCGAGCTCGCGGGCCGCGGCCTCGGTCGCGGCGGCGATCAGGTCCGGGGCCGCGCCGGGCAGCGGCTGCTCGTTGCCGCGCGCCGCGCGCATCTCCGCCGGATCGAGCATCCGGCCCAGGATCGGCTGCGGCCCGGCGCCGGCGGTGCCGTCCTCGACCAGGCCGGTCGCGTCGACCACCCGCTCGCGCAGCACGCGCAGCGCGAGCCGGAAGTCGAGCTCGCTGCTATCGAGCATCAGCGCCTCGCGGGTCGCCGGATCGAGCCGCTGGTTGGGCATCAGGAAGTTGCGGCGCTGGAACAGCTCGGTCGCGTTGCCGGTCCGCCAGGTCATCGCGCCGTCGGCGTCGTCGGCGGCGAGCCAGCCCTCGCACACGTAGTGGTTCTGCGCCGCGACGATGCCGCGGTGCTGGACGTCGAGCTTGGCCCAGCGCTCGTACACCGCGGCGAGCTCCTTGACCCCCGCCAGCGCCGGCAGATCGAGCAGGCCGCGGCGGTCGCGCTCGCGCTCGAGCTGCTGCTCGAGCGCCGCCCGGGTCAGGTCGTACAGCTTGACCAGGTCCTTGTAGTCCTCGGCGTACGCGCGGTCGAGCAGCGGCAGCGCCGTGTCGTCGATGAACGCGTTGCAGCGGTGGCGCGCGTCGTCGGCCAGCCGCTCGCGCACGATCGCGAGCGACGGCAGCACGCCGTACAGCTCGCCCAGCGCGTCCTCCGGATCGATCGGCTTGCCCGCCGCGTCGTGCTCGGCCGCCAGCGCGAGGTACGTCGCGCGGTAGCCCGGCGCCGTGCCGTCGGGCTGCGGCGCGAACAGCCGCGGCGTCCACGCGTCCTGCAGGTCGACCACCACCAGGTGGCGCGCCGCGGCGTCGTCGGGGCACACCGTGCCGAGCTCGCGGCCGGCCTCGACCACCCGCGCCGCGTCGGGACACGGCGGTTCGCTCGCCCGGACCGCCGCGCGGTGGTCGGCGCTCGGCTCGGTCACCGGCGGTGACGACTCCATCGTTCGCGATCCGGAGCCCCCGCACCCGGCGATCACGATGGCGTACAGCCACCTCATCCTCCGATCATGCCGAAGCGGTCGGGAACTCGCAATGCCGCGCGATGCGCGTGCCGAACGCGAGCAGTTCACCACAGTTCGGCAAACGCCGAGCTCGGACGTTTGTGGTTGCGATCGCCGCGGTTTGTCCTGGCGTCACCGGCGGCTCGGCACCATCGGGGCCGCGGCGGCGAGCTCGGCCAGGTCCTCGTCGGTGAGCGCGATCGAGCCCGCGGCGATGTTGGCCTCGAGGTGCGCCAGCGAACCGGTGCCCGGGATCGCCAGCGTCACCGGCGAGATCGCCAGGAGCCACGCCAGCGCGATCTGCGGCGGCGTGGCGGCGTGGCGGGCCGCGACCTTCGCGACCCGGGCGTCGTCGAGGTCGGCCCCGCTTCCGCCCAGCGGAAAGAACGGGGCGAACGCGATGCCGCGGGCCGCGCACGCGTCGAGCAGGGCCGCGTCGTCGCGGTTCGCGATGTAGAAGCTGTTCTGCACCGCGACGACCGGCGCGATCGCGCTCGCCTCGTCGAGCTGCGCGAGGTCGACGTTGCTGAGGCCGAGGTGGCGGATCAGCCCCGCCTCGCGCAGCGCCGCGAGCGCCTCGAACCGCTCGGCGATCGACTCGCCGTGCGGGACCTCCATCTTGCCGATCCGCAGGTAGACCAGATCGAGTCGGTCCAGCCCCAGGGTCCGGAGGTTGTCCTCGACCGCGGCGCGCAGGTCCCGGGCCGGCAGCTGCCTCGGGCCGTCGGGGCCGAACACCGGCCCCACCTTGGTGGCGATCACGAGGCCGGGCCGATAGGGGTGGAGGGCGTCGCGGATCAGGGCGTTCGCGCGAACCGTACCGTCGGCGCTCCGGTAGAACGCCGCGGTGTCGATGTGATCGACGCCGAGCTCGACGGCGCGGCGCAGCACCGCGCGGCCGACGTCGGGGTCGCGGGGCGGGCCGTGGAACCCCTTGGTGGGCAGCCGCATCGCGCCAAACCCGAGCCGGCGGATGCCGAGATCGCCGGCGAGACGGAACTGCGGGGTCACTTCGATCACCTGTGCCATGGGCAAACTCCTCCTGGCGGCGCTATGCTCCGAATCGGAGGCGCCTCCGGTTCATGCAATCTAAGCGGAGGACCCTCCGTTTGTCAACTGCGTCGACCGGCGCGGACAGGATCAGCGTGGGAACCAGCGAGCAGCACGAGCCGAGCGCGGCGGAGGCCCCGCTGCGGAGCGACGCGCAACGCAACAAGGACGAGATCCTCGCGGCGGCGGTGCGCGCGTTCACCGTGGACGCCAAGGCGTCGCTCGAGGGCATCGCGAAGGCCGCGGGCGTCGGGATCGGCACGCTCTACCGGCACTTTCCGACCCGCGAAGCGCTGGTCGAGGCCGCGTGGCGAACCGAGGTCGGCAAGCTGTGCGCGCTGGCCCCCGGGCTGCTCGCGAACCACCGGCCCGACCTGGCGCTCGCGCGGTTCCTCGATCGCTTGATCGACGACCTGCTGACCCGGCACGGGATGCTGGAGGCGATGCGCGCCGTCGTCGCGGCGGGGCCGACCCACTTGAATCCGAGCCTCGCGATGTTCGCCGCCGCGGTCGCGCCCATCATCGAGGCCGGCCGGACCGCCGGCGTCCTGCGCGACGACGTCACCGTGGACGACTTCCTGGCGATCAAGGCCGCGGTCACCCTCGCGCGCCCCGAGACCACCCGCCGCCTGGCCGCCCTGCTCGTCGACGGGCTCCGCCACGGCGCCCGCGCGCCCAGGCCGCGGACCCAGCCATCGCGCGGGCGCAAGCCGGCCCGCCGCCCGCGGTAGTCACCGGGTCGCGCGGGCGAGCTGCAGCTGGTGGGGCTCGACGCTGACCTCGACCGACAGGGTCTCGACGCCGCCGCCGACGAAGATCGTACCGCTGGTCGGGGTGGCGTCGAGCCGGTTGCGGCCGACCGCGGTGCGGATGTGATCGGTCTGGGTCAGGATCCCGTTGGTCGGGTCGAACCCGGTCCACCCGACCTGCGGCAGGTAGAGCTGGACCCAGGCGTGCGAGGCCTCGCCCTGGCGCTGGTGGGGCAGGAGCTCGGTGGACTTGGGGCCGGTGTAGATGTAGCCGCACACGTAGCGCGCGGGGACGCCGAGCAGGCGGGCGAGGCAGATGAACAGGTTGGTGAAGTCCTGGCAGACGCCGCGGCGGTTGACGTAGACGTCGAACGCGGTGGTCGCGTTGTTGGTGGCGCCCGGCTGGTAGGCGTACTCGCGGTAGAGCGTGTCGTTGATGTCGAGCAGGGTGGCGAGCAGATCGGAGTCGCTGCGCTTGACGAAGCTCATCGCGTACTCGGCGAGCTCGGCGAGCTCGGTCTC
>Ga0307509_10011670_pt1 | contig 10614 bp, 8 predicted proteins | sample 10_EM_MG_FD_202245 | JGI IMG/M metagenome (GOLD analysis project Ga0307509, IMG submission 202245) | Populus trichocarpa ectomycorrhiza microbial communities from riparian zone in the Pacific Northwest, United States - 10_EM | ecosystem: Host-associated > Plants > Roots > Unclassified | place...
GAGGGAGGGAGGGAGGTAGGGAATCGTTGCAATAGGAGGCATATTTGCCGGAAGAGTGTACTGCGATGTGCAGAATTTTTAGTATGTGGCTTGGATATAGTAGGTTCACCCTCCGCCACAGCTGGTTTTGATCTTCCGGGTAAGGTATTGGTGGTGGAAGTGTGCTTCGAGTATGATTTGACTTCCCAGGGCTGAGTGGGGTGGTGGACGGCGTTGCGTTCGTTTCCCCGGATGATGGGATGGAGGGTGGGGGTGGGGATCGGATAGTTGGTATTAGGTTTTGGGATGGAAATGTTTTGGGGGTTTTATGCGCTTGGGTGGGTTGTCATAAATGGTTGGTTTTTTGTACAGTTCATGCATCAGTTTTGGTTTAACTTGTGTGAGCGAAGGTGATATTTGTAGTGTTTGTAAGGTGAGGCTGTGTGGTATGGGGAGTTTGGAATACTCGGGTGGTGATGTTACTGAAAAGCTTCCTCGCGCTGTAATGTGAAGTGAAGTGCACTCCGGAAAGGAGTGATTGTTTATCGTCCCCGGGCTCGGTGGATATATAGGTGCTGTACTGTATTGTAGTTACAGATGACAATGATAACCGTTGTTATTATTATTATGATATAAATTTGTTTGACGCTACATCATAGTTTAGAAATAATACCTCTATTGGGGTGGGGAGAGCGGGGTTAAAATCACGAATTGGGTTATTTAGTCCTTCCCACTCAGGACAGTCTGGCATTTTTTGTGGGGGAATGACGTTGTTTTCTCAGCTGCTTCATGAAATATTATTCGGTGGGGGGTATAAAAGGACAGCCACAACCACCTGCCCCACCCATCCTCTCTTTCACCCGAAAATTACACACGATCGTTGGAATTTTACAGATTTTACATAGGTATACCATATATTTTTTTCTTTTTTCTTCAAGCATCACTATATCGCATAATGAGTACTACTCTCCTATCACTCCCCAACGAACTCATATGCCATATCGTCGAGGAGTTTCTCGATAACCCGGCCGACGTTCTCGCACTGCTACGTGGCAGCAACAAACGCTTGGCACCACTTCTGATAGTCATCCTGAATTCCTTCGCCGTCAGGAAGGAGAATTCGGTGAATGTCACCTTCTGGGCTGCCTACCACAAGCACAGCGCCCTCATGAATATGATGGTCAAGGAAGGGAAGGGAATCAAAATTTACCATCCCGACTTCCAGTCCAGAAGCCCACGCCACTGGGCCTTCAACACTTACGTCATGAGGAACGCGCTGGGACTTCGGGTGGGGAAAGGACCCAGGGATAGCTGGAATATGCTCCGGTGGGCCATCTCCTCACCGCCACGCGTCCGGCTCCAGAGGATAGAGAGGGTCGTGAGTTCCCGGGTGGTTAAGTATGGGGAGGAAGTTTTCTCTTGGGTGAAGTGGAGTGCGTTATTAGGTTCGGATAAAGCAGAGGAAGACCTCCGGGACCGGGCGAATAGTGGGATTCTGGATTTGTTGTTGAGGTACCTGCCCGTGGAAAGATTGGGTGGGATCTTTGGTCGTCTGCACTCTCATGATGGTGTCCCCCCGATGCTGAAGGCAGCGTGGGCGGGGCATGGCCGTGTTGTTGAACTCTTCCTGAAGTATGGTGTCTCCCCCGATTTGGAGTGTGAGTCTTTGGAGTATAAAGCTTTGCATTTGGCGGCGTGTCGGGGCAACCTTGGCATGGCTCGTATGCTGTTGGAGTATGGCGCGGATATTGGATGTCATGATAGGAGGATGAGGACGCCATTGCATCATGCGGTTGCTAAGGAACAGAGGGAAATGGTCGAGTTTCTGGCCCTTAAGGGAGCTCCCTTGGGCGGGCTTGACCAGGAGAGGAACACAGTCCTTGCCTTGGCGGTTGATACCGCTGATCAAACGATTGTCGAGATGTTGATTTTGCACGGGGCTGATGTTAACCAACGAGGCCATCAGGACTGCCCCTCTTATCAGCCGTTACATGTTGCCGTAGACCGGGGCTATACAAATATCTTTGAAGTTTTGGTGCGTGAGGGAGCTGATATCCAGGCACTATCTGAGAACGGTACCCCATTGATGATAGCAGCGATGAGGGGCCATAATGAGCTTCTGAGAATGCTTGTCGAAGCTGGTGCCGACCCGTACTTCAAGGACCCCTCGGGTGGCACTTTGATGCACTTTGCAGCCTGGGGCGGCCACGAAAGCACGGTAGTAACACTGACTGAAATAATGGGCAAAGAATGGATCCACACGAAGGATCACAGGGGAACTACGCCAATGCATGATGCTGCGGGGCGTAGCCATATCCCAGTGGTGAGGACATTATGCCGCTTAGGAGCTGACGTTAACGCAGTGAGGAGTGACGGGCGCTCTCCACTTTCCACCGCTATTAAACGGGGATCCGCAGACACAGTTTTTACTTTACTAGACCTTGGAGCCCGCGCAAAGCCCATGGACATCAAGGGGGCCATGAGACGTAGACTCCCAGACGTGACCCGCAGAATCATCCACGAAGTTGAAACAAAGCCCATTCCAAAACCCACAAGTCGAGAAGCCCTCCAATCGGAGCTCATGTTCGCCGCTGAGTACGGGTACTACGGCCATGCCAGACTTCTCCTTAAGATAGACGGTGCCGACCCGACCAAACGTGATGATGACGGCAGAGTGCCACTTCACCTCGCGTTGGAGAATTGTTTCCCCAACACTGCCAGCGTTCTGCTACACCACACTGCGGCAGCAGACGTCAACACTGTTGACCTGAAGGGAAACACACCCCTCCATCTAGCCATTGCCCATGGCCACTCCTGCGGGCTGATCAGAAGATTGTTGTTGAAGGGTGCGGATCCTAATGTCTGGAATCACAGGGGATTGTCTCCCTTCCACCTTGCCGCGGCCAGCGAACGGGCGATCGCTTTTGTCCCGCTGTTGGCGGAGGAGGGTCGTGGCATTGACGTGAATTCCTGCGATAGAAGTGGTAGGACTGCGTTGCATATCATCTTGGAAGAGGCTGGGGAGAAGGATGCGCTTTATGAATATATGACGGCGAGGGTGGCCGGTGTCTGACTTTGCGAGTGTTTTTTTAGGGATATGAGCACTGGCGATTGCATATATAGTGGTGGTGGTGCTAGTTGTGCTAGTGGAAATTTTGCAACCGTATAGGCTCAGTTATGGGTCAGTTTTGTGGTAGGATCAGATGACGGAGTTTATACCCATAGTTTTTATACCAATAGAATTGTCTTCCAAGTTTCTCTAGCTTCGCGTGATCACTCTCAAGTAAAGTTATTCGCTAGAGATGGTGTATATGTCGTACCCCTCTTCTCCACTTATGATTCCGTATGTATTGGAAGGGACAGATTCCGCTCGAACAATCTCAATATAACCCCCCTCCACTCCACTCTCTTCGAAATCTGTCCTTGAACATTCTTCCCAGAGGAGCACTTCAAAGAAGAACATTAAAACCGAAAAACCTCGAAGGTACTTCCTTTATCCCTTCCTTCCTTGTTAGAGGAGTCTCCGGGTGGAGGGGGAGTCGTGCAATAGGAGGTAGTTATATTTACCGGACGAGTGTAATGCCATGTGTAGAAATCTTTTTCGTATGCGGCTTGGATACTGCAGGTTCACCCTCTGCCGCAGGTGGTTTTGATCTTCCGGGTAAGGTATTGGTGGTGGAAGTGTGCTTCATGCATGGCTTGACTTTCTTCAGACTGAGTGGAGTGGAGGACGGTGTTGAGTTCGTTTCCCAGGGTGATGGGACGGAGAGGGGGGGGGGTTCGGATACTTAGTGGTAGTATTACGTTCTTGAGATGGTAATTGGTCAGTTTTTTGTATAATACATGCACCGGTTTTGGGTTTAACTTGTGTAACCGAAGGTGCTATACTGGTAGTGTTTGTAAGGCCAGGCAGTGTGGTATAGGGAGTTTGGATTACCTATTCGAATGGAAATGTTTCTGAGAAGTTGTTGCACTGTAATGTGGACTGCAGTGCACTCCGGGAAGGAGTGATTGTTTATCGTCCCCGGGCTCGGTTGATGGATAGGTGCTGTACTGTATTGTAGTTACAGATGACAATTATAACCGTTGTTATTATTATTATTATTATATGAATTTGTTTGACGCTACATCATAGTTTAGAAATAATACCTCTACTGGGGTGGGGTTAGCGGGGTTAAAATCACGAATTGGGTTAATTGGTTCTTTCCGCTGAGGACAATCTGGCATTTTTCTTGTGGGGAATGACGTTGTTTTCTCTGGTGCTTCATGAAATATTATTCGGTGGGGGGGGGGGTATATAAGGGCAGCCACCACCACCTAACCCACCCATCCTCTCTTTCACCCGAAAATTACACACGATCGTTGGAATTTTACAGATTTTACATAGGTATACCATATATTTTTTTCTTTTTTCAAACATCACTATATCGCATAATGAGTACTACTCTCCTATCACTCCCCAACGAACTCATATGCCATATCGCCGAGGAGTTTCTCGATAACCCGGCCGACGTTCTCACACTGCTACGTGGCAGCAACAAACGCTTGGCACCACTTCTGATAGTCATCCTGAATTCCTTCGCCGTCAGGAAGGAGAATTCGGTGAATGTCACCTTCTGGGCTGCCTACCACAAGCACAGTGCCCTCATGAACATGATGGTCAAGGAAGGGAAGGGAATGAAAATTTACCATCCCGACTTCGGGTTCGGAAGCCCACGTCACTGGGCCTTCAATAGTTACGTCATGAGGAACGCACTGGGACTTCGGGTGGGGAAAGGACCCAGGGATAGCTGGAATATGCTCCGGTGGGCCATCTCCTCACCGCCACGCGTCCGGCTCCAGAGGATAGAGAGGGTCGTGAGTTCCCGGGTGGTTAAGTATGGGGAGGAAGTTTTCTCTTGGGTGAAGTGGAGTGCGTTATTAGGTTCGGATAAAGCAGAGGAAGACCTCCGGGACCGGGCGAATAGTGGGATTCTGGATTTGTTGTTGAGGTACCTGCCCGTGGAAAGATTGGGTGGGATCTTTGGTCGTCTGCACTCTCGTGGTGGTTTCCCCCCGATGCTGAAGGCAGCGTGGGCGGGACATAGCCGTGTTGTCGAACTCTTCCTGAAGTATGGTGTCTTCCCCGATTTGGAGCATGAGTCTTTGGGGTATACAGCTTTGCATTTGGCGGCCTATCAGGGCAACCTTGGGATGGCTCGTATGCTGTTGGAGTATGGCGCGGATATCGGATGTCATGATAGGAGGATGAGAACACCGTTGCATTTTGCGGTTGTTAGGGAATGGAGGGAAATGGTCGAGTTTCTGGCCCTTAAGGGAGCTCCCTTGGGCGGGCTTGACCAGGAGAGGAACACAATCCTTGCCTTGGCGGTTGAGACCGCTGATCAAACGATTGTCGAGATATTGATTTTGCACGGGGCTGATGTTAACCAACGAGGCCATCAGGACTGCTCCTCTTATCAGCCGTTACATGTTGCCGTGGAACGGGGCTATAAAAATATCTTTGAAGTTTTGGTGCGTGAGGGAGCTGATATTGAGGCACTATCTAGGAAAGGTACCCCGTTGATGATAGCAGCGATAAGGGGCCATAATGAGCTTCTGAGAATGCTTGTCGAAGCTGGTGCCGACCCGTACTTCAAGGACCCCTCGGGTGGCACTTTGATGCACTTTGCAGCCTGGGGCGGCCACGAAAGCATGGTAGTAACGCTGACTGAAATAATGGGCAAAGAATGGATTCACACGAAGGATCACAGGGGAAATGCGCCAATGCATGTTGCTGCGGGGCGTAGCCATATCCCAGTCGTGAGGACATTATGCCGCTTAGGAGCTGACGTTAACGCAGTGAGGAGTGACGGGCGCTCTCCACTTTCCACCGCTATTAAACAGGGATCCGCAGACACAGTCTTTACTTTACTACACCTTGGAGCCTGCGCAAAGCCCATGGACATCAAGGGGGCCATGAGACGTAGACTCCCAGACGTGACCCGCAGAATCATCCACGAAGTTGAAACCAAGCCCATCCCAAAACCCGCAAGTCGAGAAGCCCTCCAATCGGAACTCATGTTCGCCGCTGAATACGGGTGCTACGGCCATGCCAGACTCCTCCTCAGGAGAGACGGTGCCAACCCGACCAAACGTGATGATGACGGCAGAGTGCCACTTCACCGCGCGCTGGAGAATTGTTTCCCCCGCACCGCCAGCGTTCTGCTACACCACACAGCGCCAGCAGACGTCAACTCGGTTGACCAGAAGGGAAACACACCCCTCCACCTAGCCATTGCCTATGGCCACTCCTGCGCGCTGATCAGAAGATTGCTGTCAAAGGGTGCGGATCCTAATGTCTGGAATGACCAGGGATCATCTCCCTTCCACCTTGCCGCGGCCAGCGAACGGGCCATCGCTCTTGTCCCGCTGTTGGCGGAGGAGGCGCCCGGTATTGATGTGAATTCCTATGACAGAAGTGGTAGGACTGCGTTGTATATCATCTTGGAAGAGGTTGGGGAGAAGGATGCGCTTTATGAATATATGACGGCGAGGGTGGCCGGTGTCTGACTTGAGAGTTTTTTTTTAGGGATATGAGCGCCGGTGATTGGATATATGGTGGTGGTGCCAGTGGAAATTTTGCAACCGTATAGGCTGAGTTATGGTCAATTTTGTGGTAGGATGAGATGACGGAGTTTATACCCATAGTTTTTATTCCAATAGAATTGTCTTCCAAGTTTCTCTAGCTTCACGTGATCACTCCCGAGTAAAGTTATTCGCTAGAGATGGTACACACGTCGTACCCCCCTTCTCCACCTATGATCCCGTATCTGTCCTGAACGGGAAGAGGCAGATTGTGCTCGAACAATCCCAATATAACCCCCCCTCCCCTCCCTTCGAAATATCTCATTGAACATTCTTTACAGAGGAACATTGAAACCGAAAACCTCAGAGGAGCTTCCCTCATTCCTTCCTTCCTTGCTAGAGGGTGGGTCATGATTTATCATCACTCTCTAGCACTCACCCGATCCGCATAACAACCCGCATAGTATGTAATGCCCACGATTCCATACCCTACGTGCTCTTGGATGGAAGGAGGACAGGGGGGGGGGACTTCACCCAATGAGACATCCTTTTTTTTAAAAAATAAAAAATAAAAAACAAACAACCCCCCCGTTTAAACCTAGTGGAGTTTCTTTGGTGATATCTTCATCCGCTAACTATGATTTTCCCTCTGCGCTTAGTGTGTCCCCCCCCTCTCTTCCCGTCTCGTTCCGGGAAGATATAAACTCAATTATTTTCCCGTTTCACGTATCGGGTTCATAACGTGAACATCTCGTGGAGGGAATCGTTGCAATAGGAGGTATATTTACCGGAAGAGTGTAATGCGATGAGTAGAATTTTTCGTATGCGGCTTTGATATTGTAGGTTTAGCGTCCGCCGCGGCGGGTTTTGATCTTCCGGGGAAGGTATTAGCGGTGGAAGTGTGCTTCGTGCATGACTTGACTTTCTCGGGGCTGAGTGGAGTGGTGGACGGTGTTGAGTTCATTTCCCGGGGTGATGGGATGGAGGGTGAGGATACTTAGTGGTAGTATTATGTTCTCGAGATGGTGATTGGTTAGTTTTTTGTATAATACGTGCATCGGCGGTTTTGGGGTTTAACTTGTGTGACCGAACGTGCTATACTGGTAGCGTTTGCCCGTAAGGTGAGGTGGTGTGGTATGGGGAGTTTGGATTATTCGATGTTTCTGAAAGGTTGTGGCGCTGTGATGTGAAGTGCAGTGCACGCCGGGAAGGAGTGATTGTTTATCGTCCCCGGGCTCGGTGGATAGATAGGTGCTGCGCTGTATTGTAGTTACACCGCGCGTTCTGTATGCTCTTCAATCTACGATTTGTATGTAGTGTGGTGGGGGAAAGGGGGGTTGGCATGATTACTATTAGATAAACACTCCCGTCTCTTGCGTTTATCTCTGCGCATAACGGGCATGCTCCGCCAAAGATCCTTTTTCGGGAAGATTTAGACTAAGCTGGGAGGTTCTCGAGATGCCCTTTCAGAATATCCGCATGGCTTTTGCCTCCTTTAGCTTCTTCCAATCCAGTTCACAGAACAATCCATTTCGATTCTCCAGAATCCAAATCCGTCCATCCATCCATCCAACAGCACCTGTGCATCTAATCGAGTACATGTATCAAACACCCCAGCTCAAAAAAAAACCTCCCCCCTCCGAAAAGTAAATAAAAAATAATTTCATTCCAATGCCACATTTCCTAACCCCCTCCCTCACCTCCCCCGATTCCCAATAATAGTAACCAACGCCCCAATCCCAATACCCACAATCAAAACCATCAAGAAGGCAACGCCACACAGCATATAGGACCTCCTGCGCTTTTGCTTTTCGCGCGCTAGCCAGGTACCCTCTTCATCCCTACCGTAGCAACAGAATTGTCAGTCAGCGGGAAAACCGGCGATTGCTGGCGGGGGGGGATGCGGACGTACAGTGAGAGCCCTGAATTTTGCCGCTGCTGCTCCTTTTCTAGGTTCGGGGGACCGGCGATGCGAGCGGCGTGGTAGAAGCGTTGGTAGAATGTTGGGTCTGTGTTGGACATTTTTTTTGATTTTGATTTTTGGTTGGTTGGTTGGAGGTGATGGTTGTGGTGATGAATGTAGAGTACGAGTGCGAATGCTGCGCGATGCGGTGACGGGCGGGAGGAAGAAGCGAAAATACCGGTGGGGTGGATTGAATCGAATGAATGAAGAATGGAATGGAAACAAACTTTTTGTTTTTCTCTCTTTTTTCTCTAAAAAAAGGAAAAAGGAAAAAAGGAGTGGCAAAAGGAAAGAAAGAAGGAAAGAAAAACGAATGAACGAATAAACAAACGAAGGAAGGAAGGAAGAAAAGAATTGGGAGGAAAAGAAGGGGGGAAGGGGGGGTGAGGAAGAAAGGAAGGAAGCCCTATGTATACCGGTATTCCAAATGTTCCCAGTTCAAGTTAAATAACCACCCATGTTTTCAGTGGTATCATATGCTCGAGCTTAACTTGCCATCCAAGCACATATGATACCAGTGTTATTACTACACCCTGACATTTTGCTTGGGGCCCTTTTACAAGGGTTCGGCGTTTACCGGGGTTTGTTGGCTGGGTGGGATGTTCCGTATCTCCCGAGTATGGCATCATTCATGGGTTAATGTGAGACAGGCTTATTACGCTGTGGCGGTGCGGTACGGTACTTTAATTTTCCGGCTATAATTTGTGGGGTGGTGATGGGTATAACTTGGTGACTGGCGATATCATACTCATACCGTGGAGGAGTCCGAGTTTTGCGGGGGGGGTAGGATTTGTCTGGTGGGGGGGAATTGTGGTGTTTTGGTGTTTTGTGCGCTGTTGCGGGGGGTTGTCCATACTCTTGTCGCTGAATACCACATCCAGCACAGCAAACCAGGTAACCACCACTGCTAGCGCTTTAAGCTGCCTCACAATGTGTTGATACCCGCGGGGGTGTGCTGCGAGGAGTCTGGGGGGGTTCTTGCTCTCGCGAGTTTTTGCTTTCATATGCTATAGTATGGTGCAATAATGCCCTCGTGCTTGAATACTTGATTTGGCCTTCATTCACTGATTTATGCCGGAACCAGTACCGTACGAGTAACCGATGGAAGTTGGTTCCTGCATACCCGGACCAGGGTTTTTCCGACCTACCGCTGGGCACATTTGAAACACCACTCACTCTCTCACTTTCCACACTTGTTAATCATTGGCCGGAGGGGACACAAGTAAGCGCCCGGGGGAACTTGGCATCTAATAGAGTAGCCAACCACCACAGTCTCTACATCAACGAACAGATGCGAAGAGAAAGCTTAATTGTTCATTTAGCATGTGTCGGTTCTACGGACATGATTGAAGGACAGCAAATTGGTCGCCGCGAACGAAATCAGAACTCCCAGAAGGCGAAATACCCACCTGCCATTAGACCATTAGGCCATTAGACCACCGGAGATAAACCTCACCTTCACAACATTATACTATAACTTAATATAAAAATACTCCAATAAGCGCCAACCAATGCTATACTTGTAAATTAAATTAAATTTAAAAATTTATAATGAGGTTGATGCGGTAAATTTATTATTACAATGACATCAAACCGCTAGACCTCGTGCCCAATCTCCCGAAAAAGTCCTACGGTGGCTCGGGAATGGATGGTCGGCGTTTGCTTATCCAATACTTGGGGCGGCTCTGCTATGTTGCTGTCAACCCCGATCCCTGCCGAAACGCGGGTTGGGCCTTAATACTCGAGTATTACTGCACAGTATGGTATGGTACCCGCCACAAGAGGCGTTGGGGGTTGTGGCTGCAGGGATTGTGGGTGGCTTGCTGCTTGGTGGCGATAGGATGTACCGCATAAACTTGAATAAGAGCAACACGCGCTAGTATGTCAGTTTAGAGTATGGCAGAAACTTGCGCAATCTGAGCATTCCAAAAGCGAAGAAATTGGATTTTCCTGGATTTTCCTGCTGATTTTAATACCCAATCTGTAATTCCTACTTCCTTTTGTGGGTTTAATTGCTATGGCCTGACCTCTCATTCTATTGCGGCATTTGTGTGGCTTAGTTTCACCTTATTTTAACCTACTAGCGCGTGTTGCTCTTATTCAAG
>Ga0307509_10011671_pt1 | contig 10614 bp, 10 predicted proteins | sample 10_EM_MG_FD_202245 | JGI IMG/M metagenome (GOLD analysis project Ga0307509, IMG submission 202245) | Populus trichocarpa ectomycorrhiza microbial communities from riparian zone in the Pacific Northwest, United States - 10_EM | ecosystem: Host-associated > Plants > Roots > Unclassified | place...
ACCTGAACAAACAAATAGGCCTGCCCGCCCGCCTGCGCGATACAGGCGTAACGGAAGCACATATAGAACCCCTTGCCGATTTGGCCATCGCCGATTTTTGCCATCCCAGTAACCCTAAACCCGTGAACAGGGAAAATTTTTTACAACTGTACCGCGAAGCATTTTAAAAAATAAGGAGATACGTGAAAATAGCATTGACCAATACCGGGGATACCGAGAAGCACGGCTATTATGTGCAATGGCTGCAGCAGGATGAGCCCATTGAAATGCTCAAACTCGATGAAACCCATAAAAACGGGCACCTGCTCGACCAGGCCGATGCGCTGGTGTTATCGGGCGGGGTAGACATCCATCCCAGTATTTACCGGGGCAACACCACCTACCCGCATTCGCCTAAAAACGGCTGGTACCGCGAACGGGATGAATTTGAAATGGCCCTGTTTAAAAAAGCCCGCGACCGGGATATGCCCATTCTGGCCATCTGCCGCGGCCTGCAACTGGTGAATGTGGTTTTGGGAGGCAGCCTGGTGCAGGACCTCGGTGATGCAGGTGATAAAATACATGAAGCGGTGTATGAAGACAAGCGTCATCCCGTTGGCATCGAACCCAATACATTGCTGCACGAACTGGTGGGCCATGCAACGGCGGATATCAACAGCGCACACCACCAGGCAATCGATAAACTGGGTACGGGCTTACTGGTGAACGCCCGCTCCGCCGATGGCGTCATCGAAGGAATAGAATGGGCCAATAAAAAAGGCAAGCCTTTTTTGTTGGGCGTGCAATGGCATCCCGAAAGAATGTTTATGCTTCAACTGGGCCAAAGCCCCGCCTCCAAAAACATACGCGACCGATTTATCGCGGAAATAAAAAAATCCAACACCTCCCGGGTATGAGAATAATCAATCCTGCCACCGAACAGCTGATCGAAGAGATAACGGAAGATACCGATCACACGATTGCCGATAAGTTCCTCCTGCTCCGCCAGGGACAGCCGCGCTGGGCGGCCCTGCCCGTGGGCAAACGCATTGCCTGCATTACCCGTTTTTATGAACTGCTCGATGAGCAGAAAGACGACCTGGCAAAAACACTTACCGCCGAAATGGGCAAGCCCCTGCAGCAATCCTACAATGAGATCAACGGCGCCCGCAGCCGCATCAGATTCTTTATCGATAATACCGCCAAATGGCTGGCGGAAGAATGGGTGACCACCGAAGGCGCTACCCGTGAAAAGATAGTGTACGAGCCGCTGGGCATCATCGCCAATATTTCGGCCTGGAATTATCCTTACCTCGTGGGGGTAAACGTGTTCATCCCCGCCCTGCTGGGCGGCAATGCCGTTTTTTACAAACCTTCTGAATATACCACGCTCACCGGCCTTCATATCCAGCGCTTGCTATACCTGTCTGGCATACCCGAAAACGTGTTCCAGCTGGCCATTGGTAAACAAGCGGCCGGGGAGGCCCTGCTCTCCCTGCCGCTGAACGGTTATTTTTTTACCGGCAGCTATAAAACGGGCCGCCATATCGCCGAAAAAGTAGCTTCCCGCCTGGTGCCCTGCCAGCTGGAGCTGGGCGGTAAGGACCCCCTGTATGTGGCCGACGATGTGGAAGACATTGATAATGTAGCCGCCGCGGCGCTGGAGGGCGTTGTTTACAATGCCGGGCAGAGCTGTTGCGCGGTGGAAAGAATATACGTGCATGAAAAAGTGTATGATCGTTTTGTTGCCGCCTATACCGCGCAGCTGAACAAACTGGTGACCGGCGATCCCATGGAACCGGGCGTTGACCTGGGGCCGCTCAACCGTAAAACACAGGTGGACTTCCTGCTGGGACAGGTGAAAGACGCTGTTGATAAAGGCGCCCGGGTGCTGGCGGGCGGAAAGTCGGTTAACCGACCGGGTTATTTCATCGCACCCACCGTGCTGACCAATGTAAACCACGATATGGCCATCATGAAGGAGGAATCCTTTGGCCCGGTAACAGGCATACAAAAAGTAATGAACGATGCCGAGGCGGTATCGCTCATGCTGGATACCGAGTATGGTCTCACTGCGGCGGTGTATTCAAAAAGCTTTGAACGGGCGGAGGCCATCATGAAGCAGATGAATACGGGTACGGTGTATTGGAACTGCTGCGATCGTGTAAGTGCGGGTTTGCCCTGGTCGGGCCGCAAGCATTCGGGGTTGGGGAGTACGTTGTCTTACCAGGGTATAAGGGCATTTGTGCAGCCGAAGGCGTGGCATTTGAGAGAGGCGTAATTAGTTCTTTGTTCGCGGCAAATATTGCGCCTTCGGCGCCGGGAATTTTAACCACAATGGGCACAATGTTTTTTTCACAATGGACACAATGGCCTTTGCTTTGTATTCCTTTTGAGGGGCACAATGGAGGTGAGCCTGCGGCTCACAGGGATAGCTGGAGGCTATCAACCAGGCGTCAATCGCCGGAGGCAAGCGAGTGACGCAAAGGCCATTGTGCCCCTCAAACGTGAAGGCCGCGCAAAAGCCATTGTGTCCATTGTGAAAAAACCATTGTGCCCATTGTGGTTAAAAAAGTAAGTGCCGCAGGCACTTCCCAAAACCTCAAAATAATCACCCATGCTCTCTCCCGAAGAAATAAAAAAACGTGTTGGCACCGCCGCCGCAGATATGGTGGAAAACGATATGACCCTCGGCATCGGCACCGGCACCACCGTTTACTGGTTTATACTGGCGCTGGCGGAGAAAATAAAAAACGGGTTTCATTGCAAAGCCGTTCCCACCTCCAAACAAACAGAACAACTGGCCCGCCAGCTGAATATACCCCTGTTGGCCCTGAATGACGCAAACAGGATAGCCCTCACCATCGATGGCGCCGACGAAATAGACCCCGGCCTCCAACTGATAAAAGGCGGCGGCGGGGCGCTCCTGCAGGAAAAGATGGTGGCCGCCGCCTCCGACCGCCTCATCATCATTGCCGATCATACCAAGGCGGTGGACCAGCTGGGGAAATTTCCCCTGCCGGTAGAAGTGATCCCCTATGGCTGGAAACAGGTGCAAAAGCACATCGGCGAACTGTATGATATTGACATGACACTGCGTCTTAAGGATGGCCAGCCCCTCATCACCGACCACGGGCATTATATACTCGATTGCCATTTCGGGCAGATAGACGATGCGCCCGCCCTCGAAATACAGCTCAACAATATACCCGGCACGGTAGAAAATGGTTTATTTATCCACCGGGCCAACGAGGCCCTGGTGGGGTATCCCGATGGCAGTGTAAAGTCCAATTATGGGAAGTAAGTTGTTTCATATCAATAAATTATATATATACTCCACAAGAAAAAGCAAGTCATCACCACCATTGGCCCGCAGCCATTTATATTTTTGGTACTTTTTGCATACAGGCTTGATTTTGCAGATTTAAATACATATTTTGGTAGCTCTTAGTAGTTCCAATACCTAAAAACACGGATCGTTCATGAAGTTTTCCTGGCAAAAATCATTTGATCTTCAGGTAAGAGTGAAGTCTGTTGCCACTACCGGGCTTCTCGAACGCACACAACGAAAATTTCCCCAGCTCTCCGATAAAATAAAATCTATTCAACCGGTGGATGCCACCAGGCGGTTGGGCAACCGGCTATTGGGCTTCCTCGAATATATTAAAGCCATCGGGCTTTCGGATGTATTGGACGACTACGAAAACCGGAAGCTCGGCATCTTCAACCTGCTTAATTTCTTCCAGTTCATCACCGGTATTCTTGTTCCGCTGGCCGCGCTGTTCAGTGAAAAAAACCTGCCGGGCATGGCATGGCTGATAGCCTGTGCGCCGGCATTTATCAGCGTGCTTGTGTTATGGCTCAATGCCACCCGCCGCCACGAGGCCGCGCTCATTTCTTATTTTATTTTATACCCCGTTGCCACGAGCATCGTATACCTGAGCGGTATGAACCTGGGGATGGAGCTGTTTTTTATTTTATACGGCATCCTTTCGGTATTCTTTATCCAGGAACTCAGCCATATGCTTTTTTCCCTCGGCCTGTCGATGATCAGCTATTTTATGCTGGCCGTGGTGTGGAACAACTATCCTTACCAGCTGGAAAAGACCAATGTGATGTTTTACCTGTTTAACCAGCTGCTGGCCATTGTGTTTATTTTTTATGGCCTCTTCCTCATCAAAAAAGAGAATACCGGTTACCAGTTCAGCATCATTGCCCGGAACCGCGATTTGCATGCAAAGAACCTTGAAATTGAAAAGCAGAAAAAAGAGATAGCCGATAATGCAGCGTTACTGGAGAAACAAAAAGGAGAGCTCACGGAACTCAATGGTTTAAAGAACAAGCTGTTTTCGGTGATAGCACATGATCTTAAATCGCCCATCTATGCCCTGCACAGCCTGTTCAGGAACATGCAGCAGTACGATCTCCCGGCGGAGGATATCAAGGCGATGGTGCCCGACGTGGTAAACGATCTCAATTTTACCACCGGCCTCATGGAAAACCTGCTCCAGTGGGCACGCAGCCAGATGCAGCAGGATACGGTGAAACAACAGACGATAGACGTATCCAAAATGGCAAAGGAAGTAATACAGCTTTTGCGCCTGCCGGCGGAAGCCAAGGAACTGCATATTAAGAGCAAGCTCAACGGCGCGGTATTGGCCATGGCGGATAAAGACATGGTAAACCTGGTATTGCGCAACCTGCTGTCGAACGCCATCAAGTTTACGCCCGCCCGCGGCACCATTTCAATCGGCATGAACGAGATGCCGGCCTTTATCGAAGTATATGTAGAAGACTCCGGTATCGGCATTACAGGTGAGATACTCCAAAAGATAAATAAAAACGATTACTACACCTCCAAAGGCACGGCCAATGAATCGGGCACCGGCCTCGGGCTGATGCTCTGCAAGGAGTTCCTGGCCCGCAACGGGGGTACGATGAACATTGAGAGTGTGCCCGGCCGCGGCAGCATCTTCTCCTTTACCCTGCCCCGTCCCGCCATGGCATAAACGTCCTACCTGTTGTCGTATAAACTCTACTGTCCGCTGCCCGTTCCCGGCTACGCCTGATAGACGGCCCTTACTATTGCATATGCTCCCTCCAAAGTATTCCTTTGCAGTAAGAAATTTGTACCCCTTGGAAAAAGACAACCCCTACATACTCATGGTGGATGATTCCGCCCTGGTATCCGAACGCCTGGCAGGCATACTGCACGAAACCGGTATCCCCTTGCGGATGGCCTGGGCCCGCAATTACGGGCAGGCAATGAACATACTGGCCGCCGGAACGGGTATTCCCGCTATTATAGTGCTCGATATTAACCTGCCCGGCAAAAGCGGTCTTCACCTGTTGCGCGCCGTCAAAGCAGCCCACAATGATATTATCGCGATTATGTTCACCAACCAGGCCGGTGCGCACTACAGGAGCCTATCGCAGTTGCTCGGCGCCGATTATTTTCTTGATAAGTCCAACGACTTCGAACAGCTGCCCGGGTTGCTGTGCAGCCTGGCAGCGGCATTAAGGCATTAATGCTTTAAACTTTGATTTCGCCAAAATTTCAGCTATATTTATGATGCAACCAAACTGCTCCGCCCACCCGGTTAAGTAAAAAAAGGGCTATGCGTAAACTACTGCTTATAATCGTGACGGTTATACCCGTCGTGCTGCATACTACTGCACAGACCATCATAACAGAGATGGATAAGGTAACTTATTACAACAGTCTTGACACCAGCATCAGCGCCGCCTACAACAAAATAGCCTGGCTTTGCAATTGTTATATCCTTAAAAATTATCCCAAATCCAGCATCCCCGTAAAGCTGGACATGGAAATATCTAAGGATACCCTGTATTACGAAGTGGGCTACGACAATCTGTACGGCAATTCGGGTTTTCCCGATACCACGGGTTCCGGCCAAAATCCCGCCGATAAAATTTATTTCGATACCGGCCTCCGCATTAAAGCCTGCGACACCGCCCTCAACAAAGAATACATCCTCAAGCTGCTCGACTATGGATTGCAGCACTACGAGGAGTTGAAAACCATGCGCGCGGAAGCGCTGACCATGCTGCCGGGCGCAAGGCCCCGCCATTGTTCCATCGACGAAGGCACGCTGCAAGCCGTGCTCACCAAACGAACACCGCTTAAAATAAAAGAAGCCATCCGCTATTGCCGCTAACAGTGGGTTTTATTTTTTCCGTGCAACGGCGTCTGCCGGCCGGTTGTCACTTTAAATACACCGTACCGCCCCGAATATTTATTTTTGTTTCCTATTATTTAAACCTTATGCTTGCCGCCGGTAATGCAAAACATCGTATACTCTTCCTCTTCTGCTGCCTGCTGATGGCTGTTGCCTGTTTTTCGCAACCGGCGCCTGCGCCCGGTTCTCCCGGTTTTTCCCGCCCGTTACCGGTTACCACCAACCGCCCCGGCCTGCGGATAGTGGGTACGGAGGTTTGCGGTAACAATATTGATGATGATGGCAATGGCCTTATTGACGACAAGGACTTTTCCTGCTATTACAGTTCCACGGCAGCCGGCTGTCCCGTTACCACGGTTATCTGGGTGAATACTGCCAATGCGTTGTATTGGGTGGACCCGGTAGGGGGAGGGTACCGCCAGGTGGGCCCGTTTACCAACTACCTGCTGGATATTGCCTGGTCGTCCACCGGGCGGTTATATGGTATCAGTTATTTGGGCATTGTTGAAATGGATCCTTATACGGGGCAACAGCTGTCGACCAGTGTTATACCCGGTTATACACCTGTGAATGCCATGACGGGCGATGGCAAAGGCAATCTGTTCCTGACGGCCACCGTGTCGGTTACTGCAGGCCCTCCCGGTGATATGTATGTGATAAAATATTCGACCACTACCGGCCAGGCGACACCCATCGTAAATCTTACCGCCGCCCAGTTGAGCAGTGGCGGGGACCTGACTTTTCTGAATGGCTACCTGTATCTCTCCACCGGCAGCAGGAAGCTGGGCATTATAAACCCCGGAAACGGAAATATTTCCACCGTTACCATTAATTCAACCGTTAATTATAGCGGCTGGGGCCTTATAACACTGGGCGATGGCTACCTGTACATTACACATAATAACAGTTTATACAGGGTTGATCCCGCCACCTGGCAGGGAGACGCTACGCCTTATTATAATTTTCCTACCTCCGGCGCTCTTGTGAACGGGTTGTCTACGTATGCGGAGCATTGTAATGCGCCCGTTTGTTCCAATCCCGGTATCGCGGTCACCATCGCCGGCGGGCCACCTTTTTGCGCCAGCGCCGGCGTTACCCTTACCGCCACGGGCAGTGGCATTACAGGCCCGGACACGGTAGACTGGATACTGCCCGACGGCTCCAAAGCCAGCGGCTCTACGCTGCCGGCCAGACTTTCGGGTGTTTACAAAGCACGCTATCACAACATACCGGATGACTGCGGGCACGATACCAGCTTTACGCTCAACCTCATTCCATCGCCCCAGGCTTATCTGGGTGGCGATACCGGGGTGTGCCCCGGCGGCACCATAACGCTGGCGGCGAAGGATCCCACCGGGATTACCAGCTGGCTATGGCAGGACGGGGCTACCACGCCCGGATACCTGGTAAGCGGCCCGGGCACCTATACCCTGCAGGCATCGAATGCCTGCGGTGTTTCTAACGCTTCTGTGCAGGTGCAGTTGGCCGCCCTGCCCGCGGTGCAGCTGCCGGATGACACGGAGATGTGCTCCTTCGACTCGCTTGAGCTCCGGAACGCGCTTCACGTAGATGGCTTCCGCTACCGTTGGCAGGATGGCAGCACAGGCCTTGGTTTAATGGCCCATGGCCCCGGTATTTACTGGGTGGATGTGAGCACCTCGTGCAGTACCGTGAGAGACAGCGTTGTGGTGCGCTCCAAACAGCACGGCTGTGAACTGCGATTCAGAACGCCCAATGCCTTTTCACCCACCGGCAATAGTAATACGCTGTTTAAGCCCGTAATAACCGGGCCGTTGTTGCAGTATGAATTTGTGGTATACAATCGCTGGGGACAGCAGGTGTTTCATACCACCAGCAGGAGCGCAGGCTGGAATGGAAGGGTAAACGGCAGTCTCCAGGCCACCGGTGTATTTGTATGGAGTTGTGTATACCGCTTTATTGGCCAGCCGGCAATAACGCAGAAGGGTACGGTATTGCTGCTGCGATAGCCGATGTGATAGTATTGTTAATATCCTGCCGGCCGTTTTAAAAAAAGGCCTTTAATGTTTTGCTTTACACTTATGCGAGCAATACTCACCTGTATGACCATTCTTTTTCTGTGCTGCCCGGGGCAGGGCGTTTACGCTCAATACAAAAACCTGGTTTTTGAAGGCGGGGGCATCCGCGGCATTTCCTATGCCGGGGCCATCAAGGCGTTGGAGGAAAAAGGCAAGCTGGCGGAGGTGGAACGAACGGCCGGCTCCTCGGTAGGCGCCCTGGCGGCGCTGATGGTAAGCCTTGGGTATACCGCCCGGGAAATAGATTCACTGATGGCATCGCTCAGGCTGCAATCGTTCAACGACGGGCGGTATTTTTTTATCGGGGGGCAAAACAGGCTGAGAAAGCGGTTTGGCTGGTACCGGGGAAATCGTTTTGAGAAATGGGTAGAGCGGCTGATAGCCGCCAAAACGGGTGACCCGTATATGACTTTTGCAGATCTTACCGCTTTGAGCCGCAACAGCCGGGTTTTTAAACAGTTTTATTGCACGGGCACCGATTTAAGCGCGCAGCAGGCCGCCGTGTTGGGGATGGAAACTACACCCGGCATGCGCCTGTCGACGGCCGTACGCATCAGCATGAGCATTCCCCTGTATTTTGAAGCCGTATTGCTGGACGATCATTACCAACGGGTGCATTCGGTTCGGGATGCCGCTAACTGCCATGTTTGGGTGGATGGGGGGCTTTTGCTGAATTATCCCATCGGGGTATTCGACAGTTGTCCCCATAATCCGGGGCATGTGTGCTGCCGCGAAGGCATTGCCAATCCCTATACCCTGGGCCTGAAACTGGAAAGACCGGAACAAATCAGCAATTTCGCAAAAGATTCGCTGCTGGCGCCTTATACTATCACCAGCCTGAAGGAGTATATCGCGTCGTTTTATAACATCGCTTTTGAAACCCTCAACGGGGCGGGTAACCTGCAGGCAGAGAGAGGCCGCACGGTGTATATCAGCACGGGGCATATTTCTCCGCGTATCAAACGGATCAGCCCGCAGCAGAAACAACTGCTGTACCAAAACGGGTATAAGGCGGTGCTGGCTTATCTTTGCCCGGATCATGGATGATTTTACCAGCAGAAAACCACCACACAATTATGTCTATTTCTAAAGAATCTGAACTGGACGGCATGAAAAAAGCCAGCGAAGCCGTTGCCCTCACCCTGAAGAAGATGACCCAATACGCGGCTCCGGGCATGACCACCAAACACCTGGACGAATATGGCGCACAGCTACTGAATGCGGTTGGAGCAAAGTCGGCCCCTTATTTAACCTATGGATTTCCCGGCTGGACATGCATTAGCGTCAACAACGAATTTTGCCACGGCATTCCTTCTTATAAAACCATCCTTAAAGAAGGCGACCTTATTAACATAGATGTTTCGGCGGAGCTGGGTGGGTTTTGGTCGGACAACGGCGGTTCGTTTGTGCTGGGTAACGACATTCATCACCACCAGCAGCTGATCGATGCATCTAAATCCATCCTGCAAAAAGCCATCAACCAGATAAAAGGCGGTGTGCGCATTGCAGACATCGGCCACCTGATAGAGACCGAATCGAAAAAGCGGGGCTATAAGGTGATCAGGAATCTGACCGGCCACGGCATTGGCAGAAGCCTCCATGAAGCGCCTGCTGAGATTGCAAATTACCGGGACCGGTTTAATCATACGCGTTTCAGGAAGAACTCGGTAGTAGCCATTGAAACATTCATTTCCACCAGTTCTACCCTTGCCACCACCCTGCAGGATGGCTGGACGATGGTAGGTAACAGGGGCGGTTTTATGGCGCAACACGAGCACACGATTGTGATCACCGATGGTAAACCGATTGTGCTGACGGAGATGAACGGGATATGGAATTAGGGATGGCGGGTGCTTAATGGGCGGCAGGCAACGGTAGCAGGAGAAACCGTGCTATGGGCGAGACAATGGTTATTATTTTTTGTACAATGGCTTGTTTCATCATTCTGCGGGCGCGTTTTCTTTCCGCTCTCCGCATAATTGTTTCTACAGAGGCTTCGCCGATAAACATCACCATGGCCTGCCGGTTAATGGCGTGTATTTTCCTTAACAGGCTCATTCCTTCGGGCGATTTTACGGGGCAGGGCAGCAATATCAAATCAGGACGCAGCGGTAAGCGTTTTATGCAGGCGTCGGGGCTTGCAAAAGAGAAGACGGTGGCATAACCCATGGTTTCCAGCTGGCGTTTAGCACTGTTGAGCCGGGTTGCCGAATGGTCGGCCAGGAAGATCTTGATTTTTGAAGAGGTAGGCATGATTACAGGATTTGAAAGGATGTTTGGAATCTGGTGTGTTGGTGCCGGTCGGTTATTGTCGTTTGCCGGTATAAAGCTCGCACACAACGAAGCCGGAAAAAATAGACGCTTTTATAAAATGAGTG
>Ga0307509_10011672_pt1 | contig 10613 bp, 8 predicted proteins | sample 10_EM_MG_FD_202245 | JGI IMG/M metagenome (GOLD analysis project Ga0307509, IMG submission 202245) | Populus trichocarpa ectomycorrhiza microbial communities from riparian zone in the Pacific Northwest, United States - 10_EM | ecosystem: Host-associated > Plants > Roots > Unclassified | place...
GTCCGCGATTGTGGCGCCGGCGGCGCCGAGGGTAACGTGCGCGCGTGGCAACCTCCGAGGTCGAGCTCCCCGCCGCGCGCACCGCCGTCGTCCTCGACGAGATCCCGGGCGCGGCCGCGGATGCCGCCGAGCAGGCCTGGCTGCGCGACGTGTACCGGCCCGACGAGCCGAACCTGACGCTGCGCGGGACGATCGCCGGCGTGCTGATCGGCTTCATCATGAGCCTGTCGAACATCTACGTGTTCTTCAAGACCGGCTGGAGCCTCGGCGTGACGCTGACCGCGTGCATCCTCGCGTTCGCCGTGTTCCGCGTCGCCCAGGCGTTCGGCGCCCGGCCGCTCAGCGTGCTCGAGAACAACGCGCTGACCACCGTGGCGTCGGGCACCGGCTACATGACCGCCGGCGGCAACGCCGCCGCGTTCGGCGCCCTGGTGATGATCACCACCGCGCAGCCCAACAAGATCGGGCTGATCGCGTGGTTCGGCATCATCTCGGCGCTCGGCGTGTTCGTCGCGATCCCGATCAAGCGCCAGCTGATCAACCGCGAGGGCCTCGCGTTCCCGACCGGCACTGCGACCGCCGAGACCCTCAAGACCATCCACGCCGCCGGTGGTCACGAGGGCACCACGGCGGCCAAGGCGCTCGGCGCAGCCGCGCTGCTCGCCGGCCTGCTCACCGTCGCGCGCGACTACCTCAAGTGGATCCCCGGCCAGTGGGCGCCCGGCGTCCAGCTGCTCGGCCACGATCTCATCAAGTGGACGATCGCGGTCAAGACCGAGCTCGTGCTGGTCGGCGCCGGCGCGCTGATGTCGTTCCGCACCGGCTGGTCGTTCCTGCTCGGCGGGATCGTCAACTACGCGATCATCGCCCCCGCGCTGTTCCAGCACGGCCTGGTCAAGCCGCTCGCCGGCAAGCCGGTCAGCTACGCCGGGATCATCGACTGGACGCTGTGGCCCGGCGCGGCGCTGCTGGTCGGCGCCGGCCTGACCTCGTTCGCGCTCGACTACAAGTCGATCGTCCGCTCGTTCACCGGCCTCGGCGCGGTGTTCGACGCCCGGCGCCGCGCCGACCCCGGCGTCGGGATCGCCGCCGTCGAGGCGCCCGACTGGTGGTTCCCCGCCGGGCTGATGCTGCTGACCCCCGCGATCGTCGCGCTGATGTACCTGATGTTCGACATCCCGGTGTGGGCCGCGGTGTTCGCCGTCCCGCTCGCCGTGCTGATGGGGTTCGTCGCCTCGCGCGTCACCGGCGAGACCGACGTCACGCCGACCAAGGCGCTCGGTCCGGTCACCCAGGCGATCTACGGCGCGATCACCCCGGGCAACCTCACCGGCAACATCATGGCCGCCAACGTGACCGGCGGCATCGGCCTGCACGCCGCCGACCTGCTCACCACGCTCAAGACCGGCTGGCTGCTCGGCGCCAAGCCGCGCCACCAGGTCTACGCCCAGCTGTTCGGCGTGCTCGCCGGCGCCGCGATCATCGTCCCGCTGTTCTACGTCGTCGTCCCGATCGCCAAGCTCGGCAGCGACGAGTGGCCCGCGCCGAGCGCCGTCGTGTGGGCCAACGTCTCCAAGGCGTTCGTCGGCGGGATCTCCGCCCTGCCCTACTCCGCCAAGCTCGCGATCGCCGTCGGCCTCGCGCTCGGCATCGGCCTCACCTTGCTCGACAAGGCCGCGCCCCGCGGGCTGCGCCGCGTCCTGCCCTCGGCCTCCGCGATCGGCCTCGCCATGGTCGTCCCGTTCTCCAACTCGCTCGCGATCTTCATCGGCGCCGGCGTCGCCGAGCTGATCCGCCGGCGGTTCCCTCGCCAGGCGGCGTACACCGTCCCGCTCGCCTCCGGCCTGATCGCCGGCGAGAGCCTGGTCGCCATCGCGATCACCGTGGGCCACACGGTGCTATAGCGCCGCGGCTCGGGCGATCGCCGGCGTCACGGGACCGCGACCAGGGCGCCCTCGTCGACCGGCTCCTCGAACCCGGCGGCGTAGCGGGAGAGGATGTCGTCGGTGATCACGTAGGGCGCGTTGGGGTCGAACCGGGTGCTGCGGGCGGCGAGCCGGGCGCGGAGCACGTCGAGCGGGGTCTTGAGGTAGATGATCTGGCAGCGGCAGCCGGCGCGCTCGATCAGCGCCTTGTGCTCGTCGCGCTCGGCGCGGCTCCAGAACGCCGAGTCGACCACGGCGGGCAGGCGGTGCGCCATCAGCTCGGCGAGCCGGTCGCGCAGCTCGGCGTGGGCGAGCTCGAGCAGGCCGCGGTAGTCGGCCTCGGGGTAGTCGATGCCGTGGCGGCCGAACTGCTGCCACATGATCTCGTCGATCGAGAGCCGCGCGAAGCCCACGGCCTCGAGGCGCTGGGAGAACGTGGTCTTGCCCGACCCGGCGATGCCGCACATCAGGACCACGAGGCCGGGCTCGGGCTGGATCGCGGCGAGCAGCTCGTCGACCTGGAGCGCCGGCATCCGGGTCAGTCGACCCGGGCGACGGTGCCCGGACCGGCGACCTCGTCGGTGGCGTGCAGCAGGAGCTGCAGCGAGTCGGTCGACCGCAGGCCGGCGCGGTAGCCGGTGCCGGTGCCGTCGGCGATCCAGTAGATCTTGCGGTCCCAGGGGTAGCGCGCGCCGCGGGTGACGACGGCGACCCGGGCGGCGCCGGACTTGCGCGCGTCGCCGAGCAGGCCGCGGACCTGGGCGAGCGATACCTCGGGCCGGAGGTGGAGCGCGAGCGCGGCCCCGCTGCCGCGCAGGTCGCGCAGCGCGGCGACCCGCTGGGCGGCGCCGTAGTGCTGGCCGCCGATCACGACCTCGCCGGTCGGATCGATCTCGGCCTCGGGCAGCCGCGGATCGATCTCGGCGGCGCTGCCGGCGACCGGCCAGTTGTCGGGATCGCCGCGGCGCTGGACGTCGCCGAGCGCGGCGCTGGTCCGGTGATCGAGCGCCTCCCAGGTGCGCATCGCCTCGTGCCAGCCGGGCTCGGCGCTGCACATCACGCAGCTCGCGATCGCGTTGCGCACGCGCTCGGTGGCGAGCCGGGTCGCGACTGCCTCGATCACGGCGCCCTGGAGCTCGGGGACGATGTGCTTGCAGTCGCCGGCGAGCGGGCCGCCGCACATCCGGATCAGGTACGCGCGGGCGTCCTCGTCGGACCGCGGCAGCATCGCCGCGGCCTTGGGATCGCGCTTGTCGAGCAGCTCGTCGGCCGCGATCTCGGGGACGAGCAGGGTCGGCCACACGGTGGTCGCGAGCGCGGCGACCTGATCGGCCGCCGGCCGGGCCTGGACCGACTGGACCGGCGCGAGCGCGAGCACGACGAGCTTGAGCTCGGCCTCCTGCGCGACGCTGCGATCCATGCCGGAGCGCAGCCCGAGCACGGTGCGCGACAGCTCGGCGTAGGCCTCCGGCGTGCGGCCGGCGGCGACGAACTTGTCGACGGCGCCGAGCAGCGCCGCGTGCTGGTAGTCACTGCTGTCGCCGTGACGGACGGCGATCGGATCCTGGCCGCACGCCGCCAGGGACAGCACGGTAGCGGCGGCGAGCGCGAGACAACGAGAGCTCATGCGGGTTGTACGAGGATCGAAGCAAGCCGGATGCCGGTGCATGTCCGCGTTTCCTGGTCAGCCCGGCGTCGAGGCCTCGACGCAGCGCACGAGATCGGCGACGGCGACGCCCGGGCCCAGCGCAACGATGCGTGCTTGCTGGGGGTCCGCCGGCGCGATCGGCTCGCTCGACACCCGCGGGCCGACCCGGTGCACCGCGACCCAGCGCGGCTCGGCGCCGCCGGTATCGCGCACGATTCCCTTGATCCTCACGTAGTTGGACGGCAGCTCGGCGAGCTGATCCGCGAGCTCCTCGGCGTCGACCGCGCGCTCGACCGCGAGCCATACGCTGTCGATTCCATGTGCAGCCGGGCTGTCGAGATGACGACAGTGCTCGTCGTGGACATGCGGGCTAACCTCGCTATCCGACTGGGAAACCTGCCCGGGATCGGCGAGCAGCGCCTCGAGCCACGCGGCGTGCTCGTCGGTGGTGCCGCGGCGGACCAGTGCGCGAGGCGCGAGCATGCGCGCGACAGTTTCCGCACGCTCGGCGTCAGAACTGCCGCTCACGTGCTCCGATTTGGTGACGAGCAACACATCGGCGTACGCGACCTGGGCATCGACCGACGCCGACACCGCGCGCGAGGCGACGAAGTTGGCGGCGTCGATCAGCGTGACCACCGCGGCGAGCCGGACCTGGCTCGCCACCGGCTCGCGCCCGATCGCCCACGCGATCGGCAGCGGCTCGGCGACCCCGGTGGTCTCGAGCACGATCGCCTCGAGCCCCGGGTTCTGCGCGACCAGCTCGAGCAGCGTGGCATCGAGCTCGTCGCCGAGCGCGCAGCACACGCAGCCGCCCGGCAGCTCGATCTGCCGCGCGCTCTGGCCGCCGAGCAGCGCGCCGTCGATCCCGACCTCGCCGAGCTCGTTGACCACCACGCCCAGCTTGCCGGTCGCGCTGCGCTCGCGGCGCCGCGCCAGCAGGCAGTTGATCAGCGTGGTCTTCCCCGCGCCGAGGAAGCCGGTCACGATCACGAGCGGGACGGTCACGCCGACAGCGTAGCGCGGGCGGTGGTTCAGCGCTCGACCACGACCGGGTGGCGCTTGCCCGCGGCGGTCAGCGGGATGTCGTCGACGACCTCGATCGCGATCGCCACGCCCGGCAGGTAGCGCTCGGCGTAGTCGCGCAGGATCTTGGTCTCGCGCTCGGGCAGCCCGTCGCCGCGGAACGGCACGATCTTGAGCACGACGCTGCGGTCCTTGCGCTGGACGACCTGGAACGCGCGGGCGCCCTCGCCGACGATCGCGAGCACGACGTTGAACACCAGGCCGCTGACCGGGCGGCCCTGGCCATCGACCAGGGTCTCGGTGACCCGGCCCTCGACCGGGCCGATCCGGACCAGGCCGCGGCCGCACGCGCACCGCGCATCGCCGCGCGCGACCGCGAGGTCGCCGGTGACGTAGCGGATCATCGGGCACGCCAGGTTGTGGAGATCGGTCACCACGACCTCGCCGGACTCACCGGCGCGGGCCGGCCGGAGCGTACCGTCCGGCTCTCGGACGATCAGCTCGACGACCAGGTTCTCCATCGAGGTGTGCAGGCCATCGTGGACCTCGCACTCCGAGCCGACCATCATGACCTCGCGGCAGCCGTAGGTATCGAACGCCGGGCCGAACGCCTGCTCGATCGCGGCGCGGTCGTGGGCCAGCAGCCGCTCGGCGCCGGTCAGCACCGGGATCGGGTCCCAGTCGCGCAGGCCGCGGTCGTTGACGAACCGGGCGAGCGCGCCTGCGCCGTTGGCGTAGGCGACGATGACGTGCGGCCGGAACCGCCGGAGCTGGCCGACCACGTCGAGCAGCGCGGCGTCACCGCGCGGCGTGCAGTCGACGTACAGGTCGCGCTTGACCAGGTGATCGACCGCGACCTTCTTCTGCTTCCACCAGGTCGCGATCGCCGGCCCGGCGCCCCAGTAGTGCATCGCGCGCATCCCGATCCGGTAGCCGCCCCAGCCATAGCCGCGCCAGCGGATCGCGTCGCGCCAGTGCCGCGACTCGGCGTTGTAGCGCACGGTCACCGGCTCGCCCGAGCTGCCGCTCGTGGTCTTGGTGACCACCGCGTGCGGCGGCACCGACGCGGTGCGCGACTCGAGGCTGGCGCGCAGGATCGGCCGCTCGAGCAGCGGCAGCCGCGCGAGGTCGTCGACCCCGCGGATCGCCTCGGGGGTGAGCCCGCGCTCGTCGAACACCCGGCGGTAGAACTCGGTGTGGCGATAGGCGTGGCGCAGCACGCGGCGCAGCATCCCGAGCTGGAGATCGCGCAGCGCGCCCGGCGTCCAGCGCTCGGTCTCGCGCAGCGACTCGATCAACCGGACGGTCGGCCGTCCGCGGGCGGCCTCGAACGCGGGAAACAGGGCCTTGGCCAGCAGCGGCCCGTAGAGGTCGATCACGCAGCGGTCACGCTAACATGACGGCGCGAGGCGCGGCCGGCTCGACGATGACGACCTTGCGCTTGCCGGCGGAACTCAGAGGAATATCCCGCACGTACTCGATCGCGAATCGCGTATCGCGCAGGTACTTGGCGGCGACGTCGCAGATCGCGCGGTGGTCCTTCTCGGGCAGCCGGTTGCCGTGGTTGGGCACGACCTTCATCACCACGCTGCCGTCGGCCTTCTGGACGACCTGGAAGTTGCGCGCGACGTGGTCGAGCACCGCGATCAGCACGTTGAACACCATGCCGCCGACCGCGTTGCCGCGGCCATCGTGCAGCGTCTCCGTCACCCGGCCGTCGATCGCACCGATCGAGGCCAGGCCGCGACCGCACGCGCAGCGGGTCTCGGCGCGCGCGACCGCGAGGTCACCGGTGACGTAGCGGATCATCGGGCACGCCAGGTTGTGGAGGTCGGTGATCGCGACCTCGCCGACCTCGCCGGGCCACGCCGCGCGAACCTGGCCGCCCGGCCCGCGCACCAGGATCTCGACGATCAGGTTCTCCATCGAGGTGTGCATGCCGTCGTGGGCCTCGCACTCGGCGCCGATCAGCATGACCTCGCGGCAGCCATAGGTCTCGAACGCCGGGCCGAACGCCTCGCTGATCTGGTTGCGGTCGTGCGGCCACAGCCGCTCGGCGCCGACGATCACCGGGATGTCGCGCCAGCTGCGCAGGCCGTGATCGTTGACGTGGCGGGCGAGCGCCGCGGCGCCCGCGGCGTACGCGACGATCACCTGGGGCTTGAAGTCCTCGACCTGGCGCACCGCCGCGGCCAGCGCGGCCTCGCTGCGCACGATGCAGTCGACATAGAGGTCGCGCTTGAGCTTGCGATCGAGCGCCTGCTTGCCGCGCGCGACCCAGCCGCTCGATGGCGGCGCACCCCAGTAGTGCATCGCGCGCATGCCGATGTGGTAGCCGGCCCAGCCGTAGCCGCGCCACCGGCTGGCGTCGCGCCAGTGCCGCGACTCGGCGTTGTACTTGACGACCACCGGCGTGCCGGTGGTCCCGCTGGTCGCCTTCTTGATCACCCAGCGCGGCGTCGCCGCGGTGCGCGCCTCGAGCGTCTCGCGCACGGTGTCGCGATCGAGCACCGGCAGGTGGCGCAGGTCGCCCACCGCGGAGAAGTCCTCGACATCGAGCCCGCGGTCGGCGAGCAGCTTGCGGTAGTACACGGTGTGGGTCGCGGCGTGGCGGATCAGCCGGCGCAGCAACCCGGCCTGGAGATCGCGCAGCGCGTCCAGCGACCAGTGCTCGCTGCCGCGCAGGAACTGCAGCAGTGGCACGGTTGGGCGCCCTCGCACGGTCTCGAACGCGGGGAACAGAACTTTGGACAGCAGGGGTGCGTAGAGATCCATGGCGGGCTGATTCGGCTACCATGCACCCTGCGTGCTCAGCCGATTGCGCAACAAGAACCTGCACTACTGGCTTGCCGACTACGGCCGGCACCTGATTCGCCGTGCGCGCGCGCCACAGCCGACCGGATCGCGACACATCCTGTTCGCACTGTGCGACCACTACGAGCCGCTGTGGGGCAAGGCGCCCGACGAGGTCGGCCACCGCCGGGTCGATGTCTGGGCCGAGCGCTACCCCGCGCTCGGTGAGTTCCGCGATAGCGATGGCCGGCCGCCGCGCCACGGCTGGTTCTTCCCCGGTGAGGAGTACCGCCCGCACTTCCTCGATCGGCTCGCCGGGCTCGCCCGCGCCGGGTTCGGCGAGGTCGAGTTCCACCTCCACCACGACGGCGATACCCGCGACACCCTCGCGCCGCAGATCACCGAGCACCTGCGCACGTTCGCGCAGCACGGTCACATCTCACGCGGCGGACCGCCCGCCGCGGGCGGCTTCCAGTGGGCGTTCATCCACGGCAACTGGAGCCTGGCCAACGGCCGGCCGGATCGCCGGTGGTGCGGCGTCGACGACGAGCTCGTCGTGCTCCACGAGCTCGGCTGCTACGTCGACCTCACGTTCCCCTCGGCGCCCGACCCGTGCCAGCCCGACAAGGTCAACCAGATCTACTGGCCGACCGGCGATCTGACCCGGCGCCGGTCGTACGAGCACGGCGAGCGCGCGCGCGTCGGCGCACACCACGACGATCGCCTGCTGATGATCACCGGCCCGCTCGCGCTGGCCGCCAAGCGCGGCGGCGGCCGGCCCGGGCTCCGGATCGAGAACGGCGCGATCACCGGTGACGATCCGCCGACCGCGGCGCGGGTCAAGACCTGGATCGATCAGGCGATCCACATCGCCGGCCGGCCCGAGTGGGTGTTCGTCAAGGTCCACACCCACGGCGCGATCGAGGGCACCGCGGCCTCGCTGCTGGGCGATGGCGGCCGCGAGCTCCACCAGGCGCTGCGCTCCCACATGCGGAACGGTACGGCGCTGCACTACGTCACGGCGCGCGAGATGTACAACGTTGCGCGCGCCGCGATGGACGGCAAGACCGGCAATCCGAACCTGTACTTCGACTACCTGGTTCCGCCCCCGCCGATCGCGGCGAGCTAACGCCGGCGTGAGGCAGTGGTGAGTCCGCGGGGCCGATCGCGGCTGCGACGTAGTGTGGACGGTGGGGGCACGATGCAGGGTCTGGCCGGTGTGAGACAGCGGGCTGCACACGACACGCAGCGACTCGCGCGCGCGGGCTCGGTCGAGCGCGAGCTGATCGCCGGGCGCTACGAGATCATTTCGCTGATCGGACGCGGCGGCATGGCCGAGGTCCACGCCGGCCGCGATCGCATGCTCGAGCGCCTGGTCGCGATCAAGCGGCCGCGGCGCGACGCCGACGACGCGGCGATCTCCGACCGGCTCAAGCGCGAGGCGATCGCGCTGGCGATGATCGATTCGCCCCACGTGGTCGCGATCCACGACGTCGGCGCCACGCCCGACGGGATCTATCTGGTGATGCAGCGGCTGTACGGCTGCACGCTCGACGACGAGGTCGAGGCCGCCGGCCCGATGTCGCCCGAGCGCGCGGTCCGGATCGCGCGCGACATCCTCACCGGGCTCGCCGCGATCCACGCCGCCGGCCTGGTCCACCGCGATCTCAAGCCGTCCAACGTGGTGGTCGACCGCGCCGATCGCGCGGTGCTGCTCGACCTCGGCGCCGCGCTCCACCCGCGCCGCCGCCCGCTGACCGCGCCCGGCACCGTGCTCGGCACCCCGGGCTGCATGGCGCCCGAGCAGCTCGAGCAGGGCCCGCTCGATGGCCGGGTCGACCTGTACCAGCTCGGCCTGATCTTGATCTACCTGGTGACCGGCGAGCCGGCCGAGCGCGCGGCCGACCCCGGCCGGCTCGCGATCCCGCCCGCGCTGCGCGACGTGATCGCGCAGGCGCTCGCGCCGGCCGAGGCGCGGTTCGGCTCCGCGCTCGCGATGCGAAGCGCGCTCGGAACCGCCCTCGACCAACCCTTCGATCAGCCCCTCGCGGCGTCCGTGCTCGAACCGCTCGAGCCCGCCGGTTCCGACCGACCCACCTTGCGCTGGCCTGAGCCCATCCCTCGATAGGTACTCGCGTTCCCCCCCACGCGAGCGGCTCGGGCCAGCGCAGGTTTCCTTCCGAGCGCCCCTGTATCGGCTCTCACGGTTCGTGCGTCCTTTGTCAGGTCGGACTTAAATTATGGGAATCGCTGGGGCATAATTGGCTCCGTGACGACTCCGGCGGGGACGCTAGTCCCGCGCGACGCTCGAGATTTCGGTAGCTACCAGCTCCTCGCGAAGCTCGCGACCGGCGGTATGGCCGAGATCTTTCTGGCGCGCGTCACCGGGTCGACCAGCCACGAGGTGATGGTCGTCAAGCGCATCCTCCCGCACCTGGCGGAGGACGAGCACTTCGTGACGATGTTCCGCGACGAGGCCGAGCTCGCCAGCCAGGTCGCGCACAAGAACATCTGCCGGGTCCACGCGTTCGGCGAGTACGGCGGCACGTGGTTCATCGCGATGGAGTACCTCCACGGCGTGCCGCTGTCGCGCATGATGACCCGGCTGTCCAAGGTCGGGAAGATGCTCGACGTCCGGATCGTCGCCGGCATCATCGTCCAGGCCTGCGAGGGCCTGCACGCCGCACACGAGGCGCGCGGCCCGGACGGCCAGCCGCTCGGCCTGGTCCACCGCGACGTCTCGCCGCCCAACATCATGGTGTGCGGCGACGGCGCGGTGAAGCTGCTCGACTTCGGGATCGCCAAGGCGCGCGGCGCGAACTCGCGGACCCGGACCGGCACGGTCAAGGGCAAGAACGCGTACATGTCGCCCGAGCAGATCCTCGGCAAGCCGCTCGATCAGCGCAGCGACGTGTTCGCGCTCGCGGTCGTGATGTACGAGATGCTGGCGATCCGCCGGCTGTTCCACCGCGAGTCCGACTTCCTGACCTTCAAGGCGATCACCGAGGAGCCGATCCCGGATATCCGCGAGCGCCGGCCCGATCTGCCGCCCGGGATGCGCGCGGCGCTGCTCCAGGCGATGGCGCGCGATCCCAACGGCCGGTTCGACTCCGCGCAGGCGTTCGGCAACGCGCTGCGCAACGCGGTCGCCACCGCGGGCGGTCCGGCGTCGCCCGGCGACCTCGCGCGGCTGCTGGTCGCCGACTTCGGCGAGGAGATGG
>Ga0307509_10011673_pt1 | contig 10610 bp, 8 predicted proteins | sample 10_EM_MG_FD_202245 | JGI IMG/M metagenome (GOLD analysis project Ga0307509, IMG submission 202245) | Populus trichocarpa ectomycorrhiza microbial communities from riparian zone in the Pacific Northwest, United States - 10_EM | ecosystem: Host-associated > Plants > Roots > Unclassified | place...
CGTCCTGTGCGTCCTGTGCGTCCTGTGCGTCCTGTGCGTCCTGTGCGTCCTGTGCGTCCTGTGCGTCCTGTGCGTCCTGTGCGTCCTGTGCGTCCTGTGCGTCCTGTGCGTCCTGTGCGTCCTGTACGTCCTGTGCGTCCTGTGCGTCCTGTGCGTCCTGTACGTCCTGTGCGTCCTGTGCGTCCTGTGCGTCCTGTGCGTCCTGTGCGTCCTGTGTGTACTGTGCGTCTGACGCACCCGAAGTGCAATAGATTCTTTGCTGATGAAGGCAATCGGACTGCTCAGATATTCACTACTATTTTCACAAATAGTATGGCCTACCGGTAATGTCTTCGCTAGCTACATCTGGATGTGTGACAACCTCCTCCTCTCAGTAGCATGTGAGTCACGGTAGCCTACCGACATGTCAACTGTAGAGAAAATATCCATTCGGACTCACTGGCCTGTACTGGCTATATCTATACAAGCTACGCAATCTATTGACAAACTACTTATCTATACTAAGGTTCCAAACTAGACTACATACTCCCACAATAAGAAATATCCGGTTGTTTGACTGCATGGGTGCTACCTACAGCCAACCATGCGAGACCTTCCCAAATTATGACAAGACTTACACCTCGAGAGTCCACTAATAACCCATGGTAAGGCTACAGTTCACGGGGTAGCCCAGAACTGGCATTGATGTGGTTGTTCTGAAAGCCTTGCCACTTTCGTGGTCAGTCCCAACCCTAATACAGTTACCCATACTACTACCTAGAGGTCAAAGTATTCGCTTTGCTGGTTCCTAAGCATTTACCAGGTGGCGCTCTAGGCGGTGGTTACCCTCACACCCCTTAGATATCCTGTGAACAGCTTTCAGTCGAATGGACGGCCACAACTCATGGGCTGTTCTTGGACAGTTCCTATTGCTCCCACTTTACTAGGCAGCACACAACTCAACAGCTGTACACTACCATCGTGCCGTACCAATGCTGGGGCCAGAGGGGGGTGTTAGGAATACCCCCTCAAAGTTACAGGAGGTTGGGACCACTCCTGCTCTCTTAGTAGCCCGTTTCATGACAGATGAAGGTATTCTATAAACCTCTAAGCGTCCTACTATAGGGGGATAACTTTCCCCTAAGTCTGCTCTCGCCCTTGTCAGTCCAGGTAGGGTAACTAGGGTTCCTCTGTAGGCTAACTGGGACCCCTTGGTAGGGTCATGATGTTTCCAAGGTAGGGTAACTTCCCTCTTTCATTCCCATATTCTCTTCTAGAGTCTGCGTGACCACATATTATGTCACCTGTGAGACCAGTGCAAAGTTTACTATCTTTACTTGGCTTTATGCGAACATACTCTCTGAAGATTACCCTGTCCAGCAGGGTAACAATCGCCTACCTGGGTTACCCTGTCTAACTCTATGTCACCAAGTCACTTTGGAGACACTTGTACCAACTCATGCCTACCTGTTGTATACTCCATCTACTGGTCTACTCTCACTATGGTTACCTTGCGGTATACCATATGGGCTTGAGTCTAGTCCACTGTAGCTACCTTTCTATAGTCTGATTACAAAACTATTGTTCATTAAACTAAGTCAATATTGCAGAAAACAAGGCTCAAATACCCTCCACACTCGATGGATAGATACTGTACTAGTACTTCCTTCAATATGAAGCTCCATTACTGTATTCTCTATGGAGGAACAACAACTTTGATACTTAGCAGCTCTGTATTTCTCATGTTCTTCATAACATGTTTCTTCAGAAGTACTTACTTTACATATCACTCACAGGCACCAAATGAGTTGCATCTTCCCCGTGTCCCAATGTTTCTTATGCATACAGTCTACCAGAATGGGAATAGTAGGATATTTATTGTGGAGGTGAACCTCCTCAAGCCTTAGATTAACCCTTTAGCACGATTGAATCTTTCTCTTTCTACTATTTAGAACCCAACTATTACTCAGCAGAGCCTCCCACTGTGTCACTTCTAGTTTATTTTGTAGTACAGGTAGCTTCAGTTGGTCTAGAAATATTTCGTAACCCTAACCTCGATGATTCACTTTTTGCCCACGAAAATACCCCTGTTCGACACCGGTCCAGTTTCGCCGTGGGTACGGTGGAGACTGTACTTGGCAATTAAAAAAGTCTCCGGATGCTTTTGTGCCAAGACAGGTATTAATAAGTTCAGAGCGTCCGGCGACTTTTTAAATGGCCAAGTAGTCGGAAGGCGAATAACGGGAGCGAGTGACCAGGAGTGAAACGAGACAATAAATGCCAAGGCAAAGAGTAAGACTAACCAGAAGCGGGAAAAACCTTTCTTCAACAACACACACACACTCACGATGCTCTCCCAACTCAACTAACTAACATAACTAACGGGGAAGACAAAGTATATAAGAACAACAACAATATCTTCCTTCCGTCTACCGAGTCCTATTCTTCCATTGAGCACCACGTACATCCACACTCCTCCACGCATGCCCGCTTCTATGCTGGCATTTCGATCTTCCACGCTCACCCCCGCTCTTTTGTGCACCTTCCCCCTCGTCTACGCAGGCCTCCCTCTCTTTTCCGTGCAAAACAATCATGCTAATAAAGGAAAGACAAAGAAAACTCCTCCAGGTTTTGTAGCCTACTCGCATCTGAATCCTCCTCACCGATCGGAGATGTATATGCGGAGGTTTGTCGAACGATAACGGTGCACGCTGCACCTAAGCCGAGCAGCATGAAAGAACTTGCTCCTAGAGAGCTTGTCTTCTTTGTCTGAACGATAACGGGTACGATATGTGCGGGGACACCGGACTATGTATGTGGCCGGGGGTTAAGTGCGTGCCTGGTAGTTAGTATGGTGAGCAGCAATCAAACATTTTCAACACAGTACCGCTGGGGCAGACGGATATGTTGTTGAAAACCAGTATTAGTTAAGCCTTCACTGTGAAAGAAAAGAAAAAGCCGGCGCGCCCTACTTGCTTTCCCCCACTCCGAGCGATAGCGAAATCGGTGGGGAACCGACTATTATTGCTCAGAAGCCGGGGAAGTGGAGCACCAGTGCCAGTGCTTTTTCTGCTACTCGTACATTTTGTCCCCATTTTCCTATTATTTCATTTGATTCTTTGCCCCCCAACTGCCCTCAAATATTTCATTTGTTTCTTTGCCCACCTGCCTTCATCTTATCCCCCGGTTCCAACAAGCGCCTTCCTAGCCTTCGATCATTTTTTGATCGAACCCCCCTCTTCATTGCAACATTGGCTTCAACCCTATCAAACCTCCGTTTCCTAGATTTAGGATGTGATAAAGCCGCAAGGTCTCATCTACCATATATAAATTGACTCTCTATCCCCCTTCACGACTATTCATCCACATTACTTCCTTCTCATCCCAAAGGCAAAATCCTCTCACTTGACCAGTTATACTTCTTATTCTTTCCAAGAACTTCCTATCTCTCAACATGGCAAATTCCCTTCTTCAGCTAGCTCATATAACGCTCTCCCCCACATCGATGCTATGAAGGACGTCGCAGCTCAAAATGCTAATGCCAGACATGTTCTCCTCAGAATCATCTCTTCATATAGACTCAATCGCCACTTCTCGATTCACCTCGTCCACAAACACTTCGATCTTGAAGAGGGACGGGTCATGGTCTACAAGACAGTTCGAGGGCCAACCCATCCAGACTTCATCCCTTGCAGTCCAAGAGTCCCAGAGAAATGTGAGAATCTCCATGGCCTCTACTTCCGTGCTCGTCCGGACGGGACGATGGCCGCATATGAGTACACCACAGACTCATGTGAGGATCTCTCCGAGCACACCGATTTCGTCGCTGAATTTGTTGCTGCGGTCTTGAGGCTTGGAGTCCAGGATATCTTCGCGTTGACCGGCAAGAAGCCAGAGACCAAATACTACACGGAATTCGAGATGTCTGACCTCAGCTCTACTATCCTGGTGAACAATCCCATGTGGCTCCCTGGACCCAGTGAGAGGTCTACCTCTACAGACTGGATCTCATCGGAAGGGGTCGATCCTCAACCCGCGGACGGCAACGGAAAAGGGCCTGGTATCATTACTCTGACCGACTGCACAAAGACCACATCCGGTGGGCACTACAACTTCACGTGTAGTGAGACTCGCAATGGCACGCATTACCAGAAGAGGATGGGGGTCTGGGATGAAGGAAAGGGTGGACAGCAGGAGCAGCTCACTCTCAACGGAGAGATTATTCCCATTGACTCCGAGCTCTTCGCGATCATCAGTAATGCTAGGCAGATGGTCAAACCCTTCTAATCGGCCAAGGCAAGTTTCTCCCAGTTGGATCAGGGTTTGTTCACTCTCTCACATTTGTATTAAAGGATTTTGAGACTCTAACTCGATACAAATAGATTATATCTTGTCCTCGGGATCACCGTTCAAGATTGGGATCGAGTTAGAGTGATTCTGTTTCTGCTGCGTATTCCTCTTGTGTCAGGTCTCTTAGTCTGTGTCATTCGTTGCCCGCCTCTCATTATACGCTTGTCTGTCTCGTGACGCATGTGGAAGATATTGACTTCCCCGTCATTGCTGGAGATAGTTATCGATTTAATTTCGATAATAAACTTCTTCTATTGCTCAGCCATCTCATATAACCTTTCGTAACTTGTGATACTACCATCAAACTCTACCTAATATTGATTGGAAAAAAAAGAAGGGAGGGTGCCATTACTGAGGTACAGAGCCGATATTAATCCCATATACTATCGGTGGTGAGAAGTTCAGGGCCCCCCAGGAGGCAAACTTTGGGCTACCTAGAGCTTAGAAAATATAAAGATATTTAAGCTCTGAGGTTGTTATATAAGATAAAGCGCTATCAGAAACCCAGTAGTAAAGTTTCATACAAGCCCGAGGCACTGGGTGTATAAGTTGACATTGAAGTTGAAGTTATTAATTAGCAGCAGCAGGAGATTCGCATGAAACTCATCTAAACCCACAAAACCTGTTTCCAAAACCGAAATGAGAGCACGAACATAGGGAAATAGCAAGTATAAAGGCCGGTAAGAAGTTCAATGATTCAAGGGTTCAAGTAGTAACTATAATGAACTAATTTCATCCATTTACTAGGGTTCCGAGCGTCTCTAACCTCTCCTACATTGCCCTCTTCTCCTCAACACGTCCCTTTGCTAGCCGTTCTTTTCTACTATGCGCGGCGTTGTGAAGTGGTTTGACATCGGAATGGGCCAGAAAGGAGCACATTTCGATGTCCCGTTTCGCGATCTCTCATCCGATATATGGCGGCTCTTGGCCTCTCAGGGCAGGAATTCGATAAGTAAGAAACTTAGGGAGCGCTTTGAGTCCGGCCGGATTGAAACTTTCAGATTGGATGTCAAGAGTGCCCAATAGCGTCCCAATATGAACACTCATCTGGACGGCGTGGAGGTTCGCATCTAGCACCTGTCGAACGTCCGTTGGAATACCATCGAGGATTGCTTCCCAAAAGCCCCGCTCTGCATCCTCAAATCCTTCCGGCATATGAAACTCGCCACCAGTGAACCTCCCGGCGAGGTTGTGGATTCTGCGACACCCCATGCCGAAAGGAAGGTCAGAAGAGAGTTCCCAATCGACAATCCCCGACACCTCACCATCCTCCCGAACCAGGATATTTACGTGGTTGAGGTCGGCGTGTGAGATAAACAGCGGAAGGATCTTGAGCTGATCTGAGTTGTCGAGGAGCCTTTGAATATCTTCTCGGAAGGGCTTGATTTGATTGGCCCGGGGCCGATTCTCCTCATCGATCATCGCGGATTGAAGCATCCTTAACCTGGGCACAATGGTTCCCTCGACGACGGCGGTGCTATCGTAGGCGACGAAGCCACGGGAGAGGATCCTGCCCAACGATTTGGCACATGTGACATTCAGTGCATGGCTACAGAACGCAGCACTTCTCAGCCAGGTTCGGCCTGGGATAAAGGTCATGTAATATGGCCAAATCTCTTGACGTTCGAGAGCTTCGTCCCTGATCTTCGCAATGTCGGGTACCACATCCCCAAGCGCCTGACGGGCACGTCGGAATATGTCGATGTCAAGAGGTTCAACTCGAAGCTGCACGATAATCTTCTGGCCAGATTCGAGAGTCACGATCGAGGTCCTGCTAAAGAATCCTTGGATATCCACACCTCGAGCTTTCGTGGCCCGGATATTGAGGTGGGACCGAGCGAGCTCTTTCGCCTTAGCGATCTGCTTCGCGCCCGTGTTCAAGGATGCCGGGAGATCGGAGTCGGAGTAGATAAACTTCGTCATAATCGCGACGTTGAGGGGAGAACGAGATCAAGAGACGTTGGATGGGATGGCGATCAGTGGTGGGATCGCTAAATGCATAGTGATGGATTGTTGAGAGGAAAACCTACCAGTATTCCATCCCATGGACTGGTGAGACACGCAGATTGGGGACCTTCCATATACGGTGGCTGGATGCTGTGGCTGAGTGGCTTTGCTAGACAAAAATTATGAAATATCGAGCTTTTATTGGTGGAAGGTGACTTAGCCACGGCCTAGACTTACCGTAAGCGGAATGTCCCCAATCTGCGTACCATCCGTCTAGATGACTCGAAGAATTGCAGGCAACATCATAACATAGTTAAGTTATGGGCGCGCTAAAACCCGCACTGGACCGCCGGGGCCGCTCGGAGATCCCGGGATGCTGATAACCACGTTGTCTAGAGAGGGTAACATGATTCACCCAGTGAACGATGGCGCAGGGTGAGCCACCAGCCCCCTCCAAACATAACGATTGAGTTCACCAACCCCAATATTCCAAACCAGAACCCCAATACCAGTCCGAGGGCTCTTTCTTCCTCCAGCTCTGCAAGTTCTGGGATTGTGCAGTGGGGATTGCACCATAAGTTAGCGACAAAACGCGAAAATTGTCGTTTTTGACTAGGCTGCCTCTAGCTTTAAAGGCTTAGGGGTACAACCGTGGAAGACCCAAATACTCGAGTGCACACCCCGCCCAAATACACAGTTCGCCTCTGATTGGCTAAATTTTAGAAATCCAAGGCTACGAGCCAATCAACGAAGAGTGTGTAATTGGGGGGTAGTGTATTTGGGTGTTCCGCGATCGTATTCAAAAACTCGACTGTAGACTTGTATCAACATGTTGAGCAACGATGTGCCAATAATACACTCAGCTTGAGTACCCGAGTTATGATTTTTTTCTTGAAACAACAAGCTGCTCATCGCAATACCCATTTTCCCTCCAGCACTCTGCCTCAATGAAGGGGGAAAAAATTGAGATAAGGTAAAAACTGTCTCAAACAGGTACCATAGCAGAGATGATAGGCATTCAATGTTGTATTATAGCTCTCGTCCTACGGTCTTTTGGGGTCAGTTAGTTGTGGTGGTCGCTTACCCAGTGTGATAGTCTGCTTAGTGAAACACGTTAACCCTAACCTCTCTACTATACATATAGGTCACTCACAAGGGCCACATTCATAGCTTATCAAGCGGGAGGCCCGACCTCGGGAGGTCCTACACTGTCACAAGGCGGAGCCCAACACAATGCCTTTGCACTGTCGTCTGATCATGGATCAACAAGACTCCCGGTATGGGAAGGAGCCACCAAGGAAAATTGGATACCGGCTACCGGTTAATATCGAGTGATGCTCTATATACGTACCTGACCAAAGAGGTGAACCGGGGTGAGTGGCCACGCATTCCACGTGCTTTAAATAACTCGCCCCAGCAACTCAAACACACGTGGTGATGCAGGCACATCTCTCTTGCCAAAAGCCATACAGATAATCCTAGTAACCATCACCAGATCCAGCACTAGAGGCGAAGACCTTGTGGTTAAGACCCATTCAACAAAAAAACGGAATACCCGACTCCTACCCTAACCTCCTACTAATAAACGGGCCGAACGTAGGTATAACGCTCGCCACTGCTCCCCCCCAACGGAATTTGTGAGGGGCGGGGATTCGCCGTGGATACTCCTAAAAGCAGAGAACATCGTCAATCCCTACTATTTGGGTTACGGGAGATGTCGGGAGCCTCTGTCGCGAGATCTGAAGCATCACAAGGTCTGTGAGAAAAAGGAAAAAACTTGGCCGATAATTTATTTAAAGTTGTTGGGGCTTGTGCGTGCCCACTCTGAGGCATAATAGCCTACCGCTAGTATTATACCTCAGAATAAAGCGCGAGTTAGGGTTTTTGATAAAGTAATCCCCCCCGGTTAAAGTATGATATTATAATTATGGTGGTAGTTATTGCATTTAAATAAATGACAAAAGGCTTGAAAAACAACGCCTGTGGTACAAGGTCCAGAAAGAAGTTATGAAGCAGTTACCGGTAGGACCGCCGGGGCGCTTGGGATCACTGCCGCCAATATCATATCATACCGATCACACATCACCCGCCGGAACACAATTTGCATCTAACAATGCTTCACACCGTTCCAGCTCTTCCTCGTTCTCAAAAACGTTGACGCAGGCATCAGGCTCCATCTGCTCTCCCAATTGAGGCTCGCAAACCCCTAGAATAGGAAGTATGCTGGGCGCTAGCATAGGAGAGGCTCCCTTGCCTACACAAGCCTATTTCACCGAACACTCTACCACCCATTCCTATTCAAGGTACAGCACTTTCAACCACCCCCAGAGGTGATCATGGATACTCTGAAGAAGTACATCCCGTCCTGTCGAATAGTATGATAATATGATGGTCCCTTTCCTTACTTCGTCCACAGGGATATGCGCATAGACTCGTGGGGAGAAAGCTTGAGTCGGTTCAAGTTCCTAAGGAGTACTCGAGTATATGAACGGATGCAACAAGCACGTGCTGTGCAAGGGCCTAGAACTTGCGAAGCCAATACCGCCCTTCAAACAAGATAGAGTTACCGATCACTGCTACACTTGCATGGGAACACTTTGAAAGCGCACAGTCTCTCCCCATACAGCCTCCAGTTCAAGGCAAGGATTGTCGAGGGAAACGTGTCCAAACACCTGATAGGTCAGCGAGCTCTCAAGGATGGGCCTCCAGGAAATTTTCTAGGATGTGTGAGCTAACTTAATTATGTCTGGGGGGGATAGGGGATTAACTTGGGCTTTGGCTCGCACTCCATCGCACAGAAAGTACCTCCTCTCTTAGGAATAGAACATCTCCCATCTCCTTTACACCTCTGGTAATTGAAATCTATTTCCTGTTTATGAACGGCTCAACACTGCGAAAGATCGACAGTTTTCCGGAAAATCTGGCACACCTCTCCTCTGCTCTCTTTCTCCTTAATTGAGTTAGCTAGTATCCTACTATCATTAGCTAGCGCCCTACTGACCCTCAAAACTCTCATCTGTCCATCGTTCTGCCTTCGCGCCCCTTCTAACTGACATCCCACTGACCCGGGTGAGCCAACCTTCTCTGCCTAACAGTACCCTGCTACACCTTCTCCTCTTCCCACTCGCTTATTCCCTGTTCTTAAGCTTCCTTTTTCTGCCATGCAATGAACGGTACTACAATAAACTAATAGCAAATACCCAATAGCGGGGGAGGGGAAACAGTTTTGTGGTGGAGCGAAGCGGCGGGTTTAAGAAGCAACCCCTGACCGCCCTTAACCGATTAGTTGCTCACTAATCAAAACTGCTATATCATACAAGGTATGGACATAAAAAAGTGGTACGGTGCAAGGGTAGGTTGGGTTGGTTTTGGGAGAAATTGTGGTACACTGCAACCAAACCACCCTCTCACAGAAAATATGTTTCAATAGTGGGATACCCCTTAAACCACAACTTTTACCATATGGTCTTCAAATTCAAATGCTGAGTTTTTCGACCACCACTAATAGATGAGAAAAAAATACAAAATAGTATAACAGATAGGCATAATTTCAGCATGTAGATACAAGAGAACATTGATTTTGAAAATAAGTCATGAGGCCTTCAAACTTGGTTGAAATCTGGACAGCATTAAACAGAATACCAGTTCAAAGGTTTGGGCAACATCCTTAGCATGCACTTGTAAGTGCTTAATTTGCTGGCAAATGTGCTGGAAGAGAGATCATCTATATTACCCACTAAGATTTTCCTTTAGTGGTTGCATAGCATGAGAGGAAACACTTATTCTGTGAATGTTTTTCTCTCAAGTGTACCGCTTCTACTGAAATATTACATATGCAGCGTACCACTTTTTTATGGCCATACCTTGTACTAATCCAGGAACAATCGCGGGCAGGGATATCCAACCAGGTATTATAGATAGCAGTAACCTCAACTGGAGCTCCCCCTTCCCCACCCACCATACACGACCATCTAAAGAGAGAGAGAAGGGGGGAAACCCTACCTTACCCAAGGTCTCCCCTACCCAACCCAACATCCCCAGCCTCCAGTGCACCCCCGTGCATATAACACCAGAGAATCTCTACTCTATATAGCATTCGGAATCTGCACCTGCTCCTTTTCCCCAAACCAATAGAGGCAGAGCAACTCATTTTCTACTTAAAAAAGGAAAGAGAGAGAAAAAGTTATTTCATACCCACCAATCGCGGACCCCGCCCCTAGGTCCCCTAGGTGCGAGAAGGTCTAGAATCGGATGCTATCATACCACCTTCCATCTCCCAGTTCCTGTAAGGTTTCCACCCCACGCGATAGGTGAGAACTGGGGCGCCCCGCCCC
>Ga0307509_10011674_pt1 | contig 10610 bp, 8 predicted proteins | sample 10_EM_MG_FD_202245 | JGI IMG/M metagenome (GOLD analysis project Ga0307509, IMG submission 202245) | Populus trichocarpa ectomycorrhiza microbial communities from riparian zone in the Pacific Northwest, United States - 10_EM | ecosystem: Host-associated > Plants > Roots > Unclassified | place...
TATTTTAGCATTTAATTGATAACCAGTTTTATTAAATGCCAATTTATCTTCTCTTGAAAAATAAATTAAGAGATTGAGGAACAATATTAATATGAAGGGAGAAACATTATCCTTTTTCATAATTCATGTGATAAAGTTCCATTGAAACCCTGGAATTTCAAATTCTTCCTTTTTAATCCTTGTTATTTTAGGTTATTACATTTTAATCCTGGACTTTATTGTTCTAACATTTTAGTCCCTGAAAGTTTAGAGAAAGGAGAGAAAGACACTAGAAATGTTAATGAGAGAGAAAGTTCTTAGATGACTAGATTTTAATCATTAATAACTTTGTTTTTGATGTCTATAGATTCAAATTTGAGAGAGAAACTCAAGAAATGTAGTTTTCACCTTCAATAATGTTAAAAAAGTAGATTGACCATCAAGAAAAGTTTTTATTTCCTTTTGTATTTTTAAACTAATAAAAATATTTTTTTGTTGCCGGAAATGGGGTTTTAGAGGCCCATGATATTTGTTTTCATGTTTTTAGATAAAAAAAAAACGGTTCAAATTTGTTTTTTTAAGCCAAAATGCTGAACCTTGATTTTCAGTCACCGTAGACAAGTTTGGTGCTTGAAAAACTAAACCACTCGATGACATAAAGAAAATAGAGTGTTTTCTCCTGATATTAAAAAAATAGGTGGATAACGTGTCACCTACCTTTTTATAAGAAAAATAGCGTCTGGTCCTGGAATACAGGCCTAGGTGCATGGGTTTCTGCTTGTGCAAGCTAGACACAAGGGTCTGGCTTTCCAAGACCCAAACCATCTTGCCTATCACTTTTATTCTAATTCTTTAGTTTTAGTTTATTCATTTTATTCTATAATAAAATGCTTTTTAATAGAGATTATTGAAATGAAATTTATAAATTGACCAATTATGTCTTTTAAAAAAAGATTTGATATTTCTAGGGTAATATTGTCAATTCATTTATAATTTTTTTTTGTTAAGTTTTAATATAGTTTTTTAAATTAATCATTTTTCTTATTTTTTATATTAATGATTCCGAATTATTATGGTATGCTTTTTTTGTTTTTCAATTGAGATTTACTTTTCATATAATGCTGATTTGTTTTTTTATTATAAAACCCATTATTCTAATAAAAAACATATTTTTACTTGGAAAAAAATTTGCTCAGTCCAAAATTTCGTTTTAAAAATATTGTTTAATAAAAGTCAAGTCAGGTTTTTGTCGAGCGATTGATTCGCAGGTGCACCAGCTATGCTGGCTATGCCACACTAGATTAACTCCCATGTAGTTCGCTTTAAACTCGGACCAATCCAACGACTAGCTCGTCATGTCACTGTTAGGGCAGTGGGTATAACAAGAAGGCTTTGAGGCATAAAGATTTCATGATTTTAGCACACATGATCCAATTAATCCAAAACAGAAATTCACTATTATTTTAACATTAATATAACCTTGTGCTACTTTCTAAATTCATGAATATTTATAAAGTTTTCCAAACTTTTGTTAAAGTGGCACCATTTTCTATGTTTATATAGGTGAAATTTCCTTTTTGTATAAAGATTTCATTAAGAGTGTTAATCATTCATTCTCCTTTTTATTTGAATACTAATTTTGTACATCTTAATTTTATACACAAATTAGTGTAACCATTCTTACTAATAATTTGTTATTACCCATAAAACTCTTAACCAGTAAAAATACTAGTAAAAGTTGGGTTCCAATTAGTAGTAAGTTTAATTTAATGGTCTTAAGCTCATACTAGCAATAATACTTCTAACCAAATCTTTTGAGAGACATTTTGTAAAAGGATTTGCTAGATTATTACAAGATCTAACATACACAATGGTAATTATCATGTCAGAAATTAATTCCCTTATATATTCATGTCTTAAGCTAATATGTTTAGTTTTTCCATCGTAAACTTTACTAAATGCTTTAGACATCGTTATTTGACTATTACAATGTAAGGAGATAGATGAGATTGGTTGTGGCATAACTTAATATTCAATAACATATATCTCAATCATTATGCATCTTATCATGTGGCAATTAAAGCTATGAACTCAGATTTTATTGTAAAACGAGTTATATATGTTTATTTCTCTCAAGCCCAAGAAACAACTTCACCTCCTAAAATAAATACTCATCTAAAGGTTGACTTATTATCACCTGCACTAGTTATCTGACTAGCATCGGTATAACCTTCAAGTACAATTGGAAAATTATTATAATATAACTCAAAATGCGTAGTCTTTTTCAAGTAACCAAGTACTTTTATAATTGTTTTCCAATAATCCATACTAGGATTACTTGTGTATTTGGAAAATTTGCATACCGTGAAAGCAATATTTAGTCTAGTACAATGCATGACATACATTAAGTTACCAATTTCACTAGCACATTCAATTTGAGCAATCAATCTATCTGTATTTTCTGTCAACTTAAAGGAAACATCAAACAAAGTATTTGCTTATTTGATATTCAAATGATTAAATTTATTTAAGATTTTCTTAATATAATGAGATTGACAAAGTGCAAAACCTCTCACTATGTTTTTTTTTTTAAACTTTAATACCTAAAATTGTATCTACCTCATTTAAGTCCTTCATTCTGAAATTTGATGTTAGATATTTCTTCGTATCATTAACATCATTCATGTTAGTACTAATAATGAGCATGTCATCCATATAAAGACATATTATCACACCAAAATCACTTGTAAATTTAGAATAAATACATTCATCAACACTATTATGTTTAAAAACATATTCTAAAATTATAGAATTAAATTTCTCATGCCATTATGTAGGTGTTTGTTTCAATCCATATAGAGATTTAATCAATTTGCAGGCTTTATGCTGATTTCCTGGTAGAATAAAACCCTCTTATTGTTCCATAGAGACCACATCATCTAATTAATCATTAAGGAAAGTTGTCTTAACATTTATTTGATGTCCATGCAAATTATAGATTGATGACAAAGCTAAAAGAACTCTTATAGATGTTATACGATCCATTGAAGCATAAGTATCAAAATAGTTTATTGCTTTTTTTTGTCTAAAGTTTTTGACTATTAATCTTGCTTTAAAAGTTTGAATTGATTCATCACTATTATATTTTCTTTTGAAAACCAATTGTCTTGGAACATAGAGGGAAATCAACAATAGTCCAAATATTATTATATAATAATGAATATATCTCATCATTAACTACCTCTTTCCAAAAGGCAATCTCAAGATATCATTGTCTCTTTGTATGTTTTAGGGCCATCTTCTACTATTAATAAGATTGGTATCTTATTAAGCACATCAGTTCTGTTGCCTTCAACTAAGAAAACAATAGATTGTGAAGATATATAATCTGAATGTAAATTCTTTTCTTTTCTAGCACACTGGCTCTGGCTTCTCCTAAGTTCAATGGGATGATCAAATTGAATTCTTTTATTTCTAGAACTTGGATCAAAATCTGTATTTTTTGTTGACTCTATTTTAATTTCAGAATTATTAATTAGTTCACTAATTGAATTGGAATCATTTTAAAATTTATTTTTAATAAACTTAACATCTATGGATTTCATAATCACATAAGAACTTAAATCCAATATTCTATATGCCTTTGAATTTTTAGCATAGCCAACAAAATTGCCTTTTAAAGCTCTAAGTCTCAATTTCATCCTTTTAGGATCTAGAACTCTATAAAAGACAAGACAACCCCAAACTCTAATATAATTTAAGCTTGGTTTTCTTTTCTTCCATAATCTATATGGAGAAACTTTTAAATTTCTAAAAGGAATTCTATTATGTATATGATAAGCACTGAGAAAGCTTTCCCATACAAACTAGTAGGCAACTTGGAATTAACTAACATACAGTTAAGCGTATCAACAAGTGTTCTATTCTTTCTTTCTTTTTGCTAAACCATTTTGTTGGGGTGTGTATATGGAGCACTAGTTTGATGTATAATTCCATTTTCTTCACAAAATGAAGAAAACTCCATGGAAAAATACTCTTCACCTCTATTACTCCTTAGAAATTTATTCCTATTTTAGTTTTCAACTTCTAATTTATAATTCTTGAACATTTAAAAAGCTTGATCTTTATGTTTCATTAAATAAATATAAGTATACTTTGAATAGCCATCAATAAAAGTTATAAAATATTTATTTTCTTTTCTAATTATAATGTCATTCAATTCACATATATCAGAATATACAAGTTTTAATAAATTTGTATTTCTTTCAACTTTAGGAAAAGCCTTTGTAGTCATCTTTTCTTGAATGCAGATTTCATATGTTCATTTATCTTTAATTTTATAAGGAATTAAATTATGCTTAGCTATATATTTTAAAGATCTAAAACTAATATGTGCCAAACAATCATGACATAAAGATAAATATAACTTAACCATATAAACATAAACATCAACTTTATTATTAATACTAAGTTTGAACATTCAATCACATGAGTAGCCCTTCCTCACAAATAGTCTATTTTTTGACAGAATGATCTTATGATACTCTAAAACAACCTTAAAACCCTTTTTATAAAACAAATTTACATATACAAGATTTTTTTCTTATATTTGGTACATGTAAGTTATTGACCAATAACAATTTCTTTCCAGAAGTGAAATTTAGTTCAACACTTTATTTTTCCATCACCTTTGTAGCCCTATAATTTCCTATTAGAATTTTTTGTCCATCTTTTGCAACATTATAATCTGTAAAATGGTTTTTATTGTTGCATACAGTAACGGAGCCACGTGAGGACAAATGGAGGCAAATGCCCCCTTAATTTTTTTTTAGAATTTTACTATATCATTTTAGAATTGATTTGATTTTACATCGAGAATTTTACTATAACAATAAAAAGAGGTTTATGTGAAGATTCCAAGCAAACTTCAATCACACGATATCCAACACTTATATTATTTTTTAAATATCCACTTATAGGAAAATCTTAAGATATTAAAAATATTTTGGATACAAATTAAAACGTCTTCGATGGGATATAGATTTTATAATCACTTACTATTCAAGAGGAGTGTAAATCTATATAGGATATTAATATAATAGTTTTGGTGAGGGTTTAATACATGGAAAGAAAAGTGAAAAGTTTTTACTATATATATATATATCCAGCTCATTTACCCAAATTGTTTCTTATAAATAGAGAGCCACATTTTCTTTTGAGCCTCAGTTGCCTGCCTCTTTTTCTTATATAAATTTCTCTTCAAATCCAGATAAGCAAGTAATTTCTTTTGCTTTATTTTATGTTTTAGGTAAATTTCTTTCATCTTTTCTATTTATTTTATTATCTAATTTTAGTTTTATTCTTTTATAATTAGTTATTAAAAATATTAGGATTTATGATAATTTAGGGGTTTCGATATAAATGTGTTCAAATATGTTCAAAATAAATATTTGAATTTACTAATTTAATCCATTAAATGTTTCTTTTCTTATTATAAATGAATAAATTAATGTTCATGCAAAACCACTATTCTTGACATCTTTTGTACTGATAGAGTAGATTATTGAAATTATTTAACCGAGGTCTCTTAATTCACTATAATCATGGATTAATTATTTAATTGAGGTCTCTTAATTTACAATGTACATATATTGATTGTCATTTTATATCACAAATTTGTTTGTAATTAATTATTAATGAGATGCTTGGAGTTAGGAGAGGGCATGAGTTTAAATCTCATAAGCTACACTTTTTCTATCTCGGTATTTTCTCTTATTTAAAACTAGAGTATAGTATTAAAACTTGTTTCACATATTTGACTTAGTGAGTTCATATAATTTTTGTGTGTGTGTTTAGAAATAATTTAAATGTCTAGAAATGATTAAGTATAATTTAATCAACATACTTATTATATGCATATAGATATGAATTGAAATGAGTTTTGATGAATTGATGTGTATTTTGCTATGAATTTCATATGGAAGATTTAGAATTATTGTATAACTCAACTAACTTTTATTTAACAACGAATTATTGTGTAGTTGTGTTAATTATTATGTAGACATTAATGATAATAAAAAAAATCAGCAGGTTCATCAATTAAATTAGCATGTCACTAGACAAGTATTTTAAGCGTAAATCCATTAAGAATGAAGAGTCATTTAAAGCTTCAAGTCATGTAACTCAATCAAGTTCAAAGAAAAGTCATATTAAAAAGTTATATAATATTTGTTAGTAATTTGCCCCCTCATCTAAAAAACGTTGGCTTCACCACTGGTTGCATACATGGAAGGTTGCACCTAAATCATACCACCAATCATTAGTCATGATACTTATAGTCATATAAAGTTCAGTAATCATTTCAATATGCAGCTTTGAAACCATTGCAACCAACTTGGTTTCATGTTCAACTAAATTTCCATTTTTTGAATTCTAGACATTACTAGAATCTTTTTGCTTTTGTTTCTTTCAAAACATGCACTCGTAGTGCTTTTTATTGCCCACAATTGTAACAGGTTTTTTTTCTTTCTTTGAATTGCTTTGGTTTCCTAGATTTTTAAAGCTCTTTGTTGCTACAGAAAATTTATTCTTCTTTCCATCATTCTTTTTTTGAACATTTAATATAATTCACTTTTGTTGCAGATTTAGTGGTGAATTTCTTTACATGAATTATGGTTTCCTCTTCAATTCGTAAGTTTTTTTAAATCTATTCAAGAGAAAATTCTTCTGTAGTATACAATAGCTTTTTCTTGTAATCATTCCGACTAGGAAGAAGTTTTGCAATTATTCCTCCTACTTGTAATGCTTCAGGAACTTCCACTTTCAAGTCTTTAAGTTTAGAAATCATGACTTGTAACTTATGAACTTGATCCGTAATAGAAACATTATCAATCAATGAAAATTCAAAATATCTCATATTAAGAAATTTGTTCACACCTTGTTTTTCCGTGTTGTATTTGCACTCTAGTGACTTTCAAATTTCTTTTGGAGACTTTATGGATGTAAAAAGATCATACAGACGATCTGACATATTATTAAAGATGTGAACTCTACACAACAATTCATCTTCATCTTGTTTTCTTATGCTTTGCCTTCAACCAATCATTATCTTCAGGTGTAGATGCAAGAATTTCAGGTAGATTCGAATCAAGGATGTATGAGATCTTTAAAACAGTCAACAAGAACATTATCTTATCTTTCTAACGAATAAAATTTGTTCCATCAAAACAATCCTTCTTCATAAACTCTTGATTCACCATAGTTTTAGACTCCATTGCAAATTAATACCTTAAATTTGTTAGGGTAGTAGGTGTAGCAAGAAGGCTTTAAGGCGTGAAAATCACTATCTTTAAGGTATTAATTGCCCCAACTATGTTTGTTGCAGGGTTAAAGCAACATGTATATTGCAATTGTGGTGTGTGGTATTGTATCATAGCCATGTGTGTTGTTACCTAAAAACCTAAGGTATATATACACCTTAGGTCATATGGAATTGCTTGGTAAAGAGTAGAGTTGTAGACATATCATACGAGGTAATCACGGACAATAATTATCTTTATCGTTTAGCTAACATGTAAAATAAATAATTGGGTGGGTGTTGCGTAAAATGGTAGGTGATTATGATGGTACGAGCATGTACGCAATACCATTTTTCCTTTCTTTTCCCTTTTCTTCTTCTTATTCTTGCCAGGTTTAATTGGGTTTTGTATAGGCCTAATTGAGCCATTTTTCTCTTTTTTTCCTTTCTTTATTTTCTCCTCTATCTTTTTGGGCTTAGTTGGGCTTGAATAAAGAATGAATTGAAGAGTTATTAAAGAATCAAGGAAAAAAAAAGAAAAAAAAAGAGTTGGCATGTGTGTTACACGTGCCACGAGTGAACCAATTCACCACATAGAGGTGGCGCATGTGGAGTTTTTCAGGCTTCGATGATGACCTTCTTCGATTCATCTCAATGAGAGATTTATTTAGAGGTGGGACGTGTACGATTTGGAGCTCCAATGATACTTCAACGACCCATTTTGTTATCTTTTTTTCTCTCTTCTCACATCAATTTTTACACCATTATTTCTTCTCCCTTCCCTGTGTGCCAACCAACCTTCTTTCTTCTCTTATCTCTTTCCTTATAGGTTAAGTTGGGCCAAGATAGTGGGCTCGATTGGGTTTTATTTTATGAGCTTGGTTGGGCCAATTTTATTTTCCTTCTCCCCTTCTCTTCCTTTATTTCTTCTTCTCCTTCTCCTTTATTTATTTCTTCGAGCTCGGTTGGGTCAGAGCTTCATTTTCCTCCTTTCTCTTCCTCTTCCTCTCCTTTTTCCCCCTTTCAAGCTCTGTTGGGCCAGTATGGCCCCGATTAGGCTTACCCTTCCTTTTCCTTTATTCCTTTTTGTTAATATAATTTAAGAAAGTTTATTCCATCCATTGAACATTAATATAGTCCAACAAATAGCTCAACCATCATACCTTTTATCTTATTATTATTATTATTATTATTATTATTATTATTATTATTCCTTTCTTCACTAATTTATTATAATATACTAAACCCTCTGGCATTTCATTGTAGCAGTGAACAGTGAAATATCAAGGCATTGTACATTTAATCTTCAAAAATAAAAAAAATTATGAGAACTAATTTTTTTTAGTTTTCAACTATTTTTTTTTCAATTTCATTCTTCAACATTAGATTTAATAGGTATCAGACTTAATAATTTATTTTGATTTGCTTTATATGGAGTTATCCTGATCTTCTTTTTGATAGGTTAATCCGAATTGACTCATATAACCACTCGCAGGTTAAGCCGGTTGACTTGATATTTTTTTTCTCTTTTTTTTAGTTGTTTTTTTCCCAATCTCATCCTTCAATATTATGTTGACTGAAAATTAGGGTTCATAATTTATTTTAGTATGCGTTTTATAAGGTTTTTCTGGTCTCATGACCTGAGTCACGAGTTTGTTTTGTTGACTTGAGTGGTTTTTTGTGTTCTTTTTTTTTATTTGTTTTTAATATCATCCTTCAAAATTGGGTTGATTGTGAATTAAACTTCATAATTTGTTTCTATGTGCTTTTTATGGGGTTATTCCGGTCTCATAACTCAAGTTTGGAAGGATAACCTGGGTCGACTTGACTTATTTTTTTAGTTGAATTTAATTTTCAATTTCATTCTTCAACATTGGGTGATTGAGAATTTAATTTGCTTTCTATAAGGTTATTAGGTTCTCAAGATCTAGATAACAGATTTAACAGGTTAACCTGAGTTGATTCTAGTCAATCTAATATGTTGTCGTTTCAATACTTAAAAAAAGTTGTCGTCTTGATTTTTTTAGTTAAACTATATTTTTCTCAATTATCTGGAGTGTTTTTGGACCTACCATGTAAACTAGGTTACATCAAGTCAATTTTATATAATTTTATTTTTTTCTATTAAAATATATATTGGTAAGACTTGAATATTTTTTAATATTAAGAGAAAGATTAATCAAGCCCACCTCGAACAATTACTTAGTTTTCCTACCATAAGACTTTTATTCATTTGTTGCCTATGCATTACTATATTTAACTAAGGCAATTAATTAACTTTAATTATTTTATTCATTACAAGATATATTTTAATCTCAAGCAAACCCGATTGTTTCTAACTTTCGCCACTGGGGGCCATATCGAATTGGCCTGGCTCTGGCTGTGCCTGATTCGGTGAGTGTCTGAAACGACAGAATCCCCGTGATTGTCTCGCAAGCCTGAAAATGACTCCACGCACTAAGAAACGGCATCGTTCACTGTTTAAAATGAAAGCACCGGTTTAAAATTTTCCAACATCATTCTTACCCCCTATAAATTCATCGGCATTCTAATTCTATCTATATGGTTTAAACTTTTCACACATCACCTTTCTAGTTTGTTATTTCACCGTTTGGGAACGCGATGGTGTAAAAAAAATTAATTTTTTTGTTAAATTTTTTTATGTGTTTTGAATCGTTTTGATTTGCTGATATTAAAAATAATTTTTAAAAAAATAAAAAAAATATCATTTTGATGCATTTCGACATGAAAAATACGTTGAAAAGTAACAGCAACCACACTCCTAAACAGGCTCGAAGATAATTCCAATATCCAGCGTTAACTATTAAATATCTTACTTTATATACTTGGTTATTTTTCTTTTTAATTTTCCAAGGTTTTAAGTTTTTTTTAGTGCTATAACATTAATGATTTGAAAGAAAAAAGAGAGAGAAAAAATAAAACGTGATTTTATAGTTATTTATTTATAGTAAAAAGAGTAGAATCATTTTCTTATATTAAAGTGAAGTTTGATTTTCAAGGTTTAAACTTTGAGAACAATACTTTGAAAAATTTATTTAATTTATTAAAATACATCAGGTTGATGTATAGAGATTATACCTTTAAAATCACTCGGACGCACAAGATAATCCGAAATACGAAGAAATTAAAAAATAAAATAAAATAAAATACGGGAACTCTTCTGGAAAACACAAGAGCAATATTGGGAAGTTCCAAATATAAGACCTGAAGTGAAACATCAATGAATCTGTAGGGGTAAAAGTAAAATTTACCCAGTAAAAATGAAGTTTATTCAATAATAATCCACCCCGGCGTAATTTAGCCTGCAGTGGTC
>Ga0307509_10011675_pt1 | contig 10609 bp, 14 predicted proteins | sample 10_EM_MG_FD_202245 | JGI IMG/M metagenome (GOLD analysis project Ga0307509, IMG submission 202245) | Populus trichocarpa ectomycorrhiza microbial communities from riparian zone in the Pacific Northwest, United States - 10_EM | ecosystem: Host-associated > Plants > Roots > Unclassified | place...
GGGGAGGTTAGCACTTAGATTAGGTATGTGCCACAAGAAAGGGGAGCAAGGATAAAGTTGTCCGGTGGAGGAGGTTTGATTGGTAAAAAAAAAAAAAAAGAAGGGGTAATAGAGAAAGGACCGACATCACTTTGGAGTTGATGCCGGGATATCATTGTGCGGTGGGTTAGGCTCTAGTTTAAAATTGGGAACCACAGTAGGTCTTTCAGGATAAGCTTGTGGGTCGGGGGCCAGGTAATACCCTCGCAACGCCACCCTGATGGAATGATATATTAGGTTACCCTGTGGTAGGGGTTTTCTTTAATGCTTGGCAACCTTCAATTGAATAGTATATTTATATAGACTACACCTCCAACCAGCAACACAACCGAACAGTTCTTTTTACAACCATCACTAACCAGCCTTCTACTATAACCCCAGATCAATATTATTCCTATGTTTGACACTGGCATGCAGAACCTCTATCACGAATTGTGGGCAAAACAGCTACCCACTATCTAAAACATTCCAGTTCTTATTCCTTCACCACAATTTCGCTTTCACATAGGATATAAAATCAACCTCCAGAAGGCAGAGGCTAAGACCCTTCCACCCTCTGAATTTACATCAAAGAAGAAGGAACAAGAGTTTAAGGTGCTCAAGGTTGGGATAGTACTTCCTTGTGGAAGCAATTGGCTTCTGGTATGAGAAGAATATAGAACTATTGAACACAAGCTAGTGGGAGTCTCAACTGAAAAATGGTTAAATGTCAACCTTGATACTGGAACACCAGCTCTAAAATTAATGGTAGATTGTGAAGTGGCTGGTCAACCTGGTTTAGGTAAGTAGTATTTGCATAAGTCCTTTTCTCAGGCTTACCTTTCATCTAACAAATAAAAAGGAAAATTGTGGTGTGATTCTTACCCCCTGGTTAGAAGGATCCTGATAGGTCAACTGACTGTATTTTACCATAATAACAGTGTATGTTATTTGTTTAATAGGGGTTTCAGTAGTGAGCATATTGATACCAACTTCTTATTCTACTTTCTAATTTTGATGGATAAAAATTAGAAACCTTGAATTTTGATCAATGTGGCACTTATTGAAGAAAGATGGAATAATAAAACACACAACTGGTTTGTGGTGCTGTTCGCCTCACCAGCAAAGATGACAGCTTTAAGCAAGTGTGAAAATAATAGGGATATCATACTGTTGCATACTATATAAGCAATTAAGAGTAGAGAGGAGATTGTGGCTACCTTTAGGTAATAGTTCTTGAATCTTGCGATAGAGACACTAGTTGACTATTGTATCTGGTAATAGTCACCGTCTAAGAAAACCCCAAGCCCTCCACAGATGAGGAAATCACAATGCTCTTCACAACTTTTACAATTTTCGGCCCAATTGCCAGGACATGATTGGAGTCAATCTCTGTCACCAATGCTCGTAAATATAATTATCGCCTCAAATCCTACATTAACAAACTTGATTAGGAAATATCTATATTCATTTAAGAGGGTCATCACCTAATAGTTGAGGATATTGTGTATCAGCTGGCTTCTCATAGCATACTAGCTACTCTGGTTTCTAGCAAAACTCACTTTAAGTTATTATATATAGTATGAATTACTACAAGATGGATAGCCTGAGCTTATGAAGTTTATCAGAGAATACTGATGCCAGTGCAGTTTTAACTAGATTCTTTCAGCCTTTACAAACACTGGGCCTGTCAAAGACAGCTCTCAAGCATAGTGGGCTGGATTTTTGAGGGATATGTACATGCCTGGTTCAGAAAGAGAGAATCTTTTATAGCTGATAAACTTCTAGTTGAAGACCACAATACTACACCCTTTAAATTCACAATAGGCAAGCTCGAATCCATCTCTCTTAACTATTTTATGCATGCTACTAGAGACTTAGCTAAATAGGTTTGAGAAGAGTGTGGCTATTGCATTATCTGGTAGTAATTGGAAAATATTTTATTCTGTATAGTGAAAACAATAAGTCCATCAATAGACTTGTCTTTAGTGGTTTGAATACATGGATTCTTTTTCAAATTACCATACTCAAGAGGCACAAAATCAAAGTACATAGGATGGAGTGGCTCTGAGCACAATTGCAAGCTACTATCAAAAACATACATGTTATTCAAGTTTTTGTTGTCTCAGGTGATCTTGTAGGAGATTACTTGAAAGCCGCACAAAGTGTGCCAAAAGCTAGTACTGTTGAGCCAGAGACAGAGGACCTATTAATCAGCCAGTTCCCACTCATTCTCTGAGAGAAGGAAATGAAATCAATAGCTGTTCATGGATCTTTCATAACTGGGGATGAAGACTGAGATATAGATGAAAGTGACAGTGAAGATTGTGATATGAGAGATACCACAGTCACAACAGGTGGCTAATAAGATACTAGTATAAAACATGATATATGGATACTATGGAAGGGTCTTTTGTGTTACATATTTTTTATATGAATGGCAATAGGCTTAGTCGAGTCTGTTGGTAGGGATGACCTTTGTTTATAGTTAGTGAGGAATTTGTATTACAATATTATAGAAGATGCTTTAGCGCTCAGCCCTTTTCCCTTGTCACCATGCCCAGTACAGTTTACTAAAAACACATCTTTCTCATTTTCTCTTTTTTCATCCCTCATGAGTTTGACTTTCTTTCTTTCTACCTCTTGAGCTTTAGTCTTCATCAGATATAAATTTACCAGTACCTGTCGTGCCCACCCTCACCTCTTTCGAACAGCTTGAGAAGCAGTTGATTGAATAGTCACGGTACTAAGGCCAAATATCCTACTGGTGCCAAACGGCTAGGGCTTTGCGGCTGGCGGTAATAGTCTGGTTAGTAGTTTGCAATGTGAAATCGGAAGCATCACACACCATCCGAGGATAATAGACCTGGTGGGTATATCAGGGGTAAAGCAGCTTTACTACATCCTCATGCTCACCCTTAGCAGCCCACGGGTGTGGTATTCAGCCATACTCGGTGTCTACTATATTAGGATTAACATCCCCTCAGTCTCACTGCAAATGCATCTTTGCCACCCTCTCGTGCCCGTTCCTAGCCACCTACCAGAATGGCGTCCTGCCACATTTGATATCTGCCTGGTTGGGATTAACATACTCTCACACAACTGCATCTTTACTACCTCCTCATGCCCTTGCCTAGCTGCGCACGAGAATGCTGCCCGGCCATTCTTGGTGCCCGGCCGGTCAGGGTTAATACCCTCTCATTTCAAAAGCATCTTTACTACCCTCTCGTACCCCTGCTCAGCCGCTGACAAGAGTGGCGTTCGGCCATACTGGAGGTCTGTCTGGTTGGGACTGACATCTTCTTGTTCTAAAAGCATCTCTACTACCTGCATGCCTGCTCCCCGCAGCCCACGAGAGCGGAGTCCCGCGATATTTGGTATCTGTCTGGTTAGGATTGACATCTGGCAGTTCCAAAAGCATATTTACTGCCCCCTCATGCCCTTTCCCAGTGGCCCACAAGAGTGGCATGCAGCCATATTCGAGGTCTGCAATATAGCGATTGACATCCTCCCGTTCCAAAAGCATTTTCACTACCTCCTCTTGTCCCTTTATAGCTGCCCATGTGAGAGCTGTACTCCCCATGCTCTCGGTTGCATTAACATCCCATTCTTTCATCATCTCCAATATAGCACCAACTATCTCAACGACCCCGAGAAAGGCTAGTGCATGTAGTCATGTAAATCCTGTAGGCTCTGTAATGGCACCACAATGATAGCAGGGCCAGCGCATATTTTGGTCATAGTATTACATATAGTAGGGATTGATATTTCGTAGATTTTCTTTTTTTTAAAAAACAAAAGGCAACCCTTTCCCTTCCCCCCTCCTATCATACGGTGTAATAATATCATGCTCCTCCTCCTCCTCCTCCTCCTCCGCCTAGGGCGGGTCCGTGCAGTTGTCAACCACCTAGATACTACAAGTACAATATTAGATGTGGGGAGGGAAGCCTTAGACCTGACTTATTATATCTTCCGCTCATAACCTAGAAGTTAACAATATGATATAATACGAGTGCTTCACACTCTCACTGACCCCCCCCTCTCTTTTTTTTCTTTCCTTTTTCGGTAGCGATATTACCGCCCCTGCCGTCGAGCGATCGAGTATTATAAAACCGTGACACTACCATCCCACACACTGGGTTAATTCTTTGTGTCCATCTGGTATCCTGCACTTCTGATCATCAGTGAGTCGGTCGGTTGGACCATGCGGTCGGTGTACAGGTGGTGATGCTAGGGAAAGCTTGGACTAATGGGATTATGTAGGTGGGACGGATGGGGTATATTCGAATGGATTAGCTCGTGCACCGTGACAAGTGTGGTGCTTAAGCTTGAATTGCCGTGCTTGCGGGCTTTTCACTGTCATGTATAGTCACTCGTATCTAAATGGCGCCCGGCTCGTGTTGGAGTGGTGGTTGTGTGGGGTGCGGTATGGGATGGCGTGTGGCTAACTTGCTCTAAACTTATGATTCCAGGCACCGTTATTTAGTCTGGGCGGTGCGGTGTAAGGTTTTGGATCTCGGGGTGAGTATACACGTGCCTTATAGGGGAACAGAGAGAATAGACTGTTAACATAGAAAAGAGTAGACTAGATTGGGTCAGAGCATCTCTGGTGAACAATTTTTATTTATCACTCGACTTGTAGACTCTGTAGCTTGAATGCTATTTTATACATATATGATATCATACCAAAAGCCCAATCCTCAACTTAACCTAACCCAGTCCAACCTCTACAATTGAAAAAAAAACCAACAATCTGGTGTCGTCGCCCCTTCTAATAATTATGCATCATACAAGGAAAAAACCTCAATCCACTGACACGACGCGAGCTTCCGTTTCCCACGGGCGAAAGAATAAAACATTACGCACCGAAATGGGAATTCTGTCGTTATCAATTCAGAGCTAAATAGATAGATAGATAGATTAACTTGAGCACTTCGGCATCAATATTTTATAATATATACGGTAATTGGTATTCGAAACACTGTATATTCCCACAATCCCATCCTTCCCTTTCCCCTTTCCCCCCCTTTCCCCTCAGCTTGTTTCTCACCACATAATATTATGATGATGCTTAAGTTTATCTTTTCTTATCCTCTATAGATGAATTGCTAGCTAGCTAGTATTCCAGCATCGCCACCACCACTACGAACTTACCATACTGTATTATACCTACTCCACGAATCTGGTGTGCCGTAGGTGTAATAGGAACTTCGAAACGACCAGTTATGATCACACAAGAGCGCACCGGAACCTTCCACGATGCCGGCCGGATCCAATGTACGTGGGCAGTGACAGTAAAGCATCCTGGGGGGGGGGGGGGAGTTGTGGCGGACGGAAATACTCATTGGGAATTGAAAATCGAGTGATGATGAGTGGAAATGATTGACGGCCATTATTCCGTATTACAAGGCCTAGACTGGATAAATGTGGATAAAAGAACTAGTTAGCTAGCTAGGGGAAAACAGGCCGAAAAATTCTTCTCGAATATATGCATGCTTCAGGGTCCGACCGCTCAATCGCTATATACCTGCATTATCCCTTGTGGTAATCTGTGGCATAGCCGAGGTGGAGGGGCTATACACCCAGGGCAACTCCGATACTACAGCTTCCCCCACCTTCCTTCCTTCCTTCCTTCCCCCTGCTCAGGACATCATCATCCACTGGGGGGTTAATCGACCGTAATGCAGAACTGGTACGTCACGTTGGAGACTAGACCGGCCTGCCAAGTTAATCAGGGGAAAGGAGGGACATTCGATCCCCGTTTCTGCCACCAGACCCCAAGTTGGACCATTGATAATACCCCCGAACCTCTACCAGCAGCTCTCTCCGGTATCAAATTCTAGCCCCAGTCCAGCCCAGCCAGTGCAGCACAGTACAAAGCGGAACCAAAGCCACACTAAATATACCACACTACATTGCAATATAATATACTACACTCCCGATGTAAAGCGACGGGCCAAGCCGTGATTTTTAAATTTCCACCCACCCATCCAGTCTGAAAATACCGGGTGGCGATGCGGAGTATTATAACATCTCCATGTATGATATCCCGTGTAGATCTCGGAAGACTGTCCGGGATCTGGTGGAGTGAGATCTGGGATGGTGGACTGGGGACTGTACGAATCATACTTGGTGAGTATGGCACAGAGGACTACCTCCCGCCCCCCCCCCACCCCCCTCCCGAGGAGGAGGAGGAGGAGGAGGAGGAGGCGCCGGTATCATATCTGACCTGAATGATAAAAGTGCGGACTTATTCAAACTGCTCGCTGCCGTATTATGCTAGGCACACTATCGACCGAGCCGGTCCGGGTCCGTGCCAAACACCACGGGTATCGCACTTCACCCCGTCCTCGCGCACCACAAGGGTGGGCTGTTTGGTATATACCAGTGCCGAGCGTAAATCATTGCATTCCACAGGCATCGGAGACCAGTGCACAGTCAGTCACCCCGTCGAAGGCAAGGGTTGACGCGCTTCCCCTTCGCGACTTCGGGAACCAGAAGGTCTCTTGCCGGGGTGGTCGTGTTGGGGTTGGGGCTAGATGCCATGGCGACCCTACCGCAATGAGCCAAGCAGTCAGAGGTTCAAGTGTAGATTTGAGATCAGCTGGCTAGTTAGCTGATTGATTGCTATTTCTCTGGTGAACATGTCTGCGTCATCGAGTCCCACCCGCCAACTCAATGGTTTCCATTCACCAACAGCCGCACGAGTTCCAGTCTAGCTCTGGGTTTGAGAGAAAGAAAGAAAGCCTTTGCGATCGTTAGACAAGCCATGACACTTGTGTGTCGAGGTGCCAGCTAATAAGGTCCAAAGGGGATGAAGGCGTCAACCGCCTTCCAAACGCTGTCCGCACGCCTCCGGTCACAATAACCTTTCCGGCAACCATTCTCGAGTAGTGAAAAGGCAACCTTGTAACAAGGCATTTATACAATAATTGTGAGCAAAGCTAACGTTACTAACAAAACACCAATCCCTATCCACTATCCACCTATGCCCTTCCCACCCCACTACCGTATCCCGACCACCCGATCACCCACCCCGCCGGCGCATTAGGAAAAAAGGAAAATAACAAACATAAGCTCCCGAACCCAACACCTAAACTATGTGCAGCGCAAATCAAATCCCGTGGTGAAGACGAGGGAAACACCAGATGAAATTAGGAAGAAGAAAAAGATAAACAGATAGTACAAGGAGCCTTCATGCGACAAAGGAAAGTTTTCAAAACAAAAAGGATCAAATCATTAGAAGGGAAATAAACAAAAGAAAAACGCCCCCTTCCCCGTTAATCCGCCTGTTCTGCCTGGTTGCTTGGTTGCCTGGCTGCTATCGCCGAGGTATTATGCTAGCAAGACGAGGGGAAAATGTAATCATAGTAATAAATCGACAGTGGGAAGAGGAAGAAAGAAAAGAGCAGAGTCGAAAACATATGATACTTTCTCAGCTAGAAATTAACAAGTAATGCCTTTAAGACCTGTGCTGAAAACATCAACGTATGACGGCGCGGCTTTGATATAAGACAAAAGACTAAAGAAGAGGGGAGAGAGAGAAAAGTGCTTGATAAAAAGTAGGGTAGAAAGTAAAGTGGGGAGTTTAGAACCTAAGAAGAGAAAAGAGAAAAGCACAAGTAACGCCATAGCCAACCTGTATACTCATTCCCACTATACTGGTGGGAGGGGTGTAGACAACGAGGTAACTGAAGGATTTAAGTGCTCGCGGCAACTTTAACGTTCACCTTTATGTCTTTTTGCTCTTCATTTTTGAGCTTGAAATCTGGCTGAAAGTCAAACCATCCAGTTTCCGAATTGTAATTGTAGGCACGGAATTCAACGCCGTACGGTTTCTGAATTCCTATTAGCACGGAAAGGGTTCATGGATATTAGAGATCATACCGGCTCGAGAACGTAGATGGTTCCTAGAGGAACATCAAGCTTGGCGACGTCTTCCCTCTCGAGACCAAGAAAGTAAGCCAGCAGAACTCTGGCAACCACGCGATGACCAATCAACAAGACGTGATCTGTCATTCGTTCAACTTCCACAATTACAGCACGAAGGCGGTTGATAACGTCTAAATAAGACTCGCCGCCAGCTCCAGGGTAACGGTAATGTAGTTTGTCATGACGACGCAAATCGTATTCTTGAGGATACCGACGCTTGATTTCGTCGTAGCTAGAGTGCGCGTTAGAGGGGCTTGAGGTTGGTAGGAATGACTAGGGGAAAACATACGTTAAACCCTCGGCTACTCCAGCGTTGAGCTCATTGAGCATGCGCATCTCTTTGATGTCGTACTCTTCCTCGTCAAAGAATTGGGCTGTCTCAATACTCCTTGCCAGCATGGAAGTCCACACACAATAATTCTTTTCCAAAGGTCTTCCGTCCTCGTCCTGAGTGCAACAATTCGAGTACTCCGGGTTGGGGGGTGTGGTGTCGCCTGGGCGAGGAGGCATATGGGAAGATTCATGCTTGTGAAGCTGCTTTTCACGGAACTTCTTACGCTCAACTGTGGCCAAAAGCCATCAGTACCACCGACGACTGCGGCATATATAATTTTAATACTCACCATCCATGAATTGAGCCAAAGTTTTGGCATACTTCTTTCCATTCTCGCTGAGAGAAGCGTTACCTCCAATCTTGCCTGCGACATTGTCGAGTGACTCTCCCTAATTTAAATTAATAAATATTACGCCGGGTACTGTGGCCGAGGAGAACGCACGTGTCTGGTTATCCAGATTTGGCGATGAGCAAGGTTAAAATTGAGCAAGAAATAGACAGTTTGTGCAGCCAAAAAACCCTTAGTTTGGTGGGTCACAATCTTTCGACCAACGTCGATCATCTGGCAACGGTTAGCGAGAATTTGTTGAATTTTTGCCAAAAGTAAAATACCTTGATGAATTGCATTCCAGCCTTTTCCTCATGTTCACCGAGAGGAACGTAATTCTTTTCGTAAATTTCAACTGAGTAGAGTGGTTAGCTCCACAGACCGCAACCAAGAATGTCAGCGAGGAAACAAACCCCTCTTTTTGAAATCTTCCAAAGCCTTAACTGGATCCTGCCCCTTGTAATCCGGGCCGCTCAGCTTCAATCGCATATTTGCCTCGAGAAGTTGTTGATCATGACATTCACTCTCGAGGAACAAGACACCCAATTCTTTTCCAGCGACTTCTCTCACTCTATCAACCACTGCTTTTCTTCTCTCAAGTGTAGAATTCGTAGCATCAAGAATGCCGACGGAGCCGCCCCGATAAAGAATGTAGTCCAGCAGCTCATCGAGCGTCTCCATGGCCACCTTCTCCCTAAGTTCGGCTGCCGCTTTGTTTGCTGGGTCGAAGAAAGATGCGGACTGGTCGGCACCTCCATCAATGTCAATAGATGTGACGGAATCAGTTCTTCGGTGCCCGCCGGAGCCAGAATTGGAATGTACAAAGGACGAGAGAGTCTTTGGTGCTAACAGACCAGTCCCGTGTAACAAGGTTGCAGGAGTGGCAGGTCCTGCATGTTTCATTGATGGATGAGAAGGCTCGTTATTGGCCAGATTGTCATGCGCGCCAGCAGCAATTCTTCTTCTATGCCCAACGTTGAAGATCTTGGTGTCATGTTGCAGCCAATTAAGATATCTAGCCACTTTCTGTGTAATATAGCTCTTTCCCCTAGCAGGAAGGCCGACCATGACAATAACAAGCTTGGCGCCAATATCACGGCCTGCAATACGACCATCGGGGGAGACTCGCGACTTTGTTAAGCCGGGTATGTCTAGGGTGGTGGCACGGCTGAATGGATCACACACCATTGTCAGCTTTCTTTTTTACTCTGTATAAAGAATAGATGGAATGAAGAGGCCTCACATTCGCGGGGAATTAGGTGCTGTGGTGGCGGGAGTGTCAGTCAAAGCCTGTCCCGCAGATAGTTGGTTTGGCGGGCAAAGCAATTCGGAGCCTTCCTTCCCAACTGAATTTGTGCGTGCCATTCCGGGTGCGCTCATGACAGATCTCGCAATGGATGAATGTTGCGTTTGCTTGAGAGGATATGGGGATGTCGACTGAGGAGGCTGTTGAGAGCCACCGTTGAAACCGTTGTCGAGAGGGAGCAGATTTTGAGGAGCGTTCGAGGCAGGAAGAGGAACAGGAGAGAGAAAGGCCGACACAATTCTTGGTGACCTTGGGCAGCGAGACATCATTTTAGGAGAACGGGGATTTGTGACTTGAGGTGAGGATTGAGCTGACGGAGCCATGCTGACAGAGGTGGGTAGAGTCACGGGAGGGAGGAAAGGGAAAAAAAGAAACCAGAGCGGTTAGTAGGGGAGGAGGATGAGTGGAGCAAGTTTGGGTGCGGGTTTGTGGTTGAATGGTAAAGTTGGCGAGGATGACGACGAAGCCCGCAACCACCCCAGGAGGCAAACCTCAGGGCTGAGGGTAAGAAGCGAGAGCCGATGAAGGCGGAGAGAGATGCTTTAGAGATAGAGGGGAGAGTAAAATAAGGAAGGTGGCGATTGTGGGGGGGACAAGAGAATAGATATAGCAGGAATGGAACAAGAGGACCCTCTTTCTGTCCTTTTATGGAGGGGGGGGGGGGGGGGTATTTTTTCCCTTATTTTCCCAT
>Ga0307509_10011677_pt1 | contig 10609 bp, 8 predicted proteins | sample 10_EM_MG_FD_202245 | JGI IMG/M metagenome (GOLD analysis project Ga0307509, IMG submission 202245) | Populus trichocarpa ectomycorrhiza microbial communities from riparian zone in the Pacific Northwest, United States - 10_EM | ecosystem: Host-associated > Plants > Roots > Unclassified | place...
CGAGGCCGCGGCGTTCAGCTACGACCGCCTGTCGCATCCGCCCGCCACCTTCCGCCACGAGAAGCTGAAGTACGAAGTGCGCATGCCGGCGGCGCGCAAGTTCATCGAAGAGGCCGGGCTCAACGAGCTGTTCGACGGGCACCACGCGAGCGTCGGCCTGATCGTGCAAGGCGGTCTCTACAACACCACGCTGCGCGCGCTGGAGCAGGCCGGCCTCACCGACGGCGCGGGTGCGGCGACGATCCCGATGCTGGTGTTGAACGTCGTCTACCCGCTGGTGCCGGGGCAGATCGAACGCTTCTGCCTCGGCAAGACGGCGGTGCTGATGGTCGAGGAGGGCCAGCCCGAGTTCATCGAGCAGGACGTGGCCACGCTGCTGCGCCGCGCCGACATCCAGACCCGGCTGCATGGCAAGGACACCTTGCCGATGGGTGGCGAGTACACCGTCGACATGGTCGTGCGCGGGCTGGTGTCGTTCCTGGCGCGGCACCTGCCGTCGGTCGACGTGTCGGCCGGTCAGCGCTTCGTCAGCGAGCTGACGGCGGCGCGCGCGCTGGCGGTCGACGCCGCGGGTGGGGCGGTCCCGGCGCGCCCGCCCAATTTCTGCACCGGCTGCCCCGAGCGCCCGGTGTTCGCGGCACTCAAGCTGGTGCAGCAAGACATCGGCAAGCTGCACATCTCGGCCGACATCGGCTGCCACTCGTTCGCGACCTTCGAGCCCTTCTCGATGGGCGATTCGATCCTGGGCTACGGCATGAGCATGGCGTCGAGCGCGGCGGTGAAGAACTTCTCCGCGAAGCGCCCGATCGCGATCATGGGCGACGGCGGCTTCTGGCACAACGGGCTGCTCTCGGGCGTGTCGTCGACCTTGTTGAACCAGGGCGACGGCATTCTCGTGATCATGAAGAACGGCTACACGTCCGCGACCGGCACACAGGAGACGATCTCGACGCCGGGGTCGGCGTCGCGCCGCGCGGCCGAAGGCGCGAGCGCCACCGAGAGCGAGCTGACGATAGAGAACACGCTGCGCGGGATGGGCGTGAAGTGGCTCAAGACCGTTCACAACTACCGCGTCGGCAAGGTGCGCGATCTGCTGAAGGAAGCGATCGCATCGCCGTTCCCCGGGCTGAAGGTCATCATCGCGGAAGGCGAGTGCCAGCTCGAGCGCCAGCGCCGCTTGAAGCCGATCCGCGCGCGCCGGCTGGCGCAAGGGCTGCGCAGCGTGCGTGTGCGCTTCGGCGTCGATGAAGACACCTGCACCGGCGATCATTCCTGCATCCGCCTCTCGGGCTGCCCCACGCTGACCGTGAAGACGCCCGACGACCCGCTCAAGCGCGAGCCGGTGGCGCACGTGACGAACGGCTGCGTGGGCTGCGGCCTGTGCGGCGAGGTCGCCGACGCGGCGGTGCTGTGCCCCTCGTTCTACAAGGTCGAGATCGTGACGAACCCGGGCATCTGGGATCGCCTGTGCGATCGCCTCAACCGCTTCTTCATCGGCCTGATGCAACCGGCATGAAGCATCCCGACGATCACGCGGCCGGCCCGGTCCACTGCATTCTGATTGCCGCGCTCGGTGGCGAGGGCGGCGGCGTGCTGGCCGACTGGCTGGTGCAATGCGCGCTGCAAAGCGGCTTGCCGGTGCAGGCGACGTCGGTGCCCGGCGTCGCGCAGCGCACCGGTGCCACCAGCTACTACATCGAGATGCTGCGCGCGCCGCTCGCCAACGGCGCGGCCGCGCCGGTGTTCGCCCTGAGCCCGGTGCCGGGGCGGGTCGACGTGGTCGTCGCGAGCGAGTTGCTCGAAGCGGCACGGACGGTCGAGCGCGGCTTCGTGACACCGCAGCGCACGACATTGATCGCCTCGACCCACCGTGTCTACACGACGATCGAGAAGATGCACATGGCCGACGGCCGGCAAGACCCGCAGCGGATCATGAGCACGGCGCAGGCGCGTGCACAGCGCCTCGCGCTGATCGACATGGAACAGATCGCCGGCGAGGCCGGCACCGTCGTGTCGGCTGTGATGTTCGGCGCCCTCGCCGGCGCCGGTGTGCTGCCGTGGCCGCGCGGGCTGTGCGAGTCGGTGATCGTGGCCTCGGGGGGGGAGGGCGGCGCCAAGGCGAGCCTGGTCGGCTTTGCGCTCGCGCATGCCGCGGTGGCGTCGCCCGTCGCTGCGCCGGCCACGCCGGTGCCGGGCGCAGCCGGGGTGCTCGACGACGCCGGCCTGCCAGAGGCTCAGCGCGCGGCGTGGCAGCGCCGCATCGCCGGCTGGCCGGACGCGCTGGCGACGATCGCTGTGCACGGCGCGCTGCGCTGCAAGGGTTACCAGAATGACGCCTACGCGGCCACCTACCTCGACCGTGTGGAAGCCTTGCGGGCCGTGTCACCGCCGGAATCCAATGAAGCGCTGTGCGAGGCCGCGCGGCATCTCGCGCTGTGGATGTGCTTCGAAGACGTGATCCGGGTGGCCGACCTGAAGAGCCGCCGTGCGCGCGTCGCGCGCGTGCGGCGCGAGGTGCAGGCGAAGAGCGACGAGCTGGTGCGGGTCACCGAGTACTTCAAGCCGGGAGTCGAAGAGATCGCGGCGGTGTTGCCGGCCGCGATCGGCGCCCGCCTGCTGGCGCTGATGGAACGGCGCGGCTGGAACCATGCGTTCGTCGGCCTGCACATCCGCTCGACCAGCCTGTGGGGCCACCTGATGCTGCGCGCGCTGGCCTGGCTGCGGCCGCTGCGCCCGTTCTCGATGCGCTTTGGGCAGGAGCACGCGGCCATGGTGGCGTGGCTGGCCGCGATGGCCACCGCGCTGCCCGCATCCGCAGAGATGGCGTTGGCGCTGGCCGGCCTGCCCCAGGTGATCAAGGGCTACGGCGACACGCAACGCCGCGGCCGCGAGAACTACGCGCGGCTCTGGGCCGAGCACGTCGCTCCGGCCTGCGCCAACGCCGACCGGCTGCGAGCGCCCACCACCGCGGCCGCCTTGCGCGAGGCGATCCGGGCGACGCTGGCCGACCCCGAAGGCAAGCTCAATCTCGCGAGCCAGGCGCGCGGCGACACCCGCCCGGTCTTCTGGGCCCGCACGGAGCCTGCCGCGCCGCCGAAAGCGGCTTCCCAATGGGTCAACTGAGCCCGCCTTGCATTTCGACCGACAGCCAAAAACAAAGGAGACATTCAGATGAACACGCACAGTGACCACAACATCCCGGCCCCGCTATGCCGCATGGCTGCGGCGGCCCTCGCGTTTTTCGCCGTCGCGGCGACCGCACAGGACAAGCCGGTCGAACTGAAGTTCGCGAACTGGCTGCCGGCCAACCATTCGCTCGCGAAGAACGGCTTCGAGCCGTGGGCGAAGTCGCTGGAAGCAGCCTCGAAAGGCTCGATCAAGGTCGTGTTCTTTCCGGCCCAGCAGCTCGGCAAGGCCGCCGACCATTACGACATGGCGCGTGACGGCATCGCCGACATGACCTGGGTCAACCCCGGCTACCAGGGCGGGCGGTTCCCGATCTTCGCCGCCAGCGAGCTGCCCTTCATCATCTCGAAGCCGGGCCCGGGCTCGCAGGCGCTCGACCACTGGTACCGCAAGTACGCCGCCGCCGAAATGAAGGACGTGAAGTTCTGCTTCGCGCACGTTCACGTCGGGACGATGCACGCCAAGACGCCGATCACCGAGCCCGCGCAGATCAAGGGCATGAAGATCCGCCCGGCCAACGCGACGACCGCGCAGTACATGACGCTGCTGGGCGCGACCAACGTCAGCGTTTCGGCGCCGGAGTCGCGCGACGCGATCGAGCGCGGCGTGGCCGATGCGATCACCTTCCCGTGGCTCTCGCTGATCTCGTTCGGGATCGACAAGGCGGTGAAGTACCACACCGATGCGCGCATGTATGCGTCGGGCTTCGTCTGGGTCATGAACAAGCCCTGGTACGACAAGCTCGCGCCGGGCCAGAAGGCGGCGATCGACAGCCACTGCTCGAACGAGTGGGCCGCCAAGGTGGGCGCGGGCTGGGGTGACGACGAGGATTCTGGCCAGGCCAAGATCGAGAAGATGCCCGGCCACACGATCGTGAAGCTCACGCCGGCGCAGGTCGACGCGTGGAAGAAGGCGGCCGAGCCGATCTACACGCAGTGGGTGCAGACCGCCGACAAGACCGGCGCCAACGGCAAGCAGGTGCTCGACGAGCTGCGCAAGGAGCTCGTCGCCAACAAGGCCGGGGGCTGAGCGATGGCGGCGGCCAAGCCCAACGTGATGGATCGGATGATCAACTCGATCGAGTGGCTCGCCGCCATCTTCGTCGGGCTGGTCGCGCTCAACATCTTCGTCTCGGTGGTGCTGCGCAAGTTCTTCAACACGTCGATCCCCGACGCCTACGACTTCGGGCGCATGCTGCTGGGCATCCTGATCTTCTGGGGCATCGCCGCGACCAGCTACCGCGGCGGGCACATCACGGTCGACGCGGTCTGGGCCTCGGTGGGGCCGCGTGCGAAGCGGGTGATCGACGTGTTCGCGACCGTCGTGCTGTTGTTCGTGGTCGCCGTGCAGACCGCGATGCTGTTCGACAAGGTGCGCGGAACCTACGTCGACCACGTGCTGACCTCCGACCTCAACATCCCGATGTGGCCGTTCTACGCGGTCGCGTGGGTCGGCGATGTCGCGGCGGTGTTCCTGATCGCGATCCGCACCTGGCGGCTGGCGTTCAACCCGCAGTCGCTGGTCGAAGCGCCGCACGAAGACCACTGACAAACAGCATCAAGACTGGACTGAATCGATGAGTACGGATGTGGTGGCCGTGGCCGGCTTCGTGGTGCTGTTCGGGTTGATGCTGCTGCGCGTGCCGGTGGGCATGGCGATGGGCCTGGTCGGCGTGGTCGGCTACAGCATCGTCGTCGGCCCCGGCCCGGCGCTGAAGCTGGTCGGCCAGACCTCGATGCGCACGGTGACCGACTACACCTTCGGCGTCGTGCCGATGTTCATGCTGATGGGCGCGTTCGTGTCGGTGTCGGGGGTCAGCCGCGAGCTCTTCAAGGCGGCGAACTCGATGATCGGGCACATGCGCGGCGGTCTCGGCGTGGCCACCGTGCTGGCCTGCGGCGGCTTTGCGGCGATCTGCGGCTCGTCGGTCGCGACCGCGGCGACCTTCTCGAGCGTGGCCTACCCGGAGATGCGCCGCTTCGGCTACCCGAAGTCGTTCTCGGCCGGCGTGATCGCGGCCGGCGGCACGCTGGGTGCGATGCTGCCGCCGTCGACCGTGCTCGCGGTGTACGCGATCCTGACCGAGCAGGACGTGGGCAAGCTCTTCATGGCCGGCATCGTGCCCGGCCTTCTCGCGATGCTGATGTACGTCTGCACGATCGCGATCATCGTGCGCGTGCGTCCCGACTGGCTGCCCGGCACGCCGCTGAAACCGTGGAAGGAACGCGTCGGCGACCTGCGCAACGTGTGGGCGCCGCTGCTGTTGTTCGTGTTCGTGATCGGCGGGCTCTACGGCGGGTTCTTCACGCCGACCGAGGCCGGTGGGGTCGGTGCGACCGGTGCCTTCCTGCTGGGCCTGGCGCGCAGGCGCCTGAACCGCGAGACGATCCGCGAGGCGCTGCTTTCCGCGACGCGCACCGCCGCGGCGGTGTTCACGGTGCTGATCGGCGCGCTGCTGTTCGGCTACTTCCTCACCATCACGCAGAGCCCGCAGAAGCTCACCGCGTTCCTGCTCGGCCTGGGCCTGGGGGCCTACGGCGTGCTCACGCTGATCATGCTGATGTACCTGGCGCTGGGCTGCCTGATGGATGCGATGGCGATGATCATCCTCACCGTGCCCATCATCTTCCCGGTGATCCAGCAGCTGGGCTTCGATCCGATCTGGTTCGGGATCATCATCGTGATGACGGTCGAGCTGGGGCTGATCCATCCACCGGTCGGGATGGTCGTGTTCGTCGTCAAGAGCGTCGTCAAGGACGTGAGCTTCATGACCATCTTCAAGGGCGTGCTGCCCTTCGTGGTGACCGACATCCTGCGGCTGATCATCCTGATCTCGTTCCCGGCCATCACGCTCTGGTTGCCAACAAGAATGGGATGAACCAGGGCGGCTCGAGCCCGATGTTGACGCGGATCAAGCCTGCGGCGGCACGGCCGGGGGAACATGCGGCCTACCGTATCCGTTGGGGGCCCGAGAATGAAAGTCCTGTTGGCAGTCGATGGCAGCGCCGTCACGAAGCGCATGCTGAGCTACATCGCGGCGCACGACGAGTTGCTCGGCCCCGGGCACGAGTACATCGTCGTCAACGTCGTCGTGCCCGTGCCTGGCTACGCGGCCTCGTTCCTCGAGCGCAAGACCCTGGACACCTACTACCTCGAGCAGTCCGAACAGGTCTTTCACCCGATCCGCAGCTTCGCCGAGCAACAGAACTGGCAGGTGCGCTGGCTCCATGCCTCGGGTCACGCCGCGGAAGTGATCGCCGCGATGGCCGAGAGCGAGCATGCCGACCTCGTCGTGATGGGCACGCACGGTCACTCGTCGCTCGGCAATGTCGTGCTCGGTTCGGTGGCGACCGGCGCGCTCGCGCGCTGCAAGACGCCGGTCCTGCTGATCCGCTGACCGGCTGCGCCGAGCGACCCCCGTGCACGCAACCCTGGCCGGCGCGATCTCGGGTGCTGGCCACGCCCTGTCGAACGACCTGCAGGTGCTGGACGACGCCATCGAGTGCGCGCGCTTCACCCGCTGGGTGCCGCTCGCGGAGGGCCGACGTGCCGCCGAATCGTCGCTGCGCATCGGGGGCATGCACTGCAACGGGTGCGCGGTGATCGTCGAGCAGGCGTTGCGGCGCGTCGACGGCGTGCTCGACGCGCATGTCAGCGCGGTCGCTGAATGTGCCACGGTGCAATGGGACGCCGCGCGCACCCGGCCGTCGGCGTTCGTCGCCGCGATCGAGCGTGCGGGTTACGCGGCCGTGCCCGACACGGCGGCCGGTGCCCGCGCGCTGCGCCGCCAGGAATCACGCGATGCCCTGTGGCGGCTGTTCGTGGCCGTGTTCTGTGCCATGCAGGTGATGATGCTCGCCACGCCCTCGTACCTGAGCACGTCGACCGAACTCGCACCGGACCTGAAGCAACTCCTCGACTGGGGCAGCTGGCTGCTCACGCTGCCGGTGATGTTGTTCGCCGCCGCGCCGTTCTTCACGGGGGCCTGGCGCTCGCTGCGCGGCGGGCACATCGGCATGGACGTTCCTGCCGCGCTCGGCATGCTGGTCGCGTTCGTCGCGAGCAGCGGTGCGGCGTTCGACCCGGGCGGCGTGTTCGGACGCGAGGTGTACTTCGACTCGCTCGCGATGTTCGTCAGCTTTCTGCTCGGCGGGCGCTACCTCGAAATGCGCGCACGCCACAGCGCCGCGCTCTCGCTCGAGGACGCGATTGGCCGCTTGCCCGAGACCGCGCTGCGCGAGAACGCCGACGGCAGCCTGGCGTCGGTGAGCGTGCTGCGGCTGCAGCGCGGCGATGTCGTGCGCATCCCGGTGGGGCAGGCTTTCTGCGCCGACGGCCTGCTGACACAGGGCCGCACGCGTGCCGACGAGTCGCTGCTGAGCGGCGAATCGGCACCGGTCGACAAGGTCGCCGGCGACGCGGTGGTGGCCGGCAGCCTGAACCTGGGGGCGCCGGTCACGATGCGCGTCGAGCGTGTCGGCGCCGACACCCGCTTCGAGGCCATCGTCGCGATGATGCGCGACGCGCGTGGCCGGCGCCCGGCGACGCTGCAGGGCGCGGATCGCTGGGCCGCACCGTTCCTGTGGGCCGTGCTGCTGCTGGCAGGCGGTGCGGCCGCGGTGTGGAGCGTGATCGACCCGTCGCGCGCGGTCTGGGTGGCGGTGTCGGTGCTGATCGTCACGTGTCCGTGTGCGTTGTCGCTGGCCGCGCCCTCGGCGCTGCTGGCGTCGGCGGTGGCGATGGCGCGCAACGGCGTGATGCTGCGGCGGCTCGAGGCGATCGAAGGCCTGGCGCGCATGCGCACGCTGTTCCTCGACAAGACCGGCACGCTCACCGAGCCGCAGGGCCGGGGCGTGCAGATGGTGCGCATCGACCGCGGGCCGCGCTGGACCGATGCCGCGTTGCGCGGCACGGCCGCGTCGCTCGCGGCGTGGTCGACGCACCCGCTCGCCAAGGCGCTCGCGAAGGAGAACGCGTCCAGCGGCGCCGCGTGGTGCGAACTCGCCGAGACGCCGGGCCAGGGCATGCAGGGCCGCGCGGTCGATGGCACGGTGTGGCGACTCGGCCGGAGTCCGGCCCAGCATGCGGCCGCGATCGATTCCGACGAGGTCGAGGCCTGGCTCAGCTGCGACGGTCAACCGGTCGCCTGCTTTCGTTTCAACGAGGTGTTGCGCGCCGACGCGGTCGCTGCCGTGCGCGCCCTCGAGCGCGACGGCGTGCGCATCGCCTTGCTGTCGGGCGACACCCCGGCGCGCGTCGAGCGCATCGGGCGCCTGCTCGGCATTGCCGACCGGTGCGGCGGCATGGCCCCGCAGGACAAGCTCGTCGCCGTGCGCGCGGCGCAGGCGCGCGGCGAGATCGTCGCGATGCTCGGTGACGGCATCAACGATGCGCCGGTGCTCGCGCAGGCCGACACCTCGCTCGCGATGGGCGAGGGCGCGCAGATCGCCCGCGCGCAGGCCGACGGCGTGCTCGTCTCGAACGCCTTGCAGGACGTGGTGCGCGCACGCTCGCTCGCGAAGAAGACGCTGCGCGTCGTGCGCCAGAACTTCATCTGGGCGGCCGGCTACAACGCCGCCTGCGTGCCGCTTGCGCTGGTCGGCTGGCTGCCGCCCTGGGCCGCGGGGCTGGGCATGGCGACGAGTTCGCTGGTGGTCGTGCTCAACTCGCTGCGCCTCGCGCGCTGACATGGACATCCTGTACCTGCTGATCCCGCTGTCGGCCGTGCTCGTGCTGGGCATCCTCGGCGTGTTCGCGTGGGCGCTGAACGGCGGGCAGTTCGACGACCTCGAACAACACGGCGAGCAGATTCTGGATGCCGCCGTCGATTCGTTTGACAAGCATCAAGACGCCTGAGGCCTCGAGATCGAAGAATCACCCGTGTCAATTGGATTCGTGAAGAACGGGGGCTCTCGATGGCAGGAAACGCGCAGACATCGCCACAGCTGGACTACAGCGACGACGCCGTGCGCGGCTTCGCGCTCGCCGCGGTGGTGTGGGGGGTGGTCGGGATGCTGGTCGGCGTGGTCATCGCCGCGCAGCTCGCCTTCCCCGATCTCACCTATGGCATCCCCTGGCTCAGCTACGGCCGGCTGCGGCCGCTGCACACCAACGCGGTGATCTTCGCGTTCGGCGGTTGCGCGCTGATGGCGACGAGCTTTCACGTCGTGCAGCGCACCTGCCAGACGCGGCTCTTCATGCCCAAGCTGGCGATGTTCGTGTTCGCCGGCTGGCAGCTGGTGATCGTGGCCGCCGCGGTCACGCTGCCGCTGGGCATCACGCAGGGCAAGGAATACGCCGAGCTCGAGTGGCCGATCGACATCCTGATCGCGATCGTCTGGGTCGCCTACGCGATCGTGTTCTTCGGCACCATCGGCATCCGCAAGGTGCGCCACATCTACGTCGCGAACTGGTTCTTCGGCGCCTTCATCATCGCGGTGGCGCTGCTGCACATCGTCAACAGCGCGGCGATGCCGGTGAGCTTCTGGAAGAGCTACTCGGCCTACGCCGGCGTGCAGGACGCGATGGTGCAGTGGTGGTACGGCCACAACGCAGTCGGCTTCTTCCTGACCGCGGGCTTTCTCGGGATGATGTACTACTACATCCCCAAGCAGGCCGAGCGGCCGGTGTATTCGTACCGCTTGTCGATCGTGCACTTCTGGGCGCTGATCTTCACCTACATGTGGGCCGGCCCGCACCACCTGCACTACACCGCGCTGCCCGACTGGGCGCAGTCGGTCGGCATGATCTTCTCGCTGGTGCTGCTCGCGCCGAGCTGGGGCGGCATGATCAACGGGATGATGACGCTGTCGGGTGCGTGGCACAAGCTGCGCGACGACCCGATCCTGAAGTTCCTGATCGTGAGCCTGTCGTTCTACGGCATGAGCACCTTCGAGGGGCCGATGATGTCGATCAAGACCGTCAACGCCCTCAGCCACTACACCGACTGGACCATCGGCCACGTGCACAGCGGTGCGCTCGGCTGGGTCGGCTTCGTGTCGATGGGGTCGCTGTACTACCTGATCCCGCGCATGTTCGGGCGCAAGGAGATGCACAGCGTGCCGGCCATCAACCTGCACTTCTGGATCGCGACCTTCGGCATCGTGCTCTACATCGCCGCGATGTGGATCGCCGGCGTGATGCAGGGCCTGATGTGGCGTGCGCTGAACGCCGACGGCACGCTGGTCTACACCTTCGTCGAAAGCGTCAAGGCGACGTGGCCGTTCTACGTGGTGCGCCTGGTCGGCGGGCTGCTGTACCTGAGCGGCATGCTCGTGATGGCGTGGAACGTCGTGATGACGATTCGCAGCGGTCGCGCCGTGCCGTCGCCGATCCCGCGTCTGGTCATGGCCTGAGGAGATGACGTCAATGTCCCAAGATACCCCTGTCAGCGGTCACGAGCGCATCGAGACCAGCAACTTCC
>Ga0307509_10011679_pt1 | contig 10608 bp, 6 predicted proteins | sample 10_EM_MG_FD_202245 | JGI IMG/M metagenome (GOLD analysis project Ga0307509, IMG submission 202245) | Populus trichocarpa ectomycorrhiza microbial communities from riparian zone in the Pacific Northwest, United States - 10_EM | ecosystem: Host-associated > Plants > Roots > Unclassified | place...
TTCCCCATTCAATCGCAGCATTAAATATCTGGGAGATCTCCGGTAATTATAGATATGATTTACATTGCGGGAAGATGATGAATTGCCAAAATACAGAATTTTCAAGCTTAGGTATAAGTCAATGATCAATAGGGGGGGGGGAACAAAGAGCCCGTCAAGGAAAATATATCAAGGGCGCGTCGTAGCTCCCAGGAACCCCGGGAAGAGGTGGAGAGGGAGGCAAAGGGAGTCTGGGGGGGGGGGGGAGATAGCTGCGGTTAAAGATTTGAGGGTAAAGAAGCCCGGAGCTGGTCGACAGCAAACAAGGCTGGTATCGGAGGTTTCCACGCTTGTAGTAGATTCACTACTCCTTCATGGCCCTTGCTGGACGCATAGTAGAGTGGGGTGTGGCCATTTTTATCTGGCTTGCCGGGGTTGACGCCCCGTAGGTCCAAAAGTTGTTTCACTATTAGCTCATGCCCTTGCGCCGCAGCCCATGAAAGTGGTGTCCTGCCCTCATTATCTGGCCTGTCGGGGTTGACGTCTGGCCGGTCTAAGAGTTGCTTCACCACTGACTCATGCCCTTCCATTGCGGCCCATGAAAGTGGTGTCTTGTCTTCGTTGTCTGGTTCGTCGGGGTTGACGTCTTGCCGGTCCAAGAGTTGCTTCACCACTAACTCGTGCCCTTTCATTGCAGCCCATGAAAGTGGTGTATTGCCTTCATTGTCTGGTTTGTCAGGGTTGACGTCTTGCCGGTCCAAGAGTTGCTTCACCACTAACTCGTGCCCTTCCATTGTAGCCCATGAGAGTGGTGTCTTGTCCTCGTTGTCTGGTTTATCAGGGTTGACGTCTTGCCGGTCTAAGAGCTGTTTCACGACTGACTCATGCCCTCCTATCGCAGCCCATGAAAGTGGTGTGTTGCCCTCATTATCTGGTTTGTCGGGGTTGACGTCTTGCTGGTCTAAGAGTTGTTTCACGACTGACTCATGCCCTCCTATCGCAGCCCATGAAAGTGGTGTATTGCCCTCGTTGTCTGGTTTGTCAGGGTTGACGTCTTGCCGGTCCAAGAGTTGCTTCACCACTGACTCGTGCCCTTTCATTGCAGCCCATGAAAGTGGTGTCTTGCCCCGCTTGTCTGACTTGTCGGGGTTGACGTCTTGCCTGTCTAAAAGTTGCTTCACCACTGACTCGTACCCTCCTATTGCAGCTAATAAAAGTGGTGTATTACCCTCGTTGTCTGGCTTGTCGGGGTTGACGTCTTGCCGGTCCAAGAGTTGCTTCACTACTGACTCGTGCCCACCAGCTGCAGCCTCCATGAGGGGTGTAACACCCTTGCTGCTTGGATGGTCAGGGTTGACTTCTTTCCGGTCTAAAAGTTGCTTCACCACTGACTCGTGCCCTTCCATTGCGGCCCATGAAAGTGGTGTATTACCCTCGTTGCCTGGCTGGTCGGGGTTGACGTCTTTCCTCTCTAAGAGTTGCTTGACTACTGAATCATGCCCTCGACCCGCAGCCCACGAAAGTGGTGTGTTGTCCCTGTTGTCTGGCTTGTCGGGGTTGACATCTGGCCGATCCAAGAGCTGCTTCACCACTGACTCGTTCCCGTTCATTGCAGCCCACAAAACTGGTGTCTTGCCCTCGTTGTCTGACTTGTTGGGGTTTACAACTTCCTGTCTCAGCAATAGCTCCACCGCCTCCGGCTCCCCGCCCCTCACGGCCCATATCAGTGGAGTCACGCCAGCAATATCTCCCTGATTGGCATCACAGCCGTTCACTCCCAACAAGCCATTCATAAAATTCGCAATTCCGAAAAATGATACACAGTGCAGTCCACCAAAGAGCGGAGCAGTATTGTCTTTCTTAGAATCATCCGGATCTGATATTTGCTCAAAAAGTGAGTTGGCGGCTACATGGTCCCCGTACTGGTCCAAGAGCTCCATCGCAAGTAATATCACGCAATCTGAAAGTTCTCTCTTTGCATGGATCCCCCAATATCGCGAACAATATTTGAGGAAGGGCATGCTTGAGAGGTTAGGTTGGCGTTTGGCTGGAAGGGCCTTGGCCTGGTCTGAATTAAGATAAGTCAAACAGGTTTCCGCCATTTCCAAGTGAGCTCGGGGGAAAAGGTTGCGATGAGTAGAGAGGTACTCGCGGAGTGTGTGATGGGTCAATCGCGCGGTCAAAGCTTCCCTGTCTACCGTGATCAGCCCTTGGCAGCAGGCGAGCAACGTCTCTGTTGCAGGAACATTGTCGCCATTGAAGTGTGTAGACCCAATCTCTACAGCAAGCGCATGGCACAGTTCGTCTACCTGTAATGGCCTTTCCGAATGACATATCCACATCAGCGTAGTCATAGCGAGCTTTGCTTTCTCCCCTTCTTGAGCCCTTATCCGCCCCAGAGTTGTCTCGTATGCATCTCCCAGCCCTAACCCATCTCCCATCGTGTTCAGCCTACTTCTCCTCCGATGGATTGTTGTCTCTCTCAAGACTGTTTCGACCTTAAGCGAAGCCAATAGGAATCTGTATTTGCATCTATCAGTCTGCCTCAAAATTGTTCCCTGGAATCCACGCTGGTACTCACGTTTCAGAGATCTCTTCTGGGATGCTCTTCATAATGTCATTCTCTAGGAAATTATCCATCGCCCCGGGAGTTGTGTCTTTTCCCAGCCTCGCCCGTAGATATGTCACTATATCGTCCTCTCGGGACACTATTAATACACTTGCTGCCCTCCCATCTAATTCCCTCTCGACCACCCCCCGGATATGTGACCTTCCGGTGACGAATATTCGTGTATTTGGAGACCCCCGGAGAATCTGTCCCAATGCGCCAAGAACCTCCAGTCGATGACTTGGAACACATTCGTCGAGTGCGTCAATGCAGATGAATGTTCGCTGTGAAGATGTGACAGCTACCCACATTTTCACAATATCGGGAAGTTGCAGCCTCCGGCCTCCAATCGCCTTCTTCTGGTCCCGAAATTTCTCCACGATTTCTGCCGGAATCGCTCCTAACCCACTCAGAAGCTGTTTGAGCAGAGAGCCCAACATATTTGCCGGAGACTGGGCCTCCCGGGAAGCGAAGTCGTAGTAAAAGCAAGCGACCACCATATCCTGTTTATTGATCCGGTCGCATAAATAATCTACAACCACAGAACTACCATCATGACCTGTCAGCAATCATGTCCCTAGTTCCGCGCTTGTAGCCTCTCATACCAGATGTAGCTCTTGCCGACCCCTGGCTCGCCATAGCAGAACAAGGCCGCGTGATCAGATCCATCATTCTCACTACCATTATACCAGCCCTTGAACTCTTTCGTTTCTAGTAGCCAGTTCCCGACACTATCCACCCGCTGCTCGCAAATATCCTGATGTCGCACCTGGGGCTCTAAGGGTGACAGCCAGGCCAGGATTTTGGGCTCCTCATCAGTAGAGATAATGAAAACGTTATTCGACCCATTGAAAGAATTGATGTTATCTGTAAAGGCTCGAGACATCCTTCGCTCTCTGCTGCTTGAAATACTATAGAGAATTGGTTGGTGAAGACCTTTGGACCGGTTGGCAAAGTTCGAGTAAGTTTCGGGAAAGAGGGGTTCATCGCTCAGCACCGTGACTACCTAGACGCAGCCCAGGAATTTGTGAAACCAAAACCCTGGCGCTAGTGTTTTGACTTGAGTGCTGCGGAGGACAAGACTCCGGAAGAACCACTCCACTTCACCCTCGCCAGCCTCGTTACTCTCATAAAGAGAGATGGTGAACCACCCCGCACCCTTCCTTCAAGTACCGGAGCAATCAGTGAGTTCTAAATCCCGAATTGTTTTGTTTTTTTCTGAACCCTAACAGATCAGTCCCAGCAGTGGGCCAGCACTATCTGTAATTAAATCTATGGAGCAAAGCCTTAACCGAGGCTGCAAGGGTAATATAGCGGGATGAGTCTTTATCCGTCATTCCGTAGCATCCTATGCCCAAGAAACTTAGTTAAAGAAATGAGCATATCTAGAAAGTGCCCTTCAGTTGCTAGAAACTAAGACCCCGTTTACCTAACATTCTTGTTCTAAAATTTTCGTGATGAAACTTGACGGTGGTTTCTCAACCAGCACCATTTTCGGATATACGGTGTAAAAATCATTTACCCCATTTTCCAACGTCCTGAAATTTTGCTGCTAGACGGTCAAAGCATGACGTAGTCTCGGAGGTGAGTTTGCAAATTCCCCCGGGAGCTAGATGGCACGCTATGGCAGGTAAACACCATATCCTTACCTGCCGAACCTCCACGCTCCTCCCACGGTCGAGCCCCCTCTTAAGTTAACAGTCAGTATCGTCTCGAGCTGCGATAGACGTGCACTAACTACTCAAATTATAAGCTGATATATTCTGCACATTCTCTTAATGTCCTGACTAATGGACGTAGTGGAGATAACAATATACCGTGCACGAATGAATCAGTCTGGCTACGAGGACTTTTCAAATGGGAGTGGATATAACCCGGATGCTGTGAAAATTTCCACTCTATTCCGCCACTCTTCGCTCATGGCGAGAAAACAATAGCCTCTCAGGCCGTCATGGTACAGCCCTTGAAAACTCTCTACCCTAGCTCGGCACCCAGCATCGAAGTTCCGCCGCAAATAGCCTCAGGATCAAGCCGTCCTGCCATGAACAGCGCCACATCATGGAAGAAAACATACCATACAGCGACCATAAAAACCAAAACTGCCTTTCCCCGGCAGGTGAGCTGAAGCTAATGTGGAGATCTAACACATACTGGAGCTTGATTGCTTAGAATGTTGTCAATCTGAGATCCCACAGCCAGGTAAGGAGTGGGGGAACCGAAAGACCCCCGGTGTTTCAATTACACTATAGCCAGGGTATTAGCCAGTGATTATGACCCGAATTGAAGTAAGGTAGGCAGTGAAAACTAGTGAGGCCTCCTCTACCAGTACGTTTTCTTCGGCATCCTAGGGCAGTTGACATTCCGCCATGCACGGAAACACGACACAAGCACCCGTGGGGCAGTCTTTTGACTTATCCTCTAGAATAACCTCTAGGCCCCCCTTCCTTAACCTGTCTAGACTCAGACTTTCAGCGCTATTATACAACCGAGGTAGAGGTTGGTAGTAATTTGCTGACCGGGAATTTTACAGCGTGCGGGATACCTCAAGAAATAGATTGGGTAAGTTAATCACTCGATACATTTATCTATAATGTTTCGCTACGCATGTCTGCTGGTTCTCACATTCAATCGCTTTAGATATCCCGTGGTGGGTCACTCATAGGGGAACGGCGAGGCGAAGGTCGGAGGGGCTCAAGTGACGTTGGATAATGAGCAGCACCGGCATGATTCGTCTTTAGCTAATTAGTCAAGTCCCGTGAAGAGATTTCTTTGTGATCAGTTGTAAATCCCTAAGAAAAACACCTTCGCCTAATCCTTGATAGCTAAATCCGGTCTTGTTTTAGGTATTTTACTTAAGCTTCTATATACATTACGGCGCCTAAGTTAGTTACAGGAGCTTATGTAACTTAGAACCAACCTGGACGACAAATACCGGTAAACCCCTCGATGGAAAACAGTGCTAACAGTGCTGCGTGCCATTACTTCACTTATAGAAATACCAACAGGTATCGCAATCCAATGTTTACATGCCCAAACCAAACTGAGAAGCGAAGTACCATCGAAACAAACATTCTCATAACCCACAGCTTCAACCAAGTGTTTTCCTTTATCCCCTCGCATAGCAGCCAGAGCGACAATAGAAATCGAAAAGGAAAACAAAAAGAGCCCTTCGCATCAAACTAGAAACAGTGCAATACCAGCGATACAGTGGGCCTAGACATAGCAAGCCAGCGGTCAAGACCCGGGATAAGCAAAAATGGGTATAAAAAAGAACTAGCCCCGTAGGGACCATTTCAGTTTTTACACTGAAAAGAACAGATACTACACTTGATCTAAGCCAAAAGGCAAAGAGAGCTGGAGAGGAAAGGAAAGAAAAGGTCGAGAAAATGGGGAAGGGGGGGTATTTGTACTCCTCGAGGTGGTGATTTTTCGCCGACAATTTTCGCCGACAGTTTTGGCCGCTGGCCAATGGGAGCTGTGCTTGGGAGGGCGAGCCCTACGTCGCTCGGAGGAATTGCACCTAGATCTCTCGACCCAGAACCACAGCTTGTCAGATTCAGAAATGCGTTAGCGCCCGTGAAAAAAATCTCTCGAGGATTTGTCTGCATATTTGCGCACTCACTTCCTGCCATACCAAAATACACCATTTAAACTTGTATTTTAGTATCTAGTTTCACTATTCTTGATTTCTATTTTTTTCTTCTCGCCTTGTTCTTGAGCATTCCTGTTCAACTCTAAAGTTATCTTTTGTCTCCACTTGTCGCTCGGCCATTTCCTTCCTAGCAGTGATATTCTCTTTGCGCGAAGTCTGCTCACCATTTCCAAAAAAAAATTAGAATCTGATAGATACTGGAGATACAATTCCCGGGATACTCTATTTATGAGTGAGGGCTATAGTATCAACACAATCTCCCTATCGTGGGGGATGCTAGGGGAGGGTAACTGTCATGCTGCCAATCGTTACTCGTTCTAGAGAAGAAGTATTCGAAAATACGAGATTTCATCGAGGTCTTGGCGGATGCCGAGGGGGGATCACCCAATCAACGCCCTTGTTGCCGTTCTCACGATGGCTTCAAGTCTTTATTCTTACCTGGGTGGTTCATGTGTATTCATGCCCCGGGCTCGCTTTCTTTTGTCTGCCTATTGATACGGCCCCGACCTGGCACTTACTGCCACACCCTGTTGTCTTTCGCTTTGGTTTCGTTCTCTTGTCGCGCCGTTCGGCCCTAGGTCTGCTGGCTGGGACACGGTTGGTCGTATGGGAGGGTTTTTCCCGCCTCTCCTCGGAGCGACCGTTCGGACACGCACACGCCAGACCCCCTGTTGCTTACGGTTCACTCGGTTCGTGCCTTCCTGCGATTTTGGCATACTGTCTCCAACGCTTTGGTTCACTCCGCCTGTTTTCGGGACGAGTGTTTCCTTCCCCGCTCTCCTGGCTTCGCGCTGGGCTCTCGATTTTCTCTGGCCCCCTCGGGGCATGCCAGGGACCCCGAATTTTCACGCCCCGCCTTCATTTCTTTGGATTTGTTGGGGTGGGTGTGCGGCGGACCGGTGGGATTGGTTCGATTCCTGGGGTGGTTTGGGGCGCATGCAGCCATTGCAACTGTGTCTTCCTCCTTCCGCTTTGGGTTCTCTTTTCCCGGGAGGGTTTCTTGTGTGGTGGAGGCTGCGCGAGGTGGCTTTCAGGCTGCGGTAGTGATTATTTTTTTGGCATGTGTGGGGTAGCTGTGTCCCGTCACGATAAGTGCTCGGTTGGTTTGGTTTCGTGAGTGATTGTGAATCGTCGGCAGTTGGGGTTTATTGGGTTGGACGTTTTGGTTTTTCTTCTCTCTAGTGGGTAGCCCCTGCGGGGAATGCGCCTGTGGCCTTTGGGTTCCGAGGAGGAGGGAGTGGGGGACGGGTCTGGCTCACACCTGACGGATGTGACACCGGTTTGCGGGGTTTTTACTGACTACAGTTAATTTTGCACGTGGTTGGTGTCGATACCGGAGGCACTGGCGGGTAGGCGGTTGATGGATAGGCTGGCGGCGGGGCGGGGGATTTCTTTAAGGGGGGTCAGGCCGGGGGGCAGTGTCCCTGGACGCGCTATAGTGTCATTTAGTTGATTAGCGTAGAATGAATGAAAACAAGGTTAAGAAAATACGAGTTTTGAGTTTGCATGGGCGCTCAGACAATCGCAGGGGTTTTACCATAACTTATATTTTTTTAATCCCTGTCTCCGGATATTTCTTGCCTGGGACGAGTACTACCGGTATGCTCTGGGGAAGCACTGTTGATTTTAGCGAGTAAGGTGAGACTCCTTGATTAGTGCCAGTATACCCGGACAGGGTCAAAAAGGACGGAAAACTTTCGGTGGCGAAACAAGGGAAGAGGCGCTGATCGATCAGGAGGAAGTGGAAAAGATGGGGGTGTTACAGGATGCCATTGGCCTGGAGCAGTTGCAGTATAGTAACCACTGTATTCTATCCATGGGTCTTATTAAGAAACTGATCATATAAGGCCAAATTAATACTAAAGGAGAAGGAATCAACCTTGGAATAGTTCTTTAAGAGACTCAAATAAATGCATAAGTTTAACTGCACACTGGCAATTTTATCATCATCTAAATGTCATCTAAATTGTCAAATATCCTACAGAGATACTTATTTCCTCAGTCAGGGTTTCTGGTGTCCACAAGGGCAAGAATTTTTCCACTGTTGCAAGAAGAATCCCACCATGTGCCAACTCAGTCGGAAATTTCCTCCTGTAGGAAAGGGGTGGAAAACACACTGAAAATCTACCCCGGAGCCAAATAAAAAACAAAAAAAGACCAGATCTTACTAAGAGAGGAAACTCCAACGTCCTAGCACAAAGTCCGATTGTTCGAGTTCTTGCGTTAAAATATTACTATTTTGAACCGCTCCTATGATAATCTAACTACCTTTGTGAGCACGACCACTATCGCATGATACTGGGGGAAAAAAGCCAAAATCTGGCCATATGCAATACCGGTAGCGGTTATGTTCATAAACGTCATCTAATCAAGGGTACCGGTATCTGCGCTCAGCCGGGCTCGCATGGCAGTGTAGGCTAGCTAGATAGCAAAATGAACCAGCCGGATTTTTCGTCTGTTATAATGTTTCAACAATCAATCCTCAGGTCTGGTTTCTTTTATTTTTTTATTTTCACATCTTGCTAGCACATTCTAAACAGTCCCCTATTCTACCTGATATCACAATTATTATTTTCCAACGAAAACCTATCCAGTTTTCTCAATCTTTGACCCCATGAGCTGGAGTGGGGGAGGGGTGTTCCGAGACAAAACTCACGGCGGTAGCACTGTGGGGACAGTAAGTTAGGTGATTGGAGAAAGCACCAGTCACCACTCCTAGGGAGTCGAGAAATCTTTAGCTTACCAGGTCACATCCTTAGGGTGCTGGGGTGATATAAATTTACTTTTCTCCCTTTATTCCGCAAATTCCATTAGGACCTGCTGTCTTCCAGCTCAACGGCTCGTTTATTACTACCATTGGATTGCCTATAGGGCTGGTAATTAGGTGATTATGCAGATATCTAATTACAAGGATATGCATGTATGCGGGTAGCCGGACAGGAGACATACGGTTTTTTTGGTTTTGTTGATATAATACCCTTTGTTTTTTGGCATTGGGTATCCGGTATTTGGTTTTATAATGTTTCTTTCCTGCTATTTTTCGTGAGGGATATCGGAGTTGGCACAGTAGCAGGGCATAGGTTTTAGGGATCACCGAGGATCATCAGAGGATGTCAGGATGGTTCTAGATTAGTTGAGATCGCTACGAGTTTCTTTTTTGTCAGCTTAGTGTGTTTGTTTCGAGTTTCTTGAGTTTGGGAGCCTTTGTAGGGTTGTTATTTAAAGTAATGGTGCAAAAATACTCGTCCGATACCCTTTTTACACCAAAAATGGTCATTTTTAAACAAAGAAATTCTCAACATTGCTTATATAAAAACACTTGAAATATTTCCATCAGCTAGGGAATCACTATCTATTGAATCCTATAAAAGTAGAAGTGTAGGGAATCAAATATGTCTTCAGGGTTCATGAAATAGTGTAAAAAAAAGTGACTTAAGTTTTTGTATGGGGCTGAATACAAAAAGGTACATGGCAACCGCTCCCAGATACTTAAACAACCCTTTCTCCATTACTTAATAATATTTAAGGATTCTGTAACTTTTTTCAGGTTATCTACGGGTTTGCTAATGCATGATAAATTTTCGCTGACTCTCCTAAACATTGCGCAAATGAGAGAAGGTGGTGAAGATGGGCACTTTTGTTGTAAAAAGGACATCTGACGAATACTTTTGCCCTAGTACTGTAGATGGAGATATATATCTCCAAGCCTGTCCTTAGCTCGTAGAAAACTAGTCCATCGTTCTTCCATGTTTCACTGCGCTTAGAGTCTATTGCGGTCGCACTTTTGTTCCTTCTCTCCTTCGTGCTTTCTTTAGGCTCTATCCGCTATGAAATTGTTTTTCCTTCGCTATCTACAGTCACCCGTCAAACGTGTTCGCGATCCCGCTCTCAATGCCAAGCTTAATTACATAATCAGATACAAACCATTTACCCAGCCAAAGCCGTCACGGTGCGTGCAACTTGAAGGAATGCTATCACTATTGGCTCGGCGCTTGGCCAGCCATTTCTGAAGGTTCTGACTACGCAGGTAGCGCTTGAGGGTCGACATTGCGGTGAAGTTACCCAATTAGCACATTAACAATTAGACCCTACTGGAATACTCAGTATTGCACACACTTCCTCCTTTGATTGGAACCGATCATTCTTCCAAGGATGCTTAATGCAGCTTTTATCATGCCGAGTGAGTTTTGAGGGTCATCCAGAGTGAGGCAGGTTCTGAATATGACCATGTTCTGATGCTCGCTTTAGAAATGTCCATACCGTACTCTCTGATTGCTTCACTAGTCTTGCAACAAAAGAATAATTATGAAAGCACCAAAAGAAGGCAATTATCATGCCTTTAAGTACTTTTGACATTTCTCTTCGCTGG
>Ga0307509_10011680_pt1 | contig 10608 bp, 13 predicted proteins | sample 10_EM_MG_FD_202245 | JGI IMG/M metagenome (GOLD analysis project Ga0307509, IMG submission 202245) | Populus trichocarpa ectomycorrhiza microbial communities from riparian zone in the Pacific Northwest, United States - 10_EM | ecosystem: Host-associated > Plants > Roots > Unclassified | place...
GCCGCCATGCTTCTTAAGGCAGCCACTATTCCTCTCAAAGACTAACCCCGTGGCGAATTCGCTCTTCCGGGGATAGTAACTACCATACCGGGAATGGTGGCGGGTCGAGTTTACCCAGAATCTACGGTACCGTACTTCTCTTGCGCCCCCTTATCCAAGAGAGGGAATCCCGGATGTCCTAGCGGTGGCGATAATAGAGGTTATACATACCGTGGCGAGTTACTCTCACCAGGAAACAGGGAGTAGGCCACCTTCCACACACACCTCACACCATTTTCTGCATGTCCGCCTGTGCCAGCTTTGCTGGCTGGCCACCGAGCCACCCAACCCATGAATTCACCCAATCCTCTTCGATCCCCACCACTTCCATCCATCCCCCCCCCGGCAGTAAATTCATCGCTCACTGGCCATCCCTCAAAACTCGCTTCCCCCCCCCCCGACAGCCTGGCCTTCTCTTCCCCTTCTCCCTCCTCTTGCTTTCATCCTACCCATTCTCTTCACCAAACCTCACTCTTCCGAGAATGATCATATTTTCATCATCCTTCCCTCCTTCTCATCTTCCTTATCGATCCTGTTCAGTTAATACATCCTAGTATTATTATTTATTTCTCCTCTTTTTCCCTTCGATTGCCTTTCTACCGTATTTTATCGTCAGTTAACCGACCGTTTGTTTCGTTTCCCCTATTGAAGTCACAAACACAGCCCACAAACTCGAGATTTTTCATCAAACCTTTCGAATACTCATACCTCATCCACCCCCACTCACTGTTTTTACTATTTCTGCCTTGCGACATTAAAAGGGCAAACACTTCAATAGCACGCTGTTGCCTCTTCGCTTGCGAGAGTTAAAAAAAAAAAAGGCGGCTTCCCGATTTGATTCTTCTGTTAGGCCTTCCGTCCGCGTTTCTGTCTTTTTTTGACTGAATTCGCAGTAGTTTCTCCCCCTTTGTCTCTTTAGGCGTTGTTTGCGTTTGGGTTTTTGTCTTGCTTTCGGACATATTCGCCCGAATTAATCCTATTGGCGGTATATTTTTTCGCCTAAAAAAAAATACAATGACGACCGCGAACGGTTCTCCGTCGCCTAAGCCTCGTCCTGGGAGACATCACCGTCATACCAAGAGCGGCTCGTCGTTGACACCTGGCCCTAAGATCCATCACTCTGTCAACCAGGGCTCTCAAATTCCCTTTAACGCACATTACATTCCATCCAACAACCACCATCATAATAACTCTGCTGCTGCTCGTTCTGTTTTGACACCACCTCAGACACCAAAAACGCAAGGATTGGCTGCGAGCACCGAGACTTCAGGAAAGAAGAAGAAGAAGTCGAGGGGTAGACAAAAAGATAGTGTACCAACTACGAAATCTGTTCCTCCTCCTTTCTCTACCGCGGCGACCAGCGCCAAAAAACAGCCAGCAAATATTACCGAGCCCATTCCTTCTGGCCAAATGACACCCCCGAGGCTTTCCAACACCGCCATGAAAGCATACGCCGGTCCCTTGTTCCATTCATCCCCGGACCCTTCTGCACTCCCTGTTCCCAAATTCTTCTCCAAGTCGGTACCAGCTACTCCTGCTGGAAATGGGTTGCGAGCGATGGTAGAGAGTGAAGATTCTGAAGATAATTCAATATCTACCTCTGCTGAGCAGACTGAGGAATCCCATCTTCAGAAATTGTTCAGAGCTGATAAGGAAGAAAAGGAACGCCTGAAGATGAAGCGTCAGAGCTCTGGGTCAAGTTCATCCACTGAGGGCTCCGTTGGAACACCTTTTGACCGTTCCGAGTTCAATGGCAACAGGTTGGATGCATTTTTATTAACGGGAAGGACAATGACTTACTGAGTTCTTAGTGTTTTCGAAACGACCCGATCTACCCCGCGTACTCCCAAGCCAGTGGACGGAATCTTCTCAATTGATATGGACAAACCGACCTCACCCGTTCCGACCCGCTTGTTCCATCATACCCGCCCTTCACCATTCGGACATACATCACCGGCTCCATCTCAAATCCACACGGCTTATACTCTATCTAAGGAGGATGATCTCAAGCGCACGGCTAACCTCCTGAAGTCCCATCTCTTGTCTCCGTCGGCCTCACCGAGGCGCGAGGAGCCCTCCTCACCGGCACCTACCCCGAGCACTCAAAAGTCGCACTTGAATGCGGGGCCGCCTTTGACTCCGACTCGCAACAGTCAGGTTAGTCCGGATCAAGGGTTTGTTGGAATTCCAAGTTATTCTCCGGATAGGGCTCCTCGAACTTCAATCAACGATTTGCTCGACTCAGTAGCACGACAGGCTGGGCCCCCACAATCTCCGCTTGCCTTGAGGGGGTCACCCTTCCGCCGTGATACCCCTTTGAACTATGGCCCACACCAAAGGAACTCACAACTTAAAAAGTCGGCACTTGCATCTAAGCTTGAGGCTACTGGGGGTCCCGTTACGCCGTCGAAAAGCGTTGCTGAAATGGAGAACGACCTGAGAAGGGTTTTGAATTTGGATACTTACGTCTCTAGCGCTGCCTTGGGGGGTGGTGTTTTGATTTAATCATACATCTCAAAAATTTCTTTGATTTCCATGTCTGTCCTGCTGTCATCCCAGCTTTTTTTTTCGCCGCTCTTCTTTTTCTCGTCTTTAGGGGATGAAGTATATATCCAGCTTTGGAATATCAGACTTTCTTTCTCGTTGTGGGTTTTTAGGTTTGGGTTTTTTTTCTTTCGCCGAATTACTTTACTTTCTCATTGGGGGCTGTAGTTTCTTTTGTTTTTTTGTTTTCATGTGGTTTGCGACTAGTGGAGACAGGAGTTTATGGTGGTACGTTATGTGTCGAAGAATTCTTTTCTCCCACTGTTGTCACTATATATCTCACTGTTTTGTTAGTATCTGTTTCGGCGATTTGTTGGGTGCGCTTCTGGGTGTATTGCATTTTGGGTTACGGGGGCCATTTCGTTTTCTTCGGCCCCGTTCTGGAGCCTACTGGTTTTCATCTCGGCAGACTGGCTTTCTTTATGGAATGTTTGTCTTTTCATGGCATTTGTCTGGTTTGATTTTCCGAGTACGGGGTTCGGTCGGTCAAATGGTTGATTTTTTCTGCGTTTTTGCCTTTCTTCCGCTTTCCCCCTTACGTTCACATTTGATTCGGACACCACTCGGTGATTATTTTTACCATTGAAAATACCCTTTCCACCTTCTTTCCTCTTGTTGCTTTCACATAAATTTCCTTCAAAACCATTTCTTCTGGAAAGATCAGCCGGCGCTCCTTTATCGGTGCATGACATATCCAACATAACCTTTCCTTCCTTACTTTTACCTTTACTACAAGACGATCATTTCCTTTTCCTAACTTGCTTCATGTGTTATATTTTGAGTATATACCCTTTTTTTTCCTTTTTTTACCCTTGGTATAAAGCCTTCTGGGGGTTTCTAGGGGGCGCAGGTTGGGATTTGTTGAGATGGTGAGTAGGAAGGATGTTTAGGTAATGATGGGCTATATTGTATATATATCTAGGAGGAGGGGGGGGGGATTGGTGAAGGTATTGTACGGGGATGAGCTGGGGTGATCGAGAGGCTGGACTGGTGCAAGGGTGAGAGGTGGAGGGCTCTGGGGAAAGTTGTAAGAGAGGGTGGTGGTGGCGGAGGTGGGATTGATGGGAAAAAGAAAAAGGGCGCCGATATTCGATAGATAGGAACGGTGGTTCGATCGTTAATAGACAAATTATACGCCCGATTCGAGACGATAATGTGATGCGATTTTGGCAGCCTCAAATAATGGCTGAGGGATCATTTCCAGGTCACATCGTTATCGGTGTTAACATAATCGGCTTATCATGATCTTTCGATCCCTCTCCTTGTTCGACTTGCTGACAGCTGAGGTAGTTTGCCGTGCCTTGGCTTCGTTCTGCTGAGCTGCACTGCATTGTGCCAGCCATCAATTCACTCCTCCACAACAGTCGCAGTCCCCATAACAGCATACCCGCCCTTCGTCTCAGTCCACAACGAATACAGCGCTTCCATCTGCCCCTCAATCTCCTCTCTGCTCTTCAACTTGCCGCAAATTTTATACTCCTATCCCCGTTCATATCAGCCACACACTCTGCCATCCCCCAACCTAGAAAACCCAGACTCACCTCCCCAACAACCACAGGTGCCAAGCACCTATACAGGAGCCCCTTGACCCTCCCCTTCCGCTCAGCCCTGAGCAACTCGAGCAAGAAAATCATGGACAAGGGCCCGTGCACCAGCGGGCCTGCATGGAACTCCACGCCAGCCGCAAATCCCAGATCATAATGTATCCGATGCGCATTGTACGTCAGCGCCGAGAAGCGGAAGAGCAGATGCTGAGTTGTCACAAACTTGCGGGCGAAGTCCGGCTCTTCGGGGGTGCGATTACGGCGCCGGGGTGGGAGCGGGGATGTGGTAGCAGGGAGGAAAACTAGGTCTCTTTTTTCCACTATCGCGGGGACGACGGCGGTGGTGGTGCTGCCGCCGCCGCCGGGATAGATGTGTCGGTTAAAAGAGACAAACGTCTTCCCGTTCCTACTGACCACGCCGGTGATTTCTTCCTGGAGGAGTGCGTGTGTGTAGGTTTCGACGGGGGAGTTGAATGTTAGGCTCCCGCCCGCCCACATTCGCCGCGGGAGGAGGAGGGGTGTCGGTGAATGATGCGCGTCGTTGCCATCCTGCAGCAGCTGGGATTCCGGGATTGGCGGGGGAAAGTAGACCAGGTGGTGTCCCGGCGGCAGAGGTTTGGGCGATTTAGGGAGGACGGAGGGGAGAGCGGTGTTTAGGTAGGGTGACAAGGCGATGTCCAGAAGGTGGGTCGGGGTTGGGGAGATGAAGTCTTCTGTTGGAGGGAGGGGCGGGGGGAATGCTGCGCCCGTAGTAGTAGTAGTAGTAGTAGTAGTAGTAGTCTGCCAGCGGGTTATGAGTAGGTGGGGGTTTAAGCGAGCGCTGAAAGCTCGGGTGCGAAGGCGGGGGGGCATTCTGTTTTGCGGTTCTATTGTTGGATAGTTGGAGCGGAGAAGTGTGAAAACTCGGACGGAGCCAAGTCAGGTTACGGAAGAGCCGCAATCTCGGCCCGAGGAGTGATTGGCACTAGCACGCGTGCCGAAGCAGGGAGGTTACCGGCATTATCATGTTTCAGTTACTCGGTAGACCCATAAGAAAAAAAGAAAAAAGATAGGTTACTCGAGTGAGATTCCGTGAAACCTCCTCTCCTCCCAGGCAAGTACCCGGAAACAGGAGGGGTCTATTCTACTCGTACATGGGGGCCCAGACAACCGCAGGGATTTTACCATACTCGAGTACCGTACCGTATATATTTTTAATCCCTGTCTCCGGGCACTTCTTACCTGGGGCGAGTATCGGAGGGCGTATCAAGGGATGAAGCGCCATAGCACGTACGATAGTTCTCCCGCGCGGTCTATTTAAAGATTAGGAGAAAATTTTTATTTGTCTCGATTCGGAGCATGGGGGGCTTTTCGCACGCTGTCAGGCTGTGGGGAATTGGAGTTGGTATGATAGTAACTCCCATCTCCCTCGTAGATAGGGGAAGGGCAGTATTGCATTGCTCCCCGCTAACTTAGGGGGCCCAGTTTTGAAGACTTTACCTTACTTGCTCACCGGGTATTTTCTTTCTTTCTTCGGCGTCCCCCCCCCGGTGAGCTCAAAGATGGTAGTGGTCGTCTACCGTACATTGTCTTTGAGATACCGGTGCTCTGTGCGGCTTGCTATATATAATACACCCCGCCTGCCGATAACCCTGGCGGGGGTGGTGGTGGGTTCCATCATCTATCGTGAGTTAATCGCAGCATACTGTTATGTACTTTATTTTATACAATCAGCTTGGAAGGGGTTATGCGTTATTACTCGTCCAGTGTGGGAAGAGGTGCGCCCGTTCGTTCATTAACTCACCCACCCACGAATATTATTGACGATGTAGGCGAGTATCATACCACGAGTCATCATATATTAGACCATAGCCGCGCCCTCGGGCCTGTCGGTGGGGATTGGAGAAGCGATCATCTGGGGTTGTCTTTCGGGAGGATAATAAGGTATCATAGCTGCGGGGGAAGTTAAGGTTTGGAGACTGGCGGGTTTGAGAGACAGGGGCAGGGGGGAGGAGGAGGGTATCTAACAGAAATGAGATGATAATACAATGTCATGAGTAGGGTGGGAAAGGCGGCCGGGGCCAAGATTCTCCGTTGACTTATAGGTGTTTTCTGCTATGCACTTGTAGGGGAAAGGAGGAAGGAAAAGGCTTCCGAGCCCCCGATCCCCAGCGAATGACATGGGTGGGAGTTTCTGGACACTTGCGCCACAGGAGCTCGAATAATCGGGCCGAAACGCTATCATAGATTATGTTACGATATGGCAGTTTACCTCCTTCTCCTCTAATAAAGTTCAGAGCTTCATTTCTGGAGTTCGTTCCGGGCAGTTCTGGGAACTTCCAGCCTCCCCATTATCCATTTATCCATCATCATCATCGTCCTCTCCTTATACACCAGAAAATACTTACCACCCTGTCAGAATACTAGTAACCCATAAATCGCCACCCTCAACTTGGCTCCCCATTATTATTATTATTATTATTATTATTATTATTATTATTATTATTATTATTATGATTATTTTGGAAGGATATTAATATCACTGAACTTCCATCCCAGAACCTCTCGAGTGTGATCAGTCTAGCACTGCATGGTCGGGGTAGATTACTAGGAATCATCTCAGTGTCTGCATGAGCACAGCACCCCAGGACGATTCATCGTGCTTGATGTTTTAGCGGTTATTCAGTTCCGGTATGTGCCTAGGCTAGAAGTGGAAATTGGGTGATCGGCTGTGATTTGAGTGGTAGGCACTGGAATGAGTGTTAGGCGGAAAAGTTGTGTGTGTGGAATATTTAGGGTCTCTATCGATAAGATAGTTTGGGGTAAGTTTTTCCCGAATCATATCTATTGCCATGAGCTTGTGACCTTGGGTACTATACCATAATCCAAGAACAAGACCTTCGGCGCCGACGGACAGTCCGTTTCCCACGGGCGGTGTCCACCACAGGACGAATACCAAGACTAAATAAATAAATAAATCCTAACGCATCAGCTCCCCCCCCCCCATTATATATATACAAACACCTCACTCGTACGCCCAACCCCATTAGTTCAGAACCCCTGCCAGCGGGGGGCGAAGTGAGAAGGATGCCCGGACTGTACTAGTACCTCTATCCCTTCCTTGAAGAGTTAGGGGGTATCATATTATACTTCATCTTTTTTATTCAGTCCATCGTGATCAACGGTATGTATTTCCCGAGTCCATCCCCCAGCTGGCCGGTGAGCTGACCGAGAGGGGGAGAAGAACAATCCAGTATACCTAGGGGATCATTCGAGCTCGAGATTTTTGTTTCTCCCCCCCCCCCTCCCCCCGGCACCGGACTGGTTGGTTGGTTAAGAGGTACAACCTGCAGTTTGCGTCGTCTATGGCGAGTGCTAGATCTTGTAAGGGGAAGTACGGGTACGGTATTGTGCTGCACAGATTTATGCTGGGCACAAATTCACCATTCATCCTACCAGATTATCATTCTCACTTCCAAGGCATCATAAATCAAGCCGTATATTATCAAACGGACCCGGCGGTCTTAGCAAACCTAAATAATCCCCGCTTTCAACCTGTGGGCCCCCCACCCTCGCCCTCAGCACCAGTACCATACTCCTACGATAACTTTCACTTGTGTAAAAGTAAACTACGTATTATATGATAGCGCATAATTTACAATCAATCAACGCCCCACTCCGTCGATCCTCCAACATACATACCAGTCAGTGAGCCTGTCCCGGGGGGTGCGGAGGGGGTGGGGTAAGTGAACTCTTCCCAGGTATCATAATATTATTATATGACCGGCATATAATCGAACAAAGGCCCGTTCCATAATACCTGATTACATGGACGAGTCTGGTAAGAGCCAACGACCATCATAGCCCCTCACTCGCGTAGCAACCTAACTTAGCCCGCCCCAGCCTCCAATTTCCCCTCGGTCTCGCCACAGTCGATAGACTAGACAGGGATATTCCAGGTACCGGTGCTGCGTCTCGGTAATTCATTCGCCACAAAAAACAAAAGGTGCACAGCTAGGAATCTCCAATGGCACCCCCTCCTCTCCTCGTGGGAAATATTCTCCTGCCATCCTGGGCACTCTACCTTACTGCGGTGGCTATTTAAGGAAACACGATAACATAACACATGAAAGCCACCTTAAGCTTGGGAAGCGAGAACGTCATTTATTTATTACTATGCTCCGCCGCTTCGTGAGGCGCAGTAGCGGGCTCACGCAATGCCACTCGAGCACCCAAGTAATAAATAGATAAAGTATTTCATGCTAAATTCTATTCAAAATGCAAGTATGATAGCTAAAAGTTAAGGTTTGACCAGGTTGGTTGACATGTGCGAGATTTCTATCTCGAAGACGGGTACAGAGCACAGAGTAGTTTAAGGTTTACGCTGCCGGGCGGATGGAGGAAAAGAAGGAAGATAGACACGCGCAGCGATGTATCAAGAATGTAAGGTGTCAGAAGAAAAAGGGCGAGAAAAAAGCTAGAGGAATGTGTACAAGAGATTGATGGAGGGATGATCGGGTGGATGAAAAAAAGAGATGCCATGGTTTACACCATTATTTTTTGCAGCCTCTTTTTTCCTCCCTTCCTCGATAAACGCTCCAACTTTTATAGTTATCATGTAAAAAAGACAGGACAACGGTGATGATACTAATAGCACAGTATATGAAGACCGAGGACAGAGAGAAGTGGAAGAGAGAGAAAAAGTATACAACGGTTGAACAATTGGGGAAGGAGAGAAAGAAAGCCATTTCAATGCGACCATCATGATTTATACTAATACCGCCCACAAGAGCAAAGGATAGGAAAAAAGGACAAAGGTATAAGAAACAGAAAAACAAGAAAGGAATTGAATGATGGGGGCTGGGAAAAAATGACCCGAGACCAATATCCCAAGACATTGGCAGCCGTGTCCAGGTGCCGCCAACACGACCCTCCAATTAATAAGTATACGATCCTTAATCTGTCCAATGCTAAGAAATGAGAAACGTCAACCCATTCTATCTCGCACCCGTATTATGTCCTGAGACTTATACATCAAGACTGGATCGCTGTACAGCAGCCGATGGCGGGGGGCGCGAGGCTATATCGGTCGCAGCTCTCTTAAGCTTTTTATCGTCATCCAGAGCAACAACTTCTAGCTTCTGAACGGTATCGGACAGTTTCTCCTCAAGTAAAGGCTCGTCTAATAGGTTACCGGCAGGGGGGCCCTTTGCTGAAGAATTCTGTACTTTGGTATGGACAGGAATTGGAGCCGGAAGCTCCTCGGCGACACTTCGTAGAAGTTTGCTCGTTTTCTTGGAAGGTGGTTTGAGGTGGTTATCTGACATTGTATTTCCCTCCCTTGGGGGCCTGGAGAAGCCACCACGAGTACCCTGTCCATTTAGTGCGCCGAAAGCCGTCGGTGACATGGTAGAGGGGTGTGGCGACTGCGTGGGAGACATCGATTTTCTAACACGGCGCCTTCCATATTTGCGCTCATTTCGGACTCGTAGAATTTCCATATACGGTGGCTCTGATCTTGGAGCTCTCGGATCCTTGAGCTTCAATTCCTGAGTCTCCTCATCTACCCACCAATGAGAACTTGCCAAATCGTCTGCTACTATCGCAAGGAAATGCGCCCATGATTTTGCAACAACAAACTTGGTATCGTAGTCACGGCCGAAAAGAATGACTTGTCCCCATGTTCCATTTGGCCCAGGTGCAAGGTCGACGGCGATGTTGTTTCCACCCCAATCTCTGACCATAGGGATCCAGCCCGGATGGGCATAGGCCTTTACAACTGCGCCTTCCGGCTGTGATTCCTGGCGAGCTTGAAGGTTCTGGCGTCCAATGGAACCAGTTTCCAACCTAGATGGACCAGCTTCCCCATTTGGAGTTGGCGGAGCAAGCGTCGGCTTGGTCAAATACTCCTTCTCAACCTTTCTCCAATTTTTCCACTCATCCAGCATCTCCTCACAGTCCAGTAACATTGCACCAAACATCAAACCAGTAGGCATTCCACCACGCTCCTGTCCGTCGTGAATCTGAAGCGAGTCCCTCACCTCCATCGGTAATGAACAGTCTAGGTTGTACTCCAACTCGTTGATATCATTTAGCGACGCGGGCGTGCAGAGTTGATCAAAGAGCTCAGGATAGTTATCCTCGCACCACCGGTCAATCCTGCTCCAGGAGTGACTTACAGGAGGAGGCGGGGGCAAACCATCAGTACCGAAGTCTTGCAGAGCTATTCCTCCTGGGGAACCATCACTCTGCAAAGTAGCAGACCTCATGCCTGGAGAATAGGGGGAATTCGGACCTTGGATGTTCCCGTTTAGAGGCCTTGAAGAATAAAGACCATTCTGGGAAGCGAGGGCAGTAGTAGAACGGTTTTCATCTTGGTAGCTAAGATTGAGGCTAGTGTCGGCACCTGGTGAGGTAACGGATTGTAATTCAGGGTTACGACCAACGCCAATGTGTTGATTGCCCATGTTCGAAAGAGATCTATAGGGGGAATCGTGGCCTG
>Ga0307509_10011681_pt1 | contig 10608 bp, 10 predicted proteins | sample 10_EM_MG_FD_202245 | JGI IMG/M metagenome (GOLD analysis project Ga0307509, IMG submission 202245) | Populus trichocarpa ectomycorrhiza microbial communities from riparian zone in the Pacific Northwest, United States - 10_EM | ecosystem: Host-associated > Plants > Roots > Unclassified | place...
CCCTTGACGACCCGGATACACAGGAAGAGGATTTGAAATGCTTGGCAATCGCAAGACGGACTTCTGAGGGAGGGAATATGCAAATTACGCCGGTGATCGATGGACTTCTTATCTCGAAAATAAAGAAAAGCACACGATATCGCCGGGTTGGATCTTTCAGGGGGCTTCATGAGAACAATTTTCAAGGCTTTAAACGTGAGAGCTTGACTATTGTGTAATGTAGTGTCTCTGATATTCATAGTCGCCGCAGCCACATTTATTATATAATTTTACCGAGATTACAATAACTACACCGCCGCTAACCAGGATCATTGATCGCTTACTTGGATGAGGTAGCATCCTGTGGCGACGTCGTGTTGACAGGCCATGTCCCAGCCGCCACAAGAGTGGAAATAGCATTTTAGCATTATAATAGAACTTGGATATCTATATTCAATCAATTTATGTGTTTAACAGGTGAAAAAAAGCTTAACGGTGGTGTCGCACATCAAAGGGTCTTATTATAGTATAAAAGGAGGCTCTCTGTAAACTTAAGGGGCAGCGACAACGCAATAATAATTTTCGGAATTGATAGGTCAGGAGTGTTCGGGGGAGGTATACAATGTAACTGAAATTATAATGGATAGAAATTTTGAAGCGCTCATATATTTTATGTCTCTTGAACTCGAAGTACCTACGATTTGTCTCGTTACAGGGGGCGTCTCGGTACGCAGGGATAGACGTTAGATCGGGTTGAAATACTACACTGCAGAGTAATCGCGTCTGAAGTATATTACTTTAACATATTACAAGATAGCGTACGTGCTTTATTTATACTTCAGGCCCGAGCACTCTCAGCTGTAGTACTATAACTGAGAGTACTTTGGCTTGAAGTATAACTAAACAGTGTACGTTATCCTGTAGTATTCTGAGGTATAGTCTTGTAAGCTAACGTACTCTTAGTTATACTGTAGGCTTCTTTCAACTGAGGCCAGATGAGGCGACTCACTCGCACAATGCGACGTTGGTGACGCTGGTATACGAGCCTTAAATAGCATAGCTTTGATTGTAGTCTTATACCTGGGAGGAGCAGGTACCGACCCAGTCTCATCTTTATCTGCAATGAATGCCCGCCACAATGATGTGCGAGGGCGGAGAAGCCGATGAAGTACTCGGATCAGATGGCCGCGTGGTAAGGATTTGGGTACAGCTCGCCTAGCACATTGTTCTGCTTGTCGAAGGTATGACTTGAGAGAGCCGAATGGTCCAACTACTTCACAAACGCGGCCGAAACGGACACCCTTAACAGATAGATGTGTGCTATCTATAGAAAAGCTAACGATGGGACGCGAACGTCCGGTTGCCCAATACTGGACCCAAAAGCTTGGTGGCATCAGATCCCTCATTCGTGGTTCCTCCAGGTCCCGCGGTAGAAGGTGTCTGCAGTGCTTTGAGAGCGATACGGAGAAGTCAGGCACCCATGACGGCAGATTATTGAAATTTAGCGCCCATGATCCCAAATCATTGAGATCTGGCACCTCTGGGGGCGAATCATTCAAGCTCCTTGGTGATGCTTGAAATGCTAGAATATTAAGGCTCTTGTCTGTTTTGATAATACATTTGACAACTTTGATGTAGACCTCGTCTTTGCTCCGCGTATAGTCAGGCTTAATCTCTTGTCGGTATTCCTGGTTGGAAAGTCCAAGGAGTGCGTAGATTCGATCTCGTGGGTCACTGGCGGCAAAATATGCAGTTGCATGGAGCAGGTAGTGCAGTTGATACCCAAAACCACTGTATTGCCGGATTTCCTGCCTGGTAGAAACAATGCCCCAGTACTCTTGAGCCTTTTGAAAATGTGTGATCAGAGGACTCGAATAATTTTCCTTGAGACAATATTTGCGGAAGCTATCGTCTTTCCAGCCCAGCTGATAGAATGAGCTCCAATCCAATTCGTCTTTTCCGCAGATTATTTGCGGATCGCGTCCAAACGCAAACTCTTGCACCGTCCACACCCTTGTGAACCAGCCCCGCTTCAGAAGCTTGCATAGAGCCTCAAATGATGTAGCATAATGATCGTGGTTTTCTTCCATGTATTGCTGGTATTCCCAGACAGGTATATTTTTCTGATTACGAATGAAGGCGAACGCAGTCTTAGACCCCGCATTTGAGCTCCCAAGCCAGATGAGTACCTTGGATGCCGATTTGTAGATGGTGTTCATGAGCTCAACCTGGTGAGTGCGTTCTTGCTCGTCGGACTGGTTGATATAAATAGCGTCAGCCCACAGTGTTCTTGGACTAGTGGGAGATTTCAAGTTCTGAAGCGCTTTCTCGAGGTTTCTGGGAATAGGCACCAGCTGTTTGTTAACAACGATAGGCTTGCACCGATTTGGATGTGAATTGCCCCACACGTATGAGACTGCTTCGTATGGCGGTTGTTTGTCAAGTGAGACTGGTTCCAGAGAACAACATAATGGATCGTCATCTGAACTAGGGTCTAGTGTAACCAAGCGGATCTCGCGTTGTTTCTTATCAAGGCTGCAGTACAAATTCTCCATGGTGATGACGAAAACGAATGATGCGGAGCGCGCGTTACCAGTACAAATTAGGGAGCCGGGGAGATTAAAGCAGGATTCTGATCCTTAGGGTGAGGTTGGTTTGGCTCACACGTGATACTGAAGAAATGTGGCCTTGGCGCCTTATTATTGGCACAAGCCTCTTGCCATTGTGGCTCACCAGAAATTTCAACAGTGTTCAGGGCGGAAGCCGATTTCGCTAACGACTGTATATGAAACTAGGCGGAGAATATGGGAGCGGAATAGGAGCAGAATGTCTGTGTTTTGTATCTCTTTTCGTATAGAGCTCTGTAACTACTCCGACACGTGATCATCTGGTATCGCGTAGCTCTCCAGAGACAAAAGGTCTGCAGAGATTGTGCTGAAGACATTATGGTTCTGCAGAGGCTGTGGCTCTGGAGCAATCATGCTGAAGCGAGCGTGGCTCTGCAGCGACCTTGCTGAAGCGAGCGTGGCTCTTCAGAGACTACGGCTCTCCAGAGACAGATCTGAAGAGAGCGGGGCTCTTTGGAGGCACAGGATGAGGCAACCAACCGAACTCAAGTTCTATTGGACAGGAAGCACAGTACAAGCGTAAATGTCTACGTCTAGAGGAGAGATTCGCTTGTGAGCTCCACCAGATTTTATTGATTCTATCTACCCGATCTATTTCTCGCCTCTTAACCAAATACCAGTCATCCAAGGCGGAATGCCGTCTTATTTCTTCAGAGGCTGATAATCCAACTCTAATAAGCTTACTCCGTCGTTTAGATAGTCTCGTACAAGGATTCGCAACTCGTCTCGAATTCCTTCGGACCCAGATACTTCCGACATTCATTAGCACTCCCTAGTAAGCGGGGCAATAAGCCTTACCTGTGACAAGCATCTTGCCATTTGGTCTTCCAGATTCAAGGTCTCCTTCTACAAGTGTCTTATCCTTACCAGAGACAAGCGTTTTGCCGCCCAATGCTGTTGTTTCCGGGGGTCCAGATTCCAGCTCTCCTTCTACTAGTGTCTTTGTGTCCCAATCAACGTCTTCTTCCTAACATTAGCACCGCGTGAGGCTCTGGGACGAGTCTTACCTGTAGTGTGCATCTGGCCGCGTCGTTTTGTTGCCTCCTGTCCTGCAGATCCAGGCTCTCCTTCTACTAGAGTCTCTGTATCCCCATTGACACCTTCCTCCATTTGCACGTTGTACTTCCCCGATACTTCTGCTTGAAGAATATCTGGTAGGGGAGCTGTGCCTGGATAGATGGTGGCACGTTTACCAAAGGACACCTTGGGGATGTTGTTGGACTCCCAGTAGATCGAGATGGAGAGGATCTGTTCTTCTTATTAGCAAGTCAGCAAGAAATAATGTTAGTAGAGTACGTACATAGCCTTTATCTAACCTATCCTCGTCCAAGGCGTCATTTAGGAGTGATTGAGCGGCAATCCCAACGTCTAGCTTCATCAGCTTTGCAGACAAGCCTTTGTCAGCTCAAGCCTTACCTATATCTTGTATCTGCCAAATGAGATGAACTCGACGAGCGCGAACCTCACGAGTATTGTAGCCATGGATCAGTTGTTTCAGGTATGGTAATTGTGCGGCTATTCCGAAACCGCTGGCTATCATAACAATGTTTTGATATTCGTCCATTGGAGCACTTGACCCATGAGGTCCACTAAACAGTACGAGAGGGTTTCTCGCACTCCTATTTTGGCCATGGTAGAAGAGCTCTCGAGTCAGGCCTCTGCGAGGCTCAATAAAGAGATCGAGGGTATACTGCTGCCCGTCTGCCCAAGAAGTCACCACGAACGGATGACTCTGGATGACGGTCCAGAAGCTAATGGAAGGGATCCATATCCATAGGTTGACGTACTGCCCGGCTTTTACTTCCAACGGTTTCCGAACATGTACCTGGATTTTGATTGCACCCCCTACTAGTGTAATATGGGCTCGAGGGAGACCGTGGTGGAAGATACCATTCTGGTACAGAACCCTACCGCATTGGAGGATGGATGTGCTTAGAAAGAGCGATACAGAGAGGTAAACATAGAAACGAGGAAAGAGCTTGTCTGAGGGTAGATGCCGCCAGGTAGTGTACACAGAGGCAATTGCCAATGCTTGATGCGAACGGAGAAATAGTTCGTAGGAAGGCTTGCGGAAAAGAGGGTACGAGAGCAGAAGGAGCAGAGCGAGTGATGACCCTGCCTTGCGCAAAGTCAGTCTCGGAAGGACAGGAGGAATATGAAGACGTACTATGAGGCCAGAACGGTTCTGGGGAAGGTCCAAGGGGAAAGAAGCTCTGGAAAAGACTACCACAAGCACGTGAAAGAGGATCAGCGCAAACGACATTAGACCCGCCGAACGATGAACGTGCCGGTATGTTCTTAGAGACACGCCGAGTAGGTCCGCGAGGAAGCTGAGGTGAGGCCCAGCAAATAATGGGATCGTGTTGATCAGGGAGAGGGTGCCAGCTCGAAGACCAGCCTCTGATATTGTAGAGACTCGGAAGCTAAAGCAGAAGATATTCCCTGTGAGGTAGACTAGCTGGACAAGCCCGTCGGCTGGACTCCATGGACCTAGAAAACGATGGCGATGAATGAGATACGGGTAGGTTAGATACTTTGAGGTGAGAAGCGAAATATGCCTTATGAGTGGGGTAATGTGTGGGAGCAGATTAATAACGATGAACATGAAGAAAACACCGCCTGCAGCAGCAGCATATTTTTGGGTAATATCCATGACGTTGGAGGGGTAGAGACTGAAAACAATTATGAAGGTAGAAACTTTTAGAATAGAGAATTCAAAAGGTTGGGGGGAGCAAGTGGGAGATTAAATACTCGAGGCGGGGAGGTGGATTGAGGAAATTTCAGTAGCATCCACCAAAACCAGCCTGGACACTTTCAACTAGTGATTTTTAGTGCTAGTAAAGCACCTGTAGATTATGGATTGTGCCGGTATCAAAGTGTAGCTTGCTAAGCAAACAATTCTTAACCTGAGCTTTATTAAGACAGGTGTTCAAAGCGGGCTGCCAATCGTATATTGAATCAAAGAACATAGTAATATACAAAATATAACAATCTTTGCCCGAGTGAAAACACTTGGAAAACAAAATATAAAGGCACATAAATATCGTATTGGTGGATAGCAACATGATTAAGGCTATGATGTCCCTTTATCAGGTAGTCGCTAGCGAAAACGGCTTTCTCCCTTCCCACTTTCAACAAATTTTAGCGCACGGACATTGCAGCGTCTTGGCCCCCACGGCGTGCGAACTCAAATGTACCCTCTCAGTCCATTCTACCCTAGAAACTAAACCAACGCCAGAACAAGCTTAAACTAGCGGTCGCCATCCGTAGTCCAGAGCTAGCTTAAATACCATTCTTCTTACGAGATACCTTCCTTTCGTTGCGGGAGTGGCATCGAGTGAGTCTGTCGCCTGAGATAGCTCTCACATTCTTTCCTCTAAAGGTAAGACACACCCTAGTAAATACCCATTAAGCACTAGTAGGGGTTTAATAATTCTTCAAAACGAGAACCCCCTGTCTAGTCTAGTCCCACTACCTTTTCGCCACAAAACCCATCCCCCGCCGCAGCTTTGACCACCTCTTCTGTGATCTGGACATATGTTCCTCGTCGGTCAAGCAAATGTTTTTATCTCCTCTTCGCCGCGTATTTTTCTCGCTGCTGCAATGGCAATCTCATCCGTGATCTGTGTATCTACTCCTTGTCGGTCAAGAAATAGCTCTATCATCTCCTCTGCACTCTCTTCACTTCCCGCTAATGACTTAACCATGTCTTCTGTGTGAGGTCTGGGGGGAGTGATGGAAGGGAGCAGATGGGTTGATGGGCTAAGAGCCAGGTGGTGATTGGGAGGTCGTGGAAATTTCGCAAATCAAAGGAGTTTCCGCTCGGGGGCAGGAGAATTGTGTCGAAGGGTGGCGAGAATATTAGAACTCATCGGTGGAGGGAATGTTTATCGATGTAGGTTTAGCTACCCTAGGTTAGGTTAGGATGATAACAGGATGATAAGGACACGGGTGGCGGATAATATTTGAATGTGGACAAGGATGGGCGGGGGAAGCTCAGAGTTTAGTGTTGAGGCGCTGCCTGTTCCTGGCTAGTGCAGGGATGGAAGGGCGAAAAGTGCGAATCGCTTAATTCGATTCGCACTTTTATCGCACCTCCCGAAATTCACATACAAGCCATTGACTGTCCGTCATCCGCCGCACCGACCATGAACAGATGATGATTCAAAAGAAGATAAGGTCAAGTAGCGAGATGCAGCCTATTGATTTAAAGCTCGTATTAGACTTGTATTCAGACGTGGACGAGGTAAGAATCGTTCCTTTCACTGATCTATCCTCCTCTATAGTTCTTCTAATGCCCTATTAGGTAGTCAAGTATCTGTTCCAATATATCGAAAACTACCCTGCCACTTATAATAAAGTGGTAGCAGCTGTTCAAAACATCCCACCGCCGAACTTACCAACTCCTGCCTCCACACCTCGCCCTGCCTCCACACCTGGCGAACAGGCTCCTACCCCTCTATCCCCTCAGCATATCACACAAGAAGAAGAGCCTGGCGCTGGCGGTCAGGCTAACCAGCACGAGAACAACGTCGTCGATCCTCACGATCAACGCCCACCAGACGTTGATGATCAGCACGAGAACCCCATCGACCCCCACAATCAAAGCCTACCAGTCGCTACACAAGAGCCCAGTCATGGAGGCCGACCTTCAAACCAAGTACATGTCGAGGACGCAGATGACTCTGGAGACGAGCAGACGTGTGACGATTCTCAGCGTTCGGCGAACCTCGACGTTTGGCCTCCATTTGATCACAATAACAACACAGATGGTCAGGATGCCCCCCGGGATGAGCAGCCCTCCGGACAAACCGTCACCTCTTCGATCCGGCACCAACTTGACACAACGCAACGTGCCTCCAAACGCAAGCAAAACTTTGAGGATGGCAGAGCTTCGAAACGCGCACATATTGAGCTTGCAGATGCGGTCGAAGGTGGTCCCGAAAGCAGCAATACCGACTGCCCGACAAGATGGACGTATGAAGAATTCGCTCAGAGGTATTATATGCTTGTTCCTTTATCGTCGTGGACATCAGAGATCCGGGATCTGGCAAACAAAATCCTTACGAAGTCGCTTGGGGCTGGCAGCAGCCACGATCTGGACAAGGACGGGACGACAATCCTCTTTCGTGCTGGCGTGTTGGCATTCCTAGAGAATCTTAGGACCAACCGCCTTAGCGATTGCGCTATTATGATCCAGAAGAATCTGAAAGCCAAGTACTACCGCCGAAAGTATTTGGAAGCACGAAACGCGATACTTCTCATCCAGTCCATCGCTCGGGGGTATCTTGCTCGGAAGCATGCACAAGAGACTCGCAAGGTCAGAGCTGCTACCACAATACAAAGAGTGTGGCGTGGTCACAAGCAGCGCAATAACTTCAACACGATTCGCAACAGCGTTATCCTTGCACAAGCTGCGGCGAAGGGCTTCTTGCGAAGAGGGGAGATCATGGATACCCTTGTTAGAAGCGCTGTGGTATTGATTCAAAGGGCGTGGCGCTCAAGGAGACAAATGAATAGTTGGAGACAGTATTGGCGCAAGGTCGTTATTATCCAGAGCTTGTGGCGAGGCAAGCGCACCCGCCGACTTCTATCTTCCGAACGCAAGCCATCAGCCGCAGTGAGTCCAGCAGATGAGGGGGGCGATGGGTGGACGTTATCTCGAGCATTGCGATCGAGTCTAGAACGGATTGAGTGTATGAAGGGACGTGAATATGCCCAGGATTTCTGCCATCGCACACGGTTCCCTAATTTTACCATTCAATTGAGGCCCGAGCAGGACGCCTTGGAACAAAGTGGAGGACCGCAAATAATCCCAGCCCCGGATCGACGAGTAAATAAGCTCAGATTTCTTATTCAGGACGTGGACAAAAAAGGAAAGTCTATAGACAAGTCTGTCAAGCCCGCGAAAATAGTTCTCCAAGTCTTGAAGAGAGTACATCTGGTGGAACTAACAGCCAAGTTTGAAGCCGAGAAAGCGATGCCCAAAAAGAAAGGACAACCATCTGTTAGAGATAGGTATACTGACCTCCTCTTCCCAGAAACGATCAAGTATAAGCGCAAAAAGGCTAGCAGGGGCGGAAAAGGCAAAGAGGTGAAGAAAGGCAAAGAGGTGAGTGAGGAGCTAAGAAAGCAGGAGAAAGAGAGGGAGAAGGAGAGGAAGAAGAAGCGCAATCAAGCAAAGAAAACGCTCGACTATTGGACGATAGGGTTAGGGGAGCCGTTGCGGAGAATGGCCGAGCGGTTCGGCAACGGCATCCTGCTTCGACTCCCTGCCGACGTGACAGAAAGCAGGTAAGTTCTTGCCTCTGTTGCTAACGGAACTCGTTATCCTGCTTCGCTGACTATTAGGCTTTACAACCTCCGGACGGATCAGTATCAAGAAGTCGAAGACTACATCGACAAGTGTCATCCAGGGTTGAAGGAGCAGATGAGCACGCTATCCTCCCTTCTTCCGGGGATAATAGCAGATGGACCCCCATCGAAATGGCTATTGATCGAGACAATTCCTCGTCACGAATTGCCAGATCATTCCTTCAATGAGCTATTTCAGCCCTCTGACTATTCCGAATCGTTAGAACCGGGTCGCCTCCCCTCAGCGGAGCCATCTCAGTCGCCTATGGATACTGTTGGCACTCAACGGGCTGGTCTTTTGGGGGAGCCATCCCAGACGCGTCCAAAATTGCTACTAACTGTTGACACTCGGCGAGCCGACGCGGTACTCGACCCTTCACTTGACCCAAGGTTATTCAGCCCGTCGTCATTCCATGGCCAAGACGTCATTGAGTCCGCGCAAGGTCCTCTGGGACACCATGCTTCTGAAGATTTGGGGTTGCCTTTACCCACCGCTGGAATTGACAATGGAACTCCAAGGCATATTCCCTCGGACTTTGGCGAAGACGGACCCTCATTACCTCAGTCCGTGATGTGGGGAGAACAAACTGAATACAATCCACCAGCAATTGACAAGGTAACTCCAACGGATTTCATCTCGGACTTTGGCGAAGACGAACCCTTATCACCTCAATCGTCATCCATGGTATGGGCGGGAGACACTGAATACAATCCACCGGGCATTGCAATTGAAGCCCGGAATAAAATGATATACGATCAACACTATTATCCCACAACACCGGATTGGGACACTTTCCCACAGAATTATAATGCCCAAAACGGATGAGCTCATTTTACTCATATCATTTCCTCAGGTATTTATTCCATTACAAACATGCAATCTTCTGCCTTGATATATCGCCTGTCCTCTCCGCCTGGACCTATGCTCCGGCGCTATAGACGCGGACTCGAAGGACACTAACTACAGTCAGACGCCGCGGTCTGCATACCAAAAAGCCTGGGCAACTACGGGGAGCGGCACTTGATGTTTCAAGATGGTGAGTTCACGAAGATAATAGCACGCGAATATTATAATACGTGAAGGATGGCAAAGAGAAATATGTTTGGACATCTGCCTAGAGCTGCAGTTTGTATTTGGAGCGCATGTGTTACTCGAGGCACTTATAAGCTCTGGAAGCTGAGATCGCAGTTATTTCCACCATCGCCTTAAGGTCTTCCTTCCGCCAGTCGCATTTAAATAGTGGATGCTATAGAAGTTAGATCAGAGCTTAAATAAATACATCCTCCTCACCTTTAATAACTCATCCACCGACGAAGCAGATGTTGTCCTTGAGAGAAAGTCAACAGCATTAGAATCAGAAGGCCAACGATCGAGATTTTCCACTCCGATGGCTCCGTCATCCTTGACATATTTCTGCATCAGTTCCATCGCTATATAACCCACGGCTCTGACATCCGGGAGCTTTCTTGATGAGCCGACCTCGCGGCAGCATTCTTGGGCTGCTATTCCTTTATATTAACGAGGCGTCAGCGAGCCTGGTCTCGGACTTACTGATTTTAACATCGCCACCAGAACTAATAAGTATATTCGAGGTGCTCAACGAGCCGTGCTCCAAGCCTTTTGAGGCGAGATACGCTAGACCATTGA
>Ga0307509_10011682_pt1 | contig 10606 bp, 6 predicted proteins | sample 10_EM_MG_FD_202245 | JGI IMG/M metagenome (GOLD analysis project Ga0307509, IMG submission 202245) | Populus trichocarpa ectomycorrhiza microbial communities from riparian zone in the Pacific Northwest, United States - 10_EM | ecosystem: Host-associated > Plants > Roots > Unclassified | place...
AACATTTAATGAAATAGATTTATAGATCATTTACATGACAAGTAAATCACTTAAAACATCACTCATCACTTGCCACATCAGTTTGTAAGATTGTATGAATAACTCTTCCATTTGTATAGATTTTTCCATTGCATATGGAGACAGCAGAACTTCAAAACAAGCTATTACCAGATCTGCATAAGCAAATTATGTTGGGACCGCAAGTACATCTGAACTCAGGCTGGAGTGGGGTGTATCAATTCAAAGCGCTTGAATGGTTAAGGTGTTGAGGCTACCAAATTTTAAGTGGTACGTATAAATTCATGCATATATAGTTCCTTTATCCACAATCACTAGAATGAGTGAGAGCAAATTCAAGTTGATCACATAAGAGATTAGCCACAAACAATGCCATCAACTTGAGTTCAAAATGCTCACCATATAAACTTATAAACCTGCCATCACAATCTTGAAAGACACTATAAACAAGTCCATCTATGGAGCACATTCATAATAGCAGATAAAACTTGCCCGAACTTATGCAATGTGCAGGGTTCACAGGATAAAAATCAAATTCCACATGATACTAAGATGAAGCAAAATTCTAAAGGACCAGCAAAAGGCAAAAGAAGACCAAGCATTATCTCCAGATGTGTTCTACATAGCTACTAAAAACCTAGAAAACACAGAGTTCATATCAAGAAGAATGAAAGGATTTCCTTTTTTGTAATGATCCTTCAGAGTTTTGTATTAAAAATTCTGAAGTTTTAACTTTCGTACAAGCTATTTATTGATATTCATAATAATGTTTCTGAAGTTTTAACTTTTGTGCAAGCTATTAATTGATATTTATCATAATGTAATAAACGTCTCAAACAAAAATTGTTAAACCATCACCTTGTAGGTAGAGTTGATGTGTCTGCAGTGTTGTCTTGTCTTATTAACTGCTAAAAGAAAAGAAAAGAAAAACTGACTCAATAACATGAAAGCCACATGGACCAACTTATTCGGGAAACAGTAAGGAAAGACTTGAGGAGAAAGTTTCCAAGATATGAAGACATGATACCTCTAGCACACATATCTGAGCAACATTATCCCGAAGTCCATGTTTATTGAACTCAATGGATTCTTCATGGACCAATCTGAACCTAACATTAACAACAACAGCAAAGCTTTAATCCCAAACTAGTTGAGGTATTAGACTACATCACCAAACGATATTTTCTCTATTCTATCAAGAAAAGTCATCAAATAAAATTTTATAAAATCTCGGAAAAGGAGCAAAAGAAAGATAAATAGAGGAAAATTAAACACTCAAACAATTGATTCCCTGGAAAAGGAAAAGAAGGAAACAGAATAAAAAAATGTAATGAATTTTGATATATCTTTCCCATCTGACAGAAGCTAAATTTGAAATAAACCGCCTCAAAGAAATAAAGCAGTACAGGGTCAACCAAAATACTATGCCACTTGAAATGAGAAATACAATCAAGACAATGAGAAGTAATAAATGTGCGAATGCTTGAGGTAATTCAAATTTGAGCTTCTTTAAAGGGATGGTATATATAGAACATTAATCATCTCACATTCTCATGTTATGCAGGGAGCACTCGTAGACCACAAAATATAGAGCTTTTTCATTTTTCACAGCTGATTGGACATCTGAATGCCAACTGTTGTGTTGCATGCTAACTTTGATGAAGCTAGGGGGAGACACATTTATGGAAAGGTAGAGGCAATATGGTGATATGCTAGAGGAGCCAACCTAGAAAGAACTGGGTTTCCCAATGATTGAAATTTCATGACAGTGAAATCTTGCAAAACAGTTTCCTGATGTTGACTTGTGAGCATCTGGCTCTACCTCATAACTGAGAAAGAAGGTGCACCAGCTAAAATGCAAACAAATGGTACCACAGAAGCAGAACAGAAGAAGGATAACTTTTGGAGAAGAAAGTTCAAGGAAAATAGACTGAAATGAATGAAATTGAAAAACCTTCAGGGCAGCAAGTGAATGAAACAATAGCAAGATCAAACCATCTTAAATAATTGGCATTATGCAGATGTTAGCCTGATAATTTATGAACAAGCAGTGCTGTTAACGGAACCCATGAATGCCACAGATCAATGGCCACTAGAACTAGCTGGGATTTTACCTTGATGTTCTCCAAAAGACTGCACAGCCATCAATTGCATTGCCAGTCCGCATCTATATGTAAAAGAGAATGTTGTCAGACCAAACTTCATAAAAAGAAACACATCTTAACATTTTTGAACAAACTGAGTAACTGTCCTATAATGGCTCGCAATATCTAATTCAAATTTCTCAGGCTACTGGTCATTAACCTGTTGCATGCAAGAGTTACAGCTTGTAAAGATATACCATTACAGTCAAATGTGTCATGCAAGTCCCATTAAAAAAAAACATAAAAAATGGCAAACCTCATTATCAACCATCACATGAAACCAGAAAATTACAATTACAAATCTAATAATGTAAAATAATTAGAAAAATAATAGCAAGTTTGGGGCAACAAAGACATTGGTTCCTTCCTTTGCTCTCACTCAGCTCTTCACATCTTTTAAGCTCAATTCCTGCACTTGAACTCCTTAAACTATGAATCCTCATAATCTCAAAACAAAACAAAACAATTCTTAATGCACATAAAATACATAAACCAGATAACTCAGCAAATCCAAACACAAACTGGCTCATAAAATCACGCAGCAAAATTTCACAATTCCGCATTTCATAAATAAAGGAACTAATTGCCTTGCAAAAAACCCACCTTCCAAATTCCACTGTATCCTCGGACCTTCAACACTTCTTCCAAGTCCCCAAACCTATCAACCTCCTAAAAACAGTTACAACCAATCAAAATAAAAAAGGTAGAAATAACCTCTATTACTATCAAAACCAAATGAGAGAAATTAAACACTAAATTAGATTAATTACTATTAATTAAACCTGAAAACACATTATATCAGCAGACCATAAACCAAGCTCGAAAATTATACTCCTCTTTCGCCATTCCCAATCTAACATATGCCGTGGTATATGATAATAAAGTTTGCTTCTGTGATTGATTGCTAGATAATCAGCTAATATATTATAAGAAAGAACTATAAATCTTTCAGAGTCACGAGGAGGCGCCGTTTTGGCATACTCCCAATTCCTATAATCCAACGGCTTAGCAGGCCTCTGCAGCCTGTGATTCTGGTTGAAGAACTGTCGATTGTGATTTTGATTGAACGGTGGAGAATACCAGAATATCCGGTTTTGATCGGACGGTTGTGGTGGTGGTGGTTGGCGAAATTGTTGATTTTGATAATAACGCGGAGGAGGCGGTGGCGAAGGTCGTGGAGTGAAGTTGTGGTTTGCTTCTGCTTGGAGGAACCCTAAATTGGAGTCTTCTGTATACGGACCGTTCGAAAAGGTTCTTCCCCACTGATTTCTGTTATTACTGCCACGGTACTGCTATTAAAAACAGTTAGAATTAGTGAAAAGAGTTAAGTAACTAACTCTTTAACAGATTTTTGAGAGGGAGAGGGAGTACCGGAGGGCGGCGAGAAGACATGGAGGCGGAATCAACGGCAAAAGCGGCGGCGAGGAATTGGACAGGAGGAGCAGAGCGCTTCATGGACGGAGAGAGCCACCGTGGGAAACTGTGTTCGACTTTAGTCGCGCAAGTGTTCAAAATTTTATTTTTTATATTAACACATTAAAATAATAATAATAATAAAAAAACCCTTTCTCTAGAATAACCCATCTCATTAAAATTGAATAATATAAATATTACCGTTGATAACGGATAAAACCCTAAAAAAAAAATGTATATCAATAATCGGGCAGCAGTTAGAAATTTTAGAAAGGCAGTTTCAAATTGCATTCCAAATGGTTTTTTTAAGAAAATTAAATTTTTAAAAAATTATTTTATATATATATTTAGATAATTTTGATATATTAATGTAAAAAATAATTTTAAAAAAATAATTTTAATATATTTTTAAGCGAAAAACACTTTAAAAAACAACCACCATCCTCTTAAACACATTGAAACCATATCGATCGAACCCAATTTAAATTTATACACCATGTGTGTGTAATAGTTTTGGGATTGAATATTAATTTTTATTTTATTTAGAAATATTTTTACTCAAAGGTTTTTGTTAATTTGTTTCTTATTGAAATTTTTTAACATAACAATTTTATTTTTTTTTTGGTTAGAGGAGAGGTGAAGTTAACCACAAATTGTGTCATTCAGTCGTTTTACCAAAGAATAATACTGTAGAGCTTTCAAAATAAATGCACTCTCCATATCAACTCTGCTAATATGTTGTGGAGTGTTGTCGGCAGACCCGGTGGTTCATGGGATGCTTATTGACTGACAGAGTCTATTCTTCTTTAAGGAGATGCTTTTGCTGGTGGTTTGGCCTACTAAACAGCAAATGCAGATACAATATACTTTTGACAAATGAAGACTGCTTTCCCTGATGAGCGAGCATTGCATTGTTTGCCTGCTCTCAAGCCTCCAAATAATATACAATTTGTAATAAATCACTGTCAGGTTCGTCATGATAAGCCCGATTGACTACTGTAAACTAAGCTGCATATAACAGCACTCCTGAGGTCAAATACACCTGACCTGACCATGCCGGGCTCTAACTCGGAACTCTTCTATTGATCATGTGAAGCAATGCAATGCCCGGAACTTGTCCGCCTTGCCAGAAATCTTCCATGGGATATATATAGCAATGCAATGCCTGGACCTTGCCTGCCTTATGATAAGGACGAGGCTTTTTTGGCATGCACAGATTGAAGTTGATTGCGAAACTATGCATGGTTGTTGTAAATATATGAATGGCTTGGCATAGCCATAACATTCAGAACATTCAGAGCCTGCAAATGCAACACCAAGACGAGCTGCCATTCACAGTTTGAAATCACAATTTCGATAATTGGATCTTTGATCCGTCTAAAAGACAGCAATCAGAATCTTATAAACTGCCAGACCCTTCTTGGAGCCTCAAAGAAATACAAGACTACAAAAGGTTTGTATAACTGTTTAGAACCATAACTACTCATTTGGTCCACGGATTTTAGCAGGTGAACTTTTAACCCATCATTTCACCAGTAGCATCCATGGAACCTCAATAGTACAACCGAACCAAGGTAAAGTTCAATAAATAGGAGAAAAAAAGCAGAGTTTCCACTGAACTACTAGCTCTGTGACATTATTTCTTTGTTTGAGTGATGAGTTTTGTAAGAAGATAGCAGTCAGGCGGAGTAATGTTCGTGTAATAGTTCTGGATGGTGTCCGTGATTTCAAATCCAAATTTCTTGTAAAAGTTAAGGGCATCTTCATTGTTTGTCTGTACGTGCAGGTAAATCTCAGAAATATTTTGCTTTGAGCAGAGATCAAGAACATGATTCAACAGCTTTGTACCTGCACAATCACACAAATGTGATCAGTAAATGTACCTGCCAAAACTTTCTTTCACAAATATTTGCTCTCTGTTCAGACTTGGAAGAATAAGTCCAAAACCAGAGGGCTTTTCAGAAAAGGGGTTTTGACTATTCATAAATGTAAACTGCAACAGAGTTCCTGATACTTCATGGTTCTTATTTAATATAGTGACTCTACTGCTAACAGTTTGCAAAACCTGCAAGGCCAGTTGGGAATCAGAAACAAGGAGGCAGCATGCAAACAGATAAATTAAGTTTAAAATGTTTTCAGCAATAACTGGTTCAGGTTCAAGGAGTAGGCTTTCGCCTTTTCTTTTCGACAAATTTACTTGAGCATCATTTGTGTGTCAGGATCAAATTCATAATAAAAAAGCATAGACTTCTACCATAAGAGGAATATAAGTGGTTTGCTCACCAATGCCTAGCCTTCGATATGGTGCTAAAACACCTAATGTCATGATGTAAACACGGACAGCTCCGCCTTCTTTCTTCTCCAGTCGGCATGCAATTGCACCAACACAGATGTCACTGTAATATGCTGAAAAAGATCCCAAAGCTTAGTACAACTGACTTATCATGAAATGATGCACTCCAGCATTATATACACCGAGATTGCCACAATTCTTGTTTCTTTAAGTGATGTGCATACCACATTTTTACTCATCTGTGTGGTACACATGTCTAAAAACAAGGAGGAACAATTAATCACAAGCACCATGATGTTTATTCTATAGATCATGTGGTTAGATCTTCATGATAGATCCATAACAGAAAGACATGTTCTACATATTTCAGAACATAAAGCTAGGCAAACATATTTGGAAGTGTTTAAACTACATTATTAATTGACATAATGTTGCGCAGCAGTTATCAATTAATTATGAAACTAATGGCTTTAATGCATCTCCTAAGACAGAATATAATATTTCTCCAACTGATATAAAAGTTAACAGCTAGGAATTTTCCACACTACATGAACAACTCTTAGCACAAAACTAGACATATTGCCCGCGCGTTGCCGCGGGCCGAACAATTTTTTTTTAATGTAAAAAAATGATAGGTTAAAAAGAACGCAAGTCCCAAGTCATTGGTTAAATTGACAATTTAAATATTTACGAAAAAAAAACAACAATAAATAAAATGACCAAAAAAACCACATCTGAACCTATTCGGATTATCAAACAACCCAATATACCATTCAAGATATTTGTTAAAAATCAGGATATCTGATGAACATATTGTGAAATAATCAAAACTACAAGAAATGTTGATTTGTGTTTAAAAAAGCTGAAATGTCAATCCTAAATATTGACGTTCCACCCCAAAGGAAATGGCTATAAATTTAAAACAACCATCCAAGTGAGGAGACATAATAAAAAATAAATTTATCAACAATTAGAATCCTGAGATGATAAGCAGCTTTACACAAAAAATGGAATACAGACTAAAAAAAACATTTACTGAAACTATAAAACCCATAAATGAAAAGAAGAATGAGATCAACACATTTATATGGTTACATCCAATGCACAAAAACGCAACAGCCAACAAAAGATTGCAAAAAGAAAGGCAAGTTTAACTAATTTAAGAACCCAAAAAAGGCTACAAAAATACACAATAAAACTGGTGCCAAGGTGGTAAGAATAAACTAAATGGCCTATCATGAGTTCACGCAGAAAATAACCCGTGACGGAAACTGAAAGTGAAAAAAAATATCAAAGGTAGCACGGAGGTCCCTTGTGTTGGGTTGTTTCTTTAACTTTTGTCATTCACATTTCACATGTATTAACATACTCAACAAAATTCAATAATCAAAAACATGGAAACTAGAACTAGAACAAACACAAACACAAACGCCAGGTTTTGAATTAATTATAATTTCCCTTTATTGACAGCAGCAGAAATTCAAAGCATCAGCACTTTATATCTTAAATTCAACAACAAATAATTACAAGCAACACCAGTTTGCTAGCATTTGACATTCAAGCAACATTTTAACAAACAAAAACACTTTCTCACAAATTTAAAGAGTCCCAAAAATTCAACAAGAAAACCCACATGGAAAAAAAGAAGAACAAAACAACAAACCCTATAAAGAAAAACCAAAACACACGAAACCCAATAACCCATTTCACAAAATCAATAACAAAAAAAACCAAAAATAACATGCAGAAAGACACACACATATATTTTAAGAGAGAAACAATTACAAACCTAGCTTGGTGAAATCGCCAGAAGCAAGGGCATCAGCGTAATATTTTTCATTATAACGAACAGGAAAGAGAGCAATGTTTAGCTTCGTAAGCTGCATCACGTTCTTGTCTCTCACTCCATCTAGGGATATTGATACTTGACGCCCTGCCCCCATTTTAGATTTCCAAACAAACCCAGAAGATACGGAGCACCAAAGATTTGTAATATGGGGTTTATAAGGCTACGCTGCTTCTGAATTGGGGATTTGACAAGCAGTTATTTTCTAGTTGATTCGCTTGAATTTCTGTTCGGCAAGCAAGAATATTAGTGGTGGGCTTTATTAGTCCACCACTAAGACCCAATACAGGAAGAAGACTAAGTTTCAGTTTCTTTTTTGGGCTATCAAAATGTATTGTGCTTATAAAATTTAACCGGGAACAATGCTGCAAGTTAAATTATTTTTTTTAATATAAAAAAATATTTAGATGTTATTAATGTAAAAAAAATTAAATCATATAAATTAATTTAACATAACTTGATTATTTTGATGGATTCAAAAACAACCTAGAAAACAGGTAAAAACATAGTTTGATTCAAAATAAATATTTAAGATGATATATTTTTAATAAACATTGAGACGAAAACTTATTGGATCGATTTGGACTAACCTGCCAATTTGTATACCAAGTAATGAGATTATAATAACCATTTATAAAACAAATTAAAATAAATCATGAAGCTCAATTTTTAATAAATTCAATGTTGAATGATGAAATTGAAAACAAATATATTTAAAAAAAAATAACCTGAATAAGCTCGAGTTAACCTGTTAAACTTACGATCCAGGTTATGAGACTAGAATAACACAATGAAAGTAAATTATGAAGTTCAATTCTCAATCAACCTAATATTGAAAGATGAAATTGAACAAAAAAATTGAATAAAAAATGACTTGAGTCAACTAGGATTAACCAGTCAAACTCGTGACCTGAGTTATAAGATGGAGGTAACCTCATAGAAAGCAGACTGAAAAAAAATAAAAAAATTTAATTCTTAATCAACCCAATTTTAAAAGATAAAATTAAAAAAAAAATTCAATTAGAAAAAAAAAAACTTGAGTCAACCAAGTTAACTCGTCAAACTTGCAGTCATGTTCATGATTCCTGGATAACCACATAAAAAGTAAATTCAAAAAAATTATGAAGATGAATCTTCAATAAATATAAAATTAAATAATTAAATTAAATTAAAAAAATATATAGGTATTTAAAAAAAAAACACTATTCTAGTGAATAATGTAATGTAAAGAGGGGTATAATAAAACCTCATCCTCCTTCAATTTTGTTTTTTGTTAATTTTGATATTGAAAGGTTTGTTAAAAAATATGAAGTAAAAAAAGTATTGAAATTATGTATAAGTCTTTATTGTTTCTTTCTAATTTTATTTAGAGACCGATTGAATTTTGGATTAGGAGAGAAAACATTTTTTTTCTTTCTTTTTTTAATTAAGAAAATTATTTAAAAAATCATTTCAAATCATTGTGATAATGTTTAGCTAATTTCTTGAAATGAAAAGGATGAAAACAGTTGGGATAAAAAAGATTTGTCTCCTTATCTTTTCTATCTTGAAAAGACAAAAATTCATTTCAAAATTGTTACGAACACAATTTTTATAATGTCTTCATCTTTATCCTTTTAACCAAACACATTCATATCTTTTTTGTTACATGACATTAATTGATAAACTCAAATTTCACGGATCTAAAACCCTAAAGGCTTAAAACTCACAGTCTTAAGCAACATGCTTAGGTAAAACCACTTGTGGACTTAGCCTAAAGAAAGAGTCCAGCCCTCATGAACTCAGCCTTGAGGAAGAGCTTAACCCTCGTGGCTCAGCCTTGAGGAGGAGTAAAGCTTTCATGGGCTCACCTTACAGGAAGAGCCCGACCATTATGGACTCATCCTAGGGGAAAAACTCAACCCACAAGACTCAACTACATTTTGGATCTTACTCTTATTACACCCTTAGATTTAGGCCTATCATATTTATATCGCATTAATGATTGTGTAAGATATATTTATCTCTTACTAATACATATATCATGAATATTTTCCCTCATCAATGCATAAGTCATAGATATTTTTCCTCATTAATGCTTGTGTAAGAGATATTTATCTCTCATTAAATCTATCAGGGCAAGATTACACTCTAGCCTCTTCTTTATATAAAAAGACAAGACTCATGGGTTATAAATACCTCATGAATCCTTCAAGCTTCAGGTTTACAATCTACATTATCTACTGCATACATATTTTCAGGGCATCTTTCTTTAAAATACAATTTTTTTTCCTAAAAAGATACTTATTTAAACTTTTGAGAGTCCCTAAATCTACCAAATGAGACCTTTTAAAGGTGCCAACCGCCAACCACTTTTGCTTACTAGGCATTGGCTGCCAACCATCTTGGACAGGAAAAATAGATCAGATTACTAGAATCAAGAGATTGATCGATTATGTAACATATAAGCCTTACTCCTAAACTACTTAAATCTTTTAGGACATCATCATTGGCTCTGTCTGTGAGAACTTGATTAAAAAAAAAACCATCAGTTTTTGTATAATGACATTTCCAAGTCATTACATGGAGCACAACCATGACACACCGAGGCTAGAACACTTCTCATTACTGTGAGCACTTCTGCCCACTCAGACTTCAAACAATTTATCAACCAAGTGTAACTTCTCATCCAGGTTGTGTTGGTCGCTCAAGGGCAAAATTAGACTTTGCCATCTCAACAAGTCTTGCACTCGCGATAACCCCACCCTTGAAAAGGATTGACAAGGGGTCTCCTTGTCTTAATAGTACCACTCTCTAATAGATGGATTAGAGGGATCCCTAAAGCCTAACAAATCACCTCATGTTATATTATCCTTGATAGAAAGTAAGTTTATTTTTAAATTAAAATAATTT
>Ga0307509_10011684_pt1 | contig 10605 bp, 11 predicted proteins | sample 10_EM_MG_FD_202245 | JGI IMG/M metagenome (GOLD analysis project Ga0307509, IMG submission 202245) | Populus trichocarpa ectomycorrhiza microbial communities from riparian zone in the Pacific Northwest, United States - 10_EM | ecosystem: Host-associated > Plants > Roots > Unclassified | place...
GGCCGACGCGCTGATCGGCTGCGATATCGTGGTCAGCTCCTCGCCCAAGGCGGCGGGGACCTATCGCCCGGCGATGCGCGCCGTGATCAATACCGCCGAGATGCCCACCGGCGACATCGTGCGAAACCGGGACGCCAGTCTCGCCGTCGCGGCGCGGCTGCAAAGCATTGCACGCATCGTCAAACCGGACCATCTCGCAAGTTTCGACGCCAACGCAATGTCCGACGCAGTGTTTGGCGACACGGTGTTCGCCAACGTGATCATGCTGGGCGCCGCCTGGCAAAACGGTCTGGTTCCGGTCTCAGTCGAGGCCTTGATGCGGGCGATCGAGTTGAACGATGTTGCGATCGACGACAACAAGCGGGCTTTCGCCTGCGGACGGCTGGCCGTCGCCAGCGCCGATTTTGCGACGTCGCTCTCGGGATCGCCGCAGGCGGAGGAGACGCTCGATCAGATCATCGCGCGACGCGCCGAGTTCCTCACCGCCTATCAAAGCGCCCGCTATGCCCAACGCTATCTCGCCGTGGTCAACGCGGTGCGGGCCGACGAAGGCAAGCAACTGCCGGGGTCGCAACAGCTCACGCTAGCGGTCGCCCGCGCACTGTTCAAGCTGATGGCTTACAAGGACGAGTACGAAGTGGCGCGACTGCACACTGACACCGGCCTGAAAGAGAGGCTGCGCCGCGAATTCGAGGGCGACTTCGCGATCAAATATCATCTGGCGCCGCCTTTGCTGCCCGCGGGGCGGGATGCCCGCGGCCGGCCGCTCAAGCGCGCATTCGGATCATGGATCGAACCGGCCTTTCGCGCATTGGCCCGTCTCAAGTTTCTGCGGGGAACGCCGTTTGACCCGTTCGGCCATACGCGCGAACGCCGGATGGAACGAAACCTGATCGGCTGGTATGAATCCCTCTTGACGGACCTGCGTCCGCTTCTACATGCGGAGACTGTCGCGACCATGGTCGAGATCGCGACGCTGCCCATGGAGATCCGGGGCTATGGCCCAGTCAAGGACGCTGCCGTCGAAAAGGTGATGACGACAATCGGGGCTCTTCGGGCCAGGCTTCCGCAACCATGATGTGGCTCTGCGCGTTCCCCGACAACGCAATCCCCAAAAGAGGATAGGACGATCATGTTGGACGCCGCCGTCAAGGCGCTTTCGCAAATCCTGTCGCCGCCGATGCGCTCGATCCTGTGGCGATCGATCGGGGTTGCGCTGGTGATGGTCACGGTGCTGGCGATCGGGCTGCAGCGCCTGTTGAGCTGGCTTGCCACCTCGGGCGAGGGCTGGGCCGAGGCGATGCTCGGACCCGGCTTCCAGACACCGCTCAACGTGCTCGCCTGGATCCTCTCGATCGCCGCCGGCCTCGGCGTCGTCTTCGGCGGCATCCTCCTGATGCCGGCCATCACCTCGCTCGTAGCCAGCATCTTCGTCGATGAGGCCGCCGACCATGTCGAGCACGAACATTATCCGGCAGAACGCCCTGGCACGGCGCTGCCGCTCGGCCTTGCACTGCGCGAGGGCAGCAAGACCGCGGCCTTGACGATCCTGGTCTACCTGATCGCGTTGCCCTTCGTCTTCCTCGCCGGCGCCGGCTTCCTGGTGTTCTTCATCGCCACCGCCTGGCTTCTTGGCCGCGAATATTTCGAACTCGCCGCGATGCGCTTCCGTCCGCCGGAGGAAGCCAAGGCGATGCGGCGCGACAATGCCACCACGATCTTCGCCGCCGGACTCATCATCGCGGCCTTTGTGTCGATCCCGATCGTCAACCTGGCGACACCGTTGTTCGGCATGGCCTTCATGGTCCACATGCACAAGCGGCTGTCAGGACCGCGGCCCGAGCTGATCGAGCCGAGGCGCAAGCCCGGCGTGCCCGTCGTCTAGCGCCGGCGCGTCGGCGCAACGCTCGCGCGCGAACGGCACCAGCAGCAGACCTACGATCGCCACGCAGGCGAGCATGGCCCAGGCCTCGTTGACGCAGATCGCCAGCGACGCTCGTTCCACCAAGGGCCGCACGAAGGATATGGCCGCGGCGTCGGGCGGTCCTGGCGGCCGGTTGATCAAGCGCTCGGGATCGAGACCGATCGCCGTTGCCGCGGTGATGTCGCCCGCCAGCAGGCGAACGCGGAAATCCTCCGCGTAGATCATGCTGCGACCGAACAGAATGGTGTCGATCAAGGCGATGCCGATGGCGCCGCCGAGATTGCGCATCAGGTTGAACAGACCGCTCGCGTCCGGCACCTCCGCCTCCTCGAGCGCCCCCAGCGCGATACGGGTCGGAGGCAACAGGCAGAACATGATGGCGAAGCCGCGCACCACCTGAGGCCAGAACATCTGGTTGAAGTCGGCAACCCGCGGCTGGAAGGCGCTCATGCCGAGCCCGACCGCGAACAAGGCGAATCCGAAAGCCGTCAGGTAGCGTGCGCCGATCCGGTTTTCCAGCATGACGGCAAGGGGCGCGGCGAGCAGCTGCGACACGCCGGTCACCAGCATGATGCTCCCGATCTCGAAGGCATCGTGACGTCGCACGAAGGCCAGGAACACCGGCATCAGATAGACCGAACCGAACAGCCCGACGCCGAGGCAAAAGCTCAAGCCGCAGCCGAATGCGAACGAACGCCGCTTCAGCAGCGAGAGCCGCACGATCGGATGCGCTGACAGCAGCGTCCTCCGTGTCATGGTCGTGAGGCAGATCGCGCTCGCCGCCAGCAGCGCGATGCAGGTCGGCGAGAGCCAGCCGCGCACCGGCGCTTCCTTCAACCCGATCTCGAGGCAGGCCAGCGCCGCGGCCAGCAGGATCGACGACACCCCGTCGAGCGTGGACAATTCCTCGAGATGCGCGTCCTGCCGTGGCAACAGAAACGGCGTCACCGTGCTCGCGACGATCCCTGGAACGACGTTGATCAGGAACAGCCAGGGCCACGACCAGTTGTCGGTGATCCAGCCGCCCACCACCGGTCCGACGGTCGGGGCGAGCACCGCGATGACGCCGCCGATCGTGGTCGCGACGGCGTGAAGACGCGGCGGAAACAGCAGGAACACCGCCGAGAACACCGCCGGGATCAAGACGCCTCCGGAAAATCCCTGCAGCACACGAAATGCCAGCAGCACCGTGAAATCGCCGCTGTAGGCGCAGCCGATCGAGGCCAGCGTGAACACGCTCACCGCCACGACGAACAGCCAGCGCAGGGTCAGGACGCGGGTGAACAGGCCGGTCAGCGGGATCGCGATGACTTCGGCGATCAGGTAGGCGGTCTGGATCCAGCTCATCGCATCGGGAGAAATCGCGAGCGCATCCTGGATGGTCGGCAACGAGGTCGCGACCACCTGGATATCCAGGATGGCCATGAACATGCCGAGACACATCAGCAGGAAGCCCGCCCAGGTCGCCGCGGCGGGTCGATCGGGCCGCATTACCGGCCCGCCGGTCATGCCGCGAGCCGATCGCCGATCACGGCGAGTGCGCGGCCCTCGACGCGGATGCGGATGACCAGCACGGCGGCATTGAGAACGGAGAAGAGCAGCGCGAGCCAGGGCAAATGCAGGGCGAGAGGCAGCAGCGCAATCTCGCCAACGACCACGGCATAGTTGGGATGCGAGAGATATCGATAGGGGCCGGCGGCGACGAGCGGCGCGCCCGGCAGCACGATGATCCGCGTGGTCCAGCGCTCGCCGAGCGTCGCCAGCACCCAGAGACGCAGCCCCTGCATCACCACAAAGCCGATCAGCGCCAGGACATTGACGTCCTGATCGCGGCCCCAGATCCACAGCGCGGTCAGCCATGCGGCATGCAGCGCGACCACCAGGGGGTAATGGCCGGGGCCAATCTCGATCGCGCCTTTCGCCAGCAGGCGATTGGTGTTGTGGCGGGCCAACACCAGTTCACCCAGCCGCTGCGCCGTGACGAGGAGAAGGATGAACGTCGCGGCGCTCATGCCGCGTGCCGCAGCGAGACGCAACTCGCGGTGAAGCCAGGCCCAAGCGCGGTGACCAGCGAACGTGGCGGCAGGCCGTGCGCGAGCGCGCGCTCGAGCACGAAGAGAACGGTGGGAGCCGACATGTTGCCGTAGTCGGCGATCACCTCGCGCTCATGGTCGAGCGTTCCCTGGTCGAGCGACAAGGCGCGTTCGAGTGCAAGGATCACCTTGGTCCCACCCGGATGGCAGACGAAGCGATCGACGTCGGCGTTGCCAAGCTTCATCCGGGTGAGGATCTCGGTGACCGCCGAACCCATGTTCTCCTTGACGAAATCGGGAATGGTGCGCTGGAAGATGACGCCGAACCCTTCCGGGTCGACGCTCCATCCCATGATGCCAAGCGTATCGGGCCAGAGCTTTTCGCCTGTTGCTTCGACCCTTACGGCGCCGCCATCACCTGCACGCAGCACCACAGCGGCGGCGCCGTCGCCGAACAGGCTGGCCGCGACGATATTCGCCTTGGTCAGTTCATCATGGCGCACCGCGAGCGTGCAGAGTTCGAGCGCGACGAGAAGCACGTTGGTGCCCGGGCGGGCCTCGGCGAGGCGTGAGGCGATCGACAGGCCCGACACGCCGCCGGCGCAACCGAGTCCGAACACGGGGACGCGCGCGACATCGGCGCGAAAGCCCATCTCGCTCGCGACGCGCGCTTCCAGCGTCGGTGTGGCGATGCCTGTTGAACAGACCGTGACGACGGTGTCGACGTCGCTCGCTGAGAGATCGGCGCGGGCGAGAGCCTTCCGTGCGACGTCAACGAAGAGTTTTTCGGCGCCTTCCAGGAAGGCCTCCGTCCGCTCGGGCCAGCCGCGGCGTTCAAGATACCATTCCATCGGCTTTACGCCGTAGCGGTTGCGAATGCCGGTATTGGCAAACAGGCTGGCGAGGGTCTCGAACTCCGGGTAGCGATCGGCCAGCAAACTATGCGCCGCTTCAAGGATTTGTTTCTGGTGAAATTGATGCGGCGGAATCGAGGTCGCCAACGAAACAAGCGCGGCCGTCTGACTCATAACCCTGACCCCCTTACTACTCTCGGCATCTTAACCGCGCATAAGGGCCAATATTCCGGACACCCCTCTCGCTCTCTTGCCTGCAATCTGCAGTATAAGATGAAAGGGGGCGCCGATGTGGCCACCCGATGGTGAGAGCGCGTTCGTGCCACGTCCCGACATCGAGCCCGCCTGCGCCGCCGGGAGTGAGGTTCGCCGATGTCTCCGAAGAACGCAATCATGCGGTCTTCTCGGGCCAGCGACAGAGATCGCTGATCAGGCACAATCCACAGCGCGGCGCGCGGGCGAGACAGGTATAGCGCCCGTGGAGGATGAGCCAATGGTGTGCGTGCAACATGAACTCGGCCGGGATCACTTTTTCGAGACCGAGCTCAACCTCCAGCGGCGTCTTGCCGGGCGCGAGCCCGGTCCGATTTCCGACCCTGAACACATGGGTATCGACGGCCATCGTGTGCTCGCCGAAGGCCATGTTGAGCACGACATTCGCGGTCTTGCGGCCAGCGCCCGGCAGCGATTCGATCTCGGCGCGGGTCCGAGGCACCTCGCCACCGAAATCGGCGATCAGTTTCTTCGAGAGCGCGATGACGTTCTTCGCCTTGGTGCGGTAGAGCCCGATGGTCTTGATGGACTCGCGCAGGCTGTCTTCACCGAGCGCCAGCATTTTCTGCGGAGTATCCGCGATCTGAAACAGGGCACGGGTCGCCCGGTTGACTCCGGCGTCGGTCGCCTGCGCCGACAGCACGACCGCGACCAATAGCGTAAAGGGATTGAGATGTTCGAGCTCGCCCTTGGGCTCGGGATTGCTTTGTCGGAAGCGGCTGAAGGCCTCGCGGACCTCCGCTTCCGTCCAGGGTTTGCTCGCAGGAGATTTGGCGCCCTTGGGCGCGGCGGCTTTGGGCGCGGCGGCTTTGGACGCTTTTTTCAGCGCCCGGCCTGATCTCGTGGACTTGAGTGCGGGCACTGCAGGTGCCTGCTTTGCCGACGGCTTCGGCTGGGAGCGAACGCTGCTTTTTTTGGCGCGTTGGGGGCGGATGATTTTGGCCATATCCGGGGTATAGTAATTTGCAATGACCGCAGGCAACGATTTTGAACGCGGCGCCGCCGAGCCGGAGATATTCACGGCCCTCTTGACGCCGCACCGCTCACTCAACCGCACCGGTTTTCTGGTGGTGATGTGCTTTGTTGGTGCGGTCAGTTTCGCGGCAGGGATCGCGTTCCTGATCATGGGCGCCTGGCCGGTGGTCGGCTTTTTCGGGCTCGACATGCTGGCGATCTACATCGCCTTCAAGATCAATTTCCGCCGCGCTAAGGCTTACGAAGAGATCTCGGTAACGCCGTCCGAACTTCGTTTGCGCCGGGTCAGCCATCGCGGCCATGTCATGGAATGGGTGTTCAACCCGCTGTGGGTCCGGCTCGACCAGATCGCGCATGAGGAGTTCGGCATCGAACGGCTTTATCTGGTCTCGAAAGGCCGCCGCGTGGCTGTCGCGAGCTTTTTGGGGGCGGATGAAAAAGCCAGCTTTGCCAAAGCCTTGAGCGCCGCACTGGCGGCGGCCCGGCGCGGCCCGAGCTATAATCCGTTGACCTAGATTAAGGCTTCCGATCGCGCCGCTCGGCCTGGTCGGTTGTCGGAAATCGGGTGGTATGGACGGGACTTCCGCCCTACATCCATGGTCATGATGACCCTCGCCATTCATGACCAACGCTTGGCCAAGCCAGGCCTCCAGAATGCCGCGCTGCGCGACTATGATTCGGTGCGCCGTGCGATTGCCTTCATCTCCGAGCACTGGCGCCAGCAGCCGCCAATTGAGGCGATGGCGGATGCTGCAGGTGTCACCCCGGACGAGCTGCATCAACTGTTCCGCCGCTGGGCCGGGCTGACGCCGAAAGCCTTCATGCAGGCGCTGACGCTCGACCACGCCAAGGGACTGTTGCGGGACTCCGCCAGCATCCTTGATGCCGCACTCGACTCCGGATTGTCCGGGCCGGGCCGGCTGCACGATCTCTTCGTCACCCACGAGGCGATGTCGCCGGGCGAATGGAAGAATGGCGGCGCCGGCATGACCATACGCTACGGCTTCCATCCCTGTCAGTTCGGCACCGCGCTGGTGATGGCCACCGCTCGCGGACTCGCAGGGCTGGCCTTTGCCGATCCCGGCGAGGAGCCGGCGGCGCTGGCCGACATGAGGAGCCGCTGGCCGAATGCAGCCTATGTCGAGGACCGCGACGGCACCAGCGCACTGGCTCAGCGCATCTTCGACCAGAAATTATGGCGTCCGGACCAGCCGCTGCGCGTGGTCCTGATCGGCACTGATTTCGAGGTGCGGGTGTGGGAGACGCTGCTGAAGATCCCGATGGGCAGAGCGGTCTGTTATTCCGACATCGCCAACAGCATCGAGAGCCCGAAGGCGTCACGCGCGGTCGGCGCCGCGGTCGGGAAGAACCCGATCTCCTTCGTGGTGCCGTGCCATCGCGCGCTCGGGAAGAGCGGCGCGCTGACCGGCTATCACTGGGGCATCACGCGCAAACAGGCGATGATCGGCTGGGAGGCCGGCCAGGTCGGGATGCATTAGACCCGTCGAAGTTCGAATAGATTCACGAACTCTGAGCAGCAGCCAACGGGCCGCGCAAATGCGCACCCGATGACAATCTCCGCGCCGACTCCCGGGATGCGTCAGCCAGACCTGACAGGTTCACTTTTCTCAACCGGCGAGATCGAGCACCGACGCCACGGTCGAATCGGCATTGAGGCGGTAGATGACCGGCGCGCCAGTCGCGAGCTCGCGCTTGAGAATCGCCTCCGGCGTCAGCTTTTCCAGCACCATGATCAATGCGCGCAGCGAATTGCCATGCGCCGCCACCAGCGTGCGCTGGCCGCGCAGCACGCAAGGCAGGATCTCCTGAACGTAATAGGGCAGGGCACGGGCCAGCGTATCCTTCAGGCTTTCGCCACCGGGCGGCGGCACGTCATAGGAACGGCGCCAGACCAGGACCTGGTCCTCGCCCCATTTCTTGCGGGCATCGTCCTTGTTGAGGCCGGAGAGTTCGCCGTAGTCGCGCTCGTTCAGCGCCAGGTTTCGCTTGATCGGCAGATCGGTCTGGCCAAGCTCGGCGAGCGCGAGATCAAGCGTATGCTGGGCGCGTTTCAGGACCGAGGTAAAGGCGATGTCGAAAGTCAGGCCCTGCGCCTTCAGCCTGCGGCCTGCTTCCCTGGCCTCCGCGAGGCCTTGCTCGGTCAGGTCCGGATCCTTCCAGCCCGTAAACAAGTTCTTCAGATTCCATTCGCTCTGGCCATGACGCACGAGCACGAGAAGTCGATCGCTCATTTTTTCAGTTTCCGTGATCCTGAATTTAGAAGTCGCGAAGGCCGAGCACGTCGGCCATCGAATAAAGTCCGGGCTTCTGCCCGCGCGCCCAGAGCGCTGCCTTGATGGCGCCTTGCGCGAACATCGTGCGGTCCTCGGCCCGGTGCGTCAGCTCGATGCGCTCCATGCTACCTGCAAAGATCACGCTGTGATCGCCGGTCGCCGTGCCGCCGCGCAACGATGCAAAGCCGATGTCGCCGGTCTTGCGCGGGCCGGTAAAGCCGTCTCGACCGCGCGCCGAGTGCGCCTGAAGCGTGATGTTGCGCCCCGCGGCCGCCGCCTCTCCGAGCATCAAGGCGGTGCCCGAGGGCGCATCGACCTTGGCCCTGTGGTGCATTTCCACGATCTCGATGTCGAAGCTGTCGTCGAGCGACTGTGCCACGCGCTTCACCAGCGCGGTCAGCAGATTGACGCCGAGGCTCATATTGCCCGACTTCACCACGACGGCGCGATTGGTCACGCTGCGGATCACGGCGTCGTCGGAGCCCGACAAGCCCGTCGTGCCGATGATGTGGACGAGCCGACGCTGGGCTGCGATCGCGACATTGGCGATGGTCGCGGCCGGCACCGTGAAATCGATGATGCCGTCGGCATGTTCCGACATCGCCCAGAGATCGGCCGAAACCTTCACACCGTTCGCCTCAAGGCCCGCCAGCACACCGGCATCCTTGCCCAGGAGCTCAGACCCGGGCGCCTCCAGCGCGCCGGCCAGAACGGCGTCGGGTGTTTCGGAAATCACGCGGGTGAGCGCGCGGCCCATTCGTCCGCCGGCCCCCGCAACGATCAAGCGCATCTCAGACATACTTTGATCCTCTTTACACCTTTGTAGCGAGGGTCAGCCGCTGCAGCAACCTATGAGGATGTGGGTTGGGAGGTTGGCGTCCCGAAGCCTTTGGGACATCCGCCCAATTTGAGCGCGTGCGTCGCGCTTGGGTCGTCAACCCGGCTGAAGCCACAGCGAACATAAAAGGCGGCTGCGCCGGCGGTAACGGTCCGAAGCCTTAGCTCACTAAACAGGCCTCCCGCCCCCCTGACAAGGCAATCGATGAGCGCCCGCCCAACTCCTTGGTGCCTCCAGACACCGAGGACGTAGACGTGGCGAATTCGGCCGACATCGGTCCCCGGCAAATAGGGATCGGCATTGAGCCCGCCGACGCCCACGAGCTGCCCATCGGCATATGAGCCCAGCAGGCCTTCGCCCGAACGGCTGAAGGTATTGGTTCCCCTGGTCCAGTCGGCGACCAGCCGGTCAAGGAAGCCGAAACCCTCGCGTGCGGATTCGATCCGCAGGGTTTCAAGACCGGCGGGGAGCGAGTTCAGCCGCGTTATCTCAATGAGACCAGTCACGTGCGAGCCTCGCCAACCGCACCGTCGCAAGCTGACACAGCCTTACGGCTGCGGGCCGTCATAGCCCTCGACGATGACGAGATCGCCGGTGGCATGCGGCGAGCGGATCTCGACCAGATGCCTGTATTCGGCGGAGTTGTAGCAGGCCAGCGCGGTTTGATAGTCCTTGAACTCGAGCACCACGTTGCGCGAGCGCGAGGTGCCTTCCTTGGCTTCAAACTGGCCGCCACGCACCAGGAATTTCGCGCCATATTGATGGAACACGGCGCCGTTCTGCGCCACATAATCCTTGTAGCCGTCCATGTTGTGGACGTCGATGCGCGCGATCCAGTAGCCCTTTGCCATGGGTCCGTTCCCTTTCTGCAAGTCTCAGCGCTGATTGATCTTGCCAACCAGCGACAGCGCGGACGCGATATCGCGGACGATCGCTTCCGCAGCCGCAGCCGGATCGGCGGCCGCGATCACCGGACGGGCAACGACAAGCCGGTCGGCGCCTGAGGCGATCGCAAGCGCCGGGGTCATGACTCGCTTCTGGTCGCCCACGGCCGTCCCCGCGGGGCGAATGCCCGGCGTGATGAGTTGCATCGTTGGACCGACGAGCTTGCGAACGGATTCGGTCTCCTCCGGTGAGAGGATCAGCCCATGGATGCCGATCTCGCTTGCCTGCAGTGCACGTCTTGCAACGAGCTCCTTGACACCTTGCGCATAACCAGCCTCCAGGAGGTCGGTGTCGTCGCAAGAGGTCAGGACCGTAACCGCAAGGAGTTGGAGGTCCGAGCCCGCCACGCCGGCAAGCGCGGCCTTGAGGCTCTGAGGGTAGCCGTGAATGGTGAGAAAGCGCGCGCCGAGCCGCGCGATCTGCCGCGTCGCACGCTCCACCGTGTTGGGGATGTCGTGCAGCTTGAGAT
>Ga0307509_10011685_pt1 | contig 10605 bp, 5 predicted proteins | sample 10_EM_MG_FD_202245 | JGI IMG/M metagenome (GOLD analysis project Ga0307509, IMG submission 202245) | Populus trichocarpa ectomycorrhiza microbial communities from riparian zone in the Pacific Northwest, United States - 10_EM | ecosystem: Host-associated > Plants > Roots > Unclassified | place...
TCTTGTTCTTTCTGGCTTCTTGATTTTCAATTTCAGAAAACCTGCTCGATATGCTTGGCCAAGATGAAATCGGTTTTTTCCGGTTTTTCCTTTCAATTAACCGAACCGAACCAAACCGAACCGAAACTGTTCGGTTTGAACCGGTTTCGGTTTTGATTTAAAAATGAATAAATAAATTGGTTTGGTTAGTTTTTTGGGTGAAAACCGGACCGAAACGGAAATGCTCACCCCTGGTAAAGATAAACTGTCTATAGAGAACCTGCTCCTCCTACTGCAGCTGCTGGAGAAACGCGGTGGCTGTTGCTGCAATGCTGCGCTGAAGTTGTGAATTTGAATAGGTTGTAAGTGAATTATGAAGGGATGGGAGCGGAGCAGGTGTTTCTTTCTCTCTCTCTTTTTTTTTACTGGGAATATAGAATATTAGGGTTTGGGATAGAAATTCTTCTTTTAATCATCAGTTCGAGGCCTTAGTCATGAGTTAGTTGGTTCAGTTCAAGTTAATTCGAAACGGTGTGCTTTTTTAGTTAATATGATAATGTTTTGTACAAAAATTGAATTAGTTTTACGAGTTTAGTTCAATATTTGATCCATCAAATACCCTAAGTTTGATCCAGTTTATGCCATCTTAATTTGAAAAACTCAACTTGTAGCTTTTATTGTGATTTAAAAATATAAATTTAAAAAAATATATTTTTAGTTGTGGTTTTTAAAAAATATGTATTCGATTAAAACTATCATGAAATGAATTTTTGCTTACAAAAATAATAAAAAGCAAGTTATTTTAATTTATATAAAATCAAGGTTTAAAATGCAATTATGTATGAGGTCTATATATATATATATTTGACTAACCAAATGATTTTTTCTTTATGACTACAAAAAAATAAAAACTACTGCATTATAAAACAGTCTCTTAGAATAAACAATCAACTTATCAGTTCAGTCTAATTTAATGACTATGCTTTCAACCATTGTTATAGAGTGAATTAGATGTTCCAATACTATCTGGAAAAAAAAAAACAACTAAAATCAGGGTTACTAGATCATTGGCCCGCGCTTTGATGTGCAAGCCAAATCAATTTTTTTAACCTAAAAAAATAGGTGGGCACTGCTACTAGCGAGTTTTTCTACAGAAAAAATAATTTAAATTGTGTGGTAGTTAACCCCATATAACCCCATCAACCTAATGAATCTAAGAGCAACTTGATTGGGTAGAAAAAACAATAACAAAAATAAACACTTGCAAAATCATGAATCAACATAATGACATGATGCTTATCCGATATCGTGATAACTTGATAAAAAGCAACACAAAATAATTTTGCACTTTTGTTCCATAAATATTTTTTTGGAACTATGCATTAGATAATTCAGTGTGTGAATTGGGTTATTTCATGTGTTAGATTGCGAGTCAAACCAAAGTTTTTTAATTTAAAAAATAATGTCCATGTCGCAGGAAACTCTTTGACATTATTATTCAAACTTTATATTTTGAAAAAAAAAAGAACGGATAAAGTCTTTTTTTTAAAAAAAAACAAATAAAATTTTCAAAAAATAAAGTGAAAAAAAACTATGAAACTCAATTCTCGATTAGCATGATATTGAAAGATAAATTGAAGAAAAAATCAATTAAAAAGAAACCAAGTAACAAACAACTCGAGTTAACTTAGGTTAACCAGCCAAGCCCACAACCTTGTTTATATGAATGGGATAACTTCATATAAAGCATATTGAAATAAATTATGAAGATTAATTCCCAACAAACCCAATGTTGAATGATGGAATTGAAAATAAATAAATTAAAAGACACAAAAAGTACCCGAGTTAACTTTGATTAATCTGCCAAACCAGCAACTCAAGTAATGAGACTAAGATAACCTCATAGAAAGCGAACTGAAAGAAATTATGAAATCTAATTCTAAATCAACCAAATATGAAATGATGGAATTTGGGGAAAAATCAACTAAATAAATAATATAAAAACTCGAGTTAACCCGTTAAACTAGTGACCCAGGTTATGAGATTAGGATAAGCAAACCCATTAAAGTATGAATTAAAAAAAGAATAAACTTTAAGAAAAGAAAAGAAAAAACACTATTGAATAGTGCTCTATGAAGAGGGGAACGATGAATTCCCCTCCTCAATTAGTATATGTTATCTAGGCACAAGCCCACGCTATGTTATGGGTTTGTATTTCTCCATAAAAAATAATTTTTAGATGATGCAAATATGTTTCGAGGAAAGAAAAGAAATCAATAATTCAAGTTATACCACCGATTATGATTAATAAGTTGATTTTATTTTAACTAGGCGATAAAAGAAAAGACAATGATATTAATCGAATAATTTTATAAAAAAAAATAATCACGATACTTTGGAAAGAAATCTACGGGGGTACGAAAATAGATTAAAAAAAAGTGACAAAGAATTGGACCGAGTCAACAAACGCTGAAGAACATAACGGGGAAAAAAATAACTACACAAAAAGGATCTAAGATAAAAAAAAAAATGGTAATTAAAATAATTAGGGTGAAAATCAAAATAAAAAATAAATTAAAGGGTAACTATTTTTTTTAATTAGAGGGTTAAATTGATAAAAGAAATAATAAAAAGCCAAATGATCGATAAAAGAAATTTAAAGAAAAAGGACACGAATTTTTGTTTGGAAGGTTAAATTTAAGAGAAAAATAACTCCAATAAAAAATAAAAAAATTGAGGACCAAATTAAAAACAATAACACAAAATAAACTTGGATTGAAAGGTGAAATTGAAAAATAAAAACTTTTATAAAAAGATCAAGTAAAAAAACTAGAAATCAAAAGAAGGACTAAATTAAAAAGCATAGTTCGTTACAAATTAGAATTGAAGGACTAAATTGAAAAAAAATAAAACTCTTATTAAAGATCTAAAGACATAAATAAGAAATCAAAAGAAAAAGGATGAAAGCACAAATATAAAAAAAAGAACACCAATATGCAATTTTTAGGGGAAGAGAGATAAAAAAAAAAAGCCTATTAGCGAAAAATCACCCAATCATCTATGACACACGTTGTGCTAGGAGAAAGAAGACGCGCGACGCATCTAATGACATATCAGATGAACAGGTTTAACCACCAGAAGGCACTGCATGTGCTAGCAATCTTTTACAATTTTAATATTATTTCATCATGGTAAAATACAATAATTCCCTTGATAAAAAAAAATAACATAAAAAAATTAAAAAGATATAAATACCCTATGATTGAAAACTTTGATTTTGTTGACTTAAAAGGCATTTTAGTAAATAAATCGTACACTCAAATATAAAAAACCAATAATACCCTTAGACTAAAGGCATATAATTTTGTCTATAAGTGCATTTTAGTATTTTTCCTAAACCAATAATACCCAAATACCCTCATAAGCAAGGTCACTTGTTATTTGAATGAGTGGCAAGATAGTATTTTTACTGTTAAAATCCAAAATGAAATGTGTCTTTTTTTACTATAGTAAAACCACTTTTCTTAACCACCTTTCATTTTAGTTTATTCTTTTATTAATATATGTTAATAGGGACTCCCTTTAGTTCACTGTTCATTACTTGCACAAAATTGTTTGATAGTAAATCCTTGTGCCAGCAGGAAACAAGAACTAATAAAAACAATTAAGGCTTTTCCATCAAATTGCTTGCTTATTGGATGGAATCTAAAATAAAGAAGGAAGGAAAGATTTCCCTTTCTGTGACTAATTGCTTTTTCAATATACATATCCAATATAACAAGATCCTCATGATTAGAGACAAAGGGGCCATGTTCTAAACCACGTTTCTAAAAAAATTGATATTTTGTTTTGCTTATTTCTTTTTTATGTTTTGGATCTTTTTGATGTGATGATGTCAAATTTTTTTTTTAAAAAAAACATTATTTTGATGCATTTTCGAGGAAAAAAACACTATGAAAAATAACTTCTGCCACACTTCAAACACTTCCGAAGCAATGAGTTTCTCAAAATAAAAGACAACCTTGATGAATAAAGCTGGCATATTCCAAAAACTTTCTTCTATCAAGACTTATATAGCATGTTTCAGTGTTGATGGCACCATCAAGACAAGGCCAAAGGGTGTTGTGAAGGTGAAGGATGCTAGAAAGGAACATAATAACAGTCTTTTAGATTATTTAAAGGATAAAAGAAGAAATTTCAATTCAAGATATGGAAGGCAATGAAAAAGAAGGTTGATGAAGGCACTGGTAATAGATATGATCAAATTGAAGGGATACAATTAAAATTTTATAGTCTAGATTGTTTGATCTCCGAGTGAGAACAACTGATTTGTAATCATGTAGATATATTAGTAAAAGACAAGTTAGGATCATGTCAATATAGAATTTGAGATTAATGGATCATTAGTTAAGGATTAGAATTTCATTAAAACTTAAGGGAATCAAGATCCCCAGTTTTGTTAGTTGTAGTATATGGTTATATTTTCTTGAATGTATCATGCAAGACTGCAGTATATATAGTTATAATTATGCTTATTTTTTAATTTATTATGTGTGTGTGTATTGTGATTGATTTCATGTGATTGATAATGTGTGTCTCTAAGAAAATTGAGTGTCTTTCCTGCATGTGGTATGGATCATGTGTATAAAGGATAATGTTAAGTTGGAAGCCAAATCAATAATACAAACTCTTAGCTGTCAACAACCAAATATACAAGAGAAGATTAGGGAAGATAATGTAACTTGATATGTTAATCATTATCTAGAAATCTACAACACTATAGTTTAACTATTATGTTATACTATAACTCTATAAGAACTATCCCTGTATCAAGAAGTATTGTCATGGTGATATATAATATTTTCAACACAATTGTAATTCCTTTATGTTCTCTCATTTTACTATTATTATTTTATATAGTATCAAAGTCATAGAAAAATACTAACATCTTAACATAGTTACCTTTTTTTTCCCTTTACAACAAGCATTGATAATATCCATTCATCTCCCACCACAATCTCCCTTATGCCAAATATTACTTCTATCAAATTGATAGCTTATAACCACCATTTTTGGAAGGTATAATTAATTTTTTTATTTTCGTGGCCAAGATTTATATGTCTATCTTGATGTCACATTTCAGAGTTGATCTCTATTCATTGATACTATATATCCTGATACTATATAACTTACTCAAATTGCAAATCTTGCATATTCTTATTAGGTATGATAGGATAACCTTATTTTAAGCACTCTTATGTCCTTTATGACAGAAGGTGTTCTCACTCAAGTGGTTTTTTATACCACCTCTCATGTTGTTTGGCAAGCTCTTGCTATTCATTTTTCTTCCCAGTCTAAAACTTGGATCATACATATTCATACTCAGCTTGCTACAATCAAGAAAGGCACTCATTATGCCAATGAATACTTTCTGTCTATTAAGAAATTAACTAATGAACTTGTTATGGCTGGTCGATCACTCCACTATGATGAAATCATTACCTATGTTCTTATTGGCTTGTGACATGACTGTGATAGCTCTGTGTCCTTTATCTATGTTCGCATAGATCATGTCACTCTTAAGAAAGTTTATTCCTTGCTAATAGTAACAGAAGCTCGTCTAACATGTCACCATTTATCTGCGCCTACACCAATTTTTAAAGCCGATGTTGTTCAAAGGCAGCCTATGCAACTAAACACTATGAGGCGTGGTGGATCACGTGGTAAAGGACAACAATACCATGGTTTTTTATGAGGTACCTTCTCCTTAAATCTTTCTAACATCTCCTGTTCGACAATTGTTGTATGTCAGGTACGTGGCAAGGATGGTCACTTCGCTAGTAAGTGATATAATTGCTTTATCTCATATATTATGACTTTTTTACCCCTCAACAGATACATGCTTTGTTTGCGGAAAATACATGTGATTTGGAGTCAGATTGACATGCAGACATAGAGGATACTCACCATATCACACTTATATGGATAATCTAAATTTGCGAAATGAAGAATACAATGGTCCAAATCATTTTTTAGTAGGTAATGGATAAGGTTTGCATATCTCTAAAATTGAAAACTCTATTCTTTATAATTTCAACCATCATTTTGTCTTAAATCATGTCATTTTGGTTCCTTAAATCAAGAAAAAATAATTTATATTAAAAAATTCTACATTGATAATCATGTCTATTTTGAGTTTTATGGCTTGTATTTTCTTATGAAGAATTACTCGGGGAAGGTCTTTTATCGCGGCCAAGTTTGTAATGGTCTTTATCACTTTTCCAACAACAGATTTCATCCTCAAACTCTCTCTAGTATTTGTACTTTATTTGGTCAATGGCATTGTTAACTTGGTCATGTTGTTCCTCAAGTTGTTTGTCATGTTTTGAATTCAAATAAGCTCCCAGATAATAAAATCAAGAGTAACTTAGTGTGCCCTGATTATCAATTAATTAAGAGCCATACTTTGCCTTTTCGTTCTTCCATTTATGTTTTTAATGCTCCTTTAGATTTAATTTTCATAAATGTATAGCGTCTGACATCTGTAGTATCAACTATGGATGCTCGATATTATGTTATTTTTCTTGATGACTATTCTAAATTTTTATGGTTATTTCCTATAAAGTTGGAATTTGATGTTGAACATGTTTTTTTTTTCAATTTCAATATTACGTCAAAAAACACTTTGAACAAAAAATTAAAGCCATCCAATCTAATTGGGGTGGTGAGTATCGTAAACTCCACAATTATTTTGCGCAAAATAGTATTTCCCATCGTCTATTATGTTCTCATACTCACCAACAGATAAGGTCAATTGAATGTTAACACGAATAAATTGTTGAAATCAATCTCAGTATTCTATCACACTCTCACTTACTTTTAATTTATTAGGAAGATGTTTTTTCAACTGCCATTTATTTAATTAATCATCTTCCTACACCTATTCTTAATAATTCATCACTATATGAATTTATCTATAAAAAGAACCTTAATTACTCTTTCTTACATGATTTATCATCTGGTTGTATTTATATTTCCCGTTATGTAATCTTTGATAAAGAATATTTCCCCTATCATATGCCATCCAATTCTTCACCTTCCCAATATCCCCCTTCCAACCATATTCCATTACATGTCAACCTCAATTTAGTTTATACTCTCAATTTTAACGATATGTCGACCAATGTTTTATCAATTACTACTAATGATTTTGTGTATTAGGATAGTCTCTCTCCAAGCAATGTTGAACCATGACAGACTCTACGTTAGGTGTCTACTCCTGTTCCACCTCTTTTTTTAATAAATCAAGCAGCTCCTTATGTGTCTCTACTATCCAATAATACATGCATTGTCGATCCACCATCCTTGGACACCGTTTTTGCAATTAAACCAATCATGTATCATTCCATGATTACTAGATCATGAAATAATATCTCCAAACTAAAAACACTTTTTGATGACTTTGTTAGGTACCCTCTGCCTAAGGCTTTAATTAGTTCACTTAAGTCTTAAGAGGTGGAATCTACCTGTTATAGTGAGGTTGTTAAATCACAACACTAGCGTACAACAATGAACATTGAGTTTGATGCTCTCTTACATAATGGAACATAGTCCTTGATTACTTCTCCTCCTAGTGTCAACATTATGGGTTGCCATTGAGTATACAAAATCAAACGACAGGCTGATGGTTCTCCGGAACATTATAAGGCATGGTTGGTAGAAAAAAGGGTTTTCATCAACAAAATACCATCGACTTCAATGAGACATTCAACCCAGTTGTTAAACATGCAACCATCCATGTTGTCTTGCCCTTGGATGCCTCCATATAATGGACTCTTAAATAAATAGATATATAAAATGCTTTCCTATATGGAAGGTTAGAGGAGAAGGTCTACATATCCTAACTATAGGGCTTTGTTCACCCCTGGTACCCTCGTCATCTTTGCATATTGAATAAATGTTTATATGGTCTCAAGTAGGCTCTACAAGCCTGGTTCAAACACCTTAGTGACAGATTACATGAGTTTGGCTTTACTGATAGCAAAGCTGATAGTTCACTGTTTATTTAGCAAAAAAATGGTGTTCTTATTCTCATTTTGATTTGTGATGATGATATTCTCATTATAGGTTTTTTTGTCTCTGTCATATAACATCTCATTCGGGAGTTGCACTTTACATTCGCTGTCAAGGACCTTGGTAATCTCAATTATTTTCTGGGTATTGAGGTGTTGCGTAACAGTGATGGTATATATTTAACTCAATGCAAATACATTGTTGAACTTCTTCATAAAACAAATATGGCTGCAAGTAAACCTTGCACCAACTATATGTCTACTACATGTCGATTGACTACAACTAAGGGGACTCCATATTCAAATCCATATCTATAGAGACAAGTTGTTGGCAACTTACAATACTTGGCTTTCACAAGACCTGACCTTTCCTTCTCGGTTCATAAGATCAACAAGTTCATGCACAACCCATTAGACACACACTGATAAGCTGTTAAAAGGATATTACAGTATCTTAAACATACCATCCCAATTGGTTTGTATCTTCAGCAACCATCATCTTTTAATTTTCAAGTATTTTCAGATTTTAATTGGACAACTGATCACGATGATCATCGATTAATAGGTGTATAATATGTTTTTATAAGCATAAATCTTATCTCTTGGTGCTATAAACAACAATTCACATTTTTTAGAAGTAGTATATAAGCTAAATATAAGTCATTTCACGATACAACCTTTGAAATCAAATGGTTGCAATTTGTCTTGAAAGATATTGATCTTACACCACGACAATCACCTGTGTTATGGTGTGACAATATTGGAGTGCATATTTGATGGTTAATCCTATGTTTCATTTGCATACCACACATATCGAGATATACTTTCATTATGTATGTGACCAGGTTAGAAAGAAAAACTTGTTGTTCAATTCATATCTAGTAAAGATCAACTAGCCGATCCTTTGACTGAACCAATAAGCCCCTGTGCTTTTCAACTTGTCTTAACCAATCTAAATATTTCCCAACTACTCTTTAGATTGAGAGGGCGCATACAGGATTCCATTGAGTTAGAAACTAAGTCAGCAACACAAACTCTTAGTTGCCAACAGCCAAATATGAAGGAGAAGATTAAGGAAGATAATGTAACTTAATATATTAATCATTATCTAGAAATTTAAAGCACTATAGTTTAGCTATTCTTTTATACTACAATTTTATAAGAACCTTCCTTGTATCAAGAAGTATTGTCACGATGATATACAATATTTTCAACACAATTGTACTTCCTCTTTGTTCTCTCATTCTATTATTATTTTATATTGTGGCATAAACCTGTATAGGATTCTCAGGTCCGAGAACGAAATGAAAGGCAGAGATACAGAAAAGGTGGAGCAATGTTCATTCCATTTCAAACACATATCAACTGATAAATAAACATAAAATAACTTCTTCTTTTTTATCGAATTAGTTATGATAACATAAAAGCATGTTTTAATATATATATGTTAAAACAATGAGCAATTTTTGGCACCGTTACAAAATTTGAATAGAACTTGGCGGATTGACCTAGCCTAGGCTGATCTAAGATCTAGATTGATTTGGGCTGAAGAAAAATTTGCAAAAAAAATTGACTAGTCAAACCTTGTCAAAAAACTGTATAGACCTGCGACCTAGTTAACTTGGGTAAAATCGATTAAATAATTTTTTATTTAAAAACAAATTTGTCATAACCATGTTGTTTTGATCCTTAAAAAAAATAGCTTAACCATCCTGGACTATAACATTGGCATTGTTAAGATCAACCTCTAAAACTATGATTTTTTTTAAAAGGATAAAGTTCTGTAGATTAACTCAAGGTGAGTTTAGAATTTGAGTTCAAGAAATACGATGATTGAAAATAATGTTATAAATATCATGGAGAAGATTATGAATGCTGTGCGTGAGTTCTATCTTAAGATTTATATGTCCATGGTTATTTTATATGGTTAACCAACTTTAATTATCATGTTAAATCAGGCATTGTTCAGGATTATTGTTGTACTTTGTTTTTTTTTAAATATATTTTTTAAAATTTTAAATATTTTTTATAATTTTAAATTGTTTTGATGTATTAATGTTAAAAATAATTTTTTTAAAAAATATATTATTTTAATATATTTTTAAAGAAAAATATATTTTAAAAAATAATATTTATCACAATTACAAACACACTTTTAATAATTTTTTAATTCAAATCTAATTAACCTAGGCTAAAATTATGTTTAAATTGGTTTGAAAATTGACCTGATTAAACCTATTTATGACTCATTTAAACTCAGTTAGAGGTGTCTGATCGAGTTGTATGGTGTGTCTGGAATTAGGGGTGTTCACGGTTCGGTTCGGTTCGGTTTTTATCAAAAAAAGTAACCAAACCGAATTTTTTTTAAAAAAAAAAACCGAAACCGAACCGAAACCGGTTCAAACCGACCGGTTTCGGTTCGGTTCTTTAGAGAAAAAACCGGTTCAAACCGGTTTGGCTCGGTTTTGGCTCGGTTTTTTCAGTTTGGCTCGGTTTTTTTCTGGGTTTTTTTTGGTTCGGTTCGGTTCGGTTTTTCTGGTTCCAGGCTTAAAAA
>Ga0307509_10011686_pt1 | contig 10604 bp, 13 predicted proteins | sample 10_EM_MG_FD_202245 | JGI IMG/M metagenome (GOLD analysis project Ga0307509, IMG submission 202245) | Populus trichocarpa ectomycorrhiza microbial communities from riparian zone in the Pacific Northwest, United States - 10_EM | ecosystem: Host-associated > Plants > Roots > Unclassified | place...
TTGGCTCGAACCACTTGCATAAGCTCGCCAAAGGTCTTCCCTCATATATCCTGCGAACGGGATCCGGTCGGACGGACGGCCGCGACGTATACGGGGTTACGAGGAGGGCTCCAATGACCATGTCTTAGGTGAGGGGACGCAACTAGGGCGGTGTCTGCCGATGTAGTGCGTCCCAACGCTGGTGCGGGAGGGGGGTGTTGGCTTGTCCTTTTTGAACTCACAATCCTAAGGTTGGGTAACTATAGGTCTTTATTCACTAATGGAAGGCTAAGCCTTCCGGTATGCCTAACAGATTCAGCGCTTCTACTGCTTGTTTATGAATTGCCTTCATCCAGTGGCTATACACCTTAGCCCCTGGATTTTGAGCTTGTCGCTCTCTCATCCATTCCGTCTATGGGTGATAACCGTAATTCGCGAAGAAGGGTGACATTTCATGTGCATTTGCGGAATTGTTGCATGCGAATTCGGCTAAGGGTAACAGTTGATACCAGTCGTCTTGGTCATAGTTGACGAAGTTTCTTAAGTAACCTTCCAGCACTTGGTTGGTTCTTTCTGTCTGACCGTCCGTCTGTGGGTGGTACACTGTCTACATTTTTCTTTTAATCCCTAGCAGCTTGCAGAGAGATTTCCAAAATTCTCCCGCGAATTTTGCACCCATGTTGGATATGATTTCCGTGGGTAGACCGTGAAATTTCCAAACTTCTTGTAAGAAAACGTTTGCGACGTCCTTTGTGGTTGTGCTTGTCGGGAGACCGATAAAGTTTGCCATTTTTGTGAATTGGTTGACTACTACCATGATCTGAGTGTAGCCTTGTGATTCCGGTAGTTGGGTTATGAAATCAGTTGAGATAGAGTTCCATGCTGCATATGGCGTTTCGAGATGTTGAAGCAATCCCTATCGCGCATGTCGTGGAGATTTATTGTATTGGCACTCATCACATGACCGAACCTAATCATTTATCCATTTGGTGAGTCCTTTCCAATAAAAATCTCTCATGATTATTTCAATCTTTTTTTCCATCCCAAAATGTCCTGCTACCTTCAAATTGTGGCATCCTTTCGCAATCTTAGTTTTTAGAGCATTGTCCGCAGGTATGTATAGCCGATTTTTGAAGTAGGAGAACCCGTCCTTGTATTGCCAATTTGTAGGCAATTCTTTGCCACAGGTTATTAGACCTTTTACTGTCGCTTCTCTGCTCAACCAATCCAAATCGCCTTTTGACGCTTCTTGGACCTCTTCCAAAAGTTCTAACTCGTACTTCTGTAGTAGAGCTTTGGATATCATAGCGCTTGATACCATGACCTCTTCCAGGAGGAGCCATAGATTTCGTCTGATATCGTTTTCGCTAAATAGTCTGTTCTCCCTGCTGTCCACATATAGCTGACACATGATCGGCTGTACCTGTTCCACCGCGATGGTTCGCTTAGGCGATAGGTCCGTGCTGCCAAATCCTTTGTTTCCCTGATCGGTTATTAGTAGGTTGTCTACCTCCATCATTCCTGACATGTCTATTTTTTCGATGATCAGTTGTGCAATCCAGTCCCCTTCCTGAACCTGATAACTCCTTTTACCATGATTCATCATAATGACTTTGACCTCTCCTGTATAGTCGGCGTCTATCACCCCTCCGCCGATTCCTATACTTGCTTTGTATGCTAGGCCGCTTCGCGGGGCTATTCTAGCATAAGTCCCTTGCAGTATTCCTCTCGCAATTCCGGTTCCAATCAGCTTTTGTCCCTGTGCTGAGATTAGCACGTCATCCAGAGCGTATAAGTCGTATCCTGCCGAAAATTTTGAACCCTTTGTTGGTAACATAGCCTTAGATGCCATTTTCATTACTTGAATGGCTGCAGCTCGTTGTACTAACACCCGTCTTTGCAGTTTTTCTTGAACCGGCTCGTCTTGTACAAGACTGATTAAGAAATGTTCCGGTTTCAAGATTGACTATTCGGTCTGTTCAGCTCCCTCTTCAGGACGATACTCCGGTTGTCTGCTTAACGCGTCTGGTTTGCTGCTTCGGGACCCCAGTCGGTAGATAATTTTGAAATTGAACGATGCAAGTAATTGCGCCCAATGGATTTGTCTTTGATTCCACTTTTTCGTCGTCAAGAAGTGTTGCAAATTCTGGTAGTCAGTATAAACCATGATCGGCTTATCCGCTCCCTATAAGTAGTGTTTCCATTCCATGAACGCTTCCCGTATAGCTAGGAGTTCCTTATCGTGAATCTCGTAGTTGCGTTTAGCTGAATTTAGCTTTCAGGAATGAAATGCCATCGGGTGAAGTCTTTTATCCTGCAACTGTGATAAAATTGCTCCAAGCGCAAGGTTGCTTGCATCAGTTTCGATTACCGTCTCTCGCTCCAGGTAAAAATGCGCCAGAATTGGCGCTGTCGTAAAATGTTGTTTGAGTTTTGCAAACGCTATGTTCTGCTCTCGTCCCTAGCTGAACTTTTGTTTGTCCCCTTTCAGTATTTCTGTTATTGGCTTGCATATTTTCGAGAAGTTCTCCATGAACCTTCGATAGAAATTTGCGAAGCCAAGAAAAATTTGAACTTCTTTCACCGATCTAGGTGCTTTCCATTTCCTTATGGAGTCCACCTTTCTCGTGCTCATCGTTACCCCATTGGTTGCCACACTATATCCCAGGAATTCGACAGCTTTAACATGAAACTCGGACTTCTTAATACACACTGCTAATTGGTGTTCCATTAATCGCGAAAGTACTTTCTTGACCATTGCGACATGTTCCGCATGCGTCCTCGAGTACATGAGGATGTCACCCAGGTACACCCCTACCCCTTGGTCGAGAGATTCGCGTAACACTTTATTCATCATGTGTTGGAAAGTTGCAGGAACATTGACTAGTCCAAATAGCATGACTTTGTATTCGTATTGTCCGTACCGAGTTCTGAACGCTATCTTCCATTTATCACCCTCCTTAATCCTAATTAGGTGATAACCATCCTTAAGGTCCAGCTTCGTAAATATTGTGGCACCTGCAACTCAATCTTGTAACTCGCTCATTAAAGGCACTGGATATTTATCGAGAATTGTCAATTTATTGAGTTGTCGGTAGTCCACACATAATCGTAAGCGACCCTCTGGTTTTGGTACTAACAAAATTGGGGCTCTAGCTGGTGACTGGCTGTGCGTAATTTTGCCTTGGGCCAACATTTCGTCATGGTAGGCTTTCAGGGTATATAACTGGTATTGTGACATAGGGTAGACGGGTCCCCAAGCGGGTTCAGCACCTTCTTTAAGATCTATTACATGATCCAATGTCGGTCTTGAAGGTTTTTTTTTCTAACGCTTCTGGCCAAAACAAATGCTTGAATTGGGCATATTCTTGTGGTGGAGTTTCCAATTCCACCGGATTCTTTTCCTCCACTGTTTCTATTCTCCCCACATACTGGGCCTTTGGATCGTATGCCACCGTCTCGTCATACTCAAATAGATCCTTTACGGCCTCATCCTCAACATGATCGCGACATGTTATTTGTCCGAAACTCCATTTTTTCAGTTCATCTAAATGTGATAAATGGTGTTCATGGTACCACCATCTGAAGGGTATGATAAGGCCAAAACGCCCTGTGGGCGCTATTTCTCCGGAGATGGGAGACCTATGTTAATTTCCGATATCCAGTATGATAGGGCGGGTATATCTTTGACCGCCTGATGAGCTTGATAGCTCATCGAATCTGACTATTTTAATAGGTTTCCTTCAGACTTTGTATAGGATGTTGAGTTGTTTGACTAACTTTTCGCTTAGCAGGAAACAACTGGCTCCTGAGTCTAGTAAAACGTGAATGCGCGTGGGTTTGCCCTTGACATCAAGATGGGCAGGTCCTTCCAGATATGAATGACGTTTTGGAGAACTCGGTATTGGCCTTTGAGGGTGGTCTAATTTCTTCATTTTTTCTTTTTAAATACATTGTCCCCTTGACTGTGGTTGTTTATTACCGCGCCCGCGCAGTTTAGTCCAGAGAGAACTCCTCAGATAAACTTTCTAAATTAGTATTTCGGGCAGCCCACTACTAGCGGTCTTTATCTCCTGCCAAGAAGTTCCCAAATACAAGGCATTACCGTCCTCCACAATGGCTCCACCTTGCGACTAGGCCTGTGCAGTCCTAATCATTGACTTATTTTGTGGATCATTGGCGACTGATCGGGAATGCTACCTTCGTCTATACCATTTGGGTTTAACCGAGAAACCTGTTGGGCCTTGGATAGTGTCGAGGCTTAGGCAAGTGTGCCCTAATCACTAAAGCCACAGCTCAGGTGATTATCCTTATGGGTACTCTTCTTCAACATATTCGGAACCCTTTTGCTAGAGAGGTACCTGTCTCGGTCTCAGGGCTAGTTTAAACGAGATAGTGAGTCTGAATACCTAATGTATCCTAGCTTTTCACTTCCTGTGTCTTTTATCTATCCCCTACTGTGCAGCGTCCGCTTTCGCTAGGTTCCGGTATTTTTGGGCCATCTTGTCCCTTAGATCAAGGTAGAATAGTCTCGTCTCTATTGACTAGCTTCCAGTTATGCAAAGTTGGAAATTATCTCGCTCTTTTGCATTCTTCCCGGCCCTCAATGTCTCTCTATCTTTCCTCGATCCGTACCCTAGTTTTTCTCTCATCCAGTTCCAGTACTCTGAACGCAATCGAACTCAGCTGCAAACTTCCATGAACGATTACATTGGGCTGTGTTGTCTCGGTGCCTGGCTGGACTCTTTTCCTTCTTCTTATGACCGGTTCCCCTTTCTCCGATTTGTCTAACCGTCATTTCTCTGAGGTACACCGACCAAGGGGTTTATTTGATATAGATTCTTCGTTCTGGGACCTCGGCGATAAGGTGCGCGCCGCGTTGTTCTTTTTGGGTTTTGATTCCCGGAGTTACACCTGGACTACCCATCTGCTGTCAGCGGTGGTGCCTGAGAGCACTATAGTGGCTCGCCGTCGTACATATCTCATGCTACTGGACGGTCTATCCTGTTCACCGATCGTGAACTTTCTCCTTGGCTTCGTTCAGCCACGACAGCTACTCTTTTTCTTTGGGCTTGGGGTTGATCACGCTTTCGTTTATTTGTTTCGTACCTTTTGGTACCGAATGTCGCGACAGATTGCTCTTTTCGACAATGTTTCCAGAAGTGGTTTGTCATTCCACATCGTGTGCATCACTTGTTATTTCTTTGTCGACCAATAACATCCTTCGGGATTGTGTCGTAAGCTTTGTCCCAGTCCAAATGTACTACCTCTTTTTTGTTGGTAGCTGTCTTTTCTTTTGACCCCTCTTTCTTACTGGGTACCTTAGGCTTTCCCTTATAGGCAGCCCATTTTTCTGCCGTATACCTTTTGGGAGGTCTTGTATTGCTCCTTGTCGGAGCCCGGTTTTCCTTTTTTCAACTTATCGATGTCCCGGAGGATTTGCCCTTTCCGTGTCTTAGGTGTTTGCCTTCCTCGTGATTCTCGTACTGAATCATAGTATTCTCAAACCCTTCTTGCAATAATTCGTCATTGGGATAGGTTTCTAACAATAGTCTTAATAGTCCGGCATCCGGCATTTGAGCCTTAAGCATGTCCCTCCATGTTACCCCTTGGAGTCCAACCTTAATGTTGTAGTTCTCCATTCGCAAAAGGAATTGTTGTATGTCCCCATGATACCTTTCAAGTTTGATCAACTTGTGGGTCCTTTCTGCCTCATGTGTAGGCGCAAATCATTCGGTTACTTTTTGTTCAAACATGAACCATCTTTCGTAACTGATCTCCTTTTTATATCCCAATGCCTCCGACATCTTTTTCTGATAGGTATCTGTGAAAGGAGCTACATCCTCTCCTTCCATTCGTCCCAGGGCGTATTTGATTCAATCTACCTCCATTGTCGATAGATGGCTGTTCTGTTCGAAATAGTCTTAAACTGCCATTAACCATATTCGAATATCGTGATAGTACTTGTTTTTGAATACCCACAGAGGGTCAGTGGGCCTTTTTGTGCTTAGCAATCGTTCCCGAGCGATTGTTTTTGCCATTATGTTTACGACATACTCCTCTTCGTCCCCCGTCTCGGGATCATGCCTCTCTGGACATTTACCTTTCTCTCTGGGACTTGGGCCTCCTTTCGGATCCTGCCCTTCGTCGTCGTCGTCATTACCATCGTCTGGGTTGGGGTCTCCTGCCCCGTGCATAGTCGTTAGTGGTATTTGGCCTCCTCCATTTCCTCCTCCTTGTGAAGGAGTTGGATTTGACCGTTTCTTCAGAGCTCCATCGGTATTCTGTATGGGCCGTTCCCTATTATCAGTAACTGCAGATGGGGCTACTGACCTTCCAGCCGATATGGCTCCTACTTGGGCCTTTAGATCAATTAGGATATCATGGAGCTTTGCCATTTCCACTTTATAACGTCCCTGTTGATCTCTCGAGGCTTTCTTGAGTTCTTCTTTGTGTCGGTTCAAAATTGACACCTAATTGGCATTATCGTTTGCTCGGGCTTCCCCTACTTCAGGATATGGTCTCGAAGCTGCTCGTCCTGTTGCTGGCTATGTTCCACCTGCTCTCCTTCGCGAGCTTGTTGAGTTTGGAACTCTGCTTGGACCCTTGCCACGATTTCTGCTTGAATATTTTTGGATTCTTGGTCCAACATACCAATCGGCTGCTCGAACATGTCCAATTCCTCGACCAGTATGGACTCACCTTTTTCCAGGCGGCGTTGGAGTTTTCCTAACTCTGTAGCCTGTTGTTGACCCTGGATCGAAAGGCGTCCTACATCCAGGTACATGGAATTCTGGGTTTTGGCCATTTGCTGGCTAAACCTTCCGAGAATACCACCTAGGTGGCCCGTGAATCGGTTAAATTCTTCCTTTGAGACAAAAGTAAGAGTGAGTGTCTTAGAACGTCCCTGGGTTAGTAGTCCAAGAACTATCCTTCCAATTGTGCTGGAATCCAGTAGGCCTGGAGTTTGGCTGGCGCTATGGATGATGGTCTCATCCCTGCCGGTGTTAGGCATGTCGGAAGGTTTAGCTTTCCTTTAAGCAAATAAAGACCTATAGTTACCCTACCTTTTGAAGCTGAGTTCTAAAAAGACAAGCCAACACCCCCCTCCCGCACCAGTGTTGGGACGGCGCTACACCGGCAGACACCACTGTAGTTGCGTCCCCTCACCAAAGACATGGTCAGTGGAACCCTCCGCGTAACCCCGTATACTTTGCGGCCGTCCGTCCGACCGGATCCATTTCGCAGGATATATGAGGGAAGAACCTTGGTGAGCTTATGCAGCTAGTTCCAACCAAATCGGTCGACGTCGTATAAGGTTACTGAGCACTAAAGATGAAAGTCATGAAAGTGGTCACTAAGTAACAGGACGTTTTACAGACAATGGTTAAGCAACACAATCTATACTCCACGCTCTCGCGATAAATGTTGCAGAAGTGAATGGTGTTGTTGGATGAGGTAGTTTGAGAAATCAAGCATACCCACACTCACAAACGTCATTAGTATTCTCGGATACTGGCGGAGCCATACGATAACGATATGACTATGGAGAGATAATGGCCATTGGTGCGATTATCGGGACAAGTCTATCTTATGCCTTGCAGCTGTCGAGTGCAGAATACATCTGCAATGCTGAGAGGTTCGATAACAAAGCTGGCCCCTTTGTTGGTTTGATCATGGAGACCATTCTGCATATGCAATAGTAAGTAAGACTAAAACTCCATGCCGACAAAGATGATTTGTAACCACTCAACTGATGTGTGGGCGCACCGTCAGGAAAATTCATGGTGTTGCAATTTGGAAGTCGAAGTGAGATAACAGAATTTTCTGGGTCAAATGGTGTTCACACTTTTAGAAAAAGCTGGAGTTTGTTAGTAGGTACTTAGTTAGTATGAGAACTAGATGTAGCCTGCGACCACCCAGACAGGGCATATAAATATTAAGGTGCCTCCCGAGCTATTTCAACACCATCAAGCAACGGAGAAGAGATCTTATCAATATCATAAGTTATACGCTAGAAAAATCTTTATCACTCTACCTACTTTTAAAAATCATTGAGCCTTCCTCGACAATCTCCGTCTACAATTAAGATGATCGGCCTGAGGTATCTAGCACGACTTTGAGATAGGCTCCCCCCTAACAGCCGGTCATTACTGAATCGTGGGTTTCTTCTGTCATGATTGGTTATTGTGATGTGTCTGGTCGCCAATACACCGGTGAACCTTTTTGTGCTTAATTGCACAGGTTTGGAGAGTATCAGATGATGCTTATCGAATTGACTTGGGGTTAAGCCAGATAAGCGGAATTTCGCAGTCCTTGTCGGACATACCATAGGGTGTACAGTAGTCTTCATATACCTGAGGAATTTCTTCTATCTTTGATAGATAGATATCGATTAGCTGCTATGAGCTAGGAATAACGTAAAACCATTTGGAGGGCCTTTCTGGTTTGAAAGAGATATCGTGTAAGGAATTTCGTAATTCCAAAATGTCAAAATAGAGTTGAATGTCTTCTTGAATTGTGTTGAAGAAGAGAGGGGTTTTTGGTCTTAGTTCGAAGAAGTACTCAAGAGAGTCAAGGAATGAGTTGTCTTCGACCATATAGCGAGCCTTGATAACAAGGAGAACTATCAATATACTGTTAGGCGGGAGCCTATATCAAAGTCTTGCGAGATAACTCAGGCCGATAATCTTAATCGTAGGCGGAGATTGTCTAGGAAGGCTCAATGATCTGGATATAGGTAGGTAGAATGATAAAAGATTTTTCTAGCGTAAAACTTATATTGATAAGATCTCTTCTCCGTTGCTTGATGATATTCAAATAGCTCAGGAGGCACCTCAATATTTATATGCCACCTCTGGGTGGTCGCAGGCTACATCTAGTTCTTATCCTAACTAAGTACCTACTAACAAACTCCAGCTTCTTCTGAAAGTGCGAACACCATTTGACCTTGACAATTCTGTTATCTCACTCAACTTCCGAATTGCAACACCATGAACTTTCCTGAAGGTGCTCCCACACATCAGTCCATTGATTATGATCCATCTTCGTCGGCATGGAGTCTTGCTTACCATTGCATATACACAATAGTCTCCATGATCGAACCAACAAAGGGGCCAGCTTTGTTATCGAACCTCTCAGTATTGCAGATAAATCCTGCACTTGACAGCTGTAAGGCATAAAATAGACCTCTCTGGATAATCGCACCAATTGCGATTATCTCTTTATAGTCATATCGTTATAGTTGATAGCTGGAATCCCATAGTTGTTTGGGTATGATAGTTAGTTTGGGGTACGACCGGTTTAGGGTCGTGACTGCCACTTGGGGGTTTTTCCCGTTGTGTGGGTTTTTCCCGTTGTGTGGGTTTTTCCCGTTGTGTGGGTTTTTCCTGTTTTGTGTGTTTGTGCACTCTCTTCTATATTTAGTCTGAGCCACCAGTAGAGAGCTTCCTGTATGGTACATCGAACATCTACATCGTTATAATCACATACCGGGACAACCACCTACGTGCTTTTCTCCGTGCTTCGCGCCGTTACCTACGCTACCCCAGTTATCATTGGGTTGTGAGCGAGCTGCCATCAGAGTATCGCTATCAGGTTATGAGCCCGGCCTAACAAGTCTGGAAAAAAGCTAGGAAAATCTTTTCTGCCTGTTGAGGAGAAAGGTTTTCACGGAAGACGATCAAACAAATCCATCCATCCATCCATCCATCCATCCATCCAACGAAGCGGTGTATTGCCGGCGAGTCTATCACACATACCTAGTCAACAGAAGCTGTTTTTCACGGAATACAAGATGACCGAACACGAAGGTTCCGTATCTCTGATGGGATCAGGCTTTCCGAAGCTTGATGGAACGAATTATCGCATGCGGTCCATGGGAATGAGAGATGTCCTCCAACGGGAGGGACTGTGGGATTTGACGATCGGTGATGAAGAGGTTGTGAAGCGGCCTGACCCCACCATACTCGTTCTACCTAGAGAGTACCAGACTGCCTTGGACCGATACCAAGCGCAGAGGAGGAGGATTCAGAAGGCTGTTGGAACTCTTCACCTGGGTATGACAGACGCCATCGCTGTTTCCTACTACAATGAAGTATGGATAACACTAGAGAAGATTTGGAAAGACGTCCAGAGCAACGACGAGACTGTAGTTGGCTACGGCGCAAATCACTTAGAGAAAGAGCTGTACGAATGTAACTGTTAGGCGGGAGCCTATCTCAAAGTCTTGCGAGATAACTCAGGCCGATAATCTTAATCGTAGACGGAGATTGTCTAGGAAGGCTCAATGATTCAAAAATAGAGGTAGATAAAGATTTTTCTTGCGTAAAAACTTATATTGATAAGATCTCTTCTCCGTTGCTTGATAATGTTCAAATAGCTCGGGAGGAGCCTCGATATTTATATGCCGCGTCTGGCTGGTCGCGGGCTACATCTAGTTCCCATACTAACTAAGTACCTGCTAACAAACTCCAGCTTTGTTCTAAAAGTGCGAACACCATTTGACCCTGACAATTCTGTTATCTCACTTCGACTTCCGAATCGCAACACCATGAAATTACCTGACGGTGCTCCCACACATCAGTCCATTGGTTACGATCCATCTTCGTCGGCATGGAGTCTTG
>Ga0307509_10011687_pt1 | contig 10603 bp, 11 predicted proteins | sample 10_EM_MG_FD_202245 | JGI IMG/M metagenome (GOLD analysis project Ga0307509, IMG submission 202245) | Populus trichocarpa ectomycorrhiza microbial communities from riparian zone in the Pacific Northwest, United States - 10_EM | ecosystem: Host-associated > Plants > Roots > Unclassified | place...
CGCAATGTGCGCCTTCATGCCGAAGTGCCACTGGTTGCCCTTCTTGGTCTGGTGCATCTCGGGGTCGCGCTCGCCTTCGGCGTTCTTGGTCGAGCTCGGCGCCGCGATGATGGTCGCATCCACGATGCTGCCGCGCTTGAGCAGAAGGCCCTTGCGCGCCAGGTGCGCGTTGACCGCCTTGAGGATGTCCTCGGCGAGGTCGTTGGCTTCGAGCAAATGGCGGAAGTTCAGGATCGTCGTCTCGTCGGGGATCGGCTCGCTCAGACTCAGATGCGCAAAGCCGCGCAGCGAGGCGATCTCATACAGCGCCTCTTCCATCGCCGGGTCGCTCAGCGCGAACCAGTTCTGCATCAGGTGCACGCGCAGCATCGACTCCAGCGGATACGGCCTGCGGCCTCGGCCTGCCACCGGATAGTGCGGCTCGATCAGGCCCAGCAGCGCCTTCCACGGCACGACCACTTCCATCTCATCAAGGAACACCTCACGTCGGGTCTTCTTGCGCTTGCCGGCGTACTCCGCATCCGAGAAACTGATCTGGGTCATCGTTGCGCGCTCCGTCACTGGCCTGCATCGATCATGCAAGAAGCATGCACTTGTTCAGACCTTCCCTAACGATTGACTTTAAGCGGCCTGCCGTAGGCGGGTCCGGCTCAGACGTCGACGAGGTGACGCAGGAGTTCGAAGGCGACGCGCCACTTCTGACCATCGCAGTCGAGCATGGTGTGTTGGTTGACGCGCACGATCAGTCCGACGCGGTGCTGTAGGTTCTTGTCGGTGAAGGTCACCCAGTTGCCGACGCGGAAGTCGGCACGACTGGCGATCTCCGGTGGCGGGCTTGGCCTGGTGAGTTCCATGTCTGCCGGTGCCGCACCACTTTCAGTCGGCGCGTCGGCCGGCTCGTGTGGATCGCCGCGTAGTGGACTTTGAAGGCCTTTCTGTAGGCCGGATCGTGGACTGTAACGTGGTCCCCGTGGCTTTCTGCGATCGAAGGGCCTTTGTTCCGGCAACCGTGCTGCTGCTGTGCTTCATGATGGGGCCGCAGAACGCTGTGATCTCCAAGCTGTCGAACGCCGAGATCCGAACCACACACGTCACGGGCATCGTCACCGACATCGGCATCGGCATCGAACTCGGCAAGCTTTTCTACTGGAATCGACGGCATCCGGTGGTCGAACAACGGCTCATGCTGGCGAATCGGGATCGTTTGAAGGTGCTCGGCACCCTGGCGCTGTCGTTCTTCGGCGGAGGGGTTCTTGGTGCGCTGGGCTTCAAGTACGCCGGCTACTCGGTGACGATCCCTCTCGCGCGCGTCCTCGTGCTGTTGGCCCGGCGTCCCGGCCATCGACGATCTGCGCGGGTCTCTAAAAGCCTCCTCGGCCAAGTAGTTCCGGGGACAGCGTCTGCTCAAACCAGCCCGATGTCTCGCGCCGTGACGCCATCAAAGACCTGCCGGAGCTGGCTGGCCGACAAGCCATAGAGTCGCGCGAACAGGCCGCCGAGCATGGCCCGGTACTCGTTGAGCACCGGGTAGTCGCGGTTCTGGAACAGGTTTGCAGCACTCACCGGCAGCTGTTCGCCTGCGACGCGCCCGCCGCGCACTGCGCCGCCGAGCACCCAGTAGACGCTGCCGTGGCCGTGGTCGGTGCCGCGGTTGCCGTTCTCCTTGAAGGTGCGGCCGAACTCGCTGATCACGACCACGCTGCTGTCGCTCCAGGCCGGGCCCATCTCGTCGGCATACGCGGCCAGGCCCTTGCCGAGCTCGGCCAAACGGTTCGCGAGGTAGCCGGTGCCCGCACCCTGTCCGACGTGGGTGTCCCAGCCGCCCACATCGACGAAGCCGAGGTGGTAGCGCTCGCGCATCAACCGCGCGATGCGGCGTGCCTCGCCCTCGAAGCCCTTCGCGGTGATGGCGTTGCGGCTCGCAGCGAGCATCTCGCCCTTCATGTCGGCACTCCCGCCCATGCCGCCGCCGTTGATCTCGCGCACCGCCTCGTCGCGCACCGCGAAGCCTTCCTGCACCACGCCCAACAGCGCCGAGCCCTGGTACATGCCAGCGATGAGCTGCGACTGGCGCGCATCGAACGAGGGTTTGCTGAGGTTGTTGAGCGCGAGGTTGGGGACCTGAACCGAGCCGCGGAAGGTGAGCGGCAGCTGGTCGGTGAAGGCGATCGCGTCGCGCGCGCCGAGCACCTGCGCGAGCCGGTTCATGAAGCCCGATTGGAAGTTGCGCGCGCCAGCACCTAGCGGCTGACCGAGCTCGATGCTGTCTTGCGTCTCGAAGTGGCTGCGCGACGTGTCGTCGGTGCCGGCGAAGGGCACGAACGCGAGTTCCTTGCGCTCGAACAGCGGCAGCATCGTGTCGATCAGCGTGGGGTTCAGGCCCCACTCGGCATTCAACGGGATCGCCGCATCGGCCGCGCTGCCGGGCCGCGCGATCGCGATGTTGGGCCGCTGCTCGTAGTAGAAGCTGCTGCCCAGCGGCACGAGCAGGCTGGCCGCATCGTAGGCGCCGCGCAGGAACACGATCAACACGCGCGGCGTGCCCGGGCTCGCGGCCATCAGGCGCACGCTGCCCGCGGCCAGCGGCAAGGCAGCGGCGGCAGCGAGGCTGTGATGAAGGAAATGTCGGCGTTGCATGGCGGTGCGTCCTTTCCGATTCGGCGATGGCAGGCTCAGCGGAACATGAACTCCGGCGACGAGAGCAGGATCACATTCCATTCGGTGGCCGACGTGGCGCCGGCCAACGCGGTCTGCGTGCGGTCGCTCAGCGTGCCGGCCAGGTAGTCGTGGTACAGCGCATTCGACAGCTGCGGGAACGCCGGCAGGTCGCTCGCGTTCGGCGCATCGGCGCGGAACAGCCCGGCGCTGCCGCTGCCTATGCTGCGCGCGATCTCGAAGCGCGTGCTCATCTGGCCCGAGCTGGCCCAGGCTGCCTCGTCGAGCGGATAGCCGTCGGGCGTCTGGCGGTTGTAGAGGCCCTGCCCCATGCGGTTCAACCAGCCCAGCATCGGTGCGGCGTTGACGATGGGTTTGCCGTCGTAGGCCAGGCGCACCGCCGACACCGTGTAGTGCAGCGGGTCCTTGAACTTGTGCCCGAGCGCAGGCGTGAACTCGGGCGCATCGAACATCGCCTGCAGCGTCTCCGCGATGTTGCCATCGCTGGCCAGGTAAGCGCGGCTCATGCGGTCGACGAGCGCAGGCGGTGGCTGGTCGGCCACGAAGTACACCGCGAGCTGGCCGCTGATGTGGCGCGCAGTCGCCGGCTGGCGCGCCAGGCGCGTGAGCTGCTCGATGATCTCGTCCCAGCCGCGGCCCGCGACACGTTCGCCGAGCACCTGCTTGTCGCCCATGTCGTGGCGCGCCGGGTTGAACTCGGTCGCGCCGCGCCGCACGTAGAGCGCCTGCTGCGCGGGCTTCAGGTTGGGCGTCTTGTCGCTGAAGTTGAGCCCCAGGCCGGTGAGCACGCGGGCGAGTTCCTGCACGTCCTTTTGCGAATAGCCGCCATCGACGCCCAGCGTGTGCAGCTCCATCACCTCGCGTGCGTAGTTCTCGTTGATGCGGTTCGCGGCGTTCTGCTCATTGTCGAGGTAGCGGATCATCGCCGCGTGCGTCGCGCTGGCGATCAGCAGATCGCGAAAGCGGCCGAGCGCGTGGGTGCGCAGCGCGCCTTCGTAGTCGCCCACCATCGCGCGCAGATCGCGCTTGTACTGGTGGACGTTGAAGTGGTTGAACCAGAACCACGTGAGCTGCTCCTGCAGCTGGTTCGGCGAATAGAGCGCGAGCAGCAGGGTGCGCGTCGCAGCGTCGCGCGCGAGGCGGTTCATGTCTTGCTGATAGGCCTGTTGCGCGGCCTTCTTGGCGTCGTCGGAGGCGATGGCGTCGTTGTCGCGACGGCGTTGTTCCATCTCGACGACCCAGGCCTGCATAGTCTGCTTGCGCCAACCCAGCGCATCGATCTGCGCCTGCACGCTGGCCGGCAGCGGTGCATCGGCCGCCGGGTGCAACTGCGCTTGCAAGTAGTCGCGGCGCGACATCCGGTTGAATTCGCGCACCGCCGCGCCGTCCACGCCCCAGGTCACGCGGTTGAGCAGCGCCAGCTCGTTGCTGACCGGCTTGGCGGAATGGCCCGCGGGCATCAGCAGCGGGCCCGATGCACAGCCAGACAGCCAGGCCGGGACCGTCAGCCCCAGCCCCGCACCGGCCAGCACGCTGCGACGCTTCATCATGCTGCGCTCACACTCGACGCGGGGTCGGCGTCAAGGGTGACGGCTAGTCGTGGCCGCGTCCATGGCCGCGATCGTGATCGTGATCGTGATCGTGATCTCTGTCATGGTCGTGGCCGCGATCGTCGTGCCGGTCCCAGCCGCGATGGCGGCCGCGGTCCCAGCCGGGGTGATGCTCGGCGTAGCGCTCGCGCACCCAGCGGTCCTGCACGAAGTACACCGGTTGACCGCAGGCGCTGTAGCGGCCGCAGTAGCGCCGCCAGTTCTGCTGATGCAGCGGTGGCACATAGAGGTAGATCGGCTCGCGCTGCACCACCACACGCGGCGGCGCGATGATCACCGGCTCCGGCAGCACCAGCGCCGGGGGCGGCAGGCCGCCGATGTCGATGCGGCCCCAGACGCCGGGCTGATGAACACTGACCGAGACGCCGACCTGGGCCTGCGCCGTACCGGCGGCGACGGCGACGAGCGCCAGCGCGATGAGTTGTTTCTTCATGGTGTCTCTCCTGCGGTTGTCACCCCGTATCAACGCGGCTTGCGCCCGTTGAGCAGACAGATTCCGACCCGTTTTCGGGGCCTTTACCCGTACTTACACGCCGCGCGGTGCATCATCGCGTGGCACTTTGTGGCGCGCGCAACAACGTCACCGAGAAACAGGAGAACTCTGGCACGGACACCCGTTCGTGTCCCACACGGCGCGTCGAATTCGCTGTTTAATCTCTTCACGAAGGCACTCACCCAGAGGTGCCCAACGCGACGGGAGATGACCATGTCCGTACTCGACGAAGTCTTCGGCAGCCTGCGGGCGATGAGCCAGCTGCAACTGCTGCTCGCTTTCGTGGCTTGTGCCGGCTACGCGCTCGCGCAGGGCGGCCTGATCGGCCGCAAGGGCCGGCGCATTGCCTGGAGTCTGACGCTGCTGTCGGTCATCGGCTTCGCCTTCGAGAGCACCGAATGGATGCACGCGGCGATGCTCGCGGCATTCGCCATCGCCGGCCTCGGGCTGTTCGTCGCGACCGCCTGGCTGATGAGCCGAGCACTCGGCTTCTCGCGGCCGCTCGCCGTGGCCGAGGCGGCGGCGTTGGCCGAGACTGCCGAGGCCGAGTCCGATGCCCCGCCTGCGCTCGCGCCGCAGCCGGCACGCAGCCAACGCGCGCTGCCGCAGCACAACGGGCCAGCGCACTCGGTCTAGCGGGCGAGTCGACGCGAGCCGCGGGTCAGCCCTCGGTACTCGCGACCGCACGGTCGGATAAACTCTCCGGTTGCCTTCGCCGCGCCTCGCTGCCGGCCCATACCAACACCCGGAGACCCGAATGACCTCTGCTGCCCGCGTCGCTACAGCCCATTTCCGCACCCCGGCTCTCGTGGCCGCTCTGGCCGCGGCCGGTCTGATGGCATCGGCCCACGCCGCCGACATCAAGCTCGGCGTTGCCGAAGCGCTGTCCGGCCCGGCCGGCCAGTACGGCCAGTCGATCAAGAACGGCTTCGAGCTGGCCGTCGACGAGATCAACGCCGCCGGCGGCGTCAAGGGCAACAAGATCGCGCTGCAGATCGAAGACGACGCCGGCAAGAAAGAGCAGGCGATCGACGTCTTCAAGAAGCTGATCTTCCAGGACAAGGTGCTGATGGTGTTCGGCCCGACGCTGTCGAACTCGGCCCAGGCCGCCGACCCGATCGCGCAGGCCGCGAAGATCGTCGTGTTCGGCACCTCGAACACCGCCGACGGCATCACCTCGATCGGCGACTATGTGTTCCGCAACTCGGTGACCGAAGCCGACGTGCTGCCCGAGACGCTGCGCGTGTCGTCCAAGGTCGCCGGCGTGAAGAAGGTCGCGGTGCTCTACGGCAACGACGACGTGTTCACGAAGAGCGGCTATGACGCCTTCAAGAAGGCGCTCGATACGCTGAAGATCCCGGTCACCACGACCGAGACCTTCGCGAAGGGCGATGTCGACTTCAAGGCCCAGCTGACCAAGATCAAGGCCAGCAACCCGGACGCGATCGTGCTGTCGGCGCTGATCGCCGAAGGCGCGCCCATCATGGTGCAGGCGCGCCAGCTCGGCATCAACCTGCCCTTCATCGGCGGCAACGGCATGAACTCGGTGAAGATCTTCGACCTGGCCAAGGACAAGTCCGACAACCTGTGGGTCGGCAGCCCGTGGGCGCTGAGCAACCAGACCAAGGAAAACCAGCACTTCGTCGTCGCCTACACGCAGAAGTACAAGGCCGCGCCCGACCAGTTCAGCGCGCAGGCCTTCGACGCGATGAACATCGTCGCGAAGGCCCTCGCCAAGGTCAAGCTGAGCGGCAACCTCGAGGCCGACCGCAAAGCCGTGCGCGACGCGCTCCCGACCGTGACGCACACCGGTGCCACCGGCGCGTTCCAGTTTCGCCAGGCGAGCACGAAGGACGGCAAGCCCGCCGGCTACGACGCGCAACAAGCGGCGATCGTCAGCGTCACCAAGGCTGGCAAATACCAGATCGAGAAGTAAGCAGCTGACGCGCTGATTCATGCTCGGCCAGCAACTCGTCAACGCCCTGTCGCTGGGCTGCGTCTACGCCTTGTTCGCGCTCGGCTTCACGCTGATCTTCGGCGTTCTGGGCGTGATCAATCTGTCGCACGGCGCGGTGTTCATGGTCGGCGCGTACGCGGCGCTGCAAGTCGTCACCAAGCTCGGCTGGCCGCTGTGGGCCTCGTTGATCGCGGCCTTCGTCATCAGTGCAGCGCTGGGCTTGGCGATCGACGTTCTGGTCCTGCGGCCGTTGCGCAAGCGCCAGGCGCCGCATTTGATCCCGATGATCGCGACCATCGGCATCGCGATCTTCTTCAACAGCGCGTCCCAAGGCGTATTCGGCGCCGAGAACCTGCGCTTCCCGAGCGAGCTCGTGCCCGACGAGCAGATCCACTTCCTCGGCGTGCAGATCAGCGTGCTCGAGGTTGCGATCATCGCGCTGTCGTTCGCACTGATGGCCGCGTTGTTGATCGTGATGCGCAAGACGCAGCTCGGCCGCGCGCTGCGCGCCATCGCCGAGTCGCCCAAGGCGGCGGCGCTGCTGGGCATCAATGTCGAAGGCCTGTTCTACCTGACCTCGGCCACCGCCGCCGCGCTCGGCGGCGTCAGCGGCGTGCTGATCGCGCTGTACTCGAACGCGGTGTTCCCGCTGATGGGCCAGCCGATGCTGCACAAGGGCATCGCGGTGATCATCCTCGGCGGCATGGGCGACATCCGCGGCGCGCTGATCGGCGGGCTGTTTCTCGGCTTCGCCGAAGTGATGGCTGTCGCCTACATCGGCTCGACGATGCGCGACGCGGTCGCATTCGGCCTGCTGTTCATCGTGCTGTTGCTGCGCCCTCAAGGCATGTTCGGCAAGGTCTTGGAGCGCAAGGCCTGAACATGACGGAGTGGTTCGAGAACTTCTGGCAGGTCTACAACAACCTGGTGCTGACCATCGGCGTCAACGCGCTGCTGGCGCTGTCGATCTGGCTTACGCTGTCGTGCGGACTGCTGGCGATGGCCAACGCGGCGTTCATGGGCATCGGTGCGTACACCGCCTCGATCCTGACGATGAACTACGGCGCGCCGTTCCCGCTCGCGCTCGCCGGCGGCATCGCCGCGCCGACGCTGGTGGCGCTGCTGATCGGCGGGCCGACGCTGCGGCTGTCGGGCGTCTACCTTGCGATGGCCACGCTCGGGTTCGGCGAGGTCGTGCGCGTGCTGATCCTGAACGCCGAGTCGCTGACCGGCGGCGCACTCGGGCTGAACGGCATCCCGCAGCAGACGCAGTGGTGGCATGTGCTGCTCGCGGTCATCGGCGTGCTGCTGATCCTGTGGCGGCTGCGGCGCTCGCGCATCGGGCGGGCGTTCGAGGCGATCAACGAGGACGCGGTGGCCGCATCGCTGATGGGCATCGCGGTGAATGCGCACAAGATGCTCGCGTTCGCACTGGGTGCAGCGATCGCCGGCCTCGCCGGCGCGCTGAACGCGCACCTCACCTTCTTCATCGGGCCGAGCGAGTTCGGCTTCGACCGCGGCGTCGACATCCTGACGATGACCATCCTCGGCGGCACCAGCGGCCTGACCGGCCCCGTGCTGGGCGCGCTGATCATCACGCTGCTGCCCGAGCTGCTGCGCAGCTTCCGCGACTTCCGCACGATGATGAATGGCGCGATCCTGGTGCTGATCGTGTTGTTCCTGCCCAAGGGCCTGTGGGACCCGAAGCGCATCCGGCAATGGTTCGGACGCGGAGCGCGATGATGCTGAAACTCGCCAATGTCTCCAAGCACTTCGGCGGCCTTGCGGTGCTGCAGGACGTGAGCTTCGACGTGCCTGCCGGCAAGGTCTTCGGCCTGATCGGGCCGAACGGCGCGGGCAAGACGACGGTGTTCAACTTGATCACCGGCCTACTCGCACCGACCGGCGGCGCGATCGAGCTGCAAGGCCAGAGCCTGCTCGACCACGCCCCGCACCAGATCACGCGCAAAGGCATCGCGCGCACGTTCCAGAACATCCGCGTCTTCAAGGACATGACGCTGCTCGACAACGTCGTCGTCGGCATGCACAGCCACCTGAGCTACGGCGTGCCGGCCTGGTTGTTCTCGTTGCCCGGCTTTCGTGCGCAGGAAAAGCGCGCGCGCGAGAAGGCGCATGAGCTGCTCGGCTGGGTCGGCCTCGCGTCGAAGGCGAGCGACATCGCCGACAACCTCTCGTACGGCGACCAGCGCAAGCTCGAGCTCGCGCGCGCGCTGGCCACCGAATCGAAGCTGCTGCTGCTCGACGAGCCGGTCGCGGGCATGAACACCGGCGAGAAGGTCGATCTGATGGGCGAGATCACCAACATCGCCAAGCGCGGCTACACGATCTTCATGATCGAGCACGACATGCGCTTCGTGATGGGCTTGTGCGAGCGCATCGCGGTGCTGAACTTCGGCCGCATCATCGCCGAGGGCACGCCGGACGAGATCAAGAACAACGCGGACGTGATCGAGGCCTACCTCGGGCGCGAGGATGACGAGGTGGTGAGTTGAGTGCCTTGCTCGAGGTGCGCGATCTCGAGGTCGCGTATGGCCACATCGAGGCAGTGCAAGGCATCAGCTTCGAGATCCACAACGGCGAGATCCGCACGCTGGTCGGCGCGAACGGCGCGGGCAAGTCGACGACGCTGCTGGCGCTGTCGGGCCTGCTGAAACCAAAGGCTGGCTCGATCCGCTTCGAGGGCGAGGAACTCACGACGCTGCCAACGCACAAAATCGTCGAACGCGGTCTCGTGCAAGTCGCCGAAGGCCGCGCGATTCTCACCACGCTGACGGTGCGCGAGAACCTCGAACTCGGCGCCTACCGCCGCAAGGACCGCGCCGCGATCGCGGGCGATCTGGAGCGCGTGCTCGCCCTCTTCCCACGGCTCGAAGAGCGCATCGGCGGCCTCGCCGGCAACCTCTCCGGCGGCGAGCAGCAGATGCTCGCGATCGGCCGCGCGCTGCTCGCCAAGCCGCGCCTGCTGCTGCTCGACGAACCCTCGATGGGTCTCGCGCCCATCATCGTGCAGGACATCTTCCGCAAGCTGCGCGAGATCAATGCCGACGGTCTGACGATCTTCCTGGTCGAGCAAAACGTGCGCCAGGCGCTGAAGATCGCGACCCACGGCTACGTGATCGAGAGCGGCAGGATCGTGCTCGACGGCAGCGGTAATCAACTGCTGCACGACCCGAAGGTGCTGGCCGCTTACCTCGGCGCCTGACTCCGGCTGACTCCGGTATTGCCCTGACTTGCGACGCGCGCGGCGCAGGCGCACGATGGCCGAATCCTCACTCTCGCGGATTCGCGCCATGAAGAAAGCCAACACCGATCTCTCCCCCGCTGAAGCCGCGCTGCGCGACGCCGCGCTCGAGTACCACCGCAGCCCCGTGCGCGGCAAGATCACGGTCGCGCCGACCAAGCCGCTGTCGAACCAGCGCGACCTCTCGCTCGCCTACTCGCCCGGCGTGGCCTACGCGTGTCTTGCGATCGAGGCCGACCCGGCGCTCGCGTTCGACTACACCTCGCGTGGCAACCTTGTCGGCGTCGTCACCAACGGCACTGCGGTGCTGGGTCTCGGCGACATCGGCCCGCTGGCCGGCAAGCCGGTGATGGAGGGCAAGGGCTGCTTGTTCCAGAAGTTCGCCGGCATCGACGTGTTCGACATCGAGCTCGCCGAGCGCGACCCCGACAAGCTGGTCGAGATCATCGCCGCGCTCGAGCCCACATTGGGCGGCGTGAACCTCGAGGACATCAAGGCGCCCGAGTGCTTCTACATCGAGAAGAAGCTGCGCGAGCGCATGAAGATCCCGGTCTTCCACGACGACCAGCACGGCACCGCGATCATCTCGTCGGCGGCGCTGCTGA
>Ga0307509_10011688_pt1 | contig 10603 bp, 7 predicted proteins | sample 10_EM_MG_FD_202245 | JGI IMG/M metagenome (GOLD analysis project Ga0307509, IMG submission 202245) | Populus trichocarpa ectomycorrhiza microbial communities from riparian zone in the Pacific Northwest, United States - 10_EM | ecosystem: Host-associated > Plants > Roots > Unclassified | place...
CATTATTCACTTCCGTGGGCCTCCGAAAATGGAGTCTCTCGATCGTCGCAACGACGCGTTTCGTCCCAATCACCACGGTCGCTTAAGGTCGGCCCTGATATCGACCACATACCGCGTGGAGTAGGAGCCAAGGCAAGGGGGGCATATAACAGCACCCCGCTTGACCCCCAAGCTGAGGGCCCCAGAGCAGTTTAGAGAATTGTTGATCCAGAGCGGTGTGAACTGAGTGACTTTCCGTTGCTCGTTAGAAGGTTTAAACCCCGAATATCCGGCCGGAAGGTGGAACTGGCAGGACGCCGACCGTTATCTGAGGTTGAAACAATGCAATTCATACCAAAGTCCTTCGATTGGAACTCTGTGAGGTTCCCGAAGAGAACTTTTGGAGTGTGAGGCTCTGGGCAGTGGTATCAAGTGTGGCAGCGGACTGACGATCGTTATAATAAAGTAAGGAATTGTTTTGAGAACGCGACTGTTTGTGGAGAGCGCCTTTGGCCGGCGGGCTTGACCGTAAGAGTCCTTGTGCGAGCACAAGACGATCTTGTTGTCGACGAGGCTCCCGGAGGATATCCCTTGGTGGTCTCGCAAAGGGCAGTGGTGGCCACCATGTTTGGAACTGCTTGGAGTGGGCTCCCAAACGGGTGATTGAGGCTGATTTGGTGCTTACCTGATATGGAGGCAAAATTGCATCCCTGAGTTGACATTGATCAACGTCGGGGTAATCGTCCTCTACTCCGGAGGCTTGTGGGTTTCAAAACGCAATCAACAACCCGAAATTTAGATACGTCACGGTCCAAAGTTCCCAGTCCAGGACGTCCAAGGTTCGCGCCACAGTCCAAGACTTACACCAAACGCCACGTCAACTCGGCCGTTTTGCTGGTGTCACGCAATCGAACCTCGTCGCGCACCAAATGGACGTGGAGTTCCGTCGTCAAGGGCCCTAGGCTGGTCAGAAAGCTAAGGGAGTTAGGTTGGGGGGGGACTGTCCCAGCTGTTACCGCCTCAACGCATGGGACCTATGAGGTGGATCGGGAAAGACCCTCCTTGGTTATGCTGGCCATGTCGGTGACCTTCATCTCGAACTCTAGTCGATAGGCGCCTCGCAGGCGCTATTCGCCGCCAGCTGGCCATCACCCCACCAGCACCTCGGCCAAACGATGCCCAGGGCCTATGGGTCAGCGTGGCTGCATGACCCATACATCTGGTTCTGGCTCTGGGGGTATATGGGGGATGGTGCAATATCTCCGTCGCATGGCGGTGAAAATCTTTGTTTACAATTGCATGTTACCACATAAACAAAAAAATACTGTCCTGTTTTTTTTTTGAAAGCGGTCTATCATTTCGCAACCCGCTGTCATGATCATTATCTGGTTCAGCGCAAGCTTGGCATTACGTAAGGCCGAGACCAAACCTATCCTGGGATGCAAATGACGTACAATTCATTCCTACTACATAGGCATATTTATATTTGGGACGAACGCCAGACGTCCCTCAACTCCCTCTCCCTTGAGCTTCAGCATGGAACAGGTCCGCGCGAGGGGAAACAACTCCAGTCTTTCCCCTACTGTAGACTTGGCTACGACCTTCAACCAAGAGGACCCTCTCCTTTCGACCCCAAACAGGAGAGAGCCTGGTGCGGGGTATCAGGCCTCGCCATCCCCGCCGCCTTCCACGACGAATGCCCAGGATGCCGAAAAACCCCGGCTTTCGGGGTTTGAGCCACTACGATCAAAACCCTTGTTACAAGGCTTCGAGAGACCGAGCTTCTCTCGTATCATAATCCTCACTGTCCTATGCCTTACCACGTATCCGGCGTTCTATATCCTCACATTAGTGGCGAAGGATAAATCGTTGTTCATTGTGCGACTCATCGTCTCCATCTGGTGTTCGGGGGTCGGATTCGGCCTCGGGTACGTCCTTCTTGCGATCGGAGCGCAACACCTTGAGGCAGCGAGTGAGTACTTGAGTGCAAGAGGCTGATTGAGGTTTGAGACTTTCTAATCCTTTATTTCAAACAGCTTGGGCCACCGTGGTTCACATGAGCCACGAAGGTGGAGGAATGAAACTCCGTGATCTTGCCAGAGGTTCGAATAATCCAACAAGCCTTATGCCCGCTCTCCACATCTTCCGATCTCGTTTTAGGAATCGAGAGACTGCCGGGCGTTCGCCCAAATCACACGAGTTCGTCCCCAGATCGTATTCCGTTCCGGGTTTGCTGACATTGCTGCAGCAAGCGGCCATGGTTCCTGTTCTTGACATTCTTCGTCGTCGTCGCCATCCTGGGTCCCCTGTTACCTTTCCTATTCGGTCGCATCATTGCGATCGAAACTTTCGTCCGCGTGCGTCCCACAGATTTGCCCCTTGCATTTCCTAATTCTCGAACAGCACCAAAGCAAAGAATACCGTGAAAATTTGATAGCCGGAGACTTATCCGAGGAGGACCTTGCTCGGGCGGCAGCCCTAACTGGGGCATATATTGTGAGCTGGCTGCGGATGGATTTTGGCCCGCCCGTTCTAACCCCACACCAAGGATTTTGGTCTGAAATGGGCCTTCCCCTCATATGACAGTAGAAAGTCTGCCACCGCCATCGCCGAGATCCCCTACGGCAATGAAACCATCTACTTTGCCCAACCAAGTCTGTCTCAGTTTGCCCCTGGCGGTTCTGGGGCTGGGACTTTCAACCACAACCAATCCGTGTCGACCAGTCTGAAGGATACCGGGAACGACACCCTTGCGTTGACGGGTAGGAACACACCTAAGGGCGATACCGGGTCGGTTTTACGGTATGTGCCATCTACTCGCTAGAGATATACCTCGACATCCTGATATTTGCCGTTTTTAGATACCCCCAGTGGGGAATCAGGAACCACTGTGAGAAGCTGCCCGACCCTGAAGTCAACTTGTGAAGCAACTTGATGTTTCTCCTGTCGGACCAACTCGCTGATGTTCCTGTCAGGATACCCTTATCGAGCGGGGGCTACACCTATGCCTTCCTTCCACAAGATTTTCTCCGAGGCCTGTACGGGTTTTACGGCATGGACCTACCGACGGAGTTAACGAAACCGGATCTCACCTCCCTCTCCTATCAGAACGATACCATCCCATCAAATATCGACCCCTCGACAATCTCCTACGTCAGTGAGTGCTTGTCGGCCCCCTTCGCATTCCCCGTGCCTAACCTACGCACTGCAGCGGGTTTTCCGGACAACGGCAGAAGCATTATCTCCGCGACCAGGGACCCCCCGTTTGATGATCGAAGATGGGTGACCGTCACGACGTACTTCATCCGAGTCTCCACCGATTTCACCCCTTCTGGTCGTTTCCCCGTGTACTCAAATAACTCGTGGGCAGGTCGCAGGATCGGTTACGATGCCGGGGTTTGCTTGGAAATGTGGGAACCCTGGATCGTAGAAACATACAACGCATCTGTCGTATCCACCTCCGCTTTGCGGATCGTCGGGAGGGGGGACGGTAGTACCTTACTGTCGCCGAGTGGTAATATCCGTGGAGCTCCAATCGCGAACACTAGGTATCTCAACAGAACACGCAAGCACGACGTATTCTGGCAAGGGTTTATGAATAGTAACGTTCGGATGGGGGAAGGTTATGACTTGGGTAGGACGTACAGCCCCTCCCCTGGGGTAGGTCCTTGTTTCCCCCCGTACAACATTCCTTCTAACCCGGACCTACCCCACAGGTCGTGTCTTTCACCGAAGGCACTGGTCCTTATGGATACACTGAACTCTCCCCAGATCGACTCGCCATTGCCTGCGCACGGTTTCTTGCGGCTTATGCTCTACCATATCTTGTGGGGTCAGGGCCCGTAGTCGCACAATCGTACGGGGATGAGACAGCTGCATATACTACTTATAAGCGGTGGCAACTGATTGGTCTCCCGCTAGTTGTCTGGGTTCTGGGAATTATTGGAGAGCTGTTCGTCCCGAAGTTACCGCTCAACATCCCGCGAAGGGAATTTGGGGTCTATAGTTGGTTGGCGCTTTTCCAATCTCAGGCACGTGGGTTCACTTGTGTTCCACACACAAGAGCTAACCGGCCGTTGGCGTTCAGGAGCTCCAATTTGAGGCAGTCAATGACCTCCGCAAGCTCATGAGCCTCGAAGAATTACAGGAGAAATTTTCAGACAAGCGTGTCAAGTTCGTGGAGAAAGGCGGGATTGATTTCTTCGGATCATCAGAATGACCTTTTTGTTGCTCTCTCCTTCCACCCTGTACATAGAAGGGGACGGTCATAGTCGCGCCAATGTGCAATGTGGCAACACACCATCACCCCACGTCAGCTTTACCGGTGCCACTCATTCCGGTTTCTAGGCATTCAGGAACCCAACTGACGTGTTCACATCGGAATGGACGGAGATACCGACGAATGGCGATCCGTCAGCGACGATTATATCCATTGAATAATGGAGTTGCCTGGTTGTCGCCGTTGATTTTACGTGGTCCACTGGACCCGGACCGGTGAGATTCCCGCTCGCAGGGAGGCCTGAAGGAGTGGGTGGGCGTAATCCGGGTGCAAGGGGCCGCTCCACACCCCGATGTAATTTGGATTAGACGGGGAGTAGTACAAAGCCACGCGTTATCGTTTGTCAACCGGAAAATTACCCTCAAAACCATATCACCCTGGAACCGTGGTAGCCTCTCATTCGATTTGAAGGTCAGGTGGTGTCCCCGAGTTAACATCGGTCAGCACTGGAGCAATTGCACTCTGTCCTGGAGGTTGTTCTCTGATCTCGCGGTATCGAGCGGGTCCCGAGCGTTCTGTTGCAGGGTCGCAGGCAAACCTGGTTTGTTTGATAACTGCACCGGTTTATGGAACCGTTCTGTGGGTCCACCACACTTTGCTTTCGGCATCTCCCGCATACGCCTGACCCAAGCCAACCGCCACACTTTGCAAGAAGCATCTCCGTCATCCGCCTAGATGATCTTATTACGGTGTCTCGAACAGCTGACGTGGGAATATCCGTTTGAATTCCACTAAGAGCTGTCTGGGCCCCAAATATCTGTATGTCATGCCCGCCCAAACCGTGCAGCCACAGTCCTCTTCGGCTCACTTGCAGGGCTTAACCAGAAACGGGCGGATCTGCTGCACCGTATAAATACACTCGACATCGAACGGGGTTCGCTAAAACAAGCTGCTGATATGGCGACTACCATCGCTCTTCGGGAGGCTTTGAACCAAGGAATCTCATCTGGCAATCTCGTCGACACCAAGATCATCTTGTATTCCCATAGGGACTCCTCCGGTCGAGTCTGTCGGCCAAAAGCGCTCTACACCAACAGCCACATTTTGAAAACAATCCCTTATTTCAATGATCGTGAGTCCACCGCCACACTCAGTACCACTCAGTCTCACAACGTTGTCTTAAAAGTGCTCTTCGGGACCTTTGCGGAATCCCAATCAAGAGACTTCGCCGAGGAGGAAACCGATGACGAAGAATCTGCAGGAGATTACGGATATTTGTCCGACAGCGACCTTGAGGACGATGAAGATGAGAAGGTCGCCACATTCAAACACGTGGCGAATAAGTCAAAGGCTCATCCTTTCGACCCATTTGCCGTTCCCGGGGAAGACAAAAAGATCATCTGTGAAGAGTATGAGGAGCGCGTCGAAAAAGGGAAGGTCGTCAAAATCCCAGACATGGCGTTCGTGACGTGAGTGTGAACCAACGATCTCTCCAGTAATTCGTTGACATTGTTACAGCTTCCAAGCGTTTCTGATGTACCTCTACACGGACGTGATAGAGTTCGCACCTTTTGGGTCCGAGGAAAATCGCAGGTCACGAAGTGCAGAAATCGTCTCACCCTCCGATGACAAGGTTCCCCGACCGTCCCCGAAGTCCACCTACCGACTCGCGGACAAAGTTCGTCCTTGGTATTCTCAGTCTGCTTGGAGTGTCCGATATCTGACGAGCTCCCATCACAGTACGACGCCCCCGAGTTGAAGAACCTCGCTCTGAATCACATTCGCGGTGAGCTGGCCAAGTGCGATATCGTCGAGGAATCTTTCAGTAGATTCACCTCCCAGTGAGCGGGGTCTCCACTGAAGCCGACCATATACTGACAAGGGGGTTCAGGTACGACGAGGTAAGGAGCCTATACATCGACCAGCTGGCGTCCGTTTGGGTGCTGGACTCGGCGACAGAAACGACTCGGGCCAGCGTCGAAAGGAAGATCGACAGTTACGTCGAGGGGGATCTTGAACACGCGACAGACGTGCTCTCTACGTTGTGGGAGATCGTAAATAGGGATGGGGAAATCCAAGCACCTTCGAGTACCCCCTCTAGCGTGAGTCCGTTCCGGATTTTGCCTTCCTCCTGGCGTCATATGGGAGTGCTTACCTCGCACAACCAGGCTGCACAGCCTACGGGCCCCACCTCCTCCGTCGAAATGGCACTCATCAAATCGATCCGCAAAGGCCTCTTCTTTGACAGGAAGTATTGGGCTAGACACTCAAGGACTGGAAATACATTAAAGCCTGTTTACTTTTCAAGCATAGTCATGGGCGACAAGGCGCATCAATTGAATGACTGTGCGTCGAAGCTCGGCTGTGGATTCTGCTAAAGCACTGAGGGTCTTTAGTGGTTAAATACCTCAAGGGTCGAAATGTCCCCATAAACGACCTAGAGGGACGCGTCAATGTCGACAGCGACTGTGAAGGTGATTCGACCTGGGCTGGTGATGTAACGTTGAACGGGGAGCAAAATGAGGAAGAAACCCGTGCGGTTCTCCTTGCTGGGTCATTTTCTGCGTGCGTACTCCTCGCCACACCCTCACGCTGGGAGAAATGACGAGTTATCCAGCTGGAAATCTCTGTTCTTCTACCGCTGCACAGACGTGATATCATTCGCTCCCCTCAAATCGCAAGGTGTCGACTCTCGCTTGGATTACATTCGCCAACAGACCATAGCCGACGCACCGCCTCCCTGCTCACCCAAGAGCATTTACGTTCTGGCGAGCTTGGTGAGCCAACCTTCAATCGAGCATCTCAGACATTGGGCTAAGCATAAAATCAAGCTCGGAATCCAAGCCCTCTGTGACAGTGCGTTTGCGGACATTCAGAGCAAAGTGTTAGCGGCCAACGTAGCGGACGAAGTTTTCTCGTGGGTCACCGCTCGGTGGGTTCTGTCGCGTTCCTCAAATCTGGGGTCAGCATCTTTACGCTGACACCCTCACTCAGTCAAGAGAAGATCATGGAGATGCAGTGTGAGCTTCTGACCTCGAAATACACCGACCCGGGGACAATCGCGCTCGTGAAAGAGAACATCGGTCATATCTCCGATGGGTCCTCCTCCCACTGTGCCGGCGCCCTGAAGCTTGGGTTGAAGAAGGCTTTCGAACTCAAGAGACAGAAGATATTCGCACTGTTGCGGTGCCCTAGAGTCGGTTGTGAAAGACACACTACCCCTGTCACGTGCTCAACGGTGGGAGCAAACGTCTATTGCACAAGTTGCCAGTACAACTATGGCAATTACTACATGCAGTGCGTTGGTTGTTCGTACAACAGGACCCACGGAAGTTATGTATCATGCCAAAGTTGCGGAAGGAAGTTCTTATAAATAAGGGTATTTGGTTGGACTGCCTGGTAGAAGATGTTTGGGGTACGTAGTGTTGTTGTACTATGCGTTACACCGAGAAAACAGACCGTACCGTTCTTCACTTCAATAGGGCGAGTATTTTAATCTACTCTGAGGCCGGACCGGCCCCGCGCGGCAGTTGGACCTGATCGGGGATCGAGCGGGTCTTCCGATTTTCGACCACTGGAGGCGCGCAGAGATGCTACGCCGAACTAGTGAATCCGGTCATCGTGCTGACTCATTTTCGATCTACGTGGTCGAGGTGGATAGACGATCGTTTACTGCATAGACCAGGGAGGCACAGGACCGGAAATGAAATTGACGACGGGGTAAGAAATCAGGAGATAGAGAGCCAGAAACGACGTTCAGACGACGAAGTGAGGGTGGGAAGTGAAGTCTATAGATCTACGAAAATAGAATCGAACACTCACGACCACAGACATGAGAGGGCGGCACCGTTGGCGCCTCTCTGGCGGGAACATTTTGAATTCGATGTTCCACTCCCCTTGCGTCGCCCCTGTCTCACATAGGAGGATCTGTCAAGGGATCCCACATACATATGACCTCCGCTCATTTTGAACCTGGGAGCAGAGTTTCTTACGCTTTGTCTTATTGTGGCAGAAGTTCGCAAGGTTCACGAGGGTTTCAGCGAGCTAGAAAAGGACCAAAGAGCCGCAAATCAGGGCGCCCGGTCCCCTTGAATCGATGGCCAAGCTACAGAGGCAGATCGCCGAGTCGTTGATTGATCTTCCGCATCATGTATCGACGGAACGAGGCCTGACCCTCCCCGATTTACACATTGATGGGATCCAATGGAACCGCGCGGCCCGGGGGTACTAACCTCTTGGACGTGGCGGCCACAAGTACGCCCCCCTCACTTATTTTACTCCTACTCTCACAGACGCACATCTATTCTTGGATTTCATAAAGCGGTGCTCGATATCCCACGGCCACAGCCCCAGGGTCCGGGAAGAGGAACGGTGGGTTTACTTTGGTGGATTCCGCACGCCGGCGATACGGTGGGTATCAGTGGTATGCCTGAAGGCGTTAGGGCCAAGCCAATCCTGTGCTGCGGGTAACGTACAACTCGCTACTGGTGTGCATATACTTTCATTCGGGCCAACGTCAGACAACCCTCAACTTCCTCTCCCATGAGCTCTCAGCATGGAGCATGTTCGCAGGTAAAACTACCATCATCCTCGAAGGATTCCCGGCGTACCTGCGGATCGCCGCTACGATTGAAACCACTCTTCCGAGGGTTCGAGGGTCCGAGCTTCTCTCATATCGCGATCCTCACTATCCTATGCCTCATCACATACCCGGCGTTCTACATCCTCACATTAGTTGCGAAGGATAAATCATTGTTCGTGGTGCGACTCATCGTCTCCGCGTGGTGTTCAGGGATCGGATTCGTTCTTGGATGCATTCTTCTCGCGATCGGGGCGCAACACCTTGAGGCAGCGAGTGAGTTCATACTGGTTGGGTATTGAGACTTTCTAACAGTTTATTTCAAACAGCCTGGGCCACTGTAATGCACATGAGCCACGAAGGTGGTGACGGAATGAAACTCCGCGATTTGGCCAGAAGCTCGAGTGGTTCGAAAAGCTTCATCCCCGCCTTCCATCTCCTCCGGTCTCGTTTCTGGAATCAAAAGACTGACAGGCGTTCGCGTGAATCATTCGAGTTCGTCCCCGGATCTTCTTCCACTCTACTCCTTCTCACGGTACTGCAGCAAACGACCGTGGTCCCTGTTCTTAGTGTTCTTCATCTTCCTCACCATCCTGGGGCCCCTGTTACCTTTCCTACTCGGACGCATAATGGAGATCAAAACTTTCGTCCGCGTATGTGCCACGCACTGGCCTCCTTACATCCCCTAATTTCAAACAGAATCAACGCAAGGCGTACCGCGAAGTTTTGATCGCTGGAGACTTATCCAAGGAGGACGTTCATAGGGCGGTAGACGATGGATGGTTCTTTCGCCCTGGGAGAACCACGTCTGACACCACCGAGTTACTTTACGGCAACGACACGGTCTATCTCGCCCAACCGAGTCTGTCCCAATTCGTCACTGGCGGTTCTGGGGCTGGGGCTTTCAATCTCAGTCCATCTGCATCACTCGGTCTGAAGGATACATCGAACGTGTCGGCGGGTAGGAACCCACCTAAGAGCAACACAGGCGTTGTTTTACGGTACGTACCGCCCGCTCGCGAGACTCCCTAATAATCGGCTTTTTCAGATACCCCCAGTGGGGAATCAGGATTCACTGCGAGAGGCTGCCCGACCCCCAAGTCAATTTGTGAAGCGACTCAACACTCCCTTTGAGCCAACTCACTGACCTGTTCCTACCTAGGATACCCTTATCGAGCCAAAGTTACACCTATGTCTTCGTTCCTCGAGATTTTCTTCGAGGCTTGTTTGGGTTGTACGGCCAGGACCTACCGACAACATTCACGGATCCGGGGTTCGGTGCCCTGGGGCCAGGTGATACCATCCCATCAAATATAGACCTCTCAACCATCTCCTTCCTCGGTGGGTTCCTGCCTACCCCTCTCTTGTGCAACCTTCGCGTCTAACCCGCACGCTACAGCGAGGGTGCCGGCCAACGGCGAAGGTTTTAGCATCCGGTCATTGTACGGCCCACACCCAAACGATGATCACGAATGGATGACCATCGAAACGGTCCTCCTCCGGTTCTCCAGCGATTACGCGCCCTCCGGCCGTTTCCCTGTATACTTGAATAGCTCGGTTGATGGGCGCTGGATGGGTTATGATGCCGCAGTTTGCGTGCGAAAGTACGAACCTTGGATCATAGAAACGTACAACGCAACCATCGTATCCCCCTCCGCTTTGCGGGTCATCGGGAAGGGGAACGACAGTAACCCGCTGTTGCCGAGTGGTAAGATCCAAGGAGATCCAATCACGAACACCAGATACCTCAACACAACGGAAAAATACCATGCATTTGCCGTAGCCCACCGCAATAGCATCGAATCGATGACGAAAGATAACAGTTT
>Ga0307509_10011690_pt1 | contig 10601 bp, 8 predicted proteins | sample 10_EM_MG_FD_202245 | JGI IMG/M metagenome (GOLD analysis project Ga0307509, IMG submission 202245) | Populus trichocarpa ectomycorrhiza microbial communities from riparian zone in the Pacific Northwest, United States - 10_EM | ecosystem: Host-associated > Plants > Roots > Unclassified | place...
TTTGCCGGTGAAGGTAGGGTAACTTGGGTTCCTCAGTAGGGTAACTGGGACCCATGGGCATAATGACCAAATTCCCAAGGTAGGGTAACTTTGCCCTCTTATGCCTTTAACCCCTCAGGAAGTCCTCTAGTCGACCACAGAAGTCGTCTCGGAGGCCCGTGTAACATTCCCATAATTCTCTTGACCTTATGCGAATGTCTTCCCGAAAGGTTACCCTGCCTAGTAGAGTACCTCAAAGCTACTCAACTATTCTCTAGGCCTTATCCTAGGATTACCAGCCATGTGTATAATATATAGGAGACCATACCACCTCTGGATACCACTTGGTATACCATTTGAGCTAAGGTGATAGTGATTGTAGCTACCTCTCGTAGGGTCGTTACAACAGCCCTCCATTGGGATGAACAAGGGTGGCCGATTGATACAAGCTATTAACCACACATGATAAGATAAACAGCAGTGAGCCACGTGAATCATGACAGCAAAATAAATTGGTCGGGGCACAACAACTCAATAATAAATGAAGAGGAAAGGAGAAGAAATAAACATCCGATATTGTTACTATGTGAATGCTTCAGCTCTTGAGGAGGACGTTTGGTAATTTTTTGATCATACGGGTATCATCATACTGTCCTATCTCAATCATGTTAGTCTGGCCATCATGCCTGTTGCTAACTTACTCCGTACATACTTGTACATGTATCTCTCTCTTATCGCAAGGTATATGTTCCATTTGTGCCAGATAAAAATACAGGGGGGTAACTCAAGAAAAGGGGTCTGGATAATAAGAATGCTAAGCGAAAGAGCTAAGAAAAAAGTAAAAAAGGTGGCTTAAAGTATGACATGTATACATTACAATAAAACAGTTACAAAAGAAAGAAAATAAAATGGAGAAATAGAATAAGTTAGGAGGATTTATTTCTTAAGAGATAATTTTACTATCACTACTAAAGAATATCCTTCTCATTAGCATCATTATAATATTTTCTTACTTTAAGTCTTTAAATTATTATATTTTACCTAAACAATGTCTTTTCAACCATGTGCCTCTGCAAAACTGTGACTGCGAAAACATTCTGGTTCCTAAGTGTGGAAATCCTAAAAAGTATGCTGATACCGATTGTGGCTATCTTCTTGGTACTCATCGCTCTTCTACAATTTCAACAGAAAAAATGGGCCATGTAGGAGGAAATAGTAAGAAAGAAAATCAAATTATTTTCTTAGATGATGAGAAGGACTCCAATATTCAGGTTTTGGGATTTCAAAAGATATCAACACTAAACCAACAGTCAAGAATACCACCCTGATCTATGGTATTTTCTACCAATACTTGTCCAGTAATAAAACCTGAATCAGCAATCTCCTTCAACACCAAGGCCAATCGTGTGCGACAAAAAGCTAGCTCTAAAGGCTTACACAAGACTCAGTCTCTACCTAAAAGCGGTTATGCACCTCGAATAGTCTCCTCTATTATCACTTTCTCCTCTTATTTACTACCTCTCAGACCACTTCAAGTCAAAACAACAATCTGGACCCACCACGATGGTAATCATATGGTCAAAGACAATCATCTCCAATGGTGAGATTTTTCTTTAAATAATCAATGTATTGACTATAATGATTGGTTTAGAGAATATGTCTGAGGTCATACAGGATAGCAGGAGCGAAAGGGGGAAAATTCATTCAATTCAATATTGTTCCCACAGGCCTGATACTTATTAGTAAAACTGAATTAAAGGGTTATCCAACTACAATACCAGTTTCTGATCGTGGTGGCTCATGGCGATCTATTGCAAAATATTCCTGGGTTTTTGGAAGATTTACCAATTGATAAAATTCCTCAAGGATTAATGAAGAATAAAGCTACTGCTACTGTATCACAAAATATTTGCTCTTTGTCACTTGTCGTACATACAACTCTGATTGAAGAGCCAAGAAAAGATCTAGTACCAGGCTGGAGTTCCAAGAAAACCAAGAAAGAGAATATTAGAAACATGGGTAAAAAGAAATATGTTAAGCATGAGGTAGGAAATATTAACCCATACCAGAAAAGAAGTAAGAAAAACATAACAAATAATATAATAGTATATCACAATACAGCCTGCTACTTTATCAGCCTTACTTATGGTTGAAAATCCTATCTCAATTGAGTCCTTGATCAAAAGAGATTCACCAGAACCGCTATTACCTCTACCTGACTCAATACCTACAAAATCCAGCTTCCGTTCAAGTTTGCCATGGCAAGCAATTCCTGCCACGCTATCCAGTCAGAATGATAGATGTAGAAGAAAGCGATCTACAAGTATCCTATCACCAGAAGGAATTTCAATTCGCCGGAGGTCACCTGGAAAGTGTGGAAGAATTGTCCACTTTCCAAGAACAACCATTTGCCACTTCTTACTCTGGGGCGATTCTCAAAATTCTTTAGTTGGAAATTTAGATGAGAACAGTTTGAAATCAGATAAGAGGAAGAGTGAGGGAGAAATATCAGAATCTTGGTGGAGTTCAGAAAGTGACAATTATGTAGAATAAGTGGAACTGCATGCTATTGATTCAGTGGAAGGTATAAAGTTGAACTTTTTTGTTTATTTAAAGTTATAGTTTTAAAAATGAGTATTTAAATAAAAGATATATTTTGGTTTGTAAAAATAGTTATTTTATTAGAAAATATGATAACTGAAATACGATTAACTAAAATAAAAGAGAAAAAAGGAAGAGAAAAGCAAGTAAGTAATGTAAAGAAAAATAAAAAAACATCTTATATCACATATCGGTGCAGTATTTATAATGTTAATATATTCAAAATAAAACCATCATTGAGAAAATCTTCAGAAAGCTCCTTATCATTTTCCATTCTATCTGTATCAATAATCTTATCTTCTTCAAAAGCCGTCTCTTTTTCATCATCAGTCAAGTGCAATCTAAACTCGTTAGGCGGTTCTCTAGCCTCTTGCTTATATGATTGTTGCACCGTAATTCATTCTTCTGCTCTAATTGGTAGTTTGAGAACAACAACATTGGCTCCACCTTGTTCAACATATTGGGAAACCGCTTGTCTAAGAAAGATATAGGCTTCTTGATGATTGTCCAGGAAACTGAACTCTGGTGGATAGCCTCGAGCTTGAAGAAGCTCGTGACATTGGGATTGTGTACTTTCGGTAAGATACTGATTAAGGTTATATGAACTAACTTGTTGCTCCAGTGCTTTGAGAATATCAGAATCAGGAACGGATCCGTAGTCTTTGACTCTGTCATGTGGGTAATTGTAAAGCCGACATGGTTGACCAGTAGGTAAGTAATGTTCACAGTTTCTGTTAGTCGGGAGCTTATCTCAAAGTCTTGCTAGATTCTTACGCACACAAGAATTGCTCTATATTAGTACGAGATATACAGCTTTATCAAAGAATGAATGTATATCTGAACCCTAAAGCTCGCTAGAAGTAGAACAAACCCGGAGGCATCCGTTGTAGCTACTCAGGCAACCAGAAGAGTTCACGTTCCTTGAAGTAACTCACTGATTGGAATGATACATGTTTGAACTCTATCACATATCCGGTACAGCTGCATATTTATGCATCCTGCTTTGAAAGATGGCCATCCGAACTAATCACTCGGTATTCCATGAGAACTATTGGTATGTTTGCATACAGGCTGCATATATTATACCATAGTCTATTAGTGTGAAGAGATGGAAGACTATCTACTGGCGGAGTGGAAACACCCCCAGATAAATTAGTAGTCAGGAGACTCTCTGAGTTCGAGTAGGGCAATTACTTTCAGGGACAAACAGTGTTCGCACTTTCCTGAACAAAGCTAAAGGACCGAAAGATACATAAGTCTTTAAGAAAGGAAAGTAGCGCAAACTGTTGTATAAATAGAAGGGCTCTTCCCCAGTGGTTGAGGAGGAATCAAACAATGGAGAAGAAACCTTAACAATATATCAAGTTATTAAGAAATCCTCTAAGTTTGAGAAAACTTGTAAATTACTTTACCAAGCCTTCCTGACATATCTCTGAATACTCGAACTACAGCCTAGTTAGCTCAATACCTCTTCAGGTTAGCTACCCCGTAACAGAGATAACTCAGGCCAATAATCTTTATCGTAGACGGAGATTGTCTAGGAAGGCTCGGTAATGGAGGTAGGTAGCGTGATAAAATATTGTCTCTCGTAAACAATTATATATTGATAAGATCTTTTCTCCATTGCTTGATGATATTCAAATAGCCCCGCAGGCACCTCAATATTTATATACCACGTCTGGGTGGTCACACGCTACATCTAGTTCTCATACAAACTAAGTACCTGCTCACAATTTCCAGCATTTTTCTGAAAGTCCGAACACCATCTGACCCTGACAATTCTGTTATCTCACTTGACTTGTGAATCGCAACACCATGAGTTTTCCTGACTGTGCTCATATCCATCTGTCTATTTGTCATGATTCATCTTCGTCAACATGGAGTCTTGCTTACCACTGCATATGCAGAATGGTCTCCATGATTGAACCAACATAGGGGCCAGCTTTGTTATCGAACCTGTAACAAACCAGCCTTCCGTGAAGGTGTTCGTAACGGGAAACGACTATCTTACTATCATAGGCTATCGACATAGCCTACGTTGTTTGCTTCGTCTATCGTTATACACTAACCTCTTGCGTTCGTGGTAGGTATAGTGATCGTAGGAAGTCCTATCGTGTAGGAATAGAGGACTCGCATACAAGCGAGGTATCATAGAGATAAGGGCATTAGGTATCTCGAACATATTGCACCTATGGAAGGTCACTGTCAATGGGCTTGGCCCGTGCCCCAGTATCTGAGTGGTGTATTACTTAGATGGTTGCGTGAAGAGCTCTAACTACTGTGACCGAGTCTCCTACTTATAGACTCTTCACGCCCACAACCCTAACCCTGGTGACTCATAACTCGAGTCACGCTGTCTTATGACTCATAATGAGTCATGCCCGAAATCCATCAGATGACTCCTATGAGTGACTGCGCACGTACCGTAAACCAATCATAAAACATAAAACATGTCAGGTGCGCAAAGCGCGTCACCTGCGTGGAACTCGTGACTCATAATGTGAGTCACGCGCCAAGGTCATTACATCATTATGACTCACAATTGTGAGTTATAGAAACATCAATCAATCATATCATAACGATGACACGCAAGTGCGAGTCATGTGAGAACTATGAGTCAACTGACTGCATAGCGTGAAACATAAACATACCATATGACTAATAACTATTAGTCATGTGAAATCTTCCTTTCTTAGTCACAATTTGTGACAGAACCTCTCTGCATTGCAGTTTCATCCTGCACTCGACAGCTGCGAGGCTTAAGATAGACTTGTTCCGATAATCACACCAATGGCTATTATCCCTCTATATTTATATCGTTATAGTATAGTTCCATCAGTATTCGAAGAATACTAGTGACGTATATGCATGTGCATATGCTAGATTTCTCAAACTACTTCATCCAACAACACCATTCACTTCTGCGACTTTCATCACGGGAGCGTTGAGTATAGAATGATGTTGCTTAACCATTGTCCATAAAAGCGTCCCGTTACATAGTGACCACCTTTGCAACTCCCGTCTTTAGCGCTCAGTAACCTTATACGACATCGACCAACTTGGCTTGAACAACTTGCATGAGCTCGCTGAAGGTCCTCCCTCATATATCCTGCGAACGACATCCGGTCAGATTGACGGCTGCGACGTATACAGGGTTATGCGGAGGGCTCCAATGACCATGTCTTTGGTGAGGGGACGCAACTACGACGGCGTCTGCCGATGTAGCGCTGTCCCAACGCTGGTGCGGGAGAGGGGTGTTGGCAGTCACCTTTTGAACTTAGTACCTATGTAGGGTAACTATAGGTCTTAATTCACTAAGGGAAGGCTAAGCCTTCCTGTATGCCTAACAGTTATATTGTCGTCGTATACGATAAGTATTATGAACTTGAACAAATATTTGTGTATGTGTCCGAATCATATTCATGTAAATATATTGCATGCAGATAACATCAATACTCCCTCCATCAAAGTAACCTTGTCATTCCAAATTGGTGAAGAGATTACGCCAAGAATCAGTTTGCCTATTTGGAAGCAGGTTCCACCATCATTCAATCTCTTTGTTTTTTGTTGATGTTCCATAGGAGTAAGCTTTAGCTAATGAAAGCTGACTATTGGCAGCTCTTTGAAGAGCCAAATAAGAATTACACAATAGTGTAGTTTCTCCTTCTTTATCCGACCGAATCAGTTTTGGGATGATATTTGTAGAACCGACTGTCGCAAGATACTACTTATTGACTGAAATAGTAGTTCAGTTTGAGTGGCCAATATAGCACCAAACAATATACCATGAATATGCATCAATCACAGTGTATATTTGAAAGCCAAACCATGATAGCTTATCATGTCCATCAATAGACCATTTACAATTGAGTCCTTTTACCATAAACTGTCCTTGCTTTCGCATTTGACCCGTATTTCTTGGCTCTACCCCTATCGAATCTAACCGCTTTACTGCTTCTCTTAGTCCTCTTATATAATTATTCTTTACATTAGTTTCAATTTTAGTAAATAGGATTATATGATTCTAAAAAATTAATATCAACTTACTCAGATACAAGAACACCTTGCATTCTTATATTAGCAATTGTGTAAGTGCCAGTATCCCATCTTAATGACTGTCTGGACTCTAAAGCCCTTGCAATAGCTTGATGGGCAACTATGGAAACCTCTTGCTTCGTAAGATTCATTCGATTCTGACACAAAATGTATACACTTGGATACAAGCAGAGTTTGCGAAGTTGCAAAAGTGATAGATTTTATCTATGTCATTTTAATACTTGTATCATGGAAATGGCAGAAAGGTTCTGTAACCATAGCTTTTTAACTTTGTTGACTAAGAAAGAGTCCTCGAACAGTCGCTTTTGTTACAAAGTTTCACTCCTTCAGCTTGGTACGATATGTTTTAATCATATTATATTATATTATTAGTATAATGCATTAATCTCTTCAATAATTATACATGCCCGGGTTTAAAATTCAAATCTTGAGATAATATCTCTCGTGTTTCTTTTGTGTCCCTTCTTCTGTAATATATCATTCATATATGAGATCCTTATAGATATCCCAATCGTAAAGAGTAGCCATAGTGAGAGCTTTGCTAATATTTAAAGAATTATTCTATGAAATATGAAATGATCTTATACATGTCTTTTATAAGAATATTTGATGTTAAGATATTTGAATGGAAAATGGAGTGATATATATATTTAGAACTTATTCTAAATTTATAAAATCCCTAATTGGGTCAAAGAGCAGTAGCAAGGTAAAAGCTAATATTAGCCGTTAAGGTTTCTAAAAATTGATAATTGTTGAGAAAGTATTTTATTATTCTACTAATAATAGAACAAAAAAAATTAATTTTACATAAATCTACTATTTCACCCTTTTTCAATACCATATGGGTATTTCCTCAAGTGGAATAATAGGATTGCCTCCCTGTTTTTCCTCAACAAAATCAAAAACAACTTAGGTGTGTATAATGAACAAGACTAAATTGATGTCCTGTCCAATACCAAACATAATGTGGGATAAGATGAGATTTTAGAAAGAGAACTTTTCCTGAATATAGAAATGCAATTAGTATCAGAATTATATATTAAAATATATTGTAAACAGAAGAAATGAATTTAACATACCTGCTGCAACGGGAATTGAGATTCCCAAACTTGGAAGACAAAAGTAGCCATCTTCAAACCTTCCCAATGGTACAATAGCACAAAACCCTTTACAAACATCCTTTAAATCCAAATGAACATCTATAAATGTATCTAGTACAATTCCCCCGGAGGTCCAGATTCCCAAACAATCCTTTTGTCCTTTGTTTGCATCATTCTTTGGCAAACCCTTAAAGACTTTCTTGTGAATATGAAAACTCTCAGGAGCGACAACTTCAAAAACTCCCTCTACTTAAATAGAAAGTGGTTTAATTACATACAGAAATTGATGAAGAGCATTGGTTCTATCACGTCCAGCACTCTATGCATCTGGAGGCCCATGCGACAACTTGATATTATTGATTTTGGCATCGGATTGAGCAGCTGTATAGACATGAATATTGTGACTTGTTCTGAAATTCTTGGGAGGTGGATTAGGTGGACTGCCAGAACGAACTCGAGGAGAAGGATCATCAGAAGATTTATTTTGTTAATGACTCTTATGCCTATTAGGATCATCTTTGCAGACTGAATTTGATGTGAGATACTCATAAAGACTATGCTCGAGGCTGACCTGTAGGGTTGATGGAATTACTGGCTTCTCATAACCTGAAGGGCCACTAGTTGCTACGTTAATAGCTAGTATTTCTCTATTAGTTTTGATCAATACAATTAGTATTAAAACAAGGTAAGTTTTAGTTTGAATAAGTGAATTATCTTTGATCAGACCCATCTCTGATTATAGAGTTTTTTCAAGACAACTTCCTTAAGGTACTTTCATTTTCAACTTCGAAGTTCTTAATCCTGGCTTCTGGAGGCTGAGCTTTAACTGCTGTGTCTACCACATTCTATAGATAGAATCCCTGATCAATAAACTCTTCAAAAGTGGAAAGAGTTCTCCTGAGATTAATGTTGTAACCTTGTGCATAGCAGGATGTAAACGGAAATACTTCAACCTCTTGATCAATAGTTGCTTCCTCTATCAGCCCTTATACCAATACATACTCCTTTCATGTTTTGCAATAAGTTATACCCGGACTAGTAATGGGTACTGAAACTCCTTATCCTGGAGGAAGATGAGAAGAGGATAGTATTGAAGGCCTCTTAATACCATTTCTCTCTAAATATTTCACTTCATGAACTGGGGTTCCAGCCCGCCGCTTCCGGTTCCTGATAGTATCCATCAATATTTCTACCAAATGAGTTCACATCTGTCTCCCAAGAGTTCACCTGGAAGTAAAAGCAAATATCTCAGATAACATCAGCTCAACAGTTGTAGAAAGAATGCTGAACGGTCGAGTGATACAAATTGGAGAAACTAAACTATTATCTAAATAAATAATTCATGGTTAGTTAATACAAAAATGTCAAAAAATTGGAGAAGAATGATAAGATTAAGGAGAAAAAGAATAATATCAAAGAGGAAGCAGAGGCCCGACAGCGAGTCCAAGTGGATGGGGGAGAACAGAAGAGAGCAGAAACTGGATGTCCGAGAGTGAGCACCAGGGTACAAGAGTGAGTCTGGCAAGGTGCCACACAATTTGAGGTTTATTTCCAATTCTAGAAGTGCGCCAGACTTTTTTCCCTCTACCAAAAAAAGCGATGGAACAGGTTTGTATGGGAGAAAACTCAAGTAACTGTAAATGAGGTGCATCCGACTTTAGGTACCCCCGAGTACAAGCCTGAAGAGCTCAGGAAGAACAAACCAGCCCCAGAGCAGACGCCAGAAAGGTAGTTCAAGCTGTAGAGCCCGGGGAGGGGCCAGGGGAGAGAGGGCAGAGGGGCCCAGGGGCCAGAAGGGCCTCTGCAGGCAAGAAGGAAGAAGTGCTACTTGGGAAGAGGAAGAAGTGCAGCTGGGGAAGTGGAAGTACAGCGACTGGTGAGGAGAAAGGCGAATGAGTTCTGTTGGAGAAGAAGAAAAAAAAAAGAGGTCGCTGGTGGGGAGGAAGATGTATGCGGCTGGAAGAGGAAGAATAGCTGCTGGCCAGGAGGAAGGTGAAGGAATTCCATCGGCAAAGAAAAAAAAAATTGCTGGTGAGGAGGAAGATGTGTTTCCTGGAAAGAGAAAGAACAGCAGCTGGTTGGGAGGAAGGCGAAGATGTTTTGTCAGCAAAGAAGAATAAAAGTCGCTGGTGGGGAGGAAGATGTGTGGCTGGCAAAAAGGACTCAGAAGAAATGTGGCTGGCGAAGTGGAAGTCATTTGGCCAGTGAACAGAAAGGAAATTGGTCAGAGTGTTTTCAAGTAAAAGAAAATAGTTGGCAGAAGCTAGACAGGTGTCACAAATTGTGACTAAGCAAGGCAGATTTCACATGACTAATAATTATTAGTCATAAGGTATGTTTATGTTTCTATGACTCACGATCGTGAGTCATATATGGTTATGTTTTCACACTATGCAGTCAGTTGACTCATAGTTCCCACATGACTCGCACTTGCGTGTCATAGTTATGTTATGATTGGTTGATGTTTCTATGACTCACGATTGTGAGTCATAATGATGTAATGATTTTTGCGCGTGACTCACATCATGAGTCACGAGTTGCACACAGGTGACGCGCTTTGCGCACCTGACATGTTTTATGATTTGCGATTGGTTTAAGGCATGTTGCGCAGTGACTCATAAGAGTCATCTGATGGATTTCGGGCATGACTCATTATGAGTCATAGGATCGCGTGACTCGAGATATGAGTCACCAGGGTTAGGGTTGTTGGCGTGAAGAGTCTATAAGAAGGAGACTCAGTCACAGTAGTTAGAGCACGAACCATCTCCCCTACACCTCCGGCGATTGAAATCTCAACACCAGGGAAATCATCGTGGGATTCCACCACCACCCCCTCTCCTCCCCCTTGATGGCTTCTGCCTAGGG
>Ga0307509_10011691_pt1 | contig 10601 bp, 7 predicted proteins | sample 10_EM_MG_FD_202245 | JGI IMG/M metagenome (GOLD analysis project Ga0307509, IMG submission 202245) | Populus trichocarpa ectomycorrhiza microbial communities from riparian zone in the Pacific Northwest, United States - 10_EM | ecosystem: Host-associated > Plants > Roots > Unclassified | place...
TTTGTCGAAGATGGGGAATGGCTTTCTTCTGTAGTTAGGATTTCTGTATATATAGGGCACCGCTGGCGGAGCAGAACGAATAAGAATCCTAAGGTACACTCGACTGATCATAGCCCAATTAATTTGAGGTTATGAGCCCGGATCGCGCCAGACAATAACCCTCTTCAAATATCTCTTACTCTATTTTGCCCAAATCTTTCTTCGCTTCACATTCGTCACTTGCTCGATTCCCAATGGCCACTAGGAGAGCAGCAGCTGCAGCCAGTGCCGAAGCGGAAACCACAACACCTGCATCCCCTACCCCAGCTCCCATTGCCCAACATCCATACACTTCGCTTAGCCACTCTATTGAGAAGTTAGATGGATCAATGGCGACCGGTAAAAGCAACTATGTTGCTTGGAAGTTTCGTGTGTTACGTATCTTGAAGGAAAAAGGACTTTCCCGTGCTCTTGAAGAGATCCCTGCTGATGATACCGACTCCGCCTCTGTTAGTACTATTACTGATCGGGCAAATGACCAGGCATTTACCATCATTTGCCTAAACATACGCGATTCCCAGATACCCCACATCCAAACCGCCAGTAATGCTAAGGAGGCCTGGGAAGCTCTCGCGAAGGTACATCAGGGTATCGGCTCAAATGGACGCATGATTCTCATGCAGCGACTATGGGGCCTACACCTTATGGAAGGACAAGAGATGTCAGCACATCTAAATAGTTTCAAAGAACTATCTACTCAAGTCGCAAATCTCTCACCCGACGGAGTCGGCATACCAGATACGGATCTGGTATCGATGCTCAGCCTTTCTCTACCACAGTCTTACGAGCCATTGATAATGGCAGTTCAGTCCCGGGCAGACACCATCACCTTCGACTTTCTCTGTGGACGTCTGCTTCAGGAAGCAACACGACGACAGGCAGCCAGCACCAGCACACAAGACCAGAATGAACAACCACTTTCAGCGATGACTGTAGGGTCTGGACACCGCTCCGCTATGTATATGGGAAGGGGCAGTTATCGCTCGGGAAATAGGGGGTTCGCACGAGGAGGTTTTGGAAGAGGAACGAGAGCAGGTTCTTCAGGTAGATTTAGAGGACGCGGATCTGGTCAAGGAGCAGTTAGTGGACGATGTCACTACTGCAATAAGGAAGGTCATTGGAAAAATGAATGTCTAAAGCGGAAGGGGGACCAACAGAAAAACACCAGCGGAGGACATCTAGCCTTCATGGGAAAGACTAGTCAGGAAGCCGGAATAACAGACTGGATCATCGACTCCGGCGCATCAAGACATCTTACTGCAAATCGAATGCAATTAGAAGACTATATCAACATACTACCAACTCCGATAACGATCGGAAACGGAAAAGAAATCACCGCGATTGGTCAAGGAAACATTACTATCCCAACAACCTCTGGAACCGTACTCCTGGCTGGGGTCCTACATGTTCCAGACATTGGGAGCAATCTCATCAGCGTAGCCAGTATTGTGGACCAGGGCTTTCGAGTAGAGTTTACTAAAACTACTTGTTCAGTTAGTAAAAGGAATGCGGTTCAAGTAATAGGCAAGAGGCAGGGGAATATCTTCTATCTTACAGGGTTGACAGAAGTAGCGTTAGCGGGAGTATCACGGGCGAGTGATCGTACCTCATTGGACATCTGGCATAGAAGAATAGGCCATCGCAGCCTAAGCCAGCAGACTACGCAAAAGATTCAACAGTCAGTTATCGGGTTGGACATTATCACCAGTTCAGAGCCAGGGAAAGCGAGTACAATCTGCAGTACATGTATGGAGGGAAAGCAAACGAGGGACAACCTTACGGGAGAACGAAACAAGTGTGGGGAGGTATTGCACACTATTCATTCGGACATATGTGGCCCGATGGCAGTAGAGGGATTTATGGGCGAACGGTACTTCGCTACTTTCATTGACGAACGATCAGGACGGATGGCGATTTCCCTATTGAAGCAAAAGTCAGAGGTGTTTGAGCGGTTCAAAGAATATCAGGCAAAGGTAGAGCGGGAGACTGGGAAACAAATCAAGCAGTTAAGATCAGATGGGGGAGGAGAATACACAGGGCATGGCTTTAGGAATTATCTTATTGAGCGAGGGATTACGCACAAGATTACGCCACCCTACACACCAGAGCATAATGGAATAGCCGAGCGGGCTAATCGAACTATTACCGAGATGGTTAGGTGCATGCTTTTCGATGCTAAATTAGGTCAAGAGTTCTGGGGGTATGCGGCTCTTACGGCAGTTCATATCATCAATCGGCTTCCTACTAGCACGCACAACAAGACGCCTTTCGAGATTTGGTTTGGAGTACAACCGTCCATAAACCACCTACGAGTATTCGGATGCACAGCGTATAGGCACATTCCGGTCCAAACACGAAGAAAACTAGACCGGAGAGCAAAGCGGGGCCGGTTAGTTGGATACAAGGAAGAGAGTGGTAGTCGAGTATACCGCATCTATGATTTGGAAACCAAGCAGGTATACATGACACGAGATGTTATATTTGATGAAGAGATAGCAGAGCCCTTACCCGAAGACTCCCTACATACCACTCAAGTGAACGAAGGGGAATCAAAGCAATCTACCGCCAGAGATATACCAAACACCAGGTCAGCAAAATGCCTACAGAGAGACGGAAGCACCGCCCAGTTACAACAAGAGGAATCGAGCATCGGAGAACCTCTGCCCCCAATTGACCCTGAAGAGAGCGGAAGTCCAGTACACACCTATGATGAGGATACAATTGTAGTTCGGAGACCTCAGGGGAAGGAAGGTGAGAAGGTGGAGGCCGCAGTAGATGCAACAGATATACCTGCCATCCGGAAATCCCAACGAGTACACCAGAGACGCGAGCTGTTCAGTCATACAGCTTATCCAGCATATATGGCCTTGCTGGAAGAACCGATCACCTTACAGGAAGCACTACGGAGTGAGGACGCTGTAGCATGGCAGCGGGCATTGGAGAGCGAGTTAGACTCTCTACGAAAGAACGGCACTTGGGTAGTAGGGAAGGTACCTCAAGATCGGAAGGTAGTGGGCTGCAGGTGGCTATTTCGGAGAAAGGAAGATGGGCGATTCAAAGTCCGGCTGGTTGCGAAAGGTTACTCACAGGAAGCGGGAGTGGACTTCAAGGAAACATTTGCACCGGTTGCGAAATTTACGACCCTCCGAGTACTGCTAGCCCTTGTAGCAGAGAACGATTGGGAACTTCACAGTATGGACGTGAAGACTGCATTTTTGAACGGAGAGTTGGAGGAGGAAGTATTCATGGAATGCCCAGAGGGGGTTCCTGATATCCTGAAACCAGGATTTGCCTTGCGGTTAGTTAAGGCCATTTACGGTTTACGCCAGTCACCCCAAGCGTGGTACCAAAAGATCCATACCTTCTTTAGCAACAACAACTTCTACCGCAGCACCCAAGATTACAGCCTTTACATTAACTACGACAGAAAGATTTTGGTTTTGGTCTATGTCGATGATCTTGTGTTAGCTGCTGCAGAGAGGAAAGAGATTGCTTGGATAAAAAATATATTAGCTAATATGTTTGAAATGACGGACTTGGGAGAGCTAGAGACATTTCTGGGGCTACAGATTGTGAGAGAACGGAGCAGTAGAATACTCACACTTTGTCAACACCGCTATATCGATCGAATCCTACTTCGACATGGTATGCAGGATGCCCGCCCCAGTCTTACCCCCTTAGATCCGAATGGCCATCACAAATCATTAACCGACAAAGAAACGTCTGCTCCCGATACCGAACCTGTCAACCTGGAACTCTACCAGTCGGCGGTCGGTTCCCTCATGTATGCTATGCTCGGAACCCGCCCAGACTTAGCATATGCTATTGGATTGGTTAGTCAGTTCAACCATTCCCCCCAAGCCGAGCACTGGATTGCAGTAAAGAGGATTTTTCGCTACTTGGTTGGAACCAAGGGGTATGCCATACAGTATGGTACTAGTAATGCAAGCGGAGGTTATTCAGATGCGGATTGGGGATCAGGACACGATCGCAAGTCAGTAGGCGGATTTGTTTTCTTACTAAATGGAGGAGCAATATCATGGGCAAGCAAGAAACAAACCTCTATAGCCTTATCGACCACGGAAGCAGAATATATGGGCATGACCCAAGCGGCGAAAGAAATCCTCTGGCTTCGAGTACTTCTAGACGAGATCGGAGCCTTCAAGCACATTGCCCCCATGGCAACACTATACGGAGACAATCAAGGAGCGATTGCACTCGCTCGTAACCCAGAATATCACCAGCGCACTAAGCACATCGACATTCAATATCACTTCATACGAGACCTAGTATCTACCGAGAAGATCCACCTCGAGTTCTGTCCCAGTACCGATATGATAGCAGATATTATGACAAAAGCTCTACCACAACCAGCGCACGACAAACATACAATAGCAATGGGACTCACCAGAAAGATAGGGTATGGAACTCTCCGCGAGGGGGCGTGTTAGAATATTCGCGAAGGTTCCCTCTCCCATACCCTTACCACGACCCCAACTACGGATCACTTATTACGACAATGGATGTTTGACTTAAGGAAGTTATGTTTGGGAAAGTGTTGCGGAAGATGTTAGTTGAAGCGATGGTGGTTTGTACTAGAGGTTAGCTGCAGCGGAGATGTTTCCAAGGGTTTCGGAGTGGCACTACAAGGAGTTAGACGTTTGGGACAAAGGTACACTAAGAGGTGGAACCGGCGAGTGTCATACTAAGTTGTTAGTGCGACAAACGAAGGTATCAGGAAGGAAGACACTAGGAACATTTTGTAAGTAGACGAGACAGAAGGAAGGAATTAAGGGATGAAAGGTTTGGAAGAAGTTTGGGTGTGGTGTGGAAGGAAATGGAGGACGAGGGAAAAGAAAGAAAAAGACTTTGTCGAAGATGGGGAATGGCTTTCTTCTGTAGTTAGGATTTCTGTATATATAGGGCACCGCTGGCGGAGCAGAACGAATAAGAATCCTAAGGTACACTCGACTGATCATAGCCCAATTAATTTGACTTGCTCCAATCCTCCTGTGTGGGTCTGGTGTCGGGAACCCTCCCCCGACTATCATGAGCCAGATATCCATCTTCTGGGATCGGGTCTGTAGGTGAATCAGTAACTATTTTTCCACCACCAACATAACATGTTTTCACAGAGAAGCTTGTCTCCCCCAACTGCCTACTCTTATAGGCCACCAGCGCCGCCTTGCCAGCCTAAGGCTCATCTGCTCACCCGCGGAGATAAACTCTGCCACGGCAGGCCTCCCTCAATCCGTTCCTACCCTCTCACCCCACCGTGCCCCCTGGTTGGCACGTGGGAAGGTCACCTCGCAACCCTATCTGTTCTTCACCCTCGACTGGCGATCCACTCCAGACAAGGCCAAGAACCCAAGATATCGACACAAGCTATCACAGCCCTGGTGAATACGGCCGTCCCTCTCGTTGACGACTTCTCCACGCTGCCACCCATCTCCCTCCACTGAACAGATTACCTGCCCCCGATTCCAGGGGTTGTCCCATCATATGCTCGCCTCAAACTGAGGGCTAAGCAACTCCTCCTTTCTGACTGATCATCAGCCCCAGCCCCCTCTTACTACCCCTATCCGCCTTCAACACGCCCCCATCGCTGCATGTGCTTGGGCAAATTTGTTGCGGGAAGGATACACAAGATGCGCTCTGGGAAGAGTTATCTCGCGGCTCACCCATCATGGGACAATCCTGATGCCGACATGTCCTGCCCGCTGTGCTCTGAGGCCCCACAGATCTTCGAACATGCCATCCTGTCCTGCCCCTCCTCCGCCCATCAGAGATCCCGCCTCCTCCAAGGGGTCTCAGACTTGGCCCCCGAGGCCCCAATCTGGTCCAACCAACAGCTGCTCATTGCGCTGGCTGAGTTCATTCGCACCACTGCCACTGGCTTCCCTCCGGGGATGCCACCTCTGGCTCCCTCCCTCCACGCTCCCCCTCCTAACCCCCTCTTTCAAGCTACTGCCCTATCTGCCCCTAGCCCTCAAGACTAGTCAGCGGTTCATACCTTCTTTATATTTCCCTACGGCTGCTTTGCGACGCTTATTGGTCGCGTTCGAGCAACTGGTTATGTTTGTTTCTTTTGTTGATGGTTATGTTTGATTTTCGGTTTTGTTTTAGCCATATCGTTAAAGATTCAGGTCATTTCTTGTACCGTAGAAATAATGAACATATGATTTAAAAAAAATAAAATAAAATAAAATAAAATAAAATAAAATGTCACAGTAGTTAGACATCCTCCGTCTCCTCTATACCTCCGGTAATTGAAATCTCAACACCACGAGAAATCATCGTCACCTCCATCCACCCCCCTCTCCTCAGACACGCCACATTGCCTCTGTCTGAGTGAAGCCATCCCCCTCCCCTCTTCCTTTCCCTTCTGATGGTTAGGCCTGGCGAGCTTGTTCCAAGGGGTTGGTTGAGTCTGGCTTCACCCCCTCTTCTCCGGGCTCGCTTAGGCAGCCCTTCACGGTCGGCAACCCCTCACATGTCAACGGTCGGTCTTTGGTCCAGGTCGATCGATAAAGTAGTTGCCACCGGTGGCACTGCTCTCTTGTATTGCACAGTCACCTTTGTGCTCTGCTGGTACGGTCGGACCTTACGAAACATCGTGACCCCGGTTCCGTCGACCTTCCTCGTACTTCTCCTGTCGGTTAGCCCTCTGCCCTCCCCCTCCCCGACCTTTGGATCGGCTGGCACCCTACTGCTCGCCGCTCTAGGCCCACCACCTGACCTCTATTTCCTACTGATATCCACGGACTAGGGGAGCCAGTTTAAACCTTCTTTCCGGGTCCTGTTTCCCGAAATAGCCGACCAGATAGTACTCCGGCTGCCACGAGCCTTCATTCGTTTGGCGACATTCTTTCGAACTCAGTTGCTCTTCTGGAGCCTCGGCTGGCGGGGCTATATGCCCCCGCAGTTACCTCCCCTTGTGTGTCTCCGAGACCCCTCGTTCAGCAGTCCCTATTCCTTCAGGAGCTGGGCCCAGTGGGGTTTCACTACGGTTTAGCTTATAGGTTGTTTGACTTGGGGGAGTGGGTTTGTTTTCCTTTGTTGGGTGTGTCTACTGTTGGCTGAGGATTTTTTTCTTTTAGGCTAGGCCTTCGCGGGGGTTTTTGGTTCGTGGCTTTCAGGCCCGCTTTCTCATCTCCTTGTAGTTTCTACCTATAGTACAGGGTGGGGTTTCTCTGTCGGGCAGGGCCAGAGGGTTTGAGCTTGGGGGTGGCGGGATGGACTCTAGTTGGAGGTTTGGGACAACATGGCCCGTCCTTGGTCGAAAGTCCATTGTACCTAGGACCGTGGGGTTTAGCACAGTTGTACCGTTTTCCCGATAGAAACAATTAATAATCGAGATTAAAATAAATAAATAAATAAATAAAAAAAGGTCACAGTAGTTAGACACGCTTCCACTCCCCTCTTCCCCCCCCCCTACATTTCTCAACACCACGTCGTCCTGCGAATGATCCCTTCACCTATACCTTTGGTCCTCACTGTTTGGCTTGGCCTCCCCACCCTCACCTCCAGACATGGCCTCCCACCAGGGTTGCCCCTCGAGAAGCGCTACTCCAGCCCCTCTCTCTCCCCTCCCGACCATTGGAAATCTCGACCATCTTGTCTCGACTTTCCACCAGACTGCCGCTGACCTAAGGCTCCCCGCAGGAGGCTTTCCCCCCATTACTCCAGCAAATATTGCACCCTCTCCATCGGGAAACAAATGCTCCTCCCTCTCCTCTGCACCTCGCTTCAGTCAAGCGTCCACATTGCAACTGCTCTGGAGAACCTCTCGACCGAAATCCACGACCTGTCTCCTCAGGTTGCTAACCTGGACCTCTCACTGCAACCCCCAAACCTCGCCCCCCTCCAGGCATCAATTCGTGAGATTGCCTCCCGTCTCCTGTCATCCGCTCAGGCCTCTTTCCCCCCCCAATCCCCTAATATCCCTCAACAGGCCACACACTCCCCCAGTGGGTCTCGTCCCGCCCCCTCCAGCAACGCCAACCCCGCTCGCCAAGAGAAAGGCAAAGAAAGAGTTCCTCCGGCTCCACCCCCACCACCACACAATACGGTCAGGCCCTCCCCCTCAGCTGACCCGGATCTCCCGAGATACGACATGTCAACTTCCCCTCCCACACTATATGGCAAGCCCGAGGCGTTTGCCAAGAAATACCCCCACACCTGGGATGCGGAAGAATTCGCCACGGGGAAATACCCCCCAGGCTCCGCTTGGACCTCCGGTCATCTGGACCCTGACTGGTGACCCCCCACCACCATGGCATCCAAGGCCACCCCCACCTACGTCCAAGCTGCCGCACCCCATGCTAAAGGTACCAAGGGTCGTCACGCGAAAGGTCCTATCTCGGCTTCCTCCGTTGCGGTTGCATCGGGTGAGGGTTTTACTAAATCCCCCCCTCCTCTCCCCCAAGTCGTCCACAGATTCTTCGCCTCCAGAACCACCTTCGAACCCCACCCAGAAGCGCTCAAAATAGCAGCCCACTTCCCTGACATCGCTGCCTCTGTTCTCAGAGAGGCCAACTGCTCCCTTCGCCTTTCCTTCACCTGTACAGTCAATGACAAGGGCTCAGTGTCACTGCTCGGCACTGACCTTCACACCCCCGCCTCCGCTTACACCCCCTATTTCGCTCCCCTTACTACGAGGCTAAACAAGGCCTTCCCGGTAGGCAACTCCCCTTGGGGTCTCTTTAAACCCGCTCCGAATGAAACACAACTTTTGATTCTCTCTATCCCTCTCGCTTTCCTCCCCTCAGATGATGGCCAACTCTTCCCCTCTCTTTATTAGTCCATCTGCAATGCCAGGGGAGTCTCCATTCTCTCAGCGCGCTAGCTCAACCCAGACCCGGAATCTCGCGGTCACAAAGCAGCAACCTCCGTGGTTGTTTCTGTGGCCCCGCCAGATGCTTTCGCCCTCCTCTCCTCCTTCAACCTCTTCTCCCAAAACCGCAGAGTGCAGCAGATGTTCTCCTCCTCCAAGAACTCCGAATGCAAGAAGGGCGGGAAATTCGGCCACATCTCTAACCGCTGTCCCAGTGAACTCCCCGCCTGTCCCTTCTGCTCGCTCGCGCACAGCAAAGCAGAGCATCGCTGCCCTAACCCTTGCTGCACTAAGGGTGGCAATTTCTGATCTATCCTCGCCTGCTGCCTATCCTCGGTGGCATGCTGCCCTAACTGCCAAGAAGAGCACTCTGCACGCAGCAACCATTGCCCCTCCCACCCAAAAGCCACCCCAGGTGCACCAAAGGTGCTAGGTCGACAGGCGCAGGACAGCATGGGTCTTGCTGAGGACCAGGCTGGCCCTTCGACGGTCCTTAGTCCAGCATCAGGTGCCACTCCTCACACCCCTAGTGCCCCTATACTCCCCCCCGATGCTCCTCCACCAAGGCAGAGCGCCCACCGCACCATCATCATCACCGACCTCGCCCCAAGAGAGAGCGGTGATGAATCCCTTGATTCCGACTCCTCTGAGGGCTCTGCCCAATAATGGAGAATTGCTTTACGCGATACACGGACAGCAGGGCTGTCTTCCCGTCCTTTCCAATCATTCAACATAACTGCCTTGGGAGCTGGGATGTTTTTCTTTCACTTTTTCACAGCTTTACCAGGCTGCCTCACCCTCCTTTCCTTGTTGCTATTCAAGACCCCACATCCAGACGATCGGTTCTCGCAACGTTTCCGGGATTTCTGTCCTTCGCCCCCCCCCCTCCTGGCCGTCCATTGGTAGCCATTTATGATTCTCGAACTTTGAATCAACACCTGTCCTGTTCAACTGTCTCTGATGACTCCGCGGAGCTGCTCTCTGTAGATGTTTGTTCTCCGGAGGCTCTATTTGGATCACCCCACTGCTCCCTCAGGGTCACCTCGGTATACCTTCTTCATACAAACCATCCTCCTTACAGCTCCATACCACCTGAACGCCTTTTTTCTTTTCTTCCCTACCCCCACTTGATTTTAGGCAACTTTAACCTCCACCACCCCTTGGCGGATCCCATCCGCTTCCTATCTGAATGGGAATTTACCATTTCCCCATGTTCGCTTGATGTCGTATTCGACGTCCCATCTCATGTTCTCAACACACCCGGGATCTATACTCGGTTCCCATTTGACACCATCTCGCCACCCTCTGTTTTGGATCTGGCTTTCGCAAATACCGCTCTCTCACCCCTCATCTCCTCCTGGGACACACCCCTCCCTTCTCCCGGTTGAGACCACTATCCGTGTCTGATAACGTTAAAACCGGCCCGGATTATGTGTAACGACCCTACGATAGGTAGCTACAACGACTATCACCTTAGCCCAAATGGTATACCAAGTGGTTACCAGAGGTGATATGGTCTGGTATACTTAGTATACAAAAACCTGGTTAACCTAGAAGAATATAACAGGGGCACCCTGTAGAGAGGTGAACACTAAGGTCGCGACCGCACCAAACACTCAAAGTAGAAGATAAAGATGAGGTAAAATAATTCAGAAGAATCAACGGTAAAACTTAATATAGTTAAGCTCGAAGCTTCACTCAATTTAGTTCTCTCGAGGAAAAGTTG
>Ga0307509_10011692_pt1 | contig 10600 bp, 9 predicted proteins | sample 10_EM_MG_FD_202245 | JGI IMG/M metagenome (GOLD analysis project Ga0307509, IMG submission 202245) | Populus trichocarpa ectomycorrhiza microbial communities from riparian zone in the Pacific Northwest, United States - 10_EM | ecosystem: Host-associated > Plants > Roots > Unclassified | place...
TCGACTGCCCGCGAAATCAGGGTCAATGGTATCCTGCGGTCGGGGCAGCGCTATGGTGAGCCCCTTGATCCGAAGGGACTGGAAATCCGGCGTTGGCGTGGCTGGAGCGGTGCCGAACGCCGTATTTTCCGTCAACTCTGCCGCATCACATGTCGCCCGCAGAAGGAACGCGGCGCAAATCGATAATGTGGTCCCCTTCAACATGATCAAGGCTCAATCTGAACGGCCCGAAATTCAGGATGGCACAATAATGTCCAGCTTATTAGGTTTGCTCCGCACCACGTGGGACCCCTGCAGATACGCGCGACAACCTAGCATCTTGGGAACTTGAAGTCAGTTGGAAACCCGCTTACTGGGGCTCCGGGGTCAATCGTTACCGCCGCGCGAAGTCTTAACAACGTCCGCTATTCAACCGATAGCGACCACTGACGCACCTATGGGGAGCTCCCTGCGGACCGAGCCAACCCTGCCTGTTCACAGCGGACTAGATTTCTTTGATCCAGATCAAGGGGCGAGCACACCGTGGGCCCATACCGCACCGGAGCGAGACATGGACATGGCAGCTCCGCAGACAGTCGTGATCGTGGTCGATGATGATACGGGCTTTCTGAAGGGCGTGGCGCGACTGTTGGCGTACAACGGCATCGAAACTCGGACCTTCGCCTCTGCAGAGGCGTTGATTGAGAGCGGCAGCGCGCCGACGGAAACCTGCCTGCTGCTCGACTCCACCTCGGCCGAATTTCCGGGATCGAGCTGCAGCACCGACTTGTGGCATCTGGATCGAAGTGCCCTGTCATCTTCATGACGGCGAACGACGACGTGGCCACGCGCAATGCGGCGGCAGACGCCGGGTGCATCGCCTATCTGCGCAAGCCGTTCGCAAGTCAGGTCCTGCTCGATGCCATTGGGAAAGCTGTGGCCTAAGCTGCCCGGCGCAACAAGAGAACGCGGGGGCATCCGTCCGAAATGGGTCAATCGCTACAGGTCATTTGCCGCTGAGCTGGGCGCGAGGTCCGCATTCGCCCGATCGCGACCGATTCTGCGGTGCAACCAAAAATCGTAAAGTGCCACGAGCAGACATCGCCAAGAACCGCCTTCATGTGAGAGGAACTGCCAAATGCGCTCCGATTGGCGAGCGCGACGAGCGAGTCACACGGTTGCCATTCTGGCAATGCGTTGGCGTGCTGATCGGACAGCGAGCCTGTCTCTGCCGCATGGCCGACGATACAAGCGATCTTGACGCCCAAGGGATCGCCCGGTCAGAGCGCCGCGGCACCACGCAACAGCCTCAGCGCAAGGGGAACGGCGCGGAGCCCGTCAAGATGGTTTCAGGCCATATCTGACACGCGAAAGCGCGACATGACCGAAGCCAAAACTCTATTCCGACGCTGTGTGCGTTTATAGATATCCTTGGCCTTAGCAACATTGTCAGTAACTGAGGGCAACTACCGGGCCAACCGGCGTAACGCGTTGGTCTTGGATCGCATGGCCCAGCACTGGTATAAGGATGCGCGCTGAAGCGCTTGGAAAGCCGACCATTGTTCGGCAAGTTCGTCGTTGGTTTCTGATGCAACGTCTGCCGCTTCGTGCCAGGGCCCGACTTCGCAATGCGACCAAGCCGCTGGGCCAAGCCGTGGTGGGTGCGTTGACGATCGGAATACTGCATACCGCCCGCTATTTCGATCCGATCAAGACCGCCAACCTGTTCGGCCGGATCGCCCGCTCGATCGGGCCCATGATGCGGGAGCAAAAGATCGGTCGCGCCAATCTGACCGCTGCATTTCCGGAGAAATCGCCTGCAGAGATCGAGGCCATTCTCGCAGGCGTCTGGGACAATCTCGGTCGCGTCGGCGCCGAATTCGCGCATCTCGATCATATCTGGGAGCACGATCCCGCGCGCCCCGAGGATAGCCGGATCGAGATCGAGACGCGCTCCTACGAATTGTTTGCGCAGCTGCTGCTCGACGGCAAACCGGCGCTGATCTTTGCAAGTCATCTCGCCAACTGGGAACTTCCCGCGCTGGCTGCCGTCGAGCATGGGCTGGACGCCGCGATCCTGTATCGCCGGCCCAATATCGCGTCAGCCGACCGCATCATCCAGGATATGCGCGCCACAAAAATGGGCACGCTGATTCCGGCTGGCCATGACGCACCCCTAAGACTTGCGGAGGCCCTGAAAAACGGTCGGCACGTCGGGATGCTGGTCGACCAGTATCTGACCAACGGGGTCGAGGTTACTTTCTTCGGCCGCAAGACCACGGCCAATCCGCTGCTGGCCCGGCTGCTGCGGCAGATCGAGTGCCCGATTCATGGCGTACGCATCATCCGCCTGCCCGGACATCGCTTTCGTGCCGAACTGTCCGAAGAAGTGAAGCCGGTCCGCGACGCCGCCGGGCAAATCGACATTCAGGGAACGATGCAGGCGGTCACGTCGGTGATCGAAGGATGGATCCGCGAATATCCAGATCAGTGGCTGTGGCTACACCGCCGCTGGCGGTAAACGCCCCATATCATGGCCCCGGATGAACGAAGCGATGTCCGGAAACGAACGCAACGCCTGCCTCAACACCCACGCACGTCATCATCCGCGACAGCGGATGATCCGGTATTGCGCGACATCGGCGATCAATCACCGGCTTCTTTCAGGGTGACCAACTCCAACCGCAGCTTTTTGTGAGTTCACGGCCTAAACTTACCCATTCCTCCGGTTATCGTTGGCCATGGCCCTTGCCGGATGAGCACGAGCAGATGACCCCGTAGCCCTCACCGGATGCATATCGTCCAGCTCGGCAATGCGCTGGTCAATCTCACTGATCACGTGCTTCGAGAACGGCCCGAGGTGCAGGTACAGCGCCATCAACATCACGATGTAACGCAGTGCTCCTGGATTGGTGTTGGCGACCTCGATGAAGGTCTTCCAGAACGGTTCGCGAACCTCCGGCAGGGTCCGCATGATCCTGTGTACGCTGTCGATGCCGCCAAGCCTCTTGCGCATGTCGCCATCCGGCAGGTCGCGGCGGCGGCCGGACCGGTCGAGCATGACTGCGAGCCGTGATAGCCGTCCCGCATATGCCGTCGGGCTGAACACGTGCCCGAGCACGGCCTTGTAATCCGCAAGGACGTCACGAAGCGGACGTTTGGTGTCGAAATTGCAGCCGAGCGTGCATTGGTCGCCCGCCTGATCAACCTTCATGACGTCGTGGCCTTCGTACAGGCGGCCTTCCTTGGCCAGCCGCCGCGTCAGCTGTGTGCCAGGCAGCGCATAGAGTAATCCAACCATGCAGACTGGAATGCTTGCCTCCTCGATGAAGTCGATCATCGCCTGTCCTATCGAGACCTTCTCGGTATCGAACCCGACGATGAAGCCGGCTGTGACGAACATGCCGTAGCCATAAATCTTATGGATGCACTCGGCGATGTTGCGCCTTGTGTTCTGCTTCTTCTTCATCTGCACGAGCGTCTCTGGATCGGGGCTCTCAATCCCGACGAAAATCCCGAAGAAGTTCGCGTCCTTCATCGCCTGCAACAACTCGTCATCGTCCGCGATATTGATCGAGGCTTCGGTCGAGAACTCGAACGGATAGTCGCGCTCTTCCAGCCAGGCTTTGAGCCGCGGCAGTAGCGTGCGGAGGTTTTTCTTGTTGCCGATGAAATTGTCGTCGACGAAATCGACATGCCCGCGATAACCTTGATCGTAGAGTGCTTGCAGCTCGGCGATAATCTGATCGTTGGTCTTGGTGCGCGGTACGCGACCATATAGCTCGATGATATCGCAGAACTCGCACGTGAACGGGCAGCCACGCGAATATTGCACGCCAAGGAAGAGATAATGATCGAACTTGATCAGGTCGTAACGCGGCATCGGGCTTTGCGTGACGTCGATCTTGAATTTCTCGGCGATGAACACACCCTTGCGCTCACCGCGTTCCCAGGCGGCGATGAAGCGTGCCATGATTTGCTCGGCCTCGCCGATCACCTGGAAGTCCGCGTCCGCGTAAAGGTGCGGGCTGGAGGAGACGTCAGGCCCGCCGACACATACCGGCTTGCCGTGCAGGTGGGCGAGATCAATCAGGTAGATGAAATCAGGCTGCTGGTTCAGCATGCCGCCGATCATCACGAGATCGGCCCAGTCGAGGTCTGCGTCCGTCAAAGGCTCGGTGTTACGGTTGACGAGACGGATGTCCCAATGCTTCGGCAGCATGGCGGCGACCGTGATCAGGCCGAGTGGCGCCGCCGGATACTTCGCGCCGACCAGGTCGCAGGCTTCCGTGTAGTTCCAGAACGAGTTCGGAATGAACTTCGGATAGATCATCAGGACGCGGCAGGGGATCGTCATGTGATTCTGGCCCGGAGGTTGGGGAGGTCACGGTGTCACGGAGTTTGTCGGGACTCAAGGGGGGCGCAACGAAGGCATATTTCTGAAACTCAGAATGGAACCGCAGATCAGGGCGCATTTGAGTTCGCTAAGCCTCAGATAGCTGCGCCAGAGCAGACATCGCCGGAGGCCCGAGTCGGGCCAACAGAAGACATCGCCTGATTGGCTTGATATGGAAAACCCGCCAACAGGGGCGGGCTGAATGGTGCGGCACAATGCTGCCATGCCCGTTAAGGGCCAACAGTGCATCTCGGATGAGGTGCGCCGAATATCTGTGTATCCATCGAGGAACTGCAGATGGGAAGCAACGTTTTGTTCCTGCCAACACAGGGAGATCGCTATGCGCTCAATTGTCCTGGTTCTAGTCATTTTGCTGACTGAGACTTCGCTATCTTTTGCACAGGGTCACATGGGCACGCCACAAGAGCAGCAGGCCTGCAGACGAGATGCGCAGCGCTTTTGCCGACAGCAATTGGGCGATGATGGAGCGGTTCAACAATGCTTGCAGCAGAACCGGACTAGGCTGAGCAAGAGCTGCCAAACAGTATTTGCCAGCCACGGCATGTGAGGGTTAACGTCGGCCCGTTGCAACGCGTTGAAAATGAGTCGAGAATAGTGAAGCCGCGCGCCGCGCCTGACCGACTGAGGCGAGTCCGCGGGAAGCTTTGGCGCGGGAAGCTTTGGCGCGGGAAGTCTTGGCGCGGGAAGTCTTGGAATGAACGGCGCAGGTGAACCGTCAGGCCTGATGCGCTAACGATGCTGGCTCAGGCCAAGGAGGCTGTTCAGAAGGCCACGGAAGTTCAAGCAAGCCGGAGTATCGCCGATGCCGTCAAGCCAGGAAAAGCTGCCCATCGGTAACGAACGTGCTAACCAATAAGGGCCCGATGTCCAAATGGCTTAAACGGCTTCTGTTTGGAATTTGGGGTCTTCTGCTGATCCCGCTGATTGCGCCTACCCTCGAAAAATGGTTGGAGGAAAACGTCTTCTCCAATTCCAGCGGTGAAACGGCGACGGTATTTTCTAACACCATGGCCGCCGCCGCTTATAGCAGCCTCGCAGCACTGGGCCACCAGCGTTGGTTTAAATTTACGGTCGTCTTTTTGACCGGAATTATAGTTGGCGTAGCAATAGAATGGTTAAGCCGGAAGTCAGACGAAAAAAAAGCATTCGAGCTCCGAAGCCTCGGCTCCAAATTTCGCACTCTTTCAGACAACATCCAAGCTCGGACCGCGTTGTCAGTATGGCCGGACAATGTACTCGATCTTAAACCTGCAATCCGATCTGCATTGACCTCAGCTCACAAATTTGGCTTCTGGGTACCGAATGAACACATCTACCAATTGCCGGATGCGTCATTTCCTTGTGAATATTTCAAGAGCGTCGGCAAGCTTTTAGAGGATGGATATTTTGACGAGGCCAATAGTGAGGCCCTCTCTTGGAAACCATTTCTCGACAAAGTTAAGCTGAATTGAGTGCTTTCAATGTTTCAGATCGAAGCCTAACGGGACGCGACATGCCCATTGGGGAATGTCCGCCGAGGGTCAATCGCGCCATCATGAGCCTGTGACCGCGACTTCCGGTCTAGCCCAACGAACAGACGCTCTCGCCACCCGTCGGCATATCGCAAACCTGCACAACAACGGACTCATGCACTGCAGCAAGACGCTCTTGTTTTCGGCTTCGCTTTAGAGGCGATGGCCGCAGGCAGCGTGCAATGATCGGCACTTCAAGCCCTGCCAAGCGAAGGATGAGCGGGAGGACTGTTGCCAATCTGCTCACCAATTTGGCGCTCGATCCGTTTGGACAGATCCCCGATAAGTTCTGCGCCGTGCGCGCAAAGCTAGTGGGAATTAGGACGGCGGAGCAGGCGACGGCCGGGATCAATCGCCCGGACCGCTGTCAGTTGGCGAAAGGCGTCTGCGGCGCGATCTTGTTCTGCGCGATGATGGCTTCGGCCCGCGCGAGATTTTCCAGCAGGCGCTGGCTGGTCAAGACAAGGAAGTAATAGCCGAACTGCGGGTTTTGGAAGTAGATCTCGAGCAGCTTTTCATAGCTGATAGTCAGGACGCGGCCATCCTCGATACATTCGATCGTCGCGGTCCGGCGGTTGTCGGGCGTGAGGAAACCAAGCTCGCCCATCAAACGCCCCGGCGGAAGTTCGACGTTGATTTCGATGACCCGGAATTTGCCGGTAACGGTCAGCAGCATTTCGTTGGCTGCGTCACCCTTCTTCATCAAGATATCGCCCTTGCGATACTTGCGGTCGGTCATGAACGGCTTGAGCCACTCCATCGACGTGTCGCCCTGTGTTGCGGTGCGCGCCTTCTTCACGAGAGCGAGCATTTGACGGAGACGGTAGGCGTTGATGGGAATCATCAGGAGATAAAGAAGAAAGGTCGTGACGGCTCCGGTGAGCGCGCCGAAAATGGCGAAGAATGCGCAACCGATCATGTTCGCGACCCGCAGCGGCACCATCGTGTGCGTCAGCAATGTGGCGACGAAGAAGATCGCGCCGACCAGGGCGAACATATTGGCAAGCGTGATGTTGTGCAGAAAGATTTCCAGCAGGCGGTTGAAGATGGCGTCCCAGGTCACGTTGTTCGGATCGAGACCCATTTGGACCAGAATCTTCGCGAACCTGAGGTTGTCGGTTGCTGCATCGAGAATGCGGTCCAGCATGATGGACATATCTCCTTTGGAGCCGGTGAGGCCAGTTTACCGCAAATGGCTTTATCGCAGCGCAACAAACTTGGCCGCCCGACTTCCGAGTTGGGTCCAGGCCGTGTGAAAACGCAACAGCGACGAATCGCGATAGAACAAGTTACTCGTTCAAGACCTTTTCCTGTTCCCACATCGCAAGCGCATTCAATTTTGAAATCGAAATCAAGAATATCATTCTCGTCGCGCTTCGAACTTTTGAGTTTTCACACAGCCTGGGTCATTGGCGACTGGGTCGAGGCGACGGCCGATCAAGCCATTTCCGGTATCCCCCGATTGCTACCGGGTCTTGCGATGCAACCAAGAATCGTGATGTGCCACAAAGCGACATCGGAGGCCGTAACTGAGGCGGCATTACCCCAGAAAAGCAGGACAACCGTAAGGACAACCAAGAGCTGCGGCAGCACCGGTTTCTGCACCGGGTGTGTCTAGAGATTTCGTCTCACACTTTCGAGAAATCGTTGTTTTTCGCCAGGCGCGTAACCTTGGGAAGCTCCATAATACGGTTCATTGAATTGATTGTACGGTGCAGCCCGGGAGTGGATCGGCGGCTCAGGTGACGCGTACGATCTAATATCAGCGTGCGCGGGCGATCTTGATCCGGCTCCGCGATAATAACGCCGATTGTTCCCTCTCACGGGCGCCGTTGCACCGGCGTAATACGGGTTGAGGATGCACATCTGACCGACGGCCGACGCCCTGCATTGGTCCATGGTATGGTAGATGCATCTGTAGTAAGAGCCGCCTCCCCGGGAAACGACGTACAAACAAACAGGAAAAGCCGGATCATACCTCTGAGCCCGGGCGTGCCCTGCTGTTAAAACGATACCCATTGTCAAAATCGTCAAAGCCAACGTGCGCATTGGAGCGTCCTCCAAGTCGGCACAACACTGGTGCACACCGTAGGCAGTATTGATCCAAGTCAATGCTCACGGAATAGGTTCATGCGCGTGCGGTGAGAGGCCGCCCCAGTCTTGCTTCGAGAAGCTTTCCGCAGCGCGCGGAAGTCCAAGGACGTGACGTTAGCGATGAACCTCGTTCCGTTCACCGGGTCGCCTTTCTTTGGTTCGTGGGAGTGCTTCGGGACACACTGCTCTTTGCTATTCGTGAGGGGTAAAAAGGGCCGCCGAATGGGCATCGGTCCTCCGGTAACCAAGCAGATTCTTCTGTTGATCTTAGTCAATGGATGTCCGCCCTGGGACCAGGCCGTGTGAAAACGCGAAGGCGATCAATCGCGATAGAACAAGTTACTCGTTCAAGACCTTTTCATGTGCCCACAGCGCAAGCGCATTCAATTTTGAAATCGAAATCAAGAATATCATTCTCGTCGCGCTTCGAACTTTTGAGTTTTCACACGGCCTGGGTCAAAAGCCGACGTCTGCGCCTTTATGAGTACAGGCCCTAGCCGATCGATTCCATGAAACTCATCATTCGTGGGATGGGTAGAATGACCAGATCGGACGCACGTCCGAACTGGTCGCGAAACCCATCACGCAGGCGGAGTTGGTGGCTTTCGCAAGGGGCTCAACCCGCCCTGCGAACCGAATGGCTATTTTCGAATTGAGGAAACGCTCACCTAAATCGCAGTTGCGAAAGCGCGAGACCGCGTCGCACGCTCCGACTCAGGATCACGGATCGCGTATGGATTGGTGCCTGAACAATCGCTCGGGTGAACAACAATCAGGGCCGCCCGCCGGCACCCGATTTATCGAGGACATCCGAGGCGAGTTTGCTCGAGCCGCTACCGTGCTGCGGTTCGAGCCGAACGACTCTTGCATCCTGTTCGGTCGTTGCGTCGGCTCTTGCGGCGCGCTCCGGCTGATTGGAGACAGTTGTCACCTTGCCCTCGATGGCGGTGGTGACGACGCCGCCGGATCGGGTCTCCCTGACGATCACGTTGCTTGCACCGCGGCCTCCGAAAAATGCCCGAACGATCTTATCCAGGGCAAGGAAGAACAGATCGCTGCGGCAAATTCGCGATCGCACAGGACCGCATCGCGCTCTGCGACGATAGATCACGTGGATCGCGGCTGGGGTGGCGGCTGGGGATTCGGGCTTTGGTCGAGTAACATTGGTACCACACGTGCCGAGCACGGCTTGCGGCTTGTCTTGCTACCTCAGCGCGTTCATGCACATAATGCACTTGATCTCGCGCGCGCGGTATGAAACCGCCGCCGCGGTCTCCGCCGTCAGAGCATGCTGAAGAATTCGTTGGGGGGCTGATGTCGAAGGCCAACGAGAAGACGCCCGTTGACCGGGCTGCGCAGGACAACGAACAGCCCGAAGAATGCAAGGCCGGTCCGTCGCGACCGGCGCGACGGCTGGTCCTGTTCGCCGACGGCACCGGCAACGCCTTCACCAAACAGGAATCCAATGTCTGGCGCCTTTACGAGGCGCTCGACCGCACCAAACCCGACCAGGTCGCGTACTATATCAAAGGTGTCGGCACCGCCGGCTGGGCGCCGCTGGCCGCGCTCGACGGCGCCACCGGGATCGGCGTCCCGTCCAACGTGCGCAAGCTCTACCACTTCCTGTGCTGGAACTGGCAGCCCGGCGACAAGATCTACATTTTCGGTTTCAGCCGCGGCTCCTTCACCGCGCGCACGCTTGCGGCCTTGATCGGATCGCAAGGCCTGATCCCGGCGGAGATCGACGGCGTCCCGGTCGCGCATGAGGAGATGCAGCGCAATGCGATGGCAGCCTGGCGCGAGTATCGCAAGGCATCGGTGCCGTGGCACAAGAGCCTGCCCACGATCTGGCTTGCACGGCTGCTGCGCGACATCGTGCTCGCGCTGTATCATCGCATCCTGCGCCACCGCTCCTATCAGGACGTCCGCAAGGCGATGGATGGCCGATCTCACGTGGAGATCGAGTTTCTCGGCCTGTTCGACACCGTGGAGGCATTCGGCGTTCCGATCGAGGAGCTTCGTACCGCGGTCGACTGGGCGATCTGGCCGATCTCATTTCGCAATCGCCTGCTGTCGCACAAGGTCAAGCGCGCCCGGCACGCGCTGTCGCTCGACGACGAGCGCACCACCTTCCATCCGATCCGGTTCGATCAAAGCGATCCGAGACGCACCGGACCGGGAGAGCCGGAGCAGATCAAGGAAGTCTGGTTCGCAGGCGTGCATTCCGACGTCGGCGGCGGCTATCCGGACGGCACCCTGTCCTACGTGCCGCTGGTGTGGATGGCCGAACAGGTCGAGGCTGACCTTCGATTTCAGCCGGGCCAGATCGATCACTTCAGGGCCTATCAATCGCCGATCGGCCCGATCCATGATTCGCGGGACGGCGCCGCGATCATGTACCGCTATGGTCCGCGCCCGATCGGCGAAGACGACGCGATCGACGGCGGCCCGCCCGTGATCCACCTCGGGGTGGTCGAGCGCATGCTGCACGGCTGCGACAACTACGCGCCGATCATGTTGCCCGCCAGTGCGAAAGTCCTGTTGCCGAATGGCGAGGTGATGCCGCTGACGGAGGAGAACACGCGCAAGGCGATGAAGG
>Ga0307509_10011693_pt1 | contig 10600 bp, 10 predicted proteins | sample 10_EM_MG_FD_202245 | JGI IMG/M metagenome (GOLD analysis project Ga0307509, IMG submission 202245) | Populus trichocarpa ectomycorrhiza microbial communities from riparian zone in the Pacific Northwest, United States - 10_EM | ecosystem: Host-associated > Plants > Roots > Unclassified | place...
AATTTTTAAAACTTCTTTAACACATCAAAGCCACGAAGCAGCTTACCTCAGGTAGGGTGCGTTAGGGGTGCTAATACCTTCCCTAACCACAACCAGTCCCTTACCCGTGAATCTCTGACAAGACCAGTACACCCGGGTTTCCTAGTAGCCCCCAATTTAATTACTAGGTGGCAACTCCCAAAGAACAAGCAAAAAAAAAAAAGCCAACAGAAGTCGCGCGGGTGACGTGCGACAGAATGACGACTCCACTGGGGAAGATACTGTTTCTAACAATATTGGACTAAGCTTTGCGTATTTGATGTGTTTATGTTTTTGCATTTTTATCTTTTTTTTATTTTTGTTTTATCCATGCATTTTGTAGAATTGTCTCATGCATCACATGCATTTATTTTTGAAAGCACACACAAGCTTTTAGGTTAGGTGGAGAATTAGCGATCTGCCCTATAACTATTGGTCAGGGTTCAGATGTGTGAAACACCCAACTCATATCTGAGTGCCTGCTTGGTAATGGTGGGTATGCGTACCTTAACCATTTCTCGCAACGCCCATATATTGTCTTTACGAAGATCGTCACTGGACAGATATGAGACCCTTTTAAGACTAGATAGAAAAATCTACCCATGTTCACATAATGAATAGAACTTGTCCTTAGGTTGTATGTGTTATCGTTATTTGCATTAGGGCAAACCCTTCTTGAAGCATCTTGAACTCAAGACTTGTGGGTGACACAATGGTCGTCACTCAGAAAATTTTCATTGTAGAGTTTGGGCAAGAATCACGATTCTTGTTTCATCATACAAGAGTTACGACCATATGTCACCCCTCGAAGGGCGAGTTCATCATATAGATTACATGCTCATACATTTGTCATGCATGCACTCGGATGAAAAGTTGGTTCCCTCACCCGAGGTCTACTATACTGGAAAATAAAGAAGGGGGTCCAATAAGAGGGTCATTGTCTAAAGGAAATTGAGAGCATCAAATGTGAAGTAGCTAAACTCGATCTGCTTGAACAAGCGCTGAACTTCAAGAGTGGAAGGGGAATGTCTGCACAACCTCTTGTGGAAGCACTGTCAGTCCATGTCCCACACAAGGAAAAATAATGAACTCTTTTCTCCTCAGCACTCCACCAGTAGGGGCCATAAACACTGAAGTGGCACCATCTCTCCTTCATTTCGGTCATAAACAGCAACAACGCCTTCAATAATCAACAAAAGACAATCTCTTTTTTGGTTCAGCTGCACTGTTAATTGTTCATCGACTCCACAACTTTCAATAGCACCCAATAGCTGTCAACCTTTCACGCCATGAGCAGAGGCCTTCTTTCCAGCCACATCTGATGTGAACTCCCTTTTCCAGTCCAGCAACACATGATGTTGATCTGAAAAACATGATTTGGCATTAAACTTCAATGTAGCAAAGCTCTCTTTGCAGAGATCTGTTTATGGATCTGCCAGTGGAGAATCCAAGAAGGAATATAGTAGTTTCAGATCATCTATGATTTTTCTCCTACCAGTGTTAGCATTGAAACAGAGAAGTAAAGAGAAGAGACATGCCTAGACTAAAAAACATGAAGAAGAATGAAACTTCAACAGAGCAGAACTCCCTCTACAGGTGTCTGTTTGCCGCACCGTTCAAGAGGAATTGAAGAGGAAATAGAGGAGATTCATGGTCATCATTTTCTCCCTTAGTAGAGATAATGTGTGATTCCACACGTCGGTAGTGGTGGTGCTGTGCGCTACTAAGATTACCTAACAACCTTGAAAGGTTTCCAACAATCCTCAGACAAGTACAACAACATTGAATATTTGCAAATTTTCAAGAATCGAGACTGGATGATGGTGAGCAAGAAGCAAGTTGAGTTTGTGAAAGATGATGTCATCAATCATATGGTCACCAGAACATCCTTAGATTGACAAAAGATAAAAAATGCTTGGCCAAGCACAAATATTGCAAAAAAAGATGATCCAAGAATGATGCTGAATTGTCAATCATTTTGTTATGGATTTTTGCCATTTTGCATTTTGTTTTGGGGTCACATCTCATCCTTGAACGAAACATGTCTTTCCTTTGTCTTCCTGTTGTTTTGAAATCAAGAGATGCTTCTTTCAAAGGGTATTTTGACAAAATATTTTGATCAAACTCCATCATGCAAAATTAAGGCTAATCAATCTTGAAGATTAAAAGTATTTTGATTGCAGAAATGACTCGATGTTCGTTAAAATGGTATTGGGTGACCAAAAAAATTTTGAGCTCACAAATAAAATTGAACAACCCACCGTGTAGCTAAATTTTAGCAGTATGCATAATGACATGTAGTGGATTCAGTAGTTATGGACTCGCGAATCATGATTCTTATAAGTCCAAATCATTACACTGGATGAGGTCTAAATTTATCGGTTCTAACCGACCTTGCTTGAAATGATAAAAGGCCATCTTTGATATCCCCTCACTTTCTAAAGATATATATCCCTTGTAATCCCCATTTGAGCCTAATAGAATATTTCTTTTCAAAAGAAACCCTGACCAGGATCACACCCCACACTGGGGGCAAATAAGAGATTTTTGTTAGCAAAGATAAGACAATGTTAGAATCAATGGATAAGGGGAAGGCTAAGAACAAAAGTCCAACAATTAAGAGAGGGCTAAAAGAAAGAAACCATAGACTGAGGGCATGTGAGAAAACTTTGAGGAAGGCTAAAAAAAAAGAGAAAGAAAAAGAGTGGAAATTGCCAACACTTAAAGGCAAGTCAAAGATTAAGGGAGGAAAACGCCTATCAAGTCTAGAAAGAGCAAAAGAGGTTTCAATTAAGAAAAGACACAGCATACGCCAAAAGTCAATACTAGAAAAAAATACCGAGTTACAAACATTATCTTTTGGTATCAATGATAAAGCCTTTAATGAGTAGATTGGTTATTCATTAAGGAAGAAGTTGGATTTGCTTTATGATCTAGGTTAAGAGAATTCTGATATTTGAGGTTAATAAGGTTATATGTCACTTTCCCTACAAAGACAACAAGAGAAAGAGAATTGATGAATAGTTGATGTTGATCGTAAGTCTTTGAAACCCTCAAACACCTTTTTGAGCTTGTGAATTTCCCTTTCTTTCATAGTCATGAACCATAGCCTGCATTACATGCTTTTAAAAGCCCTTTTCGATCAAGTAAGCAATCTCAACCGATAAATGGCGCTCTCAAAACTTGAAGAGCTTTTCTATAAGGGTCGTGACTTCATGAATTAAGCTATTGGTTATTATGCATGCTGATAAAATAAGTGCTAAGAAGAGAAACAACCTTTCTTGATAAAGCTTGAGTTTTAGCCTCAGCATCTTGTTTTTGAATTTCATAAAAATGTCATCTCATCACAGACCATAAAAAAGATATACCCAAAATCAGAGTTTAAAGTGGACACAAAGAACTATGGGAAAGGCCATTTTAATCTTACAGCAGGTCGATTTCTGTTTTCAAAATACAAGACAATTAAGGGACTACATTGAATGACATGTGTTGGGTCTTTGACCAAAAAGCTTGATTTTAAAAGATCTTTTCCAAAACTGATATCTCTTTGATTTCATTTCAACAATTAGACTTGAATATACATGACCTTTGAAATATGAGATTTGATTCTAGAACAAGAAAGATTGTCGAACAAATAAGAACATCGATTGAGTCTGCGAAATCCTTGACATGAAATGACATCAACTCTTCTCAACATTCCTTGAAAAGTTGAGACACCATGGGGCAATACAGTGGACTCTAAGAAGGAAAACAAACAGTATTCAGCTCAGCTGGGGGGCAAAGAAAGATGATTAAAAGAAGAATCAGTGAACGGAGGACAATGTGGTTCAAAGAAAGATAATCAATGAACGAACACATTTAGATCACACCGGGGGCAATATTGTTCAAAAACATTCCATGATCTAGTGAACTCCAGCAGCAATTGAAAACAACATTGCACTTGAGGGACAACTTCATATCTTCATCTTGGGGGTTACCCTTTGAAACATGGCAATGACAAATGTTATCGCATAGTTATAGTTGAATGAATGTTAGAAAGATGCACACTACCAAGACTGACTGTGGGACCATCTGTTTTGGAGCTCAAAGGCGCACTTCATCGCATGAATACGGGTGATAAAATAAACATCATTGATGATGCCAATGCATTTCTTTTCACAATCTGATTCGACAAGATGAGACAAATCCATGGAGAAGAACATTGAGCTTACAACGATGAGCCTTGTACTGCAAGGTACTGCAAGCTATAAGATACATGTCTGGACGACTAGATAGTTTCCAAGAAGACTGGTGATAACATATACTTGAAGAGTATTGTTTCAGCTTGAGGCAAGTTTATGACCGATTGACAATCTTGATGGTTGTTGGCACGATGCGCACAATCAATGAAAGAACAATTCTCAAGATAATCTAGAAGATGAATGATCGGTTAAGTTCATTCATGATGAATCAAGCAACACCACACTTGGGGGCACGATCACGCTTGATAAGAAACGAGAGCAGTAATCATCGAGGACAGCCTGAATAAGCACGACACTTACAGCTGAGTGGTGGCTAGCACACGGATAAGCCAATAAATCAGAAGGACAAAGAAGGCTTTGGAATGCAAACAAAGGCACCTTTTGACGATGGAACATCAAAGAGGAGGGATTTATATTCCAAATCAGGTGAGAATACATGCATGTCATCTAACCTCAAAACATTGCACCATTTGTTTTTGAATTGTTACAGGAAAAATCCTCAATGAGGTCTAGCAAGATTGTGGAAAAAGAAAGAAGCATTGCGTAGATGATAACAAAGAATCGGTTTTGATCATGGAATAAAAAAAAGATGAGATGAACCCTACCATTAGAAAAATCTCAAAGAAATGAAAAGATCAACCTTGCCATCGGTAAGCCCCGAGTTTTCAAACCCTGCGACCGGGAATTATCAAGAAGCACCAAGTTTTCCAGCCCTTCTCCTGTCATCCCTTCAGGACTTTGCCAGGTAAGTCCCATTTTTCACACTTGTCACATGACATCTTCCACTTGGGTAGGTCACCCATTACAACGAGACCACACTTCATATTCATTCCAGCTAGGTAAGTCACCCATTACAATGAGACCACACTTCACATTCTTTCCATCCGGGTAGGTCACCCATTATAATGAGACCGCACTTCACATTTTTTCCATCTGGATAGGTCACCTATTGCAACGAGACCGCTTTTCACATTCTTTCCACTTGGGTAGGTCACCCATTCCAATGAGACCACTTTTTACATATTTTTTAGTTTTGGTTAAAAGGAGGTCGCCAGATGGGATCTCAGGTAGCTTTGGTTAAAGGGAATCGCCAGATGGGATTTCAGGTTGATCGAGCTACACATATTTTCTTTGGTTTTGGTTAAAAGAGGTCGCCAGATGGGATCTCAGGTAGCTTTGGTTAAAGGGAATTGCCAGATGGGATTTCAGGTTGATCGAGCTACACATTCTTTGGTTCTTGTTAAAAGAGGTTGCCATATGGGATCTCAGGTGGCTTTGGTTAAAGGGAATCGCCAGATGAGATTTCAGGTTAACCGAGCTACACACATTCTTTGTTTCGGGTTAAAGAAGGTCACTAGATGAGATCTCCGGTAGCTTTGGTTAAAGGGAATCGCCAGATGGGATTTCAGGTTGACCGAGCTACACACATTTTATTTGGTTTTGGTTAAAAGAGGTCGGCAGATGGGATCTCAGGTAGCTTTGGTTAAAGGGAATCGCCAGATAGGATTTCAGGTTGACCGAGCTACACACATTCTTTGGTTCTAGTTAAAGGAGGTCGCCAGATGGGATCTCCAGTAGCTTTGGTTAAAGGGAATCACCAGATGAGATTTCAGGTTAACCGAGCTACACACATTCTTTATTTCGGGTTAGGAGGTCGCTAGATGGGATCTCCGGTAGCTTTGGTTAAAGGAAATCGCCAGATGGGATTTCAGGTTGACTAAGCTGCACATTTTCTTTGGTTTTGGTTAAAGGAGGTCGCTAGATGGGATCTCAGGTTAACGGAAAAGAAAAAGAGAGAGAGAGAGAGAGAGAGAGAGAGAGAGAGAAGTTAGGTCTTTAGATGAGTGAATATTCAACAAGTTAGGAAGACAAGAAGACAAGTTTTCTTTACAAAGCTTACTATGCAAAACATTGAGGAGTTTTGCTTCGTAAGCATTGTAAAGAGAGGGCATCTGTTGCTACCAAATTTTTGACCCATGTTTTGATAAATTTTCAGAAAAAAATCCAAAAATAGCGAAAAACAATGAAAATCCAAAAATTAGGTTTTTTTTTAAATATATTTGCATCGTTTTTTAGCATTTTTAGCATCGTCTCAAAAGAATTTAAATTTTCAAAGATCTTTGGAACGCGTTCGACTTTTAACACGTCATTTTTAAAAATTATTGATTTTCCTCATTGAGTCGATGTTGATATTGCTCATTTTCAAAAAAATACACAAAATGTAAGAAAAATCAAAATTTACAAAAAAAGAAGTTGAGGGACCAAGTTTGAGACCTAGCAATATTTTTGCCTATAAATAGTAGCCTTTAACACATAAAAGAGGGGGGGACAATTTTGCACATTTAGAGAAAAACACAAAAAACCCTAACCCTAAAATTCATCTCTACCCAACCAGCCGCCCCCCACCTATCCTGCTGCCGCACCCTCCTGCTTGAATTTGAAAACTCGGTGCTTCTTGATTGTAGGATTGACCTGAAAACTCTTCCTGATGACATGGTTGATCTTCTCATTTCCTTGAGAAATTGTTAATGGTAGGGCTTATCTCATCTTCTTTATGGCAGGCTTTTCTTGTTTTTCCTGGTGACAGGGTTTGAACTTTATTTTTCTTTGAGAATTCCATAATCTTGCTGGACTTCATTGAGGTTTTTTCCTGTAACAATTCAAAAAATATTTGATGCAGTGTTTTGAGGTTAGATGACATGCATGCATCCTTACCTGATTTGAAATATAGGTCCCCCCTCTTTAATGTTCCATTGTCATAGCGTGCCTTTGTTTGCTATTCAAAGCCTTCTTTGTTCTTCTATACACTAGCTCGTTCGTGTGCCAGCCCTTCACTCAAATGTAAGTCCAGTGCCCATCATAGGCTATCTAGGATGATTATTGCACTCGTTGTTTATCAAGCTCGACAATGCCCCCAAGTATGGTGTTGCTTGATTCATCATGAAAGAGCTTAACCAATCATTCATCTTCTGGATTCTCTCGAGAACTCTTATTTGATTAGTTGTGTGCATCTTGCCAACACCCATCATAGATTGTTAATCAACCAAAAACTTGCCACCAATTGAAACAATACTCTTTAAGTATATGTTATCATGGAACCATCAATGAACTATCAAGTCGTTTAGACATGCATCTCATAGCTTGCAATAAAAGGCTCATGGTTGTATGCTCAATGTTCTTCTTAATGGTTCCTCTCAGCTTGTTAAAACAAATTGTGAAAAGAAATGCTTTGGCATCATCAATGATTTTCATTTTATCACCTATATTCATGCGGTGAAGTGCCCCTTTGAGATTTAAAATAGATGGTCCCACAATCAGTCTTGGTGGTGTGCATCCTTCTGACTTTCATTCAAATACCCCATGTGATACCATCTTTCAGGAGTCATAGCCATGTTTGAGAGGGTAACCCAAGATGACGATATAAAAATGTCTTTCAAGCTCAACATTGTCTCATAGTCAGTCTTGGTGGTGTGCATCCTTCTGACTTTCAATCAAATGCATTATATGTGATACCATATTTTAGGAGTCATAGCCATGTTTGAAAGGATAAACCCAGATGGAGATATGAAGATGTCCTTCAAGATGATCAAGGAATGTTAGTCATTCATATCAAGGATTTTGCAAGCTCGATTGATGTTCTTCTTGTTTGACAATCTTTCTTGTTTTAGAATCAACTCTCATATTTCAAAGATCATATCTATTCAAAGTCTAGTTGGTAAAATGAAATTAGAGATGTCAATTTTTGGTAGTATTTTTAAAAATCAAGCTTATTTGGTTAATAACCCAACATACATCATTCAATATATGCAATCCTTTGATTGTCTTGTATTTTGAAAACAGAAATTGACCCGTTGTAAGATTAAAATAGCTTTTTTTATGGTTCTTTGTGTCAATTTAAATCTTTGATCTTGGTTATATCTTTTGATGGTACGTGATGAGGTGAGCTTATATGAAATTAAAAAAAAACAAGATGCTCAAGTCAAAACTCGATGTTTTATTAAGAAACATTGTTTCTTTTGAGCACCTATTTTATCAGCATACATAATAATCAGTAGCTTAATTTATGAAGCCACGACCCTTATGAAAAATCTCTTCAAGTTTTTTAGAGCACCCTTAATCAGTTCAAATTGCTTACTTGATTAAAAAGGACTTTTTAAAGCACGTAATCCAAGTTATGGTTCATGGCTATGAAAGAAAAGGAAATTCATACGCTTAAAAGGTGTTTGAAGGTTTCAAAGATCTAGGATTAACATCAAATTTTCATCAACTCTCTTTCTTTTGTTATCTTTGTAGAGAAAATGACATATAACCATGTTAACTTCAAAAATCAAAATTCTCTTAACATAGGTCATAATACAAATCCAACTTTTCTTTTGATGAATAATTAATCTAATCTTTTAAAGACATCAGAGGCTTTATTATAGATACCAAAAGACATGTCTGTAATTTTTTTTGGTGTTGACTTTTGGTATTTGTTGTGTCTTTCCTCAATTGAAACTTTTTTTTGCCCTTATTAGACTTCATAGGCGTTCTCCTTCCTTGCCTTTAAGTGTAGGCAAATTTCACTTTTTTGGCTTTTATATAGCCTTCCTCAAAGTTTTCTTATATGCTCCCCAGTTTATAGCTTCTTTTTTTCTTTTAGCCCTCTTTCAATCGTTGGACTTTTGTTCTTAGCGTTCTTTTTACCATGGATTCCATTTTTCTCTTCATCTTTTTCTAACAAAAGTCTCTTATTTGCCCCCAGTATAGGGTGTGATCCTAGTCAGGGTTTTTATAAGCAAGAAAATCATTTTGGCTCAAATAGGGGACCATAAAGGATATATCTTTAGAAAGTGAAGGGATAACAAAGATGACCTTTCTCATTTCAAGCAAGGTCGGTTAGAACCGATAAATTTTGACTTCATCAAGTGTAATGATTTGGACTTGTAAGAGTTATGATTCGTAAGTCCATAATTATTGAATCCACTACCTATCATTATGCATATTGCTAAAACTTAGCTACATGATGTGTGGTTCAATTTCATGTGTGAGTTCAATTTGTTTGGTCACCTCATGTTGCGATTTTAATAAACATCAAGTCATTTCTGCAATCAAAATACTTTTAATCTTTCAGGATTGATTAACCTTAATCACATATTTTATCAAAAATGAAATGCATAACAACAAAGAGACAAAGAAAAGACATGTTTCATTAAAGGATGAGATGTGATCCTAAAATAAAATGCAGAATAGCAAAATTCCATAACAATATGATTGACAATTCAACACCTTTTTTGGATCAGCTTTTCTAGCAATATCTGTGTTTTTCCAAGCATTTTCGATCACTTATCATTCTAAGGATGTTCTAATGACAATATGGTCGATGACACCATCTTTCACAAACTCAAACTCACCTATTGCTCACCAACCTCTAAACTTGTTTCTTGAAATTCTTGTAACTATTCAACTGAATGGCCTAGGATCCCATCGTGATATTCACATCTCTTATCTGGATTATACCACTTAGGAAACAGTGATTGCATGAGATTTCATGGAGTCAGGGCAATAAGTCCAGAGCCAAACAGATGCTAGTAGACAAACTCGAGTGACAGAGGTATGTCAATCTTTGACAATGACAATTAAGTAGTTAATGTTACAGCGAGACTTAACACAACTAAGGTTTCCCAATTGAAAGTCATCTTCAGATTCATCTGTCATCCTTGTTCTGGAATCCATGGTAGGACCTCCAATTTTTCTCATCTTGATAGCTTGTTCAATTATTTTGGCAATCCTCACAATTTCATATCAATCTTCCAAAGTTGTTGTGGTTATCTGGGGACTGTTGGAAACCTTCTAATGCTGTTAAGTAATCATGGCAGCGCATGAAACCATGCAGCATGGCCATTACCGACACATGGAATCATGCGTTGTCTCTACTAGAGGAGATCTTGATGAATTTGAAACTCCTTTGTCTCCTCTTCGATTCCTCACTAACAGTGCAGTAAATAGACACCTGTAGAGGGAGTTCTACTATGTTGAAGTTTCAATCTTCTTCTTGTTTTTTAGTCCAAGTCTGTCTCTTCACCCTACTTTTACGTTTTAATGCTGACATTGGTGGGAGACAATTATAGATGATCTAAAACTACTACATCCCTTCTTGGATTCCCCACTAGCAGAGCCACATACAGATCTCTGTAGAAAAAGATTTGCTACATTGAAAGTCAACATCAACTCTTGTTTTTCAAACCCATATCCTGTTCTACTGGACTGGAATGAAGCTCACGATAGAGGTGGCTGGGAAGAAGGTCCTGACTCATAGCACAGAAGGTTGGCAGTTGTTGGATGCTACTGGAAGGTGATGT
>Ga0307509_10011694_pt1 | contig 10600 bp, 17 predicted proteins | sample 10_EM_MG_FD_202245 | JGI IMG/M metagenome (GOLD analysis project Ga0307509, IMG submission 202245) | Populus trichocarpa ectomycorrhiza microbial communities from riparian zone in the Pacific Northwest, United States - 10_EM | ecosystem: Host-associated > Plants > Roots > Unclassified | place...
GTTTTGGATGCGTGGATATTACCCGATGGTTTTGGGATGAGACCTTGCGGTGTTTTTGGATCTTGATTGGTGATGGTCGCGAAAAGAGAAGAAGGGGTGGGTTTCGCATCGACCTCCTCGTCTCGAACCTCGGCCGTCTTATCTTCTGACGGTGAAATGCCGACTTCTGTGGGTTCGCTTACCTCAACAGTTTCGTCATTTACTTCTTCGACTCCAGCGACTTCGACATCAGGTGTTAAAGCCGTAATAGGAGCTTCTTCCTCAGCGGCTGGCTCCGTCTCGAGTGTGTTACCCTCTGCCCCCTTCTGGACCTCGGGTCCCTGAAGCTCGTCGTCAGCCTTTGTTTCTGGCTGATCTTCAGGAGTAGGTGAAGGGGGAAGGGCGATCATCGCGGGAGTGATGGGCCTCGACTGCGGCTTGGAAGCCTTCGAAGCAGGCTTGGGCACGAAGCCAAATTTACTCGAAGCCTTCTTGACCACAGCTTTCGGAGGGACTTTCTGTACAGCAGAGGTTGACGATTTCATAGTTGGAACGGGCTTCGCTGATGGGGCAGATCTTCCCCAAAGTGGTTTTTTAGCGACTGCCAACGGTTTGAGAGCAGCAGAAGGAGCAACAGAACTGGGTCCTGCAGCCGTGGCCGTCGATGTTGTGGGGTTAGATTTCGCTGGGTTCGTCGCGGGTACACGGCCTTTAAGAGAGGAGGAGAGTGTCGATGTAGGTTTCTTCATGGGGGCAGGAGGGATGACGGGGCGACTGGGTTGTCCAGAAGATGATGTGGCATTGTCTACTCTCGATGGAGGTCGTTTAGATGCATCCTTTTCTTTCGCAGGGGCGGGAGGGACTGGGGGAGGGAGCATGGGCACTCGTCGTGGACCTGTAGTCACCCCTGGTGCGGCAGCAGCAGGAGGATTTCCAGACTTCAACTGTACTCTGTGAGGAACTCCTAATGTCGCTCCTCCAGTGCCAGTTGCACGAGATGGTGTAGTAGCGCTAGCTTGGGATCGAAGAGGGGGGATTGGTCTTCTCGACTCTTGGGAAGAGACTGGGCGAGTAACGGGGGCAGTGGTGGAGACTGTACGTTGTGGATTGGTTGTTTTGGTATCTTGAATGGTTTTTTGGGTTTCCTGAATAACTCTGGCAGGTTGAACTGGTCGGATTGGTACATATGGCGCTGCAATCGTTGGTTCCTTTCTACTGACACGCGTCATTGTTGTGGGGGGGTTGCGGGTTTGACTCGTAGTAGACTTGGTTGTGGAGGATGAAGCAGTGCGGCTGTGACCAGGCCTTGCTGTGGAAGTCGATACAGTCGCAGAACTGGAGGGTTTTGTCTCCTTGAGGTGCACCTGAGCCCGAAGGTTCGAAACCGACTTCTGGGTGGTGATTGCGGCAGTCCTGATATCAAGATATTTCTTAGTTGTAGGGCTGAGCGGAGCAGTGAAGCTAGAGAAAATCCATTAAAATTAAATATAATTATATATCGATGGTCAGATCACTTACTTTTGGACCCTGGATGGGAGCAAAATCTTATAGCTTTCGAATATTTTTCTCCCAACCTTCCTCACATCCGCATTAGCATCATGCGCTGTCGCGCGAATGATTGCCTCAACCTCAACTGCCCGTGCATCCTTTTCAATGTCCGGAGGGTTGCATGAGTTGAGGCACGCTAAGGTACCATCCGCGACAACAAGCTTGAGTGAAGCTGACTTGTCCTTGACGTTCTGTAGGAAGTAGGAGAGAAGAGAAGCCAGTTGAGTATTTTCGACGATGGTGAAGATTGAGGCTCGTGCACGGTTGATAACAACTTTGTTGGTGCGTCCGCACAGCGCAAGAAGGGGAGGCATGAACATGGGGAGAAGCTGCTCAAACTCTCCACCCATTGCGGTTGATACAGTGCCCAAGAGCTCCAGAGGGATCAGGCAGAGCCTTGTCCGCTCTGAGTTCATTGCACTAATGATATGTCTGTGCGACGTTCTGAGCGCGTTGACCAACTCGGATGGTGCCGCTTCATAACCACCATTCTCGAATATCTTGATGAGTGAAGTTATCGATTTCGCTATCTTTTCCCATGTGTCTTCTGTCTCCTGGAGGGAGAGGTTCTGGCGGAGGTTTTCGAGGTCATATTTGACGTCTGCTGCTGAAAGTGTCTGTTGCCCAAATGAGTTCGTCTTTATTGACGGAACATGAGATCACATACCTTTACCGGCATAGCCGACGTGTCTTTAATATTCCAAGGTTCGGATGTCCCAGAATATGGGCTCCTTGCGGGGAAAGAGAATCAAGAGGTGGAGGTTGAAGACAAGAAGCAGGCAAAGTTGGATTGCAATTTAGAACACGGAACCACGTGATCGTGCCATTGATCGGACCGTGCTGCCATGGGCCATGGCCTGAAAATCCCACCACGGGCCCAGGGTAGGATTTTTGGCGGTGCGTGTACCTGTTGTGAAGAATTAATGTAGCAAGTTGAGTAACGCATCTCCTGCTTCACAACTTTTTATTTAATGAACAAAGTTGAATCCAAATGCATTCGAGGATAGTAAGCTAGTGGATCACAGGTCTGTACGATTACTCAATACTTGCATGAGTAGCTGCTTCAATTCCTCCACACTGGTATCTAACTTTGCTTCCAACCTCGTTACTCTGTCCTCCAAAGTCGCCATTGTGGCTGTCAAGCGGTCTTCGAGTGCCTGGCGGGTCGAATCCAGCTTCGCCTCGATCCCCGAAATCCTTTCATTCAGAGATGATATCGAAAGAGTGGTCTCTTCTCCGGTTTTGTCTTTAGATATAGTGCTGGCGTCCTCAGCAGTCGACGTCGTTTCAGATAGCTTAGCGGCGTCCTCAGTCGCCAAATAATTCTTGGGAATGATGAGGAGCGAGTGCCACCATTTGTGTTGATGCCCCTCCAGGTCTGTGAGATCGGGTTCGCACTTGGCGCAAAGATAATAATCTGTAATCCAAAGTTTAATTGGAAATTGGGTGCATCTCATCATTGAACGCACCACGGCATAAGTGTCCCAGACATTTGTAATAGGTGGAATCAAAAGAAATTGAATCAGAACATCGACCACAAGTGCGTTCCTTCCTGATCATGATCGGCTCAGACTCTGGCGGTCGCGAATCATCAGGAATTTCATTGGGATTATTGTCCTCTCCATTTTGAGGCCCGGGGTTTGAGGTGGATTCGATGGCAGTACTATCCTCCTCTCCATTTTGAGACCCTGGTTTGGACGTCGATTCGCCGGCAGGACTGTCCTCCTCTCCATTTTGAGATTCTGGGTTTGGCGTCAATTCGTTCGCAATACTGTCCTCCTCTCCATTTTGAGGCTCCGGGTTTGAGGTCGATTCGCTGGCATTACCGGCTCCTCGCCTCTGCCAGGTGTTTGCTGCGTGACTTTCTTCTTCCAGTGTTAGTTTTCCTTCCAAGCCCAGCCATTGACGACGCCCGGGTGACATCAACAGAGTGGCCTTCATAACGCAAGGGCGGGAGTGTTTACTTTTTTCGAGTTTCACTGGGTCCGACGCGGGCAAATTATAACAAGACCCACAAAGATCGTGGTCCAGGTCTGTCATTCCTATTTGAGTACGTGATTAAATCCAGAAAAAAAAAGATATACCGAGACACTCTATGCATGCATGATATCTCTTCTCGACGATCGTCTTATGACACCAGTCACATTTTAAACTTGGAGAGGACATTCATCGCTCAGTAAAGTAACGCTTAAAGAAACTCGAAACTTACATTTCGTAGCAGGGAAACTCTGAGAGGAAATCGTCTCTCGCAAACTCCTCGATATCCTTCACTACTGGGTTCCACGAAGATGGAATAGCTGAAGGAATCTCAGAGGCATTGAGAGATTTGATATACTCTTCCCATGGTGGATATTTTAAGTAGGGGGTAGCTCCAACGCGTGTTGGTAGGAACTCATCGAGGACGGACACATCGAGGTAGAAATCTTCGACGTCCCGGACATCCTGTTTGACTGGGTCAGGATCGCCAAGAGCATCAAGGGCCTCAGTGAACGGTTTCTTCGCATCGACCAACGACCACATTCCACCATAATAATTCTGGAGGGCTGGATGTATGTGCAAGTCAAAGGAAGAAGACGGGAGAACGACCTGAGACCTACTGTTCTTGGAATCGGGTTCTTTCTCGAAACGCGCTATATAAAAAATCAACATGACTTCATTCTTTGAGAAGTGAAGGAAAGCCGACAACGCACCTACAAGTTCGGAGATTCGGTTTTGAGATATAGTGTATACAATGTTACACATCCCAATGATGCGCCACAATTCCTTGATATCAAGCGTCATGGTGCAACAAGCTTCCATATATTCCAGGGTATGCTCCATCACGAGAGTCAACAATTGGTGAACATACTAAAAAAGTCGTCGTTAGAAAAGGAGATAAACTGCGGCATTTGGCTCACTGTTTCTACAGGACGGTTTCTGTAAATAAGCCTGACCGTCAACTCATCCTCAATTGTCCAGTTGATGGATAACAAGTGTGCGCGAAATACAGTGTCTTGGGACTTGATTTTCTCCTTGACGAGATTTCGCAACTCCATTGGTATGGGTGCGTTTTGTTGATCCTTTGGTTCCAAAGCCAGCGACCCGAATATGTAATCGATAACAACATAGCCCACGAAAACATATCGTCGATTTACGGCGAGGACTGAGCTGGGAGTTAGCTCGTGTTAAACTACTAAAGGCAATGGTATTAATACCTTGCGCCTGCATCTCTACCATTCTGGATATTATATTGCGCATCCTTTTTCTGTAAATACGCGTCTCATACATGTAGCCTAAATCGGAGGAAGGAAGAGTTAGGTAAAATCACAATAAAAACCACCCACGAACCAGCAGCCGTGTACGCGCACCACTGCGGTAAGGTCCATCCCTGCGGCATTTGTTCTGTGAAGGTATTCGCCTCGCTAATTCGGATAAACCCAGAGTTGTCACAGTCAATCGCTGCGGAGATTCGATAACCAAAGTTAGCTATATATTCCAGAGTCCAGCCATCGTCTGACTTTTGAACGGCGCTTGATGTATCTGCCAGTGGTTCGTCAGTGGATGAGGTAGCTTGGACAATTTCGTTCGTATCGTTCATCCTGGCAGCCGAGAGCCGGTCACGAAAGTATTCGAACAATGCGCTGGAAAAGAATCTATTTTCAATACAAAAAATCCAGCTCTGGAGAGATTTATTAACAAAGACTTGCAAATACGAACAAGATAGATACATTACCATTTCCTTCCACAATTCTTTCAGGTCCTACGCAGTACAAGGAGAAATGATGTTAGTAGGAACATCAAAAATGTCCTAAAAAAAAGTCAATAACCTCATGGAAAAGTCGATCATGTGGACCAGATAAAGTTCGAACGACGTATTGAGCGGAATGTTCAATCGATTCCTGGAGTTGTCGGGTATGCAGATCGAGTTTCAACTCAAAAGTCTCCATATTGCGTTCGCACAGGGTATTGAGGGACAGTAAAATCCCATCTCTTGTCGATTCAATCTCGGAGTCCATCGTAATGCCAAGAGAGACACTGGGGTCGTTTGCTGCAGAGACCAAGGATTGCAGAGTAGAGCTATCCCGGACCCAGGTATTAACGTCTCCGAGCGCTCGAGTCTTTATTATCAGGTCTTTCTCCCAATCCAGTTTGGGCGTGAACAGACGCGAAAGCATCGTGTCCATTTTAGACACAAGGCTATCCACACCAGTAGCCATCTCTATCGACAACCCTTGCATAAGGAGGACACGGTAGCCATTGAATTCTTCAATGTAACCGAGCATTCTGTCTTTCCAATCTTGCGACCTCCAGAATTTCACTGTATTGAATGTCGGAAATAGACCGAGGATCAGTGCTAATCGACGTACCGAATCGAGATTCTTTGTAGTATGTATCAATGCTGTTCGCACAGGCCCTGATGGCGCGTCGAATGCGTTGGAATACATCCTCAAGCATGGCTGTAGATTTCAACGCGTCCGTATCGGACTGGTTACGACTGCGAAGGTTGCTTAGGCTGGGAGAAGCAGGAATAAATGGTATCAGAATAGTAACTTCAGGAAGTTGACAAGGCTTTACTCAAGAACGACTCGCATCGTGTCCGTCTGAGCGAGGAATACTGCGGTCACGCGTAGTTCATTCTCTCGTCTGTTTTGTTCGTATTCGATCACAGCTTTAAAACTTGCAATGGCCCCTAAGACAAAGGTATGGTAATTGATACAGTGGAATCGGGATAAGTACTCACCTTTGGCGAACGGATGGAACTCTGCAATTGCTTGGAGGAAAGGCAAGAGATTCTGAGCGTGCCTGATATAATCACGCCCATCGGAAGGAGGGGTATCTTTCATCGTGGAATGTGCCGCGTCCCATTTGTGATATTCGCGTTGAACAGCAATTACGTCCGAAGGCGGGGGATTGGCCATCGAAAAGCACTATGGAGGTGAACGAAAGAGCCTGAAAGATTCCCCAGATTTCCCGGGTCCTCTGGGCGCTGATCGATGATCTATGAGGTAAGTATTTAACAATAAGTATGACCACTTTCCAATGTCCATCAACCAGCTGTGCTTATCACCGATTGCCCCGAAAAGAGTATACCCGCCGAGAAGGTGGTCACTACTGAGAAGTTGCGGAGAAGTGCGAACCGAATCTGAATTGACGAAAATGTTATAAGGATACACAAGAAAAAAATTAAGGTACAAAATACTGTGCTGAGTAAATCCCCTAGGATCCATGACACATCGTGGTAACCTTGTGGCGCGAATTTTTCTGCATAGAAGGACTCTCCAATCGAACCTCCTCAGTTGAAAACTTGACAGACATTGTGTAATCTCCCAGTGACTTTTCATCCTTGATTTCAGCCCTTGTTTTATTTGTGAACTGGGACAACAGCTGGCCATCTTTCTCCCAAGTGATGGTATAGGCCTCTTTGGGTGCAATGGGGGTTTTGCGAAGGTTCGCGAGAGGAAGGAGGTTGAGTTCAAGAACCTTGAGCGTTGAAGTGTGCCCCTTTTTACAACTTTCTTTGATGTTGTCCACGAAAGCCAAGTTCTTTAGGAGGTTGATCCAGAGAGTCTCGAGGCATACTTTGCAAAGGTTTGGAACAGTGACAGAACGCATAAGACAGTCGTCATTTGTAGGGCGGTAGCTCGTTTCATTGAGGTCGGAAAACCTATAAATAAATAAAATTAGTGCGTTCTCGAGCCAAAAAGTAAAGGGAAACACGAACGTGGGATACAGACCATAAAACCCAGGATCAGATATAAACCTGTGGACATTCGTCAGTAATGGGCTATCAGGGAAGGAAAAAAAGCAAGGAATCACTCGTCTTCGGTACCATATTCCAGGATTTCGGTACTACACAACTGGGCTGCCCCCTGTTTCTTGCCGTTGAGAAGAGTGAAAGACAAGACATGTTTTCCAGCTGCCAGATTCTTTGGAGAATGGAAATTATAAAACCAGCGATCCATTCCTATATTTTCCCTCGGTAGCCACCCGAGTTCGACGCCATCCAATGTAACACGTAAGTCCTCCTTTCTGGGGATTCCAGAAAGAGAAAATTGGACTGAATAACGCGAATATGCTCCAGAAGATTCGAATGTGATCGACCAAGGAGCGGTAGTGTTGAGGAGTGTCCATGGATATGCTTGCATGGCCATCACGGATCGTTCGACGCGTGGGGCACCAGTATTGTCCACTCTACCTGGATCCGAAAGCCATTGGCGCCACGGGAATGAGGTGCGGTCATGGGCGGCATTCGAGCCAAAGTATGCAAAGCCCCCGTCGTACTCTTCTCCAACCTCGAGGATAGAATGACCAAGTTCATGTCGTAATACCAAAGGACCATTGAGGGTAGAAGCCGTGATTACGCTGTATTGAGGTCAGGACAGTTAAAAAAAGACGGAGGGTTCGGAAGGTTCTATTTTAATGACATACGTGAAATCTCCACCAAGTCCTGATGCGAAAGAGATAAATCATTCTGAGCAATGACAGTTTAACCACGACTTACCACCGTATAGCGGATCATTTCCTAGAAAATATTCGATGACGAAAGCTTTTGAAAAAGGTGCCGGAAATGTGACAGACCTAATAAAATGGGATAGTCGCACTGTGTCCCCAAGGAATCACAAGCAGCTTGGCCCACTTCTGGGTGTGCATAATACACCCCTCGAAGTTCTGTTCCGTCTCTGAACAGGCCAAAGGGTGTACTATTGCCCGGGGTGAGAGGAATTCAAAAAGAGACCCACATATGTGCTCACTCTTTCGGGAGACCGCCGACTCCAATCCCACTCTGAAGCATTAGAGATTTAACATAACGCTTCAGAGAATCGAACGACAGCATACTTCTTTGCTAGGCGAGAACGCCGCCCAAAAGTTCAGGAGTGGTTGGACAGTATTAAACGTTTGGTTCTTCGAAACATCTTCGGCAAGTCTCAACGCGTCACTGACGAATTTTTCACGCTCTTCTGCAAGATCTTCAAGAATTTCGTGAGCCTTGTCTCTGAACACAACATGTCCACTTACAGCCATCAGAGAAAAACACCAAATCTACTCTATTTGTCGGTGGACCTGAAATTATGAGAGGCAAAATTTCGAGTGGTGGTGGTGGTACGTTTGGCTCAGGAGGTTCGAGAGGTAACCTGTGTTGTTCAAGTTCGGGATTATAAAGGACGCGACAACCGGATGTAAGGGAGACTGCAGAGATTCAAGTCCGTCCTCCAATAAAGGTGTGGGTCGTTTAACTTACCATATAAATCCGCCGCCAATACAAGCAATAACGGGACAATCGTATTGGAACGTCGCATTACTGGGGTCTGGCGTGGTGGTTGAAACCAGGAAGGCGGGAACAACGGACCGGTTATAATTACCAGAATGGTGTGATCGAAACATGCCTTTTCGGGACAGACCCTACGGATCGAAAGAAAGTGGAGTTTTAGTTTGTGAACAGTGGATAAGTTCATCTTATGGCATGGAATTGCAGCAGGTAAAATAATGCGATTCCGATGGACTATGTACTTGGAGAGATTAACAATGAAATTAACAAAAAAAGAGAGCCAAACTCGACCCGAAATTACTAGAAGATATCTCTTCCGCGAACCAAAGTCTTCTGAGTACCAAGACCTTTGTCATCCAGGAAATTCTTGCACTCCCTGATATGTTCAACGATAACGTTAACACCTTCTCCCACCGTCGTGAAAGGTAGATCCCGAGGAGGAAGAATCGATTTGTTGTGCGACAACCGAAGGCGTTTAGAACACTGTATCAGCTCAACACCTAGCATCCTGACTTCTTCGTCAAAGGCTAACCCCGCATCCTCCCAATAGCGAGTTCCAGCGTGTAAGAGAATGTTCCGAATGGCACAGAGATGTTCAAGAACGTCCATGTTATCCATAAGAATGCGGATACACGCCTGGATGTCAGATCTTTGGAGGAACCGAGACCTGTTCAAGGCACCAATGAAATTGCAAAGCGACAGCGCAGAAGACACCCGCCGTATATGGCTTTCTGAGGGTGTTGCTTCATAAGATATTCTTCTGTGTTGGCTCCCCTAAATATGAAATAAACATTGTCAGCGTTAACAATAAAACAACAACAATAGAAAACTAACGCCATTCCACGATGCGTTGAATGTTCCCAAGACAGTCGCGGCCAGGGCACCTTTAAATATATTTCCGAGTTCTCGGTCCGAGCCCAAGCGGAAGAAGGAAACATGCAGCCGTTGAGCAAACATCGCCAACGTGTCATGGCCATCGGCGAGGCCAGCAGAGGCATTCCAGACGAAAGCACGAACAAGGTCACCAATCTGATCATCGTTCCACTCGTAGCCACAGTGAACAATTCTGGAGGCGCACTGAAGACTGAAGTCGGGATTTTGGACGCGACAGCCCGTTTCGAACAAATCCGTCCAAAGCTTCTTCTTTGGGGATAGACGTGGCGCGACGGCAAGGGGTGTGGTGGGTGAAGTAGCAAGATAGTCGCGTTGCATTGGGGTGGTGGCATTGTTGTAATGATTCTTGGCAGGAAACTCGTCGTTAATAGGTGTGAAAGGATGCGCGTAAGAATGCGGCTCTAACTCCTTACTGAAATCATGCTCAGTGGAGGCAGATTCAAATAGGTTTCGGGTATGGTCGTTGGGGGGGACTAAGGTATGGGAGCTGGAAACGGTGGAAGATGGAGAGTAGGTACTATTGCTGTAAGGACTGTAGGATCGGGCCTGTGCAGCATTGACGTCGATGGTGTGCGAGGGCATTAAGGTATCGTGTTGATTAAGTTTAGAGTTGAGAGGCTTTTCGAAGTAGGAATTCAAGCTAGCCCGCAATGGGTCCACGCGAGACATTGTGCGATGATGTTCTTTGTGTTGAGGGTTGGAGGGAGGTGACTGGTCAAATGAGTTGCAGGATATTTTTCCGACGAGATGAGGTGGCACAACTCACTGGATTTTAAATGGCTCAGACGAAGGCCCGATGCGATTAAAGCAAAAGATTCTGCGGGCCACAGGGCCAAATATTCCAAGAGTAGCGTTTTGAAGTGGCAAAGCTGGTGTTGAGGTGGTGATGACGTTGGAAGAATCAATGTAATAACTCTTGGGCAATTAATTAAC
>Ga0307509_10011695_pt1 | contig 10598 bp, 7 predicted proteins | sample 10_EM_MG_FD_202245 | JGI IMG/M metagenome (GOLD analysis project Ga0307509, IMG submission 202245) | Populus trichocarpa ectomycorrhiza microbial communities from riparian zone in the Pacific Northwest, United States - 10_EM | ecosystem: Host-associated > Plants > Roots > Unclassified | place...
AGAAATGAAGTGTCTTGGGTAACATCAGCATCGATCTGATCGCCTAGACCATCTGGAATGGTTTCAAACTGGAAATCAGGCAAGACATCAAGGGAGTTACAGCCTCTGGACTTGAGCAAACGTCTGTGATTGTATTCAGAGTTGACAAAAGTGATGTGAAAGCCTTGGTGATGGAGTAGTTTTGCTACTTTGAGCATAGGAGCTATGTGACCTTGAGCTGGATATGGGACGCACACAGCATGAGCCTTGGTGCTCTTTGGAATAGATCCCATGTTTCTCACTCTCTGAGTTTTTGTATTTCACACCTTCTATGAGTTAGAAGACTGAATTTATTGGTCACCAGTCATATAAGGAATTGTGATTACTTCTTATATGGTCCAAAATCATGACGCATGAGTTTTTTTTTTATTATCAATACACTTTAGTTATAAAAATGATTAATTAGTTTGCAATTATATGGCACTGAATTATTTATCATATAAGTTTATTCAATCAATGTATTGGTGAGGATGTCGTGATTTGCATCAAATATATATCCAAAAATCATAATCACAGACTAAATGAGAACAAAGCTAAAGAGACAATACCATCAATATCCAAAAATCATAAAGGAAATTTACGGAATCAAAACCAATTAGCACCCATCACTGCTACGCAAACTTCCAACACTGATATTCTCGTAGTCTTGATCAGTTTCACAGCGAACCATATTATTTGCGAAACTCAGTGTATCTTGTGGATCACCATCAATCTTGAACCCCACTTGCTAATAAAGAAAGAAGCTCGTAGAAGAAAAAGAAATTGCAACCAATCAAAATTTGCCATGTTTCATTTTTTTTTTAACATAAAAATGAAATAAATTACATGGAAAATATTTAGATGTGTTTTGGCTAATCAAAGGTTGATATATGATATGAGATATTTAAGATGTTTTTTTTTTTCATAAATATAAGATTTCATAAATAAAAATCAACAAATAAAACAATGTCATATAACATTGACAAAAGACCAGAGTATAGAGGGCCTCACACTAGACAAAAAAAATTGATTATTGGAGATACAAGTTCTTCAAGTAAGAAAGTTCTCTCAAAAGCTCTCAAGCATCCTTATACGCTTGAAGTCTACAAAGAAAAAAACTTAGTTGGATCAAGCCTAAATATTTTGAAGACAAATCAAAGGTACTCTTAAGAGCACTAAATCTCGTTTAGCAATTTACATCTAAATTCATATTCTTGCAAATCATAAATCTTAGCTTGATTTCACAAATAAATTAAGTCATCATATATTAAGTTCAAGAGAAGAATTAGAGGATTGTTATACTAAATAGAGATTGTACTTTGTCATATGTTTTAATAAAATCAAATATTTATACACGTGTTTTTGCTTAATTTTTAGGTACTCAAAATTATATCTATAAATTTCTGGCGACTCCATTGGGGGTATCTCTACCTCTTATCTATTCCATTCAAGAAAGAATTTCTAACAACCTCTTAATGACAACTAGAAAAAACATGATCACTGTTGTTGTTTCTAAAAGCAACAAAATTGCACAAACTAAGCTGATTCTTGAGACGATGTCAGCGTTGAATGCATGAAGTGCATGAGAATTCACTTGTTCAATGATAAAAAATACAAGTAACTCCACCATAAAAAATCGAATGTGGGGTGTGAATTTCTTAGGCACTTAAGGTGATTAATTTGGAAATTCACTCATGGAGACTTCTCTTTATCATTCACCAAGTAACTTTAGGTTTTGGCACATGTTAGTGATGATAACCAGGACTAGGACTATATCTTTGGAGTATCAAGTGGCTAACTTGACAAAACTTGTTGAAGGGTTTCCGACTTCACTCAAGGAAAAAGACCACAAGATTTGAAAGTTGATGAACAAACTTTAGAGCATGAATGAGGGTGGCTAAACTTTGACTAGCAATGTTGTGCAAAAAGATTAGTTGGAATGGCAGAGGGAATCCAAGATAACATGTGTCTTACTTTGTGGAGACTTGCAATAATGTTAGAATTAATGGTGATCTCATGGTAAAATAATTTGTCTATTTCTTAAAAGGCAATGCCTTCGACTAGTACACTGACTTGAAGTCTAACTTAATCAATAGTTAGGAGTAATTAGAATGTGAGTTTCTTTATCATTTCAACAGCACTCATCATGTGGTCAGCATGATTGAACTCTCTAATACATATCAATGAGAAGAGGAGCATGTCATCGATTAATTTATCAATGGAGAAACCTTAACTTCAATTATAATGATTAATTCACCAAAACTCTTACTCTAGATATGTGCATTTAAGGGATGCATTGGGGGCTACGCTACATCTAGAAGTCATTAAACCTAAATATTTTAAAAAATAAATGATCATGCAACACCATTTGCTTTTTAAAAGGGTAAAAGGAAGAAACTATCCTTGAAAAAAGTAACAAGAAAAAGAGTATTCATTCCCTAACTCGGACATTTCTAGGATGCTAGATGTTTTGCTTGAAGAAAATATTATTAAGGTACTAGAGCTTAAACATCCCGAAGAAGCAAACCAAATAAAGAACCTAATTTATTGCAAATACCATCGCCTAATTAATCATCATATAAATAAGTGTTTTGTGTTAAAAAGATAATATCATGATGCTATATAAGAATGGAGACAACATTTTTATAACAAAATAACAGCTTCCAACATCATGATTATAGTGAGTTTAGGTTCACAACAATCGCTATTTGTGATAAGTTTTAGCTCCTTTGAACCATATAACTTAACATCATTTTGCCCATGATCATCACCATGTCTTTAAGTCAAGCTTTGCATATCACACATGCACCTCAAGGTAATGACTTGAAGCCTAATTCATGTGAGAATCATGATAACAAATGATGGACTTTGGTCACTTATAAAGTAAGGGAGGAAGAAGCATGCACAAATAAAAAAGATAATTATAATAAGAATCTTAATGGTGAAAAAGGCAATTGACAAAATGATTCATTGAAGGTTGTCAAAAAATCCATACTAGTTAGAGAAGAGGTTTTGTCAACTCAAAGCTTAAGGAAACTCATTACACTAAATGAGTACATGCCAAAAGAGCTAAAAGGATGGGAAATATGTTTGTTGCTTGCTATCAAGTTAGTGGAGGGAAAACTCATAGAGAAAAGCCATAATGACTTCATACTTGCCTCAAGGTGTATACGACATGAAGATATTCTTAAAAAATAAAGACCTATCGCTTGGATCAAAACTTCATAATCTCTATCTTTTTTATCAAAGGTTATGTCATAAAAAAGATAGTGAATTGTATTTTGGTGAATGATGGTTCAACTGTCAACATACTACCTATTAAAAACTTAAAAAAGCTTGGGATTCCTATGTATGAACTCTTCCCAATTCATCTTAAAGCTTTAATTAAGGAGGCAAAACACCATGAGAAATATAAGACATGGAAGATATGAAGTCCAATGCTTTTTTTCACATTGTAAAGACTAAAACTACCTATAACATGCTACTTGGATGACTGTGGATACATGAAAAAGAGAGGAAAAAATGAACTCTAGGATCTTAAAAAGGTCTAAATCATCTATAAATGAAGAAATGATTTGTCCAATAAAAAATAAATGAAGGGGAAAGATAGCAGAAAACTCAGTTGATAATAAGGTATCATATAAGGCTATAGTACTACACTATATCTCGGTGTTAACAAGAAAAGAGGGTCAATATTGTTTCACTAAGGATAAAGAGGAGATCGCTAAGGGGCTCAAAAACTTAACCTTGCTAGTTATAAATTTTGCATTGACCAAAGTCTGAAAACCTTTATTGAAAGGGTTCGTTCATCAAGCTGAGTTAGTGGTTGCAAATCTCAAATGACTCCCCAATAAATGGGAATACAAGTTTATAAAAAGACTAAAAGAGATTAGAGAGAGAAGAAAATTTCTAGCAAAACTTCAAGGGCTAGGATACGAATCTTCTACGCCATTTTATTTTAATATTAAGAATGAGAGATTATGATACATAAGTGTGGAAAAATTGAAGGACAAATAACAAAGTAGGCTTGCACATCTTAGATCCTTGGTTTAGGATTGTCTTTGCATGACTATGACTTAGTGCTTCAATATTTGATAGGATTGGAACCAAAAAGAGTAGAAGGATACTAAAACAAACTTCAATCCTTGGAATACTTAAACCTCAAAGTCAAAAGACGATAAGAATATACACAAGCATCAACCAATTTTGGTTAAGGGCTTAAAGGATCTTCATAGTAAAATACATTCACTTATGAAGTTAGATGTGAATGGGTACTAAGTGTTGAGATGACATTAAGAATAACGAAGCGCATGATAGTGATCACAAACCCCTTTAAAGAAAAGAAAAAAAAAAGAAGTGATGCCTCTCACTTCAAATCATATCACTATTGAAGAGGGTGATAATAATAAGTTTCTTATTGAAGAAGATATTGAGGTTTTTTAATAAGAAAATAAATTTATGGTTGATGGACATAACAAGGTTAACTTAAGCACCATTGAAAACCCTAGCCCAACCTTCATAAATGCAAAGGGAAATGTAAAAGATTTTTTATGATATGCTTAACTAATATGTTGAATGCTACGTTGACGACCTTATGGTGTAGTCAAAGGAAAAAGAAAGTCAATACAAGATCTCTAACTAGTGTTCATATAATGCCGATTCCAACTAAAAATGAACCCACTAAAGTGTGTATTTGGTGTCACCTCAGACAAATTCCTAGGATTCATAGCTTGATATCAAGGAATTAAAACTAATCAGTTTAATATTGATGGCATCCTAGAGATGTTAGAGCCAAGAAACATCCACGAACTGAATAGTCTCCAAGGAAAGTTGGCTTGTATACGAAGATTCATTTATAACTTAGTTGAAGGATACATTGTTCTATTGGGATAAATCCTGCACTAATGCCTTCAACAAGATCAAAGAGTACTTGTTAATTCACCTCTCCTACAAGCACCAACATCATAACGTTTATTTATTTAATATATTGTGACTAAATGTGTTATTTGGGAGTGTTGCTAGCATAAAAAAATAATGAAGGTTAAGAGAGCGCTCTCTACTACCTTAGTAAGACTTTAAATAGAGTCGAACTAAATTATTCTCTAATAGAGAAGATGTGTCTAGTGTTAAAGTTTATGATTAAAAAAATTAAGGAATTATAGCCAAGCACATTCAGTACGGCTAATTTCTTAAGACGACCCTCTCAAATACATTATCTTAAGGCTAATACGACCAAGGAGATTGACAAAATAGGCATTATTGCTCCAAGAATTGAAATTTTCTATCTATTACAAAACTATTAGTTGATTCTCTTGTCGATTATTCTACTCTTGATGAATGAAAGTTTTCTAAAGACCTACTTGATATGGATTTCTTGTTCATTAAAATGTCAGAACCTTGGAAAATATTCTTTGATGGTGCAGCATGACAAACTATAGTTTGTGCCTAAGTAATTTTCGTCACACCTTAAGGAGAGGTCTTGCCATTCACCTTCTTTCTTATTGAATGTTGTTCTAACAAAATGGTCGGATATCAATCCTTGATTCTCGGGTTGAAAAATAAGAAATTATAAGGAATACATTATTAATACCGGGATGAAAAATCACAATAAATTTATTTAGATCATGGATGGAGTAGAGAAATAAATTGGTATACGAAACAATATCCGAATTATTAATTGTGTAAGTTCCCTAATCGGTAAAATAGTTATTTAAAAGAAATTTTTTTATGAATTGTGATTAAAATGTTAGAAAATAATAAAAAATAGAATGAAACTTTGAACAAACTAATATATGATTTTATGTGTGAATATCGTACAATCACATAGTTTTTAACTGAAAAGGGAGAGAATTCAGGGGAAGAATTTTTATTATGAATAAGGATATAAGTCCCCAATGAATTATTTTGAAGATCTTGACAATTTCAATAAATAAAATAATACCTAAATTTGGGTTTTTGGGGTAAAAGTACCTACTGTCCTAATTTACAATATCAAGTATAACTCTCAATCTGATCATTTGATCAAGTTAAAATTTTATAAAGAGTCTCCTGACAAATGTACTATTAGTGACTTTTTTATAATATTGAGAAAACATCCCCTCCTATTTTTCTTTAAAAAGGGTTTGTTGTTCCAACAGCAAAGGAGGGAGAGATTTTAATTTTCCTCCATAATCGTCTTCTACTTTTTTTTAATTTTCTTTTCTTAAATTATTGATAGAGACTTGCTTTGAGAGTAAATTTGAGTAAGGTTTGTTAGGAAAACTATACATCAACTTGTTTAGGAGAGGGGGAAACCAAGCGATGATGTTTTAGAGAGAGAAAGGAAGGAATTTGAAAAGGGAAGAAGGAAAGGAGAAGGAAGTTACAAGAAATCTCTCACCTTTTTTTCCAAGCTAGTTGGTAAATTGTTATAGCAACTTAAATTCTTTTTATTATGAGTTGCCATGTTTAGGGGAGAAATCCTTAATTTACCGAATCTAGGGTTCTAAGAGAAGTTTAGGGAAAATGGGTATTTTAATAGTAAATGCTTAAATGAATATGGATTAGTTGCTGGAATGAGTAGAATAACGATGTGCATTGAAAGAAAAATCATTGGTAACTATAAACCCTAGGTCTAGCTATAAAAGGAATTTAGGGGAAATGATGAATTGAGTTAAATTGTAAGAAATTATATTTTATTTTGATGTGTATGTGTGATACATATACGATGTAGGATAAGTATTTGGTTTGAGAATATAAGCATGCTATAGGATTGTGTAGGGAACATGAGCTTATATTATGGAAATGGTAGGAAAGGTGTTAGAAATTTCTTGTCTAATTGTAAATTGTTGTGTAATGTTTTCGTTGGCAAGGAAAAGAAGATGCATAGAAAGTAAATTGTGAATATTTTGCTAAAAATTATTAAGTTTGTTAATTTAGATAAGTATTGGATGGTGAAGATTATGAGATTTTGTAGTATCAAGCATGTTGGATTGAGTGAAAGATGTTGGGTTGAATGTGGGATGATGATGATGATTGAATTTAAAAGGGTTGAGTAAGTAGAGCATGGAAGGAGAAAGGTTTTGTGTGTTGTAATATAAAAGGTACATGGATTAATATAAATGCTTTAGAATTTGTAATCGAGAAAAAAAGTATAATTTAATTCTTGTTGGTATGTTCGACTAGTACACTGACTTGGAGTCTAGCTCAATCAATAGTTAGGAGTAATAGAATGTGAGTTTCTTAATCATTTCAACAGCACTCATCGTGTGGTCAGCATGATTGAACTCTCTAATACATATCAATGAGAAGAGGAGCATGATTGAACTCTTTAAAGCTAAAATGAATGATCACACAACACCATTTGCTTTTCAAAAGGGTAAAAGGAAGAAACCATCCTTGAAAAAAATAAAAAGAAAACGAGTAACCATTCCCTAACTCAAACATATCTAGGATGCTAGATGTTTTGCTTAAATAAAATATTATTAAGCTACTGGAGCTTAAACATCCCGAAGAAGCAAACCAAATAGAGAACCTAATTTATTGCAAATACCACCGCCTAATTAACCATCTTATAAATAAGTGTTTTGTGTTAAAAAAACAAGATCATGAGGCTATACAAGAATGGAGACAACATTTTTATGACAAAATAACAGCTTCCAACATCACGATTATGGTGAGTTTAGGTTCACAACAATCGCTATTTGTGATAAGTTCTGGCTTCTTTAAACCTATATAACTTAGGATCATTTTGCCTACGATCATCACCATGTCTTTAACTCAAGCTTCGTATATCACACATGTACCTCAAGGTAATGACTTGAAGCCTAATTCATGTGAGAATCATGATAACAACGGATGGACTTTGGCCACTTATAAAGAAAGGGAGGAAGAAGCATGCATAAATAACAAAAATAATTATAATAAGAATCTTAATAGTGAAAAAACCAATTGACAAGCTGCTTCATTGAAGGATGTGAAAAAAAATCCATAATAGTTAGAGAAGAGGTTTTGTAACTCAAAGCTTAAGAAAATTCATTACACTAAATGAGTACATGCCAAAAGAGCTAGATGGGAAATATGTTTGTTGCTTGCTATCAAGTTGGTGGAGAGAAAACTCATATCAAAGAAGCCATAGAGAAAAGCCATGATGACTTCATACTTGCCTCAAGGTGTATACGACATGAAGATATTCTTAAAAAATAAAGACCTATCGCTTGGATCAAAACTTCTCAATCTCTCTCTTTTTATCAAAGGTTATGTCATAAAAAAGATAGTGAATTGTATTTTGGTGAATGATGGTTCAACTGTCAATATACTACCTATTAAAAACTTAAAAGAGCTTGGGATTCCTATGTATGAACTCTTCACAATTCATCTAATGATTTAAAGCTTTAATTAAGGAGGCGAAACACCATCAGAAAGATAAGACTTCGGATACACATGGAAGATATGAAGTCCAATGCTTTTTTTCACGTTGTAGAGACTAAAACTACCTATAACATGCTACTTGGATGACCGTGGATACATGAAAATGGTGTCATGAAAAGAAAAGGAAAAAAAATGAACTCTAGGAGTTTAAAAAAGCCTAAATCATCTATAAATGAAAAAATGATTTGTCCAATAAAAAATAAAAAAAGGGGAAAGGTAGTAGAGAACTCAGTTGATAATAAGGTATCACATAAGGCTATAGTACTACACTATATCCCAGTATTAACAAGAAAAAATGGTCAATATTCTTTCACTAAGGATGAAGAGGAGATCGCCAAGGGGCTCAAAAACTTAACCTTGCTAGTTATAAATTTTGCATTGACCAAAGTTTGAAAACCTATATTGAAAGGGTTTGTTCATCAAGCTGAGTCAATGGTTGCAAATCTCAAATGACTCCCTAATAAATGGGAAAACAAGTTTATAAAAAGCTTGAAAGAGTTTGGAGAGAGAAGAAAATTTCTGGCAAAACTTCAAGGGCTAGGATAGGAATCTTCTACGCCATTTTTTTTGAATATTAAGAATGAGAGACTATGATACATAAGTGTGAAAAAAATTAAAGGATAAGTAACAAAGTCAGCGTACACATCTTAGATCCTTGGTTTAGGATTGTCTTTGCATGACTATGACTCGTGCTTTAGTATTTGATAGGACTGGAATAAAAAAAAATAGAAGGATACTAAAACAAACTTCAATCCTTGGAAGACTTAGACCATCCAAGTCGAAAGACGGTAAGAATATACACAACCATCAACCAATTTTGGTTAAGGGCTTAAAGGATCTTCATAGTAAAATACCTTCACTCATGAAGTTAGAATGTGAATGGGTACTAAGTGTCGAGATGGCATTAAGAATAAAGAAGTGCATGATAGTGATCACAAACCCTTTTAAAGAAGAGAAAAAGAAGAAGGAAATAATGCCTCTTACTTCAAATCATATCACTATTGAAGAGGATGATAATGATAATTTTCTTATTGAAGAAGATATTGAGGAGGCTCTACCTATTTTTGAATAAGAAAATAAATCTATGGTTGATGGACATAAAAAGGTTAGCTTAAGCACCATTGAAAACCCTAGCCCAACCATCATAAATGCAAACTTATCACCTAAAGAGGAAATGAGTTACATAAAACTTATAACGAAGTACCAAGATATCTTTACTTCGTCCTATGATGAGAGTTTAACCTTCATGCATGATTCATTTAGCTATAATCAAATTCAAATTGCACCCGAAGATGAGGAAAAGATAGTCTTTCAGTAAAAAAAAATATTACTATAAGGTCATGTCTTTTGAATATCATACAATCGCATAGTTTTTAACCAAAAAAAGAAGGAATTTAGGGGGAGAATTTTTATTATGAATAGGGATGTAAGTCCCCAATGAATTATTTTGAAGATCTTGACAATTTTAATACATAAAATAATACCTAAATTTGGGTTTTTAGTGTAAAATTACCTACTGTTTAAATTTATAATATCAAGCATAACTCTCGATCTAACCATTTGATCAAGTTGAAATTTTATGAGGAGTCTCCTGATATATGGACTATTAGTGACTTTTTTTATATAATATTGAGAAAACATCCCCTCCTAGTTTTTCTTTAAAAAGGGTTTGGTGTTCCAACAGTAAGGGAGGGAAAAATTTTAATTTTACTCCATCATTTTCTTCTACTTCATTTTTGTTTTCTTAAATTATTGATAAAGACTTGATTTTGGAGTAAATTTAAGGAAGGTTTGCAAGGAAAACTATACATCAACTTGTTTAGGAGAGGGGGAAACCAAGAGATGATGTTTTAGAGAGAGAAAGTAAGGAATTTAAAAAGGGGAGAAAGGAAGGAGAAGGAAGTTGCAAGAAATCTCTCACCTTTTTTTCTAAGCTAGTTGGTAAATTGTTATAGCAACTTAAATTCGTTTTATTATGAGTTGCCATGCTTAGGGGAAGAAATCCTTAATTTACCGAATCTAGAGTTCTAAGAGAAGTTTAGGGGAAATGGGTTTTTTAATGGTAAATGCTTAAATGGATATGGATTAGTTGCTAGAATGAGTAGACTAACGATATGCATTGAAAGAAAAATCATGGGTAACTACAAACCCTAGAGCCAACTATGAAGGGA
>Ga0307509_10011696_pt1 | contig 10597 bp, 11 predicted proteins | sample 10_EM_MG_FD_202245 | JGI IMG/M metagenome (GOLD analysis project Ga0307509, IMG submission 202245) | Populus trichocarpa ectomycorrhiza microbial communities from riparian zone in the Pacific Northwest, United States - 10_EM | ecosystem: Host-associated > Plants > Roots > Unclassified | place...
TTCAAGGAAATGTCCTAGTCGATTTGATGCAGATTCTGATCTTAAGGGAGATGAAACTGATGATTATCAGGTGTGGAAAATGCATGATCGAGCATTGATGCAGTTACTTATTGCCATTCTTTCTTCTACTACAATTTCCTATGTTATTGGATGTGTCGTTGCTCATGATATGTGGATTCAGCTGAAGGATCGATTCTCTACAATTACCAAAGAACGAATTTTTCAGATGAAAAGTGAGCTTCAGAATATTAAGAAGGGATCAGAACCAGTTTCTCATTATCTGCACAAAATTAAAGATGCAAGAGATCATCTTTTTGCAGCAGGAGTTTCTTTTGAGGATGATGATATTGTGATCTTGGCTTTCAATGGCCTGCCTCTTGACTACAACACATTTAGGTGTATGATTAGAGGCAGAGATAATACATTGTCTCTTAAAGATTTTCGATCTCAGTTACTTGCTGAAGAAGCCACTCTCGAGCAAACTCAGTCTGCATCTCCTTTTGTTTCTGCAATGTTGGCTCAAAATCAGACATTTCAAGGTAAGGCTCTTGTTCTTGATGAAGGATCTTCTACTTATTCTAATCTTCAACCTCAGGGATACTCTTCAAGCTCGAAGTCCTTCCCATCTTCTCACCCTTCATCTGGTTTTAGTGGGGGTTTTAATGGTCATCATGGAGTTTTCCATGGTTCCACGGGTGGTTTCAATGGTCCTAATGCCATGTTCACCAAAGGTGGCTACTCCAACAATAGAGGTTTTTATTTTAAAGGTCGTGGAAGAAGCCGTGGTCATTATCAACCTGGTCCACGCCCTTATCAAGTTCCTTCTTCTAGTCCTGGTATTTTTGGTCCTGTCATTGACATTCCTATTTGTCAAATTTGTAGCAAGAAAGGACATGTAGTTGCTGATTGCTATCAACGACATAATCAATTGTCTTCTTCTACCTCTTCAGTCCAATGCCAAATTTGTTGGAAATTTGGTCATTCTGCTATCCAGTACTATCACAGAGGCAATTTCTCTTATCAAGGCAGACCACCTTCCACTAATCTTAGTGCAATGCATGCAAATTTTCCTTCTTTTACTTCTACTGAGCAATTTTTGGTTTATGATACTGGAGCAACAACTCATAAGACTTCTGATTTAGCTCAACTCAACCTAGCTACTCCTTTCTCAAGATCATATACTATTGCCACTGCAGACGGTTCAGGTTTGAGCATTTCTAATGTTGGTTTTTCTATTCTGGATGTTCCATAGTGCTCATTCAAATTAACACAAGTTCTGTATGTGCCTAAACTGTCACAACACTTGCTATCAGTTCGTAGGTTATGTAAAGATAACAATTGCAGATTTATTTGTGATGCTTTTGGCTTTTGCATTCAGGACAAGCTTACAGGGAGAGTTCTTCTCCAGGGACTGTGTAAAAATGGTTTATATCTTATCCCTTTATCCATCCCACACTCTCGACTATCACAGTCATTCTCTTTTTCAAAGAATCAATTCTGCTATCTTGGTCACCAAGTAAAAACAAGTCTCTAGCACAAGTATTTTGGCCATCCTTCTAACAAAATCACTTCTGTTCTTTTACATCAATCTCAAATTCCTTTTACTTTAGACCATTCCAAATCAGTCTGCATTGCTTGTTTAGAAGGCAAATTTGCGAAACTTCCTTTCCCTTATCTAGCATTTAAGTCTGCAACACTTTTAGAAGTCATTCATAGTGATGTGTGGGGTCCTTCTCCTATTATTTCTGTTGATGGTTTTCGATACTATGTTAGTTTTATAGATGAATGTACTTGGTTCACTTGGATTTTTCCAATGAAAAATAAAGGAGAGGTTTATTCCATATTTGTCTTGTTTCATGCTTTCTTGGTCACTCAGTTTTCTGCCAACCTATGAATTTTTCAGAGTGATGGCGGTGGTGAGTACCTCAATAATTCCTTCAAGCAGTATCTCCTTACTAAAGGCATTATTCATCACATGTCTTGTCAATACACTCCTGAACAAAATGGTCTTGCTGAGAGGAAGCATATACACATTTTAGAAACAACAATCACTTTGTTACAAACTGCCAATCTCCCTTCTAAATTTTGGTTTCATGCTTGTGCTACTTCCATATATTTGATTAATCGGATGCCTTGTCCAATTCTTCAGCTACGATCTCCTTATCTTTTACTAAATGGTTCTATACCAGTCCTTACTCATTTAAAGATCTTGGCTGTGCATGTTTTCCTCTACTCAAGCCTTACAACACTCACAAACTTCAACCTAAAACTTCCACCTGCATTTTATTGGGATATGCAGGTCAATACAGGGGGTATATCTGTTTTTCTCTCCTTACTAATAAGTTCTTTATGACTCGTCATGTCATCTTTGATGAATCTGTGTTTCCATACACTTCTATGCCTACAGTTTCCTCTTCTCCTTCTCATTTGTCCCCTCTTACTCCACCTTCTGTTTCTCTGCACAATGCTGTCTTACCTGCATGTTCTACCTCCTCATCCACCATGAGTGTCGCGGGGGGCGCGACGTCGTCTAACGACGACGAAGGCTCTTTGTCGTGCCTCCTAGTGTGAGGTGTGGTGTGTTGGGAAGGGTTTTTGAATTTAATCATAAAATTATGATTAATGTTTAGGAGTCGCCACCGAGTATTATGGTCACTAGGAACCTATGGTCTGCGAGAGTCTGGGTAAGGGACTGGTTGTGCAAGGGGAAGACGCATCACCCCCAATGCACCCTACCTAAGGTAAGCTGCATTGTTGTTTAATTGTTTTTTCTAAGTCAGGTTTCTATTCGTTGGTCTTTTCTAAGGCTCAAGGCGGATCTCTCTTCATAAGAAAGTCTCCACCTTATTGGGTTAAATCCTAGCCGTTCTAAAGTCTGAACTTTAGCATCGCATATATTTACATCTTGTATCTTTAATACATGAGGGTGTACTTTATCGTGTAATTTTACACCCCACAAATATTAAAGTCTACATTTAGATCCTTAAAAAAAAGGTTGGAAAAAGATTTTTGACATGTTGGCCAAATCCTAATGGATAATCATAAACTGGTTACGATATCCATTTTTGATTTTTTTAAACATGAAAAAGATGCAATTTTTGTTTTTTTAATGAAAAATATGCTCAGAAAAATTTTAGGATTTGGCCGTATGCAATAAAATATTTTTTTCTTTTTTGAAAATGTTTTGAATTTTTTTTTGAAATATTTCGGAGAAAACCGGGTATTTTAATGCCAGATTTGTATTTTACAGTATAAATATACAACCCGATATTATGCAAAATTGGTATAAAAATATATGAGAAAATCATAATTTTTTTCAAAGGATTTTTGAATTTTTTTTTAAAAGGGTCGGGCCGGATCCAGCCCAGCCAATTGGGCTAGGCCAGAACTGGCCCGCCCCAAAGTGTGAAGGTAATTATTTTGGTCGCTGCATGCAGAATGAATTCTGCATGCAGCGACTGCAGTAGTGAACAAGGGGACGGTTGATGCAAGGCAGGGATGGAGAACCACCTAAGGTGGTGAGGGCCTATGGTCGTGCTGGTGGAGAGGCTGGTGGCGGCGTTGATGGAGAGCTTGGCCGCCGGAGTTGCTACTGCACAGGAAGAAGAAGTTTGCAGAGGAGAGAGAAAGGTCGGAAGGAGAAGAGAGAGAGAGTCGTGGTGGCTGCTTGGTGGTTGTGCGGCTTCCTGTGGTGGAGCTGGTGTTCTTGGTGGTGTATAGACTGGTTTTGTTGGTATTCTCGCCGGAGAAGGCAGATGTGGAAGAGGTGGAGAGAGTTGCAGAAGACTGACGGGGAAAGAAGGAAAATGGAAACAGGGGGAAGACTGGTTTTTTGCGATTTTTGGACCCGATTTTCTCCTCTCTCAGGCTATAAAATCCACCTCTATTTATAGGCGGTGGAAGAGGGCAATCTTGTCGACAATGGAAAAAAATTTCAGCCCTTGATTCAGATGGGAAGGATCCCAACCATTGGCTCAAAGTAGGCATGGTGCACTGTCAAATTGTCAAATCTGCAGTTGCAGGTTGCCTGAGTTGGCCTCTTTGGGGTGGTGCCACGTCCGTTTATTTACCAGTGAGCCGGTGAAGACCATACCCCGACGTAGAGGGATGTCTGGTGATTAGTTTCGTGCAAGTTTTGGCAAATTTGGTGGACGTCAGGTGCATTAAATGCACCTGCAAAGGAGGTGACTGAACTAGTTTTTCCGGAAAAATAAAGAAGATAATGAATAGTGACCAGACGACGCGTCATCTGGTCTTCTCTCTTTTTTTTTATTGCAAAACGGCGCCGTTTTGGGTTGAATTAAGGATTTTAACTGATATTCAATTTAGTCCTCCATCTTTCAATTTCTTTCAATTGAGCCCCTAATTGTCCCTAAACTTTTGATTTAATGCAATTAAGTCCCTGATGAACTTCAATTGGAACCTCGAAGTTATGTGCCTTTTATAATTTGATCCTTGGTCTCGGATGTATGCAATTTAACCCTTAATTGACCATTAAACTTTCAATTTCTTTAATTTTTGCCCCCGATTTTTGTCAATTAAGCCCCTTAATTGTGGCGCCTCTTATAGATTGGTCCTTGGCTGCGAATTTATTCAATTTATCCCCTAATTGACCCCAAAATTTCAATTTTCTTGCAATTTGGCCCCTAATTTCAATCAATTAACTTGGAAAAAAATTAAATTTGGTCTCTTAAAATTCCAATCTCCTCAATTAAGTCCAAATTAGGCTCCCAAACTTAAGTTTTCACTAATTAAGCCCCAAATAAAATTAATTTGACCCATTTAAAGTATAATTAAGTCCTTGCACTTAATTAATTCCTTCAATTGGACCCAAATTAATTCTTAAACATAATTAAAATTTAATTTGGCCTATGATTAAATCAAATTGGCCTATTTAATTATGTCATTGGACTTTATTTTTATGCAAATTCGTCCAATAATCATTTAATTTGACCTTGAATTTGCATTTTTTTCTCCATTCTTGGGCATAATGGGGTACAATTAGGCCTTGAATTTCCTCAAAAAATTGCAGCTTGATTTTCCGGCCTGCTTTCTCCACGTTGCCAGCCTTTATTTTAGTTTTTGATTTTTATTTTGAAAAAAAATGAATTTTTGGGGAATAACCCAGAATTGGGTTATGACAATAAGCACTGCTGCCTCTTTGGATACATTGCCTTCCCCCACCATTTCTCAAACTCTATCAGGTTTGGATTCTGCTACACAGTTTTCTCTCCCTGAGGATCTTGATTTTCATCTTGAGAATCTTTGTGTAGTCTTGCCTCTGTCACCTATGAATCTTCACCTAATGACAACCAGGTCTAAGAATGGTATCTCAAAAAAGAAGGCTTATTCTACTACTATTCAGTCTATTGATTTTTCTCCAGTTGAACCAAGTTCATTCAAGACTGCGTTTAAAATTGCTGAATGGCAGTCTGCTATGTGAGAGGAAATTGATGCTCTTCATGCACAGGGCACTTGGGACTTGGTTCCCCTACCACATGCCAATAATCTTGTAGGTTGTAAATGGGTTTATAGAATAAAAAAAATACAGATGGTTCTATTGCTATATATAAGGCACGCCTCGTTGCCAATGACTTCAGTTAAGAAGAGGGCATTGATTATAATGAAACATTTAGTCCTTGTAGTGAAACCCACCACTGTTCGGTCGGTACTGGCTCTTGCAGCTCAGTTTCATTGGCCTTTAAGGCAACTTGATGTTAAAAATGCATTTCTGCATGGTATTCTTCAAGAGGAGGTTAATATGACTCAACCATAAGGTTTTATAAGCAAGCTTTATCCTGACTTTGTTTGCATACTACTTAAGTCCTTGTATGGGTTAAAATAGGCTCCTCGTGCCTGGAATGACAGGTTTACAAGTTTCTTACCTAGCTTGGGATTTCAAGCTTCCGTTGCTGATCTTTTTTTATTTGTTCAACACTCGTTTCATGGCACTGTGATTTTACTTCTTTATGTAGATGATATTCTTCTCACACGCAGCCATTCATCTCTTCTTACATAAGTTATTAATGCCTTAACTCAGGAATTTGATATGAAGGATTTAGGAAAGTTGACATATTTTTTAGGACTGTAGGTTTCTTATTCTTCATTTGGCTTGTTTGTATCTCAATATAAATATATCAAGGAATTGCCTGATCGGGTTGATTTACAAAATTCAAAGTCATGTACCACTCCTTGTCTTCCTTATCATCACCTGCTCAAGGATGATCGGAAGCCTTATTCTCGTCCACAACAGTATAGGAGTATTGTTGGAGCTCTGCAGTATCTAACCTTCACACGTCCTGACATTGCCTTCTCTATCAATCAAGCTTGCCAATTCATGCATAATCCCATGGAATCTCTTGTTGTTGCAGTGAAATGAATCTTGAGATATCTCAAGGGTACTCTTGACTATAGAATTCACTTTCAGCCTGACACTCTTAATCTGCAAGCTTACAGTGATGCTGACTGGGCTGGTGATCCCAATGATCGTCGTTCTGTTTCTGGCTTTGTTGTTTACTTAGGATCAAGTCCTATTTCCTGGGCTTCTAAGAAACAACATACTGTTTCACGATCTTCTGCTGAGGCTGAATATAGAGCTCTTGCTATTGCTGCTTCAGAGCTCACATGGATTCGTCAACTATTCTGTGATATGCATGTTCCCTTGCTTATTCCTCTTTTAATTCATTGTGATAATATCTCTACTATTTCTCTCGCTTCCAATCCAGTGTTTCATTCTAGGATGAAGCATCTTCAGATTGATTATCATTTTGTTAGAGAACGTGTTATCAAAGGTGACTTGCTTGTTCAACATGTTTCTTCTGTAGATCAGTTTGCTAACATCCTCACTAAGGGTCTTTCTTCTCCATTGTTTCATCACCATAGCTCTAATCTTATGATTGGCTCCTCCATGCATACGATTGCGGGGGAATGTAAAGATATTAACGACTCTAATCGTGCCACATGTTAAGCGATTAAAGGATGAAGTGGTTAAAATACTGTTAGACAGTTAAAGTTGTTAATACTGTTAGACGGTTAGAAAAGTTATTAATATTGAAGAGAGAAGCTGGTTTACGTTTGCAACTTCTGTTATAAATACATCTTTAAACAATGTAAAAGAATACAATGAAAACAACTTATGTTGCTCTCTCTGCCTTCTTCGTATCTCTTCTTAATTCTTCAGAATTCTTCTATGCAAATCTGTTATCTTCATACCTAGCGTTGTAACCCAACACGAAAAAAAAAGATAGGGGAGAAAGGAGAAAAAAAAACACAGGGGACAAAGAGAAAAAATACAGACGAACAGAGGAGGAACTAAACTGAGAGGGCAAAAAAAAAACAGAGGACAACGAGCGGGAGAAGCAGGAGGAAGAGACGGAGAAACAGAACTAGGAGAGGAAAAAAAAACAAGGATTACACAGAGAAGGAGAGAAAAGCAGAGGAGAGACAGAGATCAGCCTGGCCATTGTCTTCATCCCTGCATAAAAAAAAAGAACCCAAAACATCAGTTTCGAGAGAGAACCGGCATCATCATCATCTTCATTCCTTCATCTCTAAGAAAAACCTAAAAACAGAGAGGAGACAAACAAACAGGAGGAACAGCCAGCCACCACACCTCCATCATCGTCTTCGTTCCTACTTCCAGGTAAGCTTCCCGCTCCCTTTCATTTATAGTTGTATAAGTACAAGGGGAAGGTAATTGTAATTTTAATTACCTTCCCACTGAGCACAGCATGATGAATAGTTCATGCATGCGTGCCTCAGCCAGCCGGGTCACTGGCTTAGGCCAGTGACCGGGCCAGGCTAACTGAGTTTAGCCCAACCCAAAATAAAACTAAAAAAAATTATGTATGCGTAAAAATAAATTTATTTTATTTGTTTATTCAGTGACACCAGAGTCAGGAATAAAAATACTGATTTAAATTTATTTCATTTTTATAGCTACGTAATATTTACCAACGCTAGAGTTGGAAGTATTCGTAGTTGAATATTCATTAGCGCCAAAGTCAGGAATATTACACGCAAACCATTATAGCATAAACCAACAAAATATTAGCAATTTATAACAAAATCAGCAATGCAGCCTGCCTCAGGCAGGACACTTAAGGGGTGATAATATCTTCCCTTTTACGTAACCAGTCCCGTACCATAGAATATTTGTTGACCAGTTAGGGTTCCTAGTGACCATAGTACTAGGTGATGACTCCTTGAACAAGACATTTTTCCCTAAAAGAACAAAATGCCACAGATATCTATTCTTTTTTCCAATCGAGTGATAATTTTTAATTGGTCGCCACGATTTCTGAGTGTGAAATGAGAAAAGGCTATCTTTGTTATTCCTTTCACATTCTAAAAAGTATATCCCTTGCAGTCCTTTTTTGAGCCTAAATAATTTTTCTTTCATGAAAAATCCCGACTAGGATCACACCCTATATTAGGGGCAAATGAAAATTTCAATGAGAAAAGATGAAAAACCGTGAGAAAGCTGAAAAGGCAAAAGAGCCCAAGAAACTCATTGACGGGCATGCCCAAATCACAAGAAAGAGTGATAACCAAGATAAAGTGAGTATGCCCTATAAAAGCAATGAAAAAGAAAAAAAGGGTGAACCAAAGAAAAGCAAAAAAAAGAAAAGAAAAGAAAAAAGAAAAACGACACAAAGAGTCGAACTGCTGATAGTGATCCTCAGTCTTTGAAACCCTGAAACACTCTTTGAGCCTTTTGATCTTTTATTTCATAACCAAAAACCTCAGCCTATATTACGTGCCTGTAGAAGTCCTTTCTAATCAAGCAAGCAAGCGACCTGGATTAATAAACAATGCTCTCAAAATGCAAAGAGTACTTCTTTATTAGAGTCATGACATTGAGAACAAGCTATTCATTATTATTCATGCTGATAAAATAAGTGTTAAAAAAGAGACAAGTTTTTCTCAAACAAAACCTCGAGCTTTTCTTGAGCCCTTCACTTTGGAAACCCATAAGAAACAGAAGGTCACCTCATGATGTACTTTCACCAAATAAAATATCACCAAATACAAGAGCAAATAATCTCTTTTCCAAGAAAAAAACCAAGGAGTTGTAGGATTTCAAAAGCAAATGCTTTTAAACTTACATCAAAACAATTTTTGTTTTCAAAATGCAAGATCAAGATTTCAAGATTCATTCTGGACAAATTTTCCTTCACCAAACTGAAAATAGGAGAAATGTGAAAATGGTCGCTTAAAAAACCATTATTTGGCAGAGTTGTTAACAAAGCACACCTAAGGCCAATGATCAGTACAAAGGGCAACATTATGTTTAGAAGGAAAAATCGATCCCTTCTAGAAAAAGAGATGAACATTTCCTACAACAAGACAATGGGGCATCTTGGTTTATAAAAGGTAGTTTGATCCCTTCAGCAAGTGACAATGAATGTTTTGAAAAGTGAGACGAGGATTAATGAATGATCCTCTCAAATTATTTGACATGATGAAAAATCTCTAGCAAGCAAGTGGGTCACGATGGGCACCATAAAGGCTAAGTGGTGTAAACGAATCTGGGAAGAGACTTACATGGGCCAACTCGAGTAGGCTAGAAGCTAAACGACAAAGGTGACCCAAATCAGAGATAGCAAGTCATCATCAATCAAGCAAACAAGAAGATTAAGAAGAAATAGGGGCCTATATTTCAAATCAGGTAAAGATGCATGCATATCATCTAAACTTTGAGACATTGGACAATGAGTTTTGCAAAATTCACAAGAGAAATCTCTGACGAGATCCATCAAATGGAAGGCCACCTTGAAAGGGCCAAGTTTGAAATCGCTTTTGGAAATTTTTCACATTTGAGAAATTTTAACCTGAGCAGGCCACCCACGAGAATTAGGCCGCAAAAAAAAATCTCTTTGTATTTTTCCATTATCTTTTCTCAACCATCCAAGGTAGTGCGTTTCCTAACCCTACCTCCTCTCAAGCGCGCCTTTGAGCCCTCGCTTCCTCTCGAGGGCGCCTTTGAGCCCTCACTTCCTTTTCGAGCGCGCCTTTGAGCCCTCGCCTCTTTTTGAGCGCGCCTTCGAGCCCTCGACCATTCTTTTGAGTGTGCCTTCGAGCCCTCACCTCCTTTTGAGTGCGCCTTCGAGCCCTCATTTTCTTTTCTCTTTTTACTTGGGTAGGTCACCCATTATAATGAGACCACTTCTAAAATAAATAATAAAAAAAAACACAAAAAGAAAGAAAAAAGGGAAAGGTTTTCACAATTATTCTTCTTTACAAAACTTACTATACAAAGTCAAAAGAAAATAAGTTTTCTAATGCCTTTGCACCGTAAGCATTGTAAAGAGGGGGCAATGTTGTAACCTGATTTTGGCCCATTGGTTTTTAATTTAATTTTTACGGGGTTTAAAATATAAAATTAAAAGATCAAAGATTTATTTCAATGAAAAATGTGATTCGCCAGCTTGCACGGAAACTAGGGACTACAATGTGCTTTTGCCATTCTATCATTATCTTCAAGATAATCCTTACCTTCAAGACAATCCTTACCTTCAAGATAATGATAGTTGTCTGCTTTTGAATTCGATTCTAATTCGAACTTCAAAAAAGAGAATGAGTTTGATTGAGACTT
>Ga0307509_10011697_pt1 | contig 10597 bp, 11 predicted proteins | sample 10_EM_MG_FD_202245 | JGI IMG/M metagenome (GOLD analysis project Ga0307509, IMG submission 202245) | Populus trichocarpa ectomycorrhiza microbial communities from riparian zone in the Pacific Northwest, United States - 10_EM | ecosystem: Host-associated > Plants > Roots > Unclassified | place...
TATTGAATGTCAAATTTCTAATATCTGTATAATCCTATTGGAGAGGCAGGGAAACATTATATTATCCCTGCACATGTAGTGTAAAGCACTTGCCTTATGGCCAGGAGGTTATTGCATAATGAAGAGATGTCTGGTATTTCACTTGCCACAAAACCCCACCTTCCATATTAATTGTAACTCATTCACTTTTCTTTCATCTTAACACTTTAACCCACTTTTCTGAGTATTATGCATATTTTCAGTTGGTGCATTGCATGAGGAGTCCAGAAAGGGGATGTGAAAAAAAGTGATTCGGCCCGGGCTCGAACCGGGGACCTTCTGTGTGTTAGACAGATGCGATAACCAACTACGCCACCGAACCGTTGGGAAAGGTTGGGATAAGAGGCTCGTAAGGTGTTCACCGCGACATGCTGCGATAATCCCCCGACGAGCACGCACTGTGCACGGGCACGAGCCCCCTACGAAAACCTCCAGCGGTCGCTTTAATTTACCTCGTGGAGGAACGAATAGTAAAAAATGTTCCTCGCAAGACCGCAAATTGCCTACAACACGGCGGGAGAGCATCCTGGAGGAAAAACCAGAGGGTCCTTTCCACTCTCACAGAGACCCGACTCCGGCATCCAAACACTAGCCGATGTAGTCCCACTCCTCGTCGGCTAGGCCCGCCTAGAGGATGTTCGAGTTGCTTGATGGCCGTTGTGTATCTTCTCCACCACCCGACTGGATCTATTGAGATAGGAAAAGTGACAAATATATAACAGGGTCAGCGAAGCTCAGCGAAGGGTGTTTAGTATCAAGTTCGCGATCACCAATCATTAGATTGGGCGTAGAATAGCAAAAACAGGGCGAAGGGAAGAGGCGGGAGCGGTGCCGCGACACTCGCCCGTGCACTAACCGACGACAGGACGGGGGCATCTCCCAAGTCGACTATCTCGTCCCCGTCATGTTCACCGAACTGTCATCACCACCATCACTCCGTGCCCCCATATCCTTGTGAGTTAAGTGTAGCGTCGTTTCCGTCTCTTGCGTACGGTGGCGGTGTGCATAGCCTCGCCGTCCAAACCAGAAGTTCACAAGTACGTCCTACTGTTTGATCGCACCCGCACTGGTCCCGTCACGCTTCACTGCCTCCGGATACAGATTTAGAACACAGCCAATAGCGCCGGCGTTAATTTCGGGTCCTCGCTCAGGCGTCCCTGTTCATCCGTGAGCGCTGACTGTGTGACTACTTCCACGAGGCGAGATTAATCTTCCCAAGGTGGTCATCACCGAGAACGAAAGCGGAAGGGGCAAAGGGTTTTGTGTTTCGGACGTCATAGAGTACTACGGGCATCACGATGGAGGAATGAATTGCTCGAAGGTGATCGTAAAATCCCATGGGACGGGTGAGCAGCGCGGGAGGGCTACGGTTCCGTCCGTCGTTCCCCAGTCGGAACACAAGAAACTGGGGGAGGGTCAGGGACGGCCGGGCGTTTGTATACCCCCACACCGCGATAACCTCTCACTCCGGCTACGCACATCATGACCAAGGTGGACCCATCAGTTGAGACCCTTTACTTCTCAAATCGTTCAAAAGATCCCTGATGAAACACAAGGGGTTAGGATGGTGATGTGTTTGATGCAAAGCGACTCGCCGGCGTCCGATACCGCTGTTAATCCCTCTTCAACATATCCTGGGAGTGTGATGAGGGTGCAAAAAGGTGGACTCGTGTCTGTGAACTTCGGAAACGCTCCCTCGGCGGTCATGACAGAGGAGTGGGCGTCGATACAACTTCTGGTGACACCCCACGGATCACAACGTCTCAACGGCCGATCAGGGGAAAACGAATTTTGAGAGAAAAGTCCTACCGTAGCCGTGTTGAAAAAAACCTGGCCGTGATCACCCCGTCAGGAGCGGTAGGTTGTCGGCGCTGGTATGTTACCCTTCCGGGTATGTCAGGAATGTTGGAAGGGTGTCGTCCCAGTAGCGCACAGGATGTGTGTCGGACGGGGAACTCGGATCTCCTCCTCATCTTGTTGCGAACAGCCGCATTCTGCTATTAACTAACGGGAGCGGGAGTGGTTGATCGAACGGAAGATGAGAGCCAAACGTGGAGCTCGAGAGGCTCGACATCCAGCTGCGAACAAAGGACGAAAAGAATGTAGATCGATCTCGGGGATGCGAGACGGGGTAATGGAATCGCTTCACCGAGAGTGATACCCCTCCCTCCACTGATCATTGATCCTCGCGTGTCTTCGACATCGAGGACAGGCACATTAAGGAACTCGAGCCTCACGGCAGGTTCGATTCCGTTGACCCCGCCTCCGATCACGAGGACACACAGATCGAGGTGGTGAAAGGCGAGTTCGCTGCGGCAATCAGTGTCGAGCCACTCGCCATTGTGGGGAGAGAATGTGGAGGTGGAGATGGTGGTGTTACATAGGGTAGTCGATGAAAACACGACGTGACTTCCACACCGGCGCGGACGCCCCTGTCTGTGAGGCTGTGTCGGGAGCAACCTGAGACTCCGGCGCCGGGAGGAAAATAATCGGAAAAAAAAAACCCTGGATCCGGGTGATGTCCGAGGGATACTACTGGGACAGATCCGTGGTTGGAGGTCTGAAGGGGTGGAGATTAGCGGTGGGGAAATCACTCGGAAGGAATGTGGCGATCGACTGAAACGGTGGAGGGCTCGAAAACCCCGGGAGCAGATGAGGGTCTCTGTTCAGTAGCAGCTCTGGTGGAAAATGCCGCCCAGGGAATATACAGACGGGAGCTTATTGAGCGTGATCCCCTTTGGCCGAAGAGAGGGCAAGAGGCGGAGTTTCAAATCCCGTTAGCTCTCCTCTCTCCGTTCTTTTTTTCTTCTTACCTCCAATCTTCATCATCCCGATCCCCAGTACACAGCCAACCGAAGGGGACAGACACAGTACACAGGTTACAGAACACGACGTTTCCTCTCCACCATGCTCCAAGACGGTTATATATTCGACCAGAATCATGGTTACTCTCCAGCCTTGTCCGCCTCCAATCTCGAAGATCACTACGACTACGACTTCCCCGCCCCGTCTCCAAACCTGCCTCCAACTCCTTCTTATCGCGGCTCTCCCTACACCACCCATTCCGAGCTCGAATTCGACGGAAGCATCGTTGTCCTCGGCGACGACGACCAACAAGGTTACAATCCTACTGAATACGACGCCCCTTCAAATCACCAATCTCCCCTCCTCAACTTTATGAATCCCCATGTGTCGTTAACTCCTCCCGCGGTGGATGGAGGCTTCGACCACTCCTTTGATCACAGTTCCCCCGCCTCTTCTAACGGTCTTCCAGACCAAGAGAGCGAAACTCGTTCGCGAGCCTCCTCCGTCTCATCTCACTCCCATTATCACCCCTCCCCTCCTCCTATCCCGGGCTTCGAGACCCTCGGATTTGGTTCCCCACACTGGAACACTTCCCATCTTCCCGCTGACAAATCCAGTCCCCCCTCCCAGAAACCCCCAACCCCTCCTTCCCTGGCTATCCCCCCATCCCCCTCCATGAACACGGAGAGTCTGCACACAAGAGCTCCCCAGATCAATGCCCCCCAGGGTGACGGGGGTGTCATGAATGGCCCTCAGTTACACATCGTCCCAGCGACGCCCGTTTCAGGGGGAGTGCCGCCGACGGTCCCGTTTATCAACGATCCAGGAGAAAGTACGTCTTTTTTATATCCTCTCTTCCCTTTCCCCCTTCATATCGATAACCTCGACACTTTTACAGCTCCCACCCCTCCAACGTGGAACACGGAAGCAACCCCCCAGAATCTCTCATTCGATACCCAACTCAACTCGGATTTCAATAACTCGCAATCAAACACCCTCGACCCCTACCTGGTTCACCACCAACAGCGGGCTCGTAGCAAGTCTGATACGTCGACCCGACCGCCGACGTGGGACGTCACTTCCCTCGACTCCTCCCCCTCCAATAACAGGACCAACGTCAACATTAACGACGTCCTCCCCTCCGCTAGTCCACAGCCTCAGGGGCATATCCAGTTCTCCACCGACCAATACCAGTCCGGGTTCTCCAACCCCTCCCAACAACCCGGCCTATTGAACCACTATTCCTTCGCGGGCAGATCACAAATGGGCGTCCAGTATCTAACCCCCGAGCCTCCGACCTCGATCAGGAGAGCCCGATCAGACAGCGGAAGGGTGGGACATCGCCATTCCAGATCTGAGGGCGGGATCAGTTTCCCACCATCCGCCCATTCGGACTTCATCACTCGCAACTTGGAAACCGGGGGGCACCAGTTCTTACATCCGACTGAGACTCTTCCCAGCATCACTCGGGGTCACCAGAGGAGGAGCTCGAGCGGTTCCAGGGATCGTGGCATTGGTGGAATGCTACACAGTGCACCTGGCAGCGCTCGTATCAGTCCCTACCCCAGTCCACGCACTTCCCCACTCCTCGGCTATGATTCCCTACCATACATTCCCTCTCCACAGAGCATCCCGGTTTCTTCTGGCATGGGACGAGGTAGACCCGTCTCCATGCCGGCATACGGAGCTTCCTCATATGGCATCCCACCGGGCGGCATCGGGGAGCTCGGCACTGGAGGCAATCTGTCAGACACTTTGGGCGACAAGTCTACTCAGGGGGTCAACTCCGCTTCCGCCGTCGTCAGTAAACCCAATGTCACGACCACCGCTACGGCGGAGGCAAGTGAAAGGCGAAGGAAGACGGACGCAAACTTCGCTTGTCCTGTTCCTGGATGCGGAAGTACCTTCACCAGGCACTTCAACTTGAAGGGTGCGTTACGTCGTCCTTTACGTGAAATGGTACTGACCCGCCGTTACAGGTCACATGCGGTCACATAACGAGGAGAAACCTTTCCAGTGCAAGTGGCCTGGGTGTGGGAAAGGGTTTGCTAGGGCCCATGACTGCAAGCGCCACGAGCAGCTCCATTTCAATTACCGACCCCATAAGTGCGAAGGTTGCGGGAAGTCGTTCCAGAGGATGGATGCACTCAACCGGCATCGTAAGTGTTTCGTTCGTTCTACCCAATGTACCCTCCACTTAACACCCTTTAGTACGCTCAGAAGGAGGACAGGACTGTCAGAAGGCCCAAGACGAAGCCCAAGCCAGTGGTGCGACCATTTCCTCTGGGCTCGGCTCTGGAAATTCAATCGGGTCTGGTCCCCCAGACTCTGCGGGAAGCTTCGTCGCGATGGACCTCAATAACATGAACTCCAGTGACTACTACAGCGGCGTCAAATCCGAACCCGACAATTGGATGAACGGTGGTGGCGTGTTAATGTAATGACACCGCCCAACCATGAGCTGACGACACCGGCGATCTACGCACCTCCTGCTAGCACCTCAAGTCCCTCGCCTTTCGATCCACGACTCATATAGCCCCCCATACCCATAACCCCCGCAACCTTCCATCCGCTGTCGCTCCTCGTTCATCTCACCATCCCTTTCACTCTTCCCTTACGCCTTTTTGCTTTCATGGTGCATTCGGCTGCGGACGCTATATCCCTCCCCCCCCATGTATGATCTATCGTTCTCAAGACCACTACAACCGTACTATAAATTATCGGTCCGGTCTTTTCTCGCGTCTGCCCTATCTCCTTCCTGTAGCGTAGAAACCAAACTGCTCGTATAGCTAGATCACTTTCTCCCTTTCGCGCCTCTCTCGCTGTAACGGATCGTGCTGTCACACACCTCGTCTCTATTTATTCTTATGTCTCCCCCACTTACTATTTCCTCGGATCGTGTTCTCTTTCTGGGTCTTTGGTGTTTCTTATTTCCTCCTCCCCTCCCCATCTTTCCACGGCTTAGAAAGTTCGATATTGGAACCTCAACGCGTGCACGAATGTAATGGAGGTGAAGAAGGGAAGTTATCTAATTTGTTTGTATTTAATCCAAGTCCTATATATGTTATCGAGAGTCCAAGAATATATTTGTGTCGCGCCGTTACCTTACCCACACGTTTACTCGGTTGGATTGAGGACATCTTGCGGTGGCCGCAACGGGGCCGTATTCGATCACACAAGGAGATGGAAGCGGCCGAGGCTGAGTGGAAGAGAGCTAGGCGCCAATCAGCGTTGGACCCGCATAATCTCCTCCATCCTTGCTTGCCGTTTGGGTTCCGTTGGGTGGGGACTTGCCGCTATGAGTGATCCCTTCTGACTCTGTCTACTGTCTCCCCTGCGACGCGACGGAGGCCCAGGAGCGGTGTCCTCGGGACTTGTCGTGGCGACCTTGACAGGATTGAGAGGGCTATTCGGATTCTGACCGCCTGGGTAGGTGGCTATGTTGGTTTGACATCGTCATCATAAGAGGGTGGCTGGGGTGCTGGTAGGGTGTGATGCCTTGAGGCCATTAGGGCCTAGATGGCTGCCCACGTTAGGGAGTGACTGACGGCGAGTCGTTGCTCTCATAAAATCTCCGTCTTGTATCCCCCCCTCCCCCCTCCCCCATTACGTTACCCTACACCCAACTGGAAATATGCGCGCGGGATGGGCCCTTTTCTGGGACAGCCTTGCGGGTGTCCTGACGTGAGGACTTACATATCCAACGTTTGCGTTCCCAATCACTCAGTACTCATCCACCCCACAACACAGGCTCAGTGCATTTATATGGCTCTCTTCTGTCCAGGCACGTCGATTCCACCCCGCTACATTGTAAAAAGTGTGTTTGACGTCTTGGATACAGATGGGCCAACACAAACCTCTGGGAAAATATGGCAAGGAATCCTGGATGGTGGGCGCCGCTTCACTGTCTCCTCACCACCGCTCACCCGTAAACACAGGCCCAAATGAACGTCTCCGGTTATGGGTTAGCCGGTGTTATATATATGGCCTATTTCTGTCTAAATGCCCCTCAGAAACGCGCTCTCCGTCGCGCTCTCCGAACCGATCCTCGGACTCTACACAAACAATGCCTCTGCCCCACTTAACGTTCACGCCGGTCTGCGACAAGTCTACAGGTTCGGGCTTTACAAGCACTGTGCCTACGTCAACAAGACCAATGGATCGTGTAGCGGCAGCACTGCTGGCCACCGATTCCAGCCCTACAAAATAATCACCAACGACATGCCATCTAATTACAGCAACTATACGGATTCTATCTTCCACAATACCACCTTCGCCAACTCTCTGTCACTGGGGAGAAGTTCCCACGCGGCATATCCCCTATTATTGCTCGGCATGATCTTCTCATTCCTATCTGCATTCCTGTCCGTACAATCCCGCTCGAGCTGGTCTTGGACCTGGCTTACCGGTCTTTGTTCCGCACAGGACCATGTTTGAGCCCATCTCAGCCGCCATAACCGCCTTCATTGCCAGTGTATTTGTTCTCATAGGTGCAACCATTTGGGCAGTCATCGTCAAGCAGGCGGCACACATCAATTCGTTGGTGCTCCAACCTTCCCAGGTTCCCATCGGCATACATGTGTCCTATGGCGATGGGTACTATTATACCTGGGCAGCGTTCGGCTCTCTGGTGGGGAGCATTTTTACCCAATTCGTCATTATCGCGTTCGTGCCGTTCCGTCATCTTGATTCTCACTGTTCCCGACCCTGATCCGACCCTATTACACAGCTACGGGGGGGATGATTATTAACAGTCCCCCTCCACCAGCCGTTTTACCTCGCACAAGTCGTGAACGAACAAGAGCACCCGACATACGCCTGGTTACGATCCTGCAAACACTTTTTGTAATCCCATTTGGGCCTTGAATAGAAAGAGTGCCCAGCGCCTGGAAACCTTGAAAATCTACCCGTAAGTGTCGCTACCTCGTTTCGAATCTCAATCTCCGAAACCCCAAGAGCGAATGAGAAGGGTAGATGGGAGATCGTGAACACCCCAACCGGATTCCGACATAGGGCCAGGCACCGATCAGCGCTGGCCAGCGGCGCCATCTTCGTGACCCGCATAATCTTCCTCATCTTCGGCTCCACGGGGGACTGCGGCTAAGGATTCCGTTGGGCGGGGACTCGTTGCCGTGAAAGTCTCCTTCCAGCCCCGTCCACCGCCTCCGCTACGGCGCATCGGAGTCCCTGGGACTTATCGTGGTGACCCGAGGAGATTGAGAGGGTTACTTTGATTTCGACCACCTGGGTGGACGGCCGTTTTTGGCCTGTCATCGTTATCGGGAGAGTGGCTGGGCGGGGCGCCCTTTGCTGGGGAGCGGCTAGCACTCGCCCTTATAGAATCTCCGCCTTGCACCCCCCCTCCCATCTTCCTCTCATGTGCTTCCACCTCCCCCAACCCGCCTGCAAACAGTTGTTCTCAGGCTTCTTTGCGTCTTTGCTAACGTGGGGACCAAGGTGTCCAACATCTGTATCTCTGTTCGCTCATCTACCCCATGACACAGGCTTGGTTCTCTTACAATGCTCTTTGGCTTCCACGTACGTTACTTTCGTCCTTCTATCTTGTGGGCGGAGTGTTGGACATGGTGGGTACAGGTCGGGCAACTCGGAACGCACACGGCTGCGATGCCCAAACGAGCCTTTATGGTGAGCGCCACTTCACAGACCCCTCCCCCTTACTACTACTCACGCACACACCCAGGCTAAAGTGGATGTATCGGGTTATGGGTTAGGCAATGTTATAAGCGTAGTCCACTGTCTAATCGCGCCCTCAGACATGCCCTGTCTACCGCACTCTCCGACCCAATCCCCGGACTCTATACGGATAATGCCTCAGCCCCGCTCAACGCTCGGGCTGGTCTACGACAAGTTTACGAGTTTGGGATCTACTCGCACTGCGCGTATGTCAATAAAACCGCCGGATTGTGTACTAGCGCCGCCTTTGCCTACCAATTCCAGCCGTACGCGGTGATCACTAGCGACATGCAGTCCAACTACAGTGGTCTTACCGATGCCATCATCCACAATTCTACTTTCGCCAACTCCTCATTACTGAGGAGAAGCTCTCGCGCAGCGAATTATCTTCTATTGTTTGGCTTAATCCTGACAGCCATATCCTCGTACACGTCAGTACGATCCCGCTCGAATTGGCCTTGGCCCACTTACCTCTATTCCGCGCAGGGCCACCTTTGCGCCCACTAGATACGCTCTAACCGCTTCCGTGACCTGTATATTCACCCTCGCCGGTTCGGTCATTTGGACGGTTATCATCAAGAGGGCTGGGGACGTAAATTCGTGGACGATTCAACCGACCCAGACTCCTCTCGACGTAAAGGTGTCCATTGGCAAAGGGTTGTATTTTGCCTGGGTGGCGTTCGCTGCTCTGGCGGTGAGCATTCTTCCCCACACCCTGTCCGTGTAGTTCTGTCTTCTGACTCTTACTACCACTGAGCGCTGATCCGCTTCTATTACCCAGCTTCCACAAATGGCTGAGGGATTATGATTGACGATACCCCGCCTGTCGTTTTACCTCACGCAAGTCATGAAAAAGCGAGAGCACACGACTTTGCAAGCGACAACACGCTTGGTCACGATTCCGCGAACATCCTTTGTAATCCCCTCTGCGCCTTGAACAGAAAGAGCACACTGGGAACCCTGAAAGCTACCCATGAGGGTCGTTACCTTTACCTGAATTGGAGCCGTTGAAAATTGCGGCCATCGGCTCCTTGGCCGACGGACATCTCGACCGCACACTTGTTCAGTCAGGGAAACCTTACAAGCAAGGTAATATAAAAGGAAACAAATCCGGCCCGGCATACCCGGTTACCCCATCGAGTGGCTGGGAAGGAGTATTCAAAGCTGTCTCGCTCTGGACTTGAGGTCGGATTTCAGCCTAGAGCCAGGCGTCAATCAGTGCTGGCCAGCCGCACCATCCTCGCGACCCGCATAATCTTCCTCATCTTCGGCTGCCCGTGGGATCGCGGTTCAGGATTTCCTTGGGTGGAAATTTGCCGCCATGAGCGACTCCTTCCAACCCTGTCTAATATCTCCTCTGTGACGCGACGGAGACCGGCGGCAGCGTCGGGACTTATCGTGGCGGCTTGGGGCAAGATCGAGAGGACCATTTGGATTCCGACCGCCTGGGTGGATGATTATTTCGGTCTGTCGCCGTCATCGTAAGAGGGTGGCTGGGGGTTCCAGTGAGGCGTAGGCCTTAGGGCTAGGGTCTAGAGGCCTGCCCGCACTGCTGGGATGTGACTGACGCTGAGTCGTCGCTCTCATAAAATATCCGTCTTACATCCCCCCCTTCTCCCTCTCTAATACGTTGCCCAATACTCGACTGAAAATACCACGCCCATCCATGCTAGCCTCAGACTCCTTCGCGCTTGCCTTGACGTGAGGAACAAATTGTCCAACGTTCGAATACCTGATTGCTTACCATCCAACGACACAGCCTTGGCGCATTTTCCACGCTTGCTGGTGTCCACGTACACTGCTTTCATCTACCTTGTAAGCAATCCGTCGAACGTCACGAGTGCAGATCGGACAATCCAGACCCAGCTCCGTCTTTGCCAAACGATCCTTTATGGTGGATACCACTTCAACAGCCCCCCGCCATCGCTCACCCATATTCACAGGCTCAAGTGAACGTCTCGGGTTATGGGTTAGCCAGTGTTGTATATATTTTCCACCTCTATCTCACCGTGCCCTCAGAAACGCCCTGTCCACCGCGCTGTCCGATCCAATCCTCGGA
>Ga0307509_10011698_pt1 | contig 10595 bp, 9 predicted proteins | sample 10_EM_MG_FD_202245 | JGI IMG/M metagenome (GOLD analysis project Ga0307509, IMG submission 202245) | Populus trichocarpa ectomycorrhiza microbial communities from riparian zone in the Pacific Northwest, United States - 10_EM | ecosystem: Host-associated > Plants > Roots > Unclassified | place...
TCCCGGCCGGTGTGGACAACGGCACGCGGATCCAGCTCGCGGGCGAGGGCGAGGTCGGCCCCGGCGGCGGCCCCGCCGGTGACCTGTACGTCGAGATCCACGAGCTGCCGCACGCGATGTTCCAGCGCCGCGGCGACGACCTGCACTGCACGGTCACCCTCCCGATGACGGCGGCGGCCCTCGGCACGAAGGTGCCGTTGGAGACGCTGGACGGCATGGAGGAGGTCGACATCCGCCCGGGCACCCAGTCCGGCCAGTCGATCCCGCTGCACACGCGGGGCATCACGCATCTGCGCGGCGGCGGCCGGGGCGACCTCATCGTGCACGTCGAGGTCACCACCCCGACCAAGCTCGACGTGGAGCAGGAACGCCTCCTCAGGGAACTGGCGAAACTGCGCGGCGAGGAGCGGCCCATGGGGACGTTCCAGCCCGGGCAGCAGGGGCTGTTCTCGCGTTTGAAGGACGCGTTCAACGGTCGCTGAACCGGTCGTCGAATGGGGCGTCGAACCGGTCTCCGCGCGGGCATGCATCTGTCCTATGCCCGGCGGAAGGCCGGATTCGGACTTGTTCGGAGGACGTGACAACATGCCGTCATGTCCTCCGCACTGACCGATCTCTTCCCTCATCCGATCGTGCAGGCCCCGATGGCGGGCGGTGTCTCCGTCCCGCAGCTCGCGGCCGCCGTGTCCGAGGCCGGCGGGCTGGGGTTCCTCGCCGCCGGGTACAAGACCGCCGACGGCATGTACCAGGAGATCAAGCAGCTGCGGAGCCTGACGGCCCGTCCCTTCGGCGTGAACCTCTTCATGCCGCAGCCCGAGTACGCGGACAAGGCGGCGGTCGACGTCTACGCCCACCAGCTGGCCGGCGAGGCCGCCTGGTACGACACGGAACTCGGCGACCCGGACAGCGGCCGCGAGGACGGCTACGACGCGAAGCTGTCCGTCCTGCTCGACAACCCGGTGGCCTTCGCCTCCTTCCACTTCGGTGTCCCCACCCGTGAGGTGCTCGACTCGCTGCGCCGGGCCGGCACCTTCACCCTCGTCACCGCCACCACCGCCGAGGAGGCCCTCGCCGTGGAGCGGGCCGGTGCCGACGCGGTGATCGCGCAGGGCGTCGAGGCCGGCGGCCACCAGGGCACCCACCGCGACCTCCCGGAGAACGACGGCTCCGGCATCGGACTGCTCTCCCTGGTCGCCCAGATCCGCGAGACGGTGAGCCTCCCGATCGTCGCCGCCGGCGGTCTGATGCGCGGCAGCCAGATCGCCGCCGCCCTCGCGGCGGGCGCGAGCGCGGCCCAGCTCGGCACGGCGTTCCTCGCCACCCCCGAGTCCGCCGCGAACGTCCTGCACAAGCAGGCACTCACCAACCCCCTTTTCATGCGTACCGAGTTGACCCGCGCGTTCTCCGGCCGCCCGGCCCGCGGCCTGGTCAACCGCTTCATGCGCGAGCACGGCCCGTACGCCCCCGCCGCCTACCCCGAGGTCCACCACCTCACCTCCCCGCTCCGCAAGCAGGCCGCCGCGGCCGGCGACGCGCAGGGCATGGCGCTGTGGGCCGGACAGGGGCACCGCATGGCACGCGAGCTGCCGGCCGGCCGGCTGGTCGAGGTACTGGTCGCCGAACTGACCTCCGCCCGGACAGCGTTGTCGGCCGGAGGTGAGCGCCGATGACCGCGGCGGTGTTCATCCTCGACCCCCTGGTGATCCCGGATTTCAGCGGCGGTGAGGTCGTCCTCGACGGTCCCGAGGGCCGGCACGCGGTCTCGGTGAAGCGCCTGCGGCCGGGTGAGGACATCACGCTGACCGACGGGCGCGGCCGGTATCTGGACGGTGTCGTCAAGACCGTGGAGGGCAAGGACCGTCTCGTCGTCCTGGGCTCGACCGTCTTCGAGGAGCCTCAGGAACAGCCCCGCATCACCGTCGTCCAGGCCCTCCCCAAGGGCGACCGCGGCGAACTGGCCGTGGAGACGATGACCGAGACCGGCGTCGACGCCATCGTCCCCTGGGCGGCCTCCCGTTGCATCACGCAGTGGAAGGGCGAGCGCGGTCTGAAGGCCCTCGCGAAGTGGCGGGCCACCGCCCGCGAGGCCGGCAAGCAGTCCCGCCGGCTGCGCTTCCCGCAGGTCGCGGACGCCGCAACGAGCAAACAGGTTGCCGCACTTCTCGCCAAAGCCGACTTCGCCGCCGTACTCCACGAGGACCGCGACTACGGCAGCGAGCCTCTCGCCACCGCCGAACTCCCCACCGAGGGTGAGATCGTGCTGGTCGTAGGCCCCGAAGGCGGCGTCTCGCCCGAGGAGTTGGCGCTCTTCGAGGAGGCCGGGGCGAAAGCCTACCGGCTCGGGCGCAGCGTGCTGCGCACATCGACCGCCGGGACAGCGGCGGCGGCACTGCTCATGGGCCGCACCGGACGCTGGTCCTGAACGAGGGGAGACCGTCGTGGAACTGGCCCAAGTGAGGCTGCTCGTCACCGACTTCGCCGCCTGCTACCGCTTCTACGCCGAAGTCCTCGGCCTGAAGCCGCAGTCGGGGGCGGCCGAGGGGCCGTACGAGAAGTTCAGCCCGGTGATCGGGTCGGCCGGGATCGCGCTGCAGGACCGGGCGATGATGGCTCAAGTCCTCGGTGAGCTGGGGGAGTTGGTGACCGGGCACCGCTCGCTGGTGGTGCTGCGGGTGGACGACCTGGACGCGTACTGCGAGCAGATCGCCGACCGGGGCGCCGTGTTGCTGCACGGCCCGGCGCCGATGACGGACCGGATGCGGGTCGCGCATCTCAAGGATCCCGAGGGCAATGTGGTGGAGCTTCAGGAGTGGCTGCTGCTGCGGGGCTGACCCGTCGTGCGCCGGTGGCTGCGCCCCGGGCGCACGGGTGGCCGTATGCGCTCTTCCGTGTGCGCCCCGACGGTGGCAGGCTGCCGTCCATGGGGGCGTTGAGGCAGAACTGGCGTCGGCCGCGCGGACGGCGGGTGGCCGCTGTGGCGGGGCTCGCGATGGTGTCCGTGGGCGGGGTCGTCGCGTGCCAGCCCGGTGATCTCAGCGCAGCGACCGTCGCGTACACCACGGACAAGACGGCGACCGCGGAGTTCAAGCGGGACCATGTGAGCGTCCGCTATCTGACCTGCACGGGCAACTACGGCAGCGGCAACAAGGCGTACACGCCCGGGAAGACGCCGTCCCCGTCCGAGTCCACCGTCGTCTCCGTGGACTGCCAGGGGCAGACGAACGACAACCGGGACATCACCGTCACCGGCAAGGTCACCCGGGCCGTCGACGGCGCCTGTGTGCGCGGCGACCTGGTCGGCAAGGTGGGCGGCAAGCAGGTCTTCCACGTGACCGGGCTCGGCGACTGCAACGCGGCGACACCCTCGTCCGTGAGCAACCCGAACCCGAGCCTCACCTACGGCCCCGGACCGACCGTCACCGTCACGGTCACCAAGACCATCTGGTGCAAGGGCGACCCGACCTGCTGGCCCGTGGAGGGCAAGTGAGGGTCCTTCCATAGCGGGCAAGTGATCCAAACCGCTGTCTTCACAGGCCGCCGCTGCATACGCTGATCAGGTGACTCAGCCCTCAGCGTCCGCAGCCCAGGCCGGTCTCCAGGCCTATCTCCGCTTCCCGCACCTGCACGGCGAGTTGATCGCCTTCACCGCCGAGGACGACGTGTGGCTGGCCCCCCTCGACGGCGGCCGGGCCTGGCGGGTCAGCGCCGAGAACGTGCCGGTGACCCACCCGCGCGTCTCGCCCGACGGCACCACCGTCGCCTGGACCTCCACCCGGGACGGCGCCCCCGAGGTGCACATCGCCCCGGTCGACGGCGGACCCGCCAAACGCCTCACCCACTGGGGGAGTTCACGCACCCAGGTGCGCGGCTGGACGGCGGACGGCCAGGTCCTCGCGATCAGCACCCACGGCCAGGCGAACCTCCGCCGCAGCTGGGCCCGCACCATCCCGCTGGACGGCGGACCGGCAACCACCCTGCCGTACGGGCCGGTTGGCGATGTCGCCATCGGCCCCGCCGCCACCGTCCTGCTCTCCGCCCCCATGGGCCGCGAGGCCGCCTGGTGGAAGCGCTACCGGGGCGGCACGGCGGGCAAGTTGTGGATCGACCGCGAGGGCGACGGCGAATTCACGCGCCTGCACGAGGAGTTGGACGGCAACCTCGAGTACCCCGTGTGGGCCGGGGAGCGGATCGCGTTCCTCTCCGACCACGAAGGCACCGGAGCCCTCTACTCCTCCCTCGCCGACGGCACCGACCTGCGCCGCCACACCCCACTCGACGGTTTCTACGCCCGGCACGCGGCCGGCGACGGCACCCGGATCATCTACTCCTCGGCCGGTGAACTCTGGCTCCTCGACGACCTGGACGGCGCCGAACCGCGCCCCCTCGACATCCGGCTCGGCGGACAGCGCACCGACCAGCAGCCCTTCCCGGTGTCCGCCGCCCGTTGGTTCGCCTCCGCGTCGCCCGACCACACCGCGCGCGGCAGCGCCGTCGCCGTACGCGGCACCGTCCACTGGATCACCCACCGCTCCGGCCCCGCCCGCGCGCTGGCCGCCACCCCCGGCGTACGGGCCCGGTTGCCCCACACCTTCCGCGTCGACGGCGAGGAGTGGGTGGTGTGGGTGACGGACGCCGAGGGCGACGACGCCCTGGAGTTCGCCCCCGCCACCGGCCTCGCCCCCGGCGCCACCGCGCGCCGTATCGCTGCCGGACAGCTCGGCCGCGTCCTCGCGCTCACCGTCGCCCCCGACGGCAGCCGCGTCGCCGTCGCCTCGCACGACGGCCGCGTCCTCCTCATCGAGCGCGAGACCGGCGAGGTCCGCGAGGTCGACCGCAGCGAGGACGGCGACGCCTCCGGCCTCTCCTTCTCGCCCGACTCGGCCTGGCTCGCCTGGTCGCACCCGGGCCCGCGCCCGCTGCGCCAGCTCAGACTCGCCAACACCACCGACCTGTCGGTCACCGAGGCGACCCCCCTCCGCTTCCAGGACTACGCCCCCGCCTTCACCCTCGACGGCAAACACCTGGTCTTCCTCTCCACCCGCTCCTTCGACCCGGTCTACGACGAACACGTCTTCGACCTCGCCTTCGTGGTCGGCGACCGCCCGCACCTGATCACCCTCGCCGCGACCACCCCGTCCCCCTTCGGACCGCAAAGGCACGGCCGCCCCTTCGAGGCCCCCGACAAGGACGAGACCCCCGACAGCGAGGGCCGCCCCACCACCCGTATCGACCTCGAGGGCCTCGCCGACCGCATCGTCCCGTTCCCCGTCGAGGCCGGCCGCTACTCCAACCTGCGCGCCGCCAAGGACGGCGTCCTGTGGCTGCGCCACCCCGTGCAGGGCGTCCTCGGCGCCACCCGCGCGACCCCCGAAGACCCGGACCCCAAAACCGAGTTGGAGCGCTACGACCTCGCCCAGCAGCGCATCGAGCATCTCGCCGGGGACGCCGAGCACTTCGAGGTCAGCGGCGACGGCAAACGCGTCCTGCTGCGCACCGACCACAAACTGCGGGTCGTCCCGAGCGACCGCCGCGCCTCCTCCGAGGACGACGACAGCGACTCGAACATCAACGTCGACCTCTCCCGCATCCGCCAGACCGTCGACCCGGCCGCCGAATGGCGCCAGATGTTCGACGAGACCGGCCGCATCATGCGCGACAACTTCTGGCGCCCCGACATGAGCGGCGTCGACTGGGCCGGCGTCCTCGACCGCTACCGCCCGATCCTCGACCGCGTCGCCACCCACGACGACCTCGTCGACCTCCTCTGGGAGGTGCACGGCGAACTCGGCACCTCGCACGCCTACGTCACCCCGCGCGGCGGCTACGGCACCGGCGAACGACAGGGCCTCCTCGGCGCCGACATCTCCCGTCACGAGGACGGCAGTTGGCGCATCGACCGCATCCTGCCCTCCGAGACCTCCGACCCGGCCGCCCGAGCCCCCCTCGCCGCACCCGGCGTAGCCGTCCGCGCGGGCGACGCGATCCTCGCCGTAGCCGGACAGCCGGTCGACCAGGTCACCGGCCCGGCCCCCCTCCTCGTCGGCACGGCAGGCAAGCCCGTCGAGCTGACCATCTCCCCGGCCGGCGGCGGCGACCCCCGCCACGCGGTCGTCGTCCCCCTCGCCGACGAGGAACCGCTGTACTACCACGCATGGGTGGCAGACCGCCGCGCCTACGTCCACGAGAAGTCCGGCGGCCGCCTCGGCTACCTCCACGTCCCCGACATGCAGGCCCCCGGCTGGGCCCAGATCCACCGCGACCTGCGCGTGGAGGTGGCCCGCGAGGGCCTGGTGGTCGACGTCCGCTACAACCGGGGCGGCCACACCTCACAGTTGGTCGTGGAGAAACTGGCCCGCCGCATCGTCGGCTGGGACCTACCGCGAGGCATGCGCCCGTACAGCTACCCCGAGGACGCCCCCCGAGGCCCCGTAGTGGCCGTGGCCAACGAGTTCTCCGGCTCCGACGGCGACATCGTCAACGCGGCGATCAAGGCGTTGGGCATCGGGCCGGTGGTCGGCACCCGCACCTGGGGCGGGGTGATCGGCATCGACAGCAGATACCGCTTGGTCGACGGCACGCTCGTCACCCAGCCCAAGTACGCGTTCTGGCTTGAGGGTTACGGCTGGGGGGTGGAGAACCACGGGGTGGACCCGGACGTGGAGGTGGTGCAACGCCCACAGGACTACGCGGCCGGGAGGGACACCCAGCTGGACGAAGCAATCCGCCTGGCACTGGAGAAACTGGAGACCGTTCCGGCAAAAACCCCGCCGGGCTTGCCCACCTGAGGGGTGCGGGGCTGTGTCGATTTGCGGCTCCGTCGCGTGGGCGCGCCCAGCCCCCACGCACCCGCACCCGGCGACGATACGATGCCCACCGTAAAGCGCCGCTCACCTCCCGGAGGGGATCCCACATGTCAGGGGAACCGCAGAACGACTGCCTGTTCTGCAAGATCGTCGAGGGCCACATCCCGGCAACGATCGTCCGCGAAACAGACACCACCGTCGCGTTCCGGGACATCAACCCCCAGGCCCCGACCCACGTCCTCGTGATCCCCCGCGTCCACTACCCCGACGCCGCCTCCCTCGCCGCCGCCGAACCGACGATCGCAGCCGACATACTGCGCGAGGCCGGCGAGGTCGCGGCGGAGGAGAAGATCGAAAGCTACCGGGTGGTGTTCAACACGGGCACCGGCGTGGGCCAGACCGTGTTCCACGCCCACGCCCACGTCATGGGCGGCCGTGGCATGCACTGGCCCCCCGGGTAACTCACCGTGTCCGTACGTGAATTGGTGATCCTCGGCACCGCCAGCCAGGTCCCCACCCGCCACCGCAACCACAACGGCTACCTGCTGCGCTGGGACGGCGAGGGCATCCTCTTCGACCCCGGCGAGGGCACCCAGCGCCAGATGCTGCGCGCCGGTGTCGCCGCGCACGACCTCGACCGGATCTGCGTCACCCACTTCCACGGTGACCACTCCCTCGGCCTCGCGGGCGTCATCCAGCGCATCAACCTCGACCGCGTCCCGCACCCGATCACCGCGCACTACCCGCGCTCGGGCCAGCACTTCTTCAACCGCCTGCGCTACGCCACGGCATACCGCGAGACGGTCGGCATCACCGAGTCCCCGGTGGACGAGGACGGCGTACTCGCCACCACCCCCTCCTACACCCTGGAGACCCGCAAGCTCTCCCACCCCGTCGAGTCCTACGGCTACCGCCTCACCGAACCCGACGGCCGCCGCATGCTCCCCGACCGCCTCGCCGCGCACGGCATCAAGGGCCCGGACGTGGGCCGTATCCAGCGCGAGGGAGTCGTGGACGGCGTATCGCTCGAAGACGTCAGTGAGGTCCGTCCCGGGCAGCGTTTCGCGTTCGTCATGGACACCCGCCTCTGCGACGGAGTGCACGCTCTCGCGGAAGGCTGCGACCTGCTGGCGATCGAGTCGACGTTTCTCGACGAGGACGAGCAACTCGCCGTGGACCACGGCCACTTGACCGCGGGACAGGCGGCCCGGGTGGCCCGGGACGCCGGCGTTCGCCACCTGGTCCTCACCCACTTCAGCCAGCGCTACTCCGAGCCGGAGGAGTTCGAGCGGCAGGCGCGGGCGGCCGGGTTCGAGGGGGAGCTGACCGTGGCGCACGATCTACTCAGGGTGCCGGTTCCGAAACGGTTGTAAAACACCCGTACGATACTTCGATGCCCATTCCCAAAGCCGAACTGCACCTGCACATCGAAGGCACCCTCGAACCCGAGCTGGCGTTCGCCCTCGCCGCCCGCAACGGCGTGGAGCTGCCGTACGCGGACACCGAGGCGCTCCGCAAGGCGTACCTCTTCGAGGACCTGCAGTCCTTCCTGAACCTCTACTACGAGCTGATGGCCGTCCTGCGCACCGAGCGGGACTTCGAGGACCTGGCCAACGCCTATCTCGCCCGCGCCGCCGCGCAGGGCGTACGGCACGCGGAGATCTTCTTCGACCCGCAGGCGCACCTCGCCCGGGGCGTGGACATGGGCACGGTGGTGGAGGGCCTGTGGCGGGCGCTCGGGGACAGCGAGACCAACCACGGCATCTCGACCCGGCTGATCATGTGTTTCCTGCGCGACGAGTCCGCCGACTCGGCCATGGAGACCCTGGAGGCGGCCAAGCCGTACCTCCACCGGATCACCGGCATCGGCCTCGACTCGGCCGAGGTCGGCCACCCGCCGGTGAAGTTCCGCGAGGTCTACGAGGCCGCCGCCGCGCTGGGGCTGCGACGGGTCGCGCACGCCGGTGAGGAGGGCCCGCCTGCCTACATCACCGAGGCGCTGGACGTCCTCGGCGTCGAGCGCGTCGATCACGGGCTGCGCTGCATGGAGGACGCGGACCTGGTGGCGCGGCTGGTCCGGGACCGCATCCCGCTCACCCTCTGCCCGCTGTCGAACGTCCGGCTGCGTGCGGTGGACGTCCTGGCCGAGCACCCGCTCCCCGCCATGCTGGACGCGGGCCTGCTGTGCACGGTCAACTCCGACGACCCGGCGTACTTCGGCGGATACGTCGGTGACAACTTCGACGCGGTTCGCTCGGCGCTGGGCCTGAGCGTCGACCGGTTGCGGGAGCTGGCCCGGAACTCCTTCGTGGCGTCGTTCCTGGAGGACGACGAGGAGCTGCGGGCTCGTTATCTGGCCGAGGTGGAGGCGTACGAGTTCTCGTAGGCGGGTGGTGTTGAGGTTGCGGGCCGGTGGGGGCTGGTCGCGCCCCGCGGCGGAGCCGCATATCGATACAGCCCCGCGCCCCTTACAGGGTGCGATGCCGGAGCCTCGATGATGAGCTCGACCGGTTGCGGTTGCGGTTGCGGTTGCGGTCGCCGTCGCCGGCCGGGGCGCACGGCGACCGCCGTCATCGGCACCGCCACCACGATCAGCCCCGCCGCGAGGATCGCCCCCATCGCCGGGAACCCCGCCCCCGTCGACAGCACACTCCCCGTGAGCGGCCCCGCCGCCGTCCCCAGTGACGAGGCCGAGCCGACCAGGACCGCCCAACGCCCGCGCGGATCAAGGGAGGCGGCGAGACCGAGGACGTACGACAGCACGATCGGGTAGAGGGTGTTCCAGGCGATCTCGCCGGTTGCGAACGTCCTCAGGTCGTGCGCGGACGCGCTGAGCACGATGCAGCCCGCGATGAGCGCCGTGCCCGCGCCGATCGGCACCGCGCGCCCCAGCCGGGAGCCGAGCGCGCCCGCGCCGATGACGCCGACGAGCCCGGTGCCGAGCGCGATCGCGAAGACCGCGCCGACGGTGGCCTCGGACAGGTGGGCCTGGGTGAGGCCGATGCGTCCGCTGACGCCCCAGAGGGAGTTCTGGGCGAGGGACCAGCACAGCAGGGTGGCGGCGAGGACCAGTCCGGCGCGGCGGTGGGGGAGTCCGGTGGTCTCCACGCGTGCGTGCCCCGCCGCCGCCCGGACCGGGAGGCGGCCGGTCAGCGGCCATACGGCCAGTGCGGTCAGCGCGATCGCGGCGAGCGGTTGTCCGTGGCCGGCGCCGAGGTGCGGGACCGTCAGATAGACGGCACCCGCGAGCGCGGACACGCACAAAAGGCCGAGCGTGGAGGCGCGATGAGGGTTGTTCCCCCATGCTCGAACACCCTCGCGCGGGGGGACCCCCAAGGCGGCGATCCCGGACGCGGCGACCGTGGTGGCCGTACCCGATCCGAAGCCGCCGACGATCGCGCCCGCGACGACCGCCGGTACGGCGTGTGTGAGGGCGGCCGAGCCGTAGCCGAGGACGGCCAGCGCGAGGCCGATCCGGGCGAGGGTGCGCGGGCCGACCCGGTCGACCCGCGAGACGAGCAGAAAGCCTGCCGCCGCCGAGCTCAGCAGCAGCGCACTGCCGACGGCACCGGCCTGCGTCGCGGACAGCGGAAGCCCGGCGTCGAGGCGGCCGACGGTGGTGGGCAGGAGGTAGGGGGCGAGATACCCGGCCGTGAAAAGGGCGACGAGGGGCCAGGGCGTGGTGGTGCTGCGGGCGGACACGGGCGTTCCCAGGGGCATGCGAAAGAAGCGGCTCGAAAAGGGGAGGGGCGACGACCGTCGACGGACAGGAACGCGCGGGCAATTTGTATC